>Ga0180732_1000241_pt1 | contig 52487 bp, 50 predicted proteins | sample KR11_01MetaG_FD_148674 | JGI IMG/M metagenome (GOLD analysis project Ga0180732, IMG submission 148674) | Groundwater microbial communities from the Olkiluoto Island deep subsurface site, Finland - KR11_0.1 MetaG | ecosystem: Environmental > Aquatic > Deep subsurface > Groundwater | place... | reverse complement strand
CTTCCTTAACCATGTTCCTTTAACCTTTCACCTTTAACCTTTAACCTTGAACCTATTTTTATATATGTTTAACATATTTCTATCATATATAGCTGCTGTTGTAACGGCAGGAATTGCAGTTCTTGCACTTTGGCGTGACCCTCGCTCTTTTATTCACCGTGTTTTTGGAGCAGGCATAATTTTATGTTCTATTGATGCTGTACTTACCGGATTTATTTTTCAGTCATTATCTATAGATAATTTTCTGTTCTGGCAGCATATTCAGTTAATAGCCTCATCATTTCTGCCCGCAATCTGGCTGCTTTTCAGCGTAAGCTTTGCCAGGGCTAATTATATGGAACAGATATCAAGCTGGAAATGGGTAATTATTTCCTCATTTATTCTGCCTGTGTCAATAACTCTTTTTTCCAGGGACTCCTTTTTTTCCGAACAACCGGTCTTAACACAAACATCCGAACTTTTTATCGCTATCGGAAGATCGGGATATATCTGGCATCTTATCTGGATAATATCTGCGATCCTGATTCTGGTTAATTTTGAAAAAACATTTCGCCATGCCACCGGACATGTGCGCTGGCAGACTAAATTCATGTTTCTTGGTTTGGGAGCCATAATTGGAATAAGACTTTTTACTTACAGCTATGTACTGCTTTTTAAAGGCGTAACTACTGGTCTTTATCTGATTAATCAGGGAGCGATCCTTGTAGCCGCAATCCTCATTTTACGTTCTCTTTTACGCGGAAAACCTCTTTATGCAAGTATTCAGATTTCCCATCAGCTTCTTTATAATTCATTCACCATACTTATCGCAGGCATCTATTTTTTATCAGTTGGAACGCTCACATGGCTTTCCATCCATTTCGTGTGGATAAAAAATATTCATCTGGTAATATTTTTTCTATTTGTAGCAACAGTCGGAATAATCAGCCTGCTGCTTTCAGACCGCCTTCGGGTTAAGAGAAAACGCTTCATAAGCCGCCATTTCAAACGTCCCCAGTATGACTACCGGAAAATCTGGGGAGATTTCACTAACAGGACAGCTTCTGTTACGCAAACAAAAGATCTTTGCAGTATTATTATAAATATGGTCTCTGAAACTATGGAGATTTTATCAGTAAGCATCTGGTTGGTTGACGATAAACAGGAAAGCCTGTCTTTAGGAGGTTCAACAGTATTTACGGATTCAAGAGCGGATTCAATGACTTTTTCAGGTTATAATATTGCCGATCTTATTTGCACAATGGAAAATCAAACCATTTTGCTCGATCTTAAGGGAAAGACAGACAGCTGGGTGGAATCTCTGAACCAAACCTATGATGCGGAAACACGGGAATCACGTATAAGATACTGTGTGCCGCTAATTGCTGCCGGCCAGCTTATCGGAATTATGACATTAAGCGAAAAAGTATTTTATGAACCCCTTTCTTTTGAAGAAACCGAGCTTGTACGAACTGTTGCCGATCAGGCTGCCGCCATCCTGCAAAACCTTAGACTTTCAGAACATCTTCACAAGGTTAAAGAACTGGAAGCTTTCCAGACCATGTCCGCATTCTTTATGCATGATCTTAAAAATCTGGCAACAAAACTTTCTCTTGTAACACAGAACCTACCTGTTTTTATGGATAATCCTGAGTTTCGCAACGATGCTATGAAAACAATTTCACAAAGCGTAACAAAGATCAACAGCATGAGCAGCCGCCTTTCTCTTTTAAGCCAGAAGCTGGAACTTTCTTTGATCAAGACCAATCTTAATGAGATGGTTACATCGGCAATATCTGATATAAAAAGATATTCCCAAATAACGGTTTTGCAAAACCTGAGCGATGTACCTTTACTTTTTATAGACCCTGAGCAGATGAATAAAGTACTTGAGAATCTTCTTATGAATGCCTGCGATGCAATGGGACAGAATGGAAAAATTATAGTTGAAACAGCCTTTAAAGAAAATTGGGCACAGATTTTTATTTTTGACAACGGCTGCGGAATGTCTGAAGAATTTATAGCAAAAGACCTTTTCCGGCCTTTCAGAACAACAAAAAAACAGGGAATGGGAATCGGTCTTTATCACAGCAAAACAATTATTGAAGCTCATGGTGGAAGAATAGAAGTTGAAAGCAAAGAAAATGATGGAACAATATTCAGAATTTATTTACCGATAAGCAGTAAAGAATAAAGTATAAAGGTTTAAGGTACAAGGTTCAAGGTTCAAGGTTCAAGGTTCAAGGTTCAAGGTTCAAGGTTCAAGGAATAGGGTAACCGCATTGGGGTTTTATCTAAAATTTACTTCGATTAAATTATTATCTTTTGTATTCGTTTAAAACCGGGAAATCCCCCTTTTCGTCATTCCGGCGAAGGCCGGAAACCAGTAATTACGTTGGGTTCTGGATACCGGATCAATTCCGGCATGACGGTTTGGGTGTTTCACAAACTATAAAATGGTATATTAATTCCAAATGCGGTTACCCTGTTCAAGGAAAAGATAGCTCATGAGTTGATAAGTTGGTGAGTTGGTAAGGTACGAGGAGCATAGGGAAAAGAATGAAAAAACCAAAGTTATTGATAGTAGATGATGATGAAGACCTGCGAACACAGATGAAGTGGGCTTTGGCTGAGGAATACAAAGTTTTTCTGGCCGAAGACCGAAAGAGTGCCCTTGCAATGTTTAAAAAGGAACTCCCGCCTGTTATTACCCTTGATCTTGGTTTGCCTCCACATCCGGCAGGAGTGGAAGAGGGTTTTCTTACCTTATCTGAGATTCTTGCTGAAAACGGACAGGTCAAGGTAGTTATCATTACCGGACGCGGAGAAAAAGAGAACGCTTTACAGGCTGTTGCGCAGGGAGCATATGATTTTTTCTACAAGCCGATACAGCTGGATGAACTCAAGGTTGTGATAAAACGCGCGTTTTATTTATCCCAACTTGAACAGGAACAACGTAAATTACAAAACCGTTTGAGCGGAGACTCCTTCGAAGGCATGCTGGGCACCTGCCCGAAAATGCTGGAAGTGTTTTCAACTATAAAAAAAGTATCAGCAACAGATGCACCTGTTCTGATAACAGGAGAAAGCGGCACAGGCAAGGAACTGGTCGCCCATGCCATTCACAGTATCAGCAGCCGCAAATCAAAATCTTTTATCCCTATAAATTGCGGTGCAATACCTGAAAATCTTCTTGAAGGCGAGCTTTTTGGCCATGAAAAGGGATCTTTTACGGGCGCTCATGCACAACGCAAGGGACGTATTGAGATGGCTGAAGGAGGAACATTATTTTTAGACGAAATTGGCGAACTCCCACTATCTCTTCAGGTTAAGCTTCTGCGCTTCCTTCAGGAAAAAGTTATCGAACGAATAGGCGGAAGGGAAGAGATTGAAGTTGATACCCGTGTTGTTTCTGCCACCAACCGTGATCTTGAGGCGGCTATGAAAGATGGAAGCTTTAGAAATGATCTTTATTTTCGCCTTGGGGTAATTTCCATATCCCTTCCTCCCTTAAGAGAAAGAAAAGGAGATGTGTTGCTTCTGGCGAAAGCTTTCCTTGAACGATATGCAGAAGAAAACAGAAAAAACATAAAAGGTTTCACATCTCTGGCAATCAATGCCATCGAGCAGTACGAATGGCCGGGGAATGTAAGGGAGCTTGAAAACCGCATCAAACGAGCTATTATAATGGCTGAAGGCAGAAAAATAACTCCTGAAGATCTTGAGATAGCTTCCGTACATACCAGATTTGAAGGTTTTGGACTTAAGGAAGCCCGAGAAACATTAGAAAAAGAACTGATTATTAAAGCACTCTCACGCAATAGCGGTAATTTAACTAAAGCCGCTTTGGAACTCGGTATAAGCCGCCCGACTTTATATGATCTTATGGAGAGATCAGGAATCCCAAAAGAATAATAAAAAGGTACAAGGACCAAGGCAAAAGGTGCAAGGCACAAAAGAAAAAAGCACCTTGAACCTTGCACCTTTATCCTTTAACCTTGCACCTTTATCCTTTAACCTTGCACCTTTATCCTTTTCCCTTGAACCTTTCATTTTATTACATAATACCCTGGTGAAACCTTGAATTTTTCAAGAACAGCAAGATATGACGGGTTTATATCGGAAGAAGAATTCACCATAACCTCTATATTTACATTTCGTTCATTTTTTCTTATGTAACCTTTTACCCTCGCATATATTCCATCCCCCTCCATTACCAGGGATTTTATTGTAATTAATCCATTCTCTTCAACCAACTCTCCACGTGCCTTTTTAAACATATCAAGCGGAATCAATCCGAAACCTATTATTTTTGCATCACTTAAAGAAAATTTGATTTCGCTTTGCTTATTTTTTTTTAAAAGATCAAAATCAATATCTCCCGTGCCGCCAATTCCGAATAATCTCCCGACTCCGGGCAAATCTCCTATATCAATAACACTTCCCTTGATTCGTGCAACCAGGCCCACTCCTTTTTTAAAACCAATATTTCCGTTGACCTTTCCTTTCTCTATGTTGCATTTAAAGTCTATACCTGGAGATAATTTTAAAAAAGAAGTAAAATTTATTCCTGCTTTTAAATTATGAATTATTAAAATCAGAGTGTTGTCCAGGTTGTTTATCTTGACATTTTTAATTCTGATACTATAAAATACCCCTTTTTCGAGGCCCTCCGAATCAATACTAATACTGTATTTTTTCAGGGAATCATTGATAAAATCAGATATAAATCTTTCGGGAATGGCAATTATCCATAGCCCCCAAAAAGTAAAGAAAACAATGGCAATAACAAGAGCTGCTTTTTTCATTTAATATTATTTGAACCTGGCTTTGTTGTTTATTTTAGTTATTTGCCACCGTACGACTAATGTGAGCTGTTTGGGGCTTTCTCGGTAAATAGCGATATACTCATGGAAATATCCAGAAGTTCAGGAAATGCAAATGATTTTTCTATCGACACTTTATTAATTTTAAGAAGCATGGGCACATTTTCTATTTTATAGAATATATTTACCAGTTCATTAAGGCTGACTTGTTCTAACATAACCTCAGCATTTTTTTCCTTCATCCGGCCTTCTATTTCTCTTTCCTCTAAATCTTTTATAGATTTTATCTTCCCTTTAATCCCCAGCGGTAAGCACACTTCATCCAGGGCATGAATAATACTATCAATTTTTGATAATGATTTTTTGTTATCAATAGTGTTAATATGCACTTTCAGTTTATTATATTCATTAGTTAAAGCATAAAACTCATTTAGTCTTTTATTTAGTACTGATAGTTCTTTTTCTGCTTTTTTATTATACAGATATAAAGGAATAAGGAGAAGGAAAAAGCATAGAAGAAGAATAAATATAACCTTACTACTGCGGGAATATTTTTTGGAGAAATTTTGTGATATATTTTCAGCGATATCTTTTAGGCTCATATTCATTCAGCCCTTTCCTTGGCAACTACGGTAAAAAAGACCTTTCCGTCGGTTGCCGGCTTAATATCCGAAATCAAAACATCCGATAAGTATTGCTGAAACTTTGCCCTGGCATTGTCCACAGACTCCATTGAAGCCGCCTCAGCCTTCATTTTAATAAATCCTTTTTCAAACCTGATTTCATTATACTTAACACCCACTACCGGTTTTTGAGAAAGTTCAAGAATATAACGGAGGGGATTTACTCCCGTTAAAACATCACTCTTTTTTTCCATCTCTTTGATATGAGATTTCATCTGATATACTTCATCAATTATTTTCTTTTCATCGGGAAACAGCGCTGCATACATATTCCGCAAAGCCTTCTTTTGTGAAGAATTTTCTTTTTTTGTTATTACCAGATTGAAAACGATATTTGCATTTATAAGAAATGCCAGTAAAAAAATCAGAACCGCTGTTTTTTTGAGAATATGCTTTCTTCTGGCAATATCTTTTGTGTATGCCAAAGGGCCGGATCTTAAATTGATGGTCGATATATATAACTCATCTGCTGCTGCACCGATTCTGTCGAATTCTTCCTCACTATCCTTACTTGCAAGGTGTTCGGCAAGATGGAGTGCTTCTTCACCGGCCTGAAGAATTTTACCAAGGGCAATCGATGTTATTATGCGCGGGTCAATATTTTTTAATGCAAGCTCTTCAAGCACAGCATCAAGGATTTTTCTGTCGGTATAAACCACAAGTATATCAAATCCACTGTCAGTCGCTTTAAGAACAACCGTATCAAAAATAATAATAACTTCAGAATTATCTTCAATAAGACTTTCAAGTTCTAATGGTGTTGCTTTACCCAGTTTTTCCTTGTCGGAATATGGAAGATTAATTATCCTGAAATTTAACAGCTCAACTGGAATACTGAGATAAAATTCATTGATATCCTCAGGAATTTCATCAGATGAATACTCAAGTGTTTTCTCAAGTTCATTTTTCCCTGAATTCTCTTTGAAAATATAAATAAGCGTTTTATCCTGCCATTGCTCATTTTCTCCGTGATGAATATCAATAAAGCCTGTTTTTTTCATAATTATTCTTAACCGTCCTCTCGTCCTTTCTTTCCAACACACGCTTAACCGAATTCCGGTTTCTACTCGGCCCACCGAATCCCAGATCCCTTCTTCTTACCCTTGAACCTAAATTCCTTTCACCTTGAACCTAATCCGCTTTCACCTTGAGCCTGGGGCATTGATTCCTTGTCACCTTTCACGCCAGTATTTAGTTATAAACATTCCACCGTAATTTTCCACAACACATTCTATGATTCTCTTAATTTTATCATCCTCTGCTAATGATGTTATCCTTAAGTTTACAGCTTTTACTACAATCATACCCATAAGGGACTGCCCCAGAGAACCTTCAAATCCTGCGATTTTCACCAGATCACTTGCACGCTCGAGAGGTTCAAGATCCCGGTACTTTATAATTCTTTCTGCAAGCTGCTCCGTTATTTCGGCATTAAAGGCCAGAATTACCGGAAGAGATGCGCTATTAATATTTATAAGATGAGATGAAATGCCGTCCACACCATATACTGTAACAAAAGGCTTTAATGCTTCATATGTTCTAAAATCCACTCCATACATAAGTGTAAGCTCATCAATACTGTCCATATAGGCGTTTTTAGCACCCTTCTCAGATCCGCCCATCCTTGATTCACTGTCACTGTCTATCCAGTCGGCAACCCTGTATGCAATTTGTTCATCAAGCCCAATATTTTTCAAAAGCCTCTTAAATAAATCAATTGAGGCCTCATTCGTTGTTCCATTAGGCCAGACAGTACTGTTTAAATTAAATTTTCCGTTCTCATCTTCCACACGTATAAGAACTTTACCGCCAGATCCATCAGCAGCTTCAGCAGCTTCGGCAAATATGTTTCCTAACGGAAGCTCATATTTGCCCGGATAGGTATATGCATAACGGGACTGATTATCCGAAATTATTTTTTTGGCAATAGTAATTCCTGATTTGGCCGCCAGCGACAACTGACGGCTGACTCTCCAATTATTAAGACTTGCATTGGTTGAATATACCTCATGTATAAACTCAACAACCATTGTTGTCATAATCGCAAGGATCATTATTGTGAGTACAAGAGCCATTCCTTTATTAGAACTCATTAAGAGCTTTGAATAACTCATATTATTAACGCAGAACTCCCGTTTATAAGTACTTTCCTATTCTTGGTTTTGCTATATCGGAAATTATAAACAGCCTTCCCGCTTTATCCTTTATATCTTCGTTTGCAATAAAAAAAGTAACGGATATTTTTACCTCGTCCGGAACATCTTTTGTTAAGGTGCTATCCCAGGTTTTTACCCATTTATTTCCGTACCTGCACTCCAAAGCAAAAGATTCCATATCTTCCAGCATATCAACCTTATAATTACCGGATGGTTGAGACAAATCCGGTTGAGAAAAAGCAGATATTATTTCCTTGGTTATGATCAGCCTGCCATCTCTTTCTTCCGCATTATAGTTTATTTTAGCAACACCATCTATTGAAGAAGAAAATGAAGTTATAGTCAGCCGGGAGGCCTGCCGACCAAAAAAATCCCTGTCTTCCGTACTGAATACTGTGAAACTGTTATCAGGAGAATAAAATACGGATTCTATCTCTCTTTTTAATATATCAACAAAAGCGCGGGATTCCTGAAGTTTAAGCAGTGTGCCATCCACGGCTGCAAGCGCTTTGTGAGATAGAAAAAAAGTATTATAAAGTGCGGTTAGAACCACAGACAATATAGCTATTGATATAAGAATTTCCAATAAGGTGAAACCATTAAGACTCGAATATCGAATGCCGAATAGCGAATAGCGAGGTTTGGTGTCAGCTTTATGCTGTTTATTGTATGATCTATTGTTTACCAACCCGGTAACCATTCTTTACTGATCCCTTCTTTTCCTCTTGAACCTTAACCCAGCCTATCCTTACTAACTTACAAACTTACGAGCTTATGAGCTGTCTTTAATCTTGAGACACATGGGCGGGTTATGAATCCGCCCCTACTCCTGAATCTGAACCCCGATCCCTGACACCTTCTTCCCATAGCCCTTGATTTTGTTTTTCCACCTATGCGGGTTATGAACCCGCCCCTACTGCTGAATCTGCACCCCGGAACCTGATCCCTAATTCCCGCTTTTCTCTATAATTTCCGAAAGCATTACTTTCTCTTTCCCGTCAGTTATTGTAACTCCGATATTCAACATACCAGGAAACGTTGAATCTGAAACCCTTGTTTCATATTGAATGTCTGAATTAGGTTCGGGGAATTTTCCACTACTTTCGGAAGGATTCTTTTCCATCTCATATATTTTCTCATGAGCTAATATGTCGATATTAGTTAAAACAATTTGCTTCTCAGCAATACCCAGATGATAGTTCAGTGAAGAAATCAGAGTAAAAAGAAGCCCTCCCAGAATTGCGAGACTTATCATGATTTCAAGGAGTGTAAAACCTTTATTCATTATTAAGCCTTATCCTGTTTTACTATTCGTATTCGACCACTTAGAGAATTTGAACTGACAGCAATATTATAATCATCACTCTTTAAATTAATTACAAAGCTTTCCGAAACACCCATCGGAGTATAAAATATATTTACTTCTCCATCGGAAACAACGCCTTTGGTTTGCAAGATAATATTCGACAGATTATTGATCCTCTCTGTTTTTTCACCCTCGGGACCTTTGTAACTGAGGGTTTTCTGGCCAAGATCAAATTTAACCACATAAGTCTCTTTCATAGTTACTGCACTATCATTAAGATAACGCAAAACCGACGCTAAGGATGCCGCTTCGGATTTCAACTTGCCGCTTTCACGAAAGCCAATATTGGGAAAAGATACCATAAGCATTATAGAGATGATAAAAATCACAACAATCAATTCAATAAGAGTAAAACCCCTATTCTCTGCCTGATTCACTTATCCCCCCAAAAAATCGAATGTCGAATAGCGAATATCGAGAATCGATATACACTGATAGCTGTCAGATCTGTTGCTCAAGAACTCATGAGCTATATCTTTTCTTACCTCTTATCCCTGATCCCTGACACCCGATCCCCGACTCCTGCTTATTCCATATCACCCCAATTGTTAATATCTGCATCTTTATCTTCTCCGCCCTCTTTGCCATCGCCTCCAAAACTCATGATATCACAATCTCCCTTTATGCCGGGAGATATATATATGTAAGGATTCCCCCACGGATCAAGCGGTATCTTTTTTTGTTCCAGATACCCGCCCGCCCTGTATTTCTTGGGTATTCGCCCTGTCTCAGGTTTTGTTGTAAGAGCATCGAGACCCTGTTGAGTATCCGGATAAAAGCCATTGTCAATTTTATACAGTTTCAGGGCGGTCTCAAAATTTTTTATCTGAACTTTTGCTTCTGTAATTCGGGCATCGTCGGTTCTGCCGATGATCTTAGGTGCCACAATTGCAACTAAAAGGCTTAAAATAAAAACTACAACAACAAGTTCAATTAAAGTAAAACCTCTTGAACCAGTTTCAAAACTTCCCATTTTGGCCAACCTCTGCGTTTGGCGAAAAATTTTAATCCTCGAAATACTCCATGTATTCCTGCGGTTAATATTTTCACCCGCCTTGACCTTGACCAAACTGAAACGTTTTGAAAGTGGCTCTCCTGTTAAAATATATTTTTTTTGCATTTCTCACCCCCACCCGTATATCGAATGCCGAATAGTGTATAGCAAAGTATCTTATTAGCTGTCCTGTCTCTTTTGCTTAAGAACTTACCAACTCATCAACTGAACCTTGATCCTTGAACCTTGAACCTTGAACCTTTAACCTTGATCCTTGAATCTTGAACCTCATTTTACCAGTTGATTCATCTGAAATATTGGAAGTAAAACTGCAAGAACAATAATACAAACCACAAAACCCATTAAAAGTATCATTATAGGCTCAAAAAGAGACAGGGCTCTTTCGATTTTTCTGCTGAATTGCTCTTCATATGATGAGGCTGCCCTGTTTAATGTCTGAGCAAGATTGCCGCTTTTCTCACCGGTTGATATAAGTCGTAATATAATCGGCGGGAATCCGGGCAGGGAGGAGGACATCTGCTGTCCGGCTGCTACCTTTTCTACTGAATTGAGGACAGATATTTCCAGCTTTCTGTTGCCGATGGATTTTGCGGAAAGTTTGAGCGCTTTTAATAAAGGAATGCCCCCACCAAGAAGAGCGCCCATGGTTCTTGCAAATCTCGCGTAATATAAGCACTGAATTACATTGCCAGGCAGCTTTAGAATAATAGCATCAACTTGCGTTCTGTGCTTAAAAAACATCTTTCTTAATGAAACGGCTACCGCCACGCATACTGCAATTATTGCCCACCAGTATTTCGAAACAATATTGCTCACCGCTACAATTGCTACAGTAAGAAAAGGCAACGCCCCCCCTGTTTCTGTAAATATTCTTACGATTTTCGGCATTACAAAAGAAAAAAGAAAGAAGAGAATCAGTGCGCTTACTCCCGCCATTAAAAGAGGGTACACAGTTGCAGATCGTATTTTTGCTTTTATGGAAGCCTGTGTTTCGAGAAAATCGGCAATCTTTACAAGAACCATATCCAAAGAACCGCTTGCCTCACCGGCCTGAACCATATTAACATAATACTCAGGGAAAACATGGCCATAGCTTTCCAATGCTTTATGCAGGCTCATACCGGAAGAAACACTTTCCCGTATTTGAGTCAGCAGATCCCCATAAAATCCCGGGTATTCATCAGAAAGCGATTGCAGAGCATCCATCAACTGAACTCCTGATGCAAGAAGCATCGAAAGATTTCTTGTAATATCCGGCAAAAAAGTTTCATCTTTTTTTTGAAATATACTTCTTCCCGACTTTTTGGTTACTTCCAGAATGTCTGTGGGAGAGATCAGTTTAGCCTTTAAAGCAGAAATGGCGTCAGTATGCCCCTGGGCCTCTATTGTGCCTTTTGTTTCGGCTCCTTTTGCATTATACCCTTTGAATTTATATTTCGGCATAATCTTTCTGCGTTACTCTCAAGATTTCCTGCAATGATGTAATGCCACTTATAACCTTCTCAATGCCTTCTGCATATAGGGTTCTCATCCCATTAGAAATAGCGTAATCCTTGATAGCCTGCGCATCAACCCGCTGCGAAATCATCTGTCTTAATTTGTTGTCTATAGGAAGTATTTCAAAGATTCCCGTTCTTCCGAGATAACCGCTTTCCCTGCATTCCCTGCATCCTTTCCCTCTGTATAATTCCTTTACCGGGAAAGGGAAATACGCTTTTTCCGAAGATGCAGGCTCAAACGCCTCCCTGCAATATGGGCAAATAGTCCTGACAAGACGCTGTGCAACAACAGCTACAAGGGAAGAAGCAACAAGAAAAGGTTCCATCCCCATATCGGCAAGCCTTACAAGCGAGGATACCGCGTCATTGGTATGAAGCGTGCTCAAAACAAGATGCCCTGTCAGGGAAGCTTGAATTGCAATTTCAGCGGTTTCGAAATCACGTATTTCACCGACCATTATAATATCAGGATCCTGCCTTAATATTGATCTTAATCCGGATGCGAATGTAAGACCTATTTTAGGATTTACCTGCACCTGCCCTATACCCTTTAATTGGTACTCCACAGGATCTTCTACGGTGATGATGTTTCTTCCTTCTGTATGAATTCTGTTTAATGCCGCATAAAGGGTTGTAGTTTTACCGCTTCCTGTGGGGCCGGTAACAAGGATAATACCGCTTGTACTCTCGAGCAGCTTTTCAGCTTTCTCCCCATCTTTTTTATCAAGACCTACTTCATAAAGACCGATAAGCCCCTGTTTTCTATTAAGCAGCCTCAGTACTGCTCTCTCTCCGAAAGAAGTAGGAATAATAGATACTCTGAGATCGATATCCTGCCCTCCGATAAGAAGCCTTATGCGGCCATCCTGCGGAAGCCTCTTTTCGGCAATATCGAGATTAGCCATAATCTTTACCCTGCTTATCAGGGCTTCCTGTATTATTTTTGGAGGATGCAGAACCTTGTGCAGTATTCCGTCAATTCTCATTCTCACTTCAAGATCTTTTTCGTAAGGCTCTATATGAATATCGCTTGCTCTTTCCTTGAATGCCTGCTGGAAAAGAGCATTAAGGAGCCGTATGATAGGGGCATCTTCCGTAAGCTCCAGGATATCTCGCGGTTTTTCAAACTCCGTAGCCACGGAAGACAGATCTTCTGCGGCCATATTGTCCATAACTTCTTCGGCATTACTTATCTGACCGTAATATTTACTGATAGCTTCAGTAATAATGCCTGGTTCCGCTTTTAAAGGATTAGCCTTTACTCCAAGTTTTCTCGCCAGCTCAGCAGCAGCCAAAAGCCCATTATTACCCGAGACTGCTGCAATCAATGAATTATCTTCAATTCTAAGCGGCATGATGAGATTGTTTTTTGAATAGAAATATTGAACCTTCCTCAGCAGAGCATCATCTACATCATTATCTTTTATATGCTTTATAGTTTCCATTCAGATTTCCATTATCGAATAGCGAAGTACGCTGAGCGGTATTTGGCTTATCAGCTAATTAACTTTCTTCTCCCTGAACTTTTCTCTTATCTTTCACCTGACATCCTGATTCTCGGAACAGGCTCAACCTTTTGCACTTCAGGAATTGATGAGAAAATATTTATCGCTTTCTTATAATTTATGCTTTTATCAAGCTTAAGATGATAAACTCCGCTTTGAATAATTTTAAATTCTGATATCTTTTGTCCTGACAGTATCTTTCGAATAGCCTCAGCAGTAACACCCTCTTTGAATGCAACTATTAATTCATCCTCCACATACTGTTTTTCTTTATGCACATAATCGTTTAGTTTATTATGAGTAATCATGGAAAGATCGGAAAAATCATCAATAATATATGGGGTAAGAAATACCAATAGATTTTTCTTTGCCCTTGAAGTACTTCTGTATTTAAACAGCCAGCCCAAAACAGGAATATCTCCTAAAAGAGGAATCTTTGTGATCGACTCTTCGTCCCTTTCCTCTATGAGTCCACCAATCACAACCGTCTGTTTATCCTTTACCACTACCGATGTTTTCGTAGATCTTTTTGTCATAGTAGGGCCTATGGATGTTATAACATTTTCAGAACCGGCCTTCTGCGCCGAAATTTCCTGATATATATCAAGTTTTACATATTCCCCTTCGTTTATCTGTGGTGTAATCTTTAAAAGTATACCAACATCTTTACGTTCTATGGAAGTCAGAACGGTTGAGGTGGTTGTGACATCCCTTTCTCTGTTTAAGATCAAAGGGATATTTTCACCTACCAGTATTTCAGCTTCCATATTATCTGAAGTAAGAATCTGAGGCGTCGAGAGGACATTTACAGCATCCTTGAAATCACTCATGCTAAATAGTGCGCTAATTCCCGGAATTTTAACATCAGAAGTTCCTCCGGGCACAAAAGTCTGCGGAACTGTGAAGTAATTGGACATGCCGCCCAATGTAAGACCTGTCATACCGGAAAGTATGGAATCAACTGTAGTAGCATCAACCGTTCCGACTCCCCCCACAAAAATAGGCTCGCCATTCCTTGTAACCGCAGCGCGCCATTTTGATCCCAGCTCAAGCAGTTTATCAATGGAAACTTCGGCAATCATTGCCTCCACAAAAACCTGCTTTCTTCTCTTGTCAAGCTGTTTTATGATTCGCTGCAGATTCTGGTAATCCGCCGGAGAAGCAACAACTACCAGTGCGTTTGACGCCTTATCGGCAGTAATAGATATACCTCCGGCAGTCTCAAACACAGACATGACAGGAACATCCGGTATCTGCTGCTTTGCCTGACCGGCTTTTACAAGATCTTGCAGTACTTTTGCAAGTTCAACAGCATCTGCGTTTTCCATGAAATAAACATTTATCATTCCCTGGGTCTCAGGAGAATGCACATCAAGCAGGGAAATAAATGAACGCATTAAATCTTTTTTAGATTTATCCCCAAACAGAAGAACTGCGTTTAGCCTCTGGTCTGCAACAGCCTTTCCGGCACCGCCCGGCAAAGCCTGTGCTAATGCTCCCCGCTGCCACCGGCTCACATTATCATTTATTGTCTTGGCAACGGTTTCGGCACTGGCATATTTAAGATATACAATTTCCGGTATCTCTTCCATAGACGGCTGGTCTATTGACTCTATAATGGAGGCTATCTTTCTCACATTAACCCCCGAATCTATAATCAGCAACATATTACCGGGCCCGAATACGGATGCGAAACCGTCTTTTGACACCATTGGCAAAATAAAATTAAGCGCTTCGGTGGAAGAAGCATTTTTTAAGGTTATAAGCCTGGCGACATAACTTTCATTGGTTGGAATCCTTTCTCCCGATACTTCCATTCCACCATGTTTTGCATCCGAAGTAGGAATAATCTTATAAACACCTGTTATAGTGGGTATAACAGTAAAGCCTTTTAATGCAAGTACTGAGGTAAAAAGACTAAAAGCATCATTTACACTAATTTTTGATGGAGCAATAATTGTAATTTTACCAACGAAATTATCATCAAAAATAAAATTCTTCCCGGTAATTTCACTCACAAACTTCGCAACAACAGGAAGGTCGATATCCACAAAATTAAAGCTTATTTTCTCCGTATCTTTATCTTTTGAAGCCGCAAAAGCATTTGGCGCAATATACGGAGTGAATATAAAAGATACAGCCAATAACAGAATCCAAATATATTTTTTACCGATCATGCTCGCCTGCCTTATTTTTACCTGATTTGATAGGTCATTGTTGTTCTTTTACCGGATCTTATGATATCAAGCCGCACCCTGTTCGTCCCCTTTAAGGCTGTAAATGCCCTGAGGGCATTTTCGGGGTTTGTAATGTCGTAATCGTTTACTCTCATAAGAATGTCATCGTTTTTCAATCCAAGGAGATCATGTATTCCGCCATTCTTAACTTCTCTTAAAACAAACCCCTCTTGCCGGTTATTTTTCATATTAGGAATTAATCTTGCCTTGGAAAGGAACTGGCCGGGATTATCCAGCGCTTCCTTGACCATATTCTGATTAATAACATACTCCCCTTTATCAAGTTTCTTTATATCATAAGGCATTTCATTATTTAAGGGAGCTGCATTCTGATCCATAGCCAAAGCTTCCACTATTGGAATTTCCGAGACGATATCTTCATTTTCTATATAGACTTTATTCTTATCCACTTGTTTAAGCAAACCGGTTCCCGGTATAAATTCACCAGACTTAAATATCTCCTGTTTGCCGTCACTGCCAACAAATACGGCATAACTGAACATATCATCACCTGAAATAGTACCAATCAATTTCATGTCTGAGGCTGGAAGCGACTTGTCGGTAGAGCCGCCCAAGGGTTTTAAAGAGCCGGCTGTAAAGCCAAAAGGATTATTAATAAGAATGGATTCATATTCCATCAGGCCCTTTTTTACATATTCCGGGCCCAAAGCCTGAAAAGGAGCCGGAGTTTTTTTGTCTTTTGAATCATAACCTCTTGTAATTAAACCCCGGACGCAAATCAGCACAAAAACAATCAGTACAATTAAAATCATCGTATTAAGAATGCTTAATACGTCAAGATGCCGGACCTTCCGGCCTATTGACTCCATTGCTTTTCTGTAAAACATATTTTTCCCCAGGGTAAGCATACTAAATAATTCTCTATAACTTTATCATGTTATCTAAATAAGTCAATAATTATATCGAATAGCGAAATACGAATAGCGAATAGCGTTTTCCTCACCATAAAATTTATACAGACAAGACTACAGACCGGGCGGGTTATGAACCCGCCCCTACTCTTTTTTTGCTTTCCTGACCCCCGATCCCCGTCAACTGTAAACAGTCTTTCGCTTTGCTCCTTTCACCGTCGGAATATTTTACAAAATCAATTTATCAATATATGATCATTAATTTATTGATATTATAATATATTTTATGTTTTTGTTTAAATTATGCGTTTTTGTTTTTAAAAAAACTGTCGGAATACTTTACGATATTAATCAGATCACGGTTGAGGCGAGAAATAACAAGAATTTATTAGAATAATTATTTATCATATTATTAATATGTTATTACCATATATGCTATTATTTTTACAACAGGCACGCAATTTGCTTTACCTGTTATCAAAGTTAAGATTATTGTAATAAATAGATAAACAAACAAAAAAAAGGGGGGGTAATTATTATGAAAAGATTAATTACAATTTTATTGGCATTAACATTTTTAATTGCAATTGTACCGGCAGCTCAGGCATATCAGATCAAAACCTACCGCATTGATGGGTATTCTTTTGACAGGGCCGGTGAATTCTCCGTTCTACCTATTGACTTTGCTTCTGTTCTCGATAATTATAGCAGTAATGCTATATATCAGGGAGCGAAGTATCAGTATTTTCAGTCATTTTGTGTACAAAAAGGTGAGAGCATCACTACTAACGTATTGTATAACGCCAGTATTTCTGATGCAACTATAGCTGGTGATGAACAGCTTTCTTTAGGTGCAGCATTTCTTTATAATCGGTTTGCACGCGGCATCCTTGCTGGCTATGACTATGCCGATATTGACCCAACTGCTGCTATTGGTGGCCGTGAAGCTTCAGCTGGAGCTCTTCAGAATGCACTCTGGTATCTTATGGGACAGGGGGCTCTTTCTACCGGAGCAGGATTTGTTGCTTTGGCAGATTCTATGATAGAAGAAGATATTTTTGCTGCCAGTGAAGGAAAATATGGCGTTCATATCTTAAATATTTTTGGTTTAGATGGATCTAATAAACAGGATATGTTAATTTATGACCCTGTTCCGGAACCGGCTACAATGCTTCTTCTTGGATTTGGTTTAATTGGCTTAGCAGGAATAAGAAGAAAAACATCTAAATAATAGTGTCATATCAACTTTAGATAAATTTATATAAAAAATGCAGAGCCACAAAAAGGCTCTGCATTTTTTATTGTCTTATTTAATGCTACTACGATATTTCCGATCTTGTCATTCCGAACGGATCAAATTTTGATTTATGCTATTTATTATTCGCTTTAAGGAAGAAACGAAGCTTATTAATCAGGAAGGCAATGTGGTAAAGGCAGCTTAACAGTAGGCTTGGAATGTAAACAGCGGGTTCCGGCAAATAAACAATATTACCTCCAAAACCCATTTTAAAGAAGGTAGATGTTTGCATTATTTCCTGGGGCAGCGCCTTATTTTGCTTTATATATAAGGCGGTATTTCGATCTATAGAAACAAAGTCTATATACCTATAACCTCTTGTATTTGCATATTTTATCAGATTCCAATAAATTGCATCATTCGGCCTGATCTCATTGTATTTTCCTGACCAGCCGGTTTTCCAAAAGATAAACCGGTCACCAACAGTAATGGCAAGCCCACCGGAAACGGGTTCACCCTTATACTTAATAAAAAATAGTTTTAGATATCCCTTAGAATTAAAAAGCCGCCAAATGATTTTTAAATGATTTTCATCAGGTGGATTAGGTAAAACTCCCTGACGCTTGCATGTTTCAGACATAAGATTAAAAAATACATCCAGTTCCGTTTCACAACCTTCCCTAAACTCGATACCGGCAGCTTCGGACTTTCTTATATTCCGCCTTTTCATTCTATTCATTACTGTCATCTGTTTCAACAGTTCATCCTCATCTTTGCCAAGATCGATCTGCAACGTGGTATTTATTATCTTTTTATAGAGGATATTAGGAAGAAATCCCTTTTTAAGCAGTTGAACAGAAATATTATCTGAATGACAGGCAGGTTGTACTATAACTGCCCTTATCTTATGCTTTTTTACTAAAGCCTTAAGTTGCTCAATAACAAATTTTATGGCAGACTGATTATTATCTATTATTACCGGGCCCTGGCTTACATATGCGATACGTCCAAAGAAGCGTTTGGGAATCCAGAGAAGTTGAAATCCGCCAATAATCCGGATTTGATCGGTTATTACAACACGGATATAATTCCAGCCATCCATTGATTTAACTTGTGACCACAGACTTAACTGTTCGTGCCGTCCTTCGGACGCAGATTCCACAAAAGAATCCCACTGGGAATCTATGGAATCAGGCGAAATCCATGCAGTCAGTATAGATCCGTCAATCTCGATTTCTGTAATTTTTTTATAATTTTCTATTTCAACCATAGCAATATACTATATACAATTAATGGAATTTTTCAGGTTAATCATGCTCGCGCACACTTAAGAATAGCAAAGGTATGCCAATAATGCAATTTGATATATACTCCTATATGCATATCGGATCTTTCACCTTTTAGCTTTAGAGCCAGTTTCAAAACGTCCCATTTTGGCCAATCTCTGCGTTGGGTGAAAATTTTAATCCTCGAAATACTCCATGTATTCCTGCGGTTAAAATTTTCACCCGCCTTGACCTTGACCAAACTGAAACGTTTTGAAAGTGGCTCTTTAACCTTATGAACTAAAGAACTTACCAACTTATCAGCCATTCTTTACTCCCCCTGGCCCCCGATCCCTGATCCCTGTTTTTTAGCCTTTTACCTTGAACCTCATAAACGCATGAGCCATAAAAACACCCGCTGCCGTTCCAAATGTATTTAATATAAGATCTGAGAGCTGGGAAAATCTTGTGGGAAGATAGGCCTGGATAAATTCGATTGAGAGACTGAAAGCAAAACCGACTATAATGATGATAAAATAAATTATATTTATATTTGCATTTAAACCAAGTCGTCTTTTCTTTACAAAGAAAGCCGACATAAAAAATCCAAACGGGATAAAACCGAAAAAATTTATTATCACATCCTGGATAAAAGACAAATTCCATTTATTTTCCCGCCAGGGCGGTTCTAAAAATATTCTTTTGATTGGTTTAAATATTTCAGGAATCATAAGAGGATAGCCGGAATCTACATAGTTGTGAATAATACTTCCTTTTTTTTCACTAAATGGATAAAAACAAATAATTCCTGGATTTCGTTTCAGCAACTCATATTTTCCCTGCATCCACGATTGATAATTTTTAGCAATCTGTTCCGGCTTTAAAGCTGTATTATAGATAGCCAGCCCCATAAATTCACCATTCCAAAAACTTTGCCCTTCAGGAGAATTGCCAATAATAATATAGAATGATTCATCTATATATTCAGATAACAACTGGAAACCGGGATAAAACTTTGCCGGTATGCCATTTACATAAATAGCAGATCCTTTTTTATCCGAAACTATTGTGATAAAAACATCCTGATTTTTCAACAGAACATTTCTTAAGCCTATTTCCTTGTAAGGCTTACCGTGCTCAAATTGAGCCGGGTAATTAGTCCTGCATAATATAATCAGATGAGATCTCCACTGTCCAACAACTACAACTCCGGGTAATTTCCCATCGTAAAGATTAACAATATGTGGAAGATATCCTGATTCATTTAGTGGTTTAAGCCTAAGTTCCATGCTGATTGATCTATCCGGAAAAAGTGATTCGTTTTTTCCTTTAAACTGGCCGGAGCTTATAACCATACCCTGACCGTAAAAAGATATTCCGCTTATATTTTGCACCCATTTTACTTTATTTTTCGGGAAAAAGTTAAAAGGCCAAAGCCCTGCTAATACTATGGCAAGTATAACAGCAAGACAGATATTTCTTAATAACTTGTAATTGATATCATTTAATGGTTGAAGAATATATTTTATAAAATATTTCATTAGTTTTACCTTATCGAATAGCAAACACAGAAGTTGGCTGACCGCTATCCGTTGATAGACCTTTTGCTTACCAACTTATCAACTTATGAGCTTATGAATTTTCTATTATTATCAAAGAAATAATATCTTGACAAACAATTACAATACCAATAAGTTATAGCAATTTTAAATATCTGCTATTCTTATAAGTTCTTAATATATATTAATCCATGGAGCTAAATATATGAATTCAACACGCAAAACAAAGAAGCAGCTTATTGAGGAATTGGCCGCTTTAAAGGAACGGGTTTTAGAACTTGAAGCTCTTGAAAAAGCCTCAGGAGACTCTAAAAAAGAATTAGGCGAAAGAATCGGTCGGTACTTTCCGCAGGTTGAACATATGGATGAGGCAATTTATGTGCTTTTTGATAGAAAATACGAATTCGTAAACAATAAATTCGCAGAACTGTTTGGTGTAACACCAGATGAGATATGCAATCCGGAATATGATCCGATGACACTGGTCGCTCCGGAAAGTCGAAAATTTGTTAAAAACAAATACAGACTAAGCTCGAGCGGCGAATTTATGACCCAGCAGTATGAATTCACCGGCATGACAAAAGATGGAATAAAAATTGAATGCGAAACCTTTATTCTGCTTATTCCTTACAAATGGGGGGTTGCCATTCATGGAATGCTTCGTAATATCAACGTTCGCAAACGGATTGACGAGGAACTGCAACGGAACCGGAGTGATCTGCAGATAGTATTAAATTCCATACCTACAAGCATTTACTATCTGGATAATAATCACCATTTTATACGGGTAAACAGAGCTTTTTGCAAATCCATAGGACTTCCCATGGAAAGTATAATAGGAAAAACATTGGCTGAAATTTTTCCTAATCTGCCTGAAGCACAACTCTCTCATTTCTTTGAAACAAACGATGAAGTGATAAATACGGGTAATCCAAAGCGTGGGTTTATTGAAATTTTACCTTCGATTCGAGGCAAAAGATGGTTTCAAAACGATCGCATACCTTACATAGACGAAAATGGAAACATTGTCGGAATTATATGCATCTCTATCGATATAAGCGATTTAAGAGAAACGGAGGAAAAGCTGTGGTATCTCAGTTTCCATGATGTTTTGACAGGCCTGTATAACCGCACCTATTTTGAAGAAGAGTTGTTACGGCTTGAATATGGCAGGCAATTTCCTATAAGCGTTGTTTCTATAAAAATTGACAACTTACAGGAAATCAATAGTCGTGAGGGCATTGCTGCAGGAAACGACCTGCTGCGAAGAACAGCCAAGGTCCTGAAAATATTCCGCACAGAAGATGTTACTGCCAGAATCAGCGGTGATAAATTCGCAATTCTTCTGCCAACAGCAGATAAATCAATTGGAGAAAATGCTATAGCGAGACTCAAAAATGCTCTTGAATCACAAAACAAGCATCATAATAAGGCACCATTAAATCTCTCTTTTGGAGTTGCTACTGTAGGGAAAAAAGGCTGTTCATTAATTACTGTTCTAAAACAGGCGGAAGCCGCTATGTCCTGACAAGAATAGCAAACAGCATACAACGCTCGTCGCCGCTATTTGCTATTCTTTTGAGCCAATTGCAAAACATCCCATGTTAGCTGATCTCTGCGTTGGGCAAAAATTTTAATCGATGGTTTCAAAGCGTCTTAAATAACCTCCACTATAAATCCCAAGAACAACACCAAGAGTATTCATCATAATATCTGCCACAGAGAAGGTTCTTCCGGGAACAAACATTTGAAGTATTTCTAGCAATACTCCCAAGAGAATCATGGAAAGAGAAGCGGTTAAAGATATTTTTCTATCTGAATAAGCAACCATAGGCAAAGCGGACAACCAGCTGTATGAAATAAAATGATAGAGCTTGTCCGCCTGCCAGAAGTCGACCGGAAATTCCACACGAGGCACAAGCGAATAGTAAATAACTACTCCTATAGAACTTATCCACACCACTGAAATCAACCCCACCCGGATTTTATTTCCCATTATAGAAACTTGCCCGCCAATCTCTTATTCGTTAAGCGAAGATCGTTTTTCATTCTCCGCCATTCGCACCCCTTTCCCCTGAACCCTGATCCCCGACTCCTGATCCCTGAACCCTGATCCCTTCTTCCCCCTTTGATCCCTTTTATTAATAGGCTTTGGCAAACAAAACACGTCCATCACTTGGCCTGCCGCAACAAACACACTTACCTTTTTCAGATTCCTGATTAAGAGGAATACATCTTATTGTTACACTCAAATCTTCTTTTATTTTAGCTTCACATTCAGTTGTGCCGCACCAGTGAGAAAAAGCAAAACCACCGTGAATTTCCGGTTTATCCTGGTTAAGAGGTGTGAAATATTCATAGAACTCAATGCCGCCATCTATTGGCACAGTATTTTTCTCCTTAAAAGAAAGAGCATTTTCATAAAGATTTTTTTGAATATCATCGAGAATGTTTATAATTGCATTTAAAAACTGGTCCCGCTTCATAGAGATTTTTTCCCTGTGCGGTTTATCTCTTCTTCCGATAAAAACTGAATCTTTGGCAATATCTCTCGGCCCTATTTCAACTCTTAAAGGTATTCCTTTTTTGATCCATTCCCAGCCTCTTGCGCCTCCGATATCTCTGTCGTCAATTTCTACACGTATTTTGCGGTGATGGTAGTAAAGATTTTTCAATTCAAGACCAAGTTTTTCGACATATTCCATTACTTTTGGTTTATCATCAGGGGATCGGTAAATTGGAATCAACACAACATGGGATGAAGCCACCCTTGGGGGAAGAATTACTCCGTTGTCATCCCCATGTGTCATTATTATTCCGCCTATAAGACGTGTTGAAACACCCCATGATGTTGTCCATGCATATTCTTCCTTTTCCTCAAAAGACTGAAATTTTATTTCCGATGCTTTTGCAAAATTCTGTCCTAGAAAATGTGAAGTTCCAGCCTGAAGCCCCTTTTTGTCCTGCATCATGGCTTCTATGCTAAAGGTTTCAACAGCTCCTGGGAATTTCTCAGATTCCGTCTTTCTTCCTTTTATTACAGGCATTGCAAGGTATTCTTCGGAAAGCTTTGCATATATATCAAGCATCAATCTTGTTCGTTCCATAGCTTCCTTTTCCTTAGCATGGGCGGTATGGCCTTCCTGCCACAAAAACTCGCTTGTTCTCAAGAAAATACGTGTTCTCATCTCCCATCTTACAACGTTTGCCCACTGGTTTATAAGAAGCGGAAGATCTCTGTAACTGCTTACCCAGTTTGAAAAGGCATCACCTATAATAGTTTCCGAAGTCGGACGCACAACCAAGGGCTCGGCTAAAGGTCCTGCAGGGACAAGCCTGCCCTCATTGTTCTTTTCAAGTCTGTGATGAGTCACAACAGCGCATTCTTTTGCAAAACCCTCGACATGAGCTGCCTCTTTCTCAAGAAAACCAAGAGGAATAAAAAGAGGAAAATAGGCGTTTTTTACACCCGTATCCTTAAACATATCATCAAGTTCACGTACTATATTTTCCCAAAGCGAATAACCCCATGGCTTTATGACCATGCATCCTCTCACAGGAGACCTTTCGGCCATATCGGATACTTTAACCGCCTGCTGGTACCACTCTGAATAGTCTTCCTCTCTTGTAGGAGTTATTGCAGTTTTTTCCTCTTTTTCCATGTTGCCCTTTCTGTTTATTTATATTCGATGTTCGATATTCTATGCTATAGATTCTGCATTCTTGATTATTCTTTCCGATAGTTTTGCTACTTCTTCGAGAAGAACATCCACAAGCATTTCCTGCGGAAATTTCTTTACTACCCTACCCTTTTTAAAAAGAATGCCTGTTCCGTTACCTCCGGCAACCCCGATATCAGCCTCTTTAGCCTCTCCTGGGCCATTAACAACGCATCCCATAACAGCAAGCTTTATACTGACAGGGCATAATAAAAGTTCTTTTTCAACACGTTCGACAATTTCAAAAAGGTTTATATTGCATCGGCCGCAGGTCGGGCATGAAATAATCTCCGGCCCTCGTTTTCTTATCTCAAGAGCCTTTAAAATTTCATACCCTGCTCTTATCTCTTCAACGGGATCCCTTGTTAAAGAAACCCTGATTGTATCTCCGATACCTTCGGCAAGAAGCATCCCTATTCCAAGCGTTGATTTAACAAGGCCGGGAAAAAGAGCTCCGGCTTCTGTCACCCCCACATGAAGAGGAAGATCTGTTCTTTGTGATAGAAGTCTGTATGCTTCTACAGTTCGGAATACGTCCGATGCCTTGATTGAAATCTTTATCTCATGAAAATCCAGCGATCTTAATATATCAATATTACGGATTGCGCTTTCAACCATTGCCCCGGGAGTTGCGCCATTGTGTTTTTTCAGCAGATCCTTTTCAAGAGATCCTGCGTTTACTCCGATTCTGATCGGTATATTATATTGTTTTGCACAGTCAACAACCTTTTGTATCTTTTTCTTTCCTCCGATATTTCCCGGGTTCAATCTCAAGCCGTCTGCCCCGGCTTTTGCAGAAGCGATAGCAAGTTGATAATCAAAATGTATGTCGGCTATTAAAGGAATTGAAATACACTTTTTAATTGATGAAATTGCCGCAGCAGATTCCTTGTCCGGAACCGCAACTCTTACTATCTCACAGCCGGCCTGTTCAAGACGCTTTATCTGAGCAACCGTTGCTTCGATATCGGATGTGAATGTATTTGTCATGGACTGCACCGTAATCGGCGACATTCCTCCTACCTTAACACCACCCACAGATACCTGTCGCGTTTCTTTTCGTTGAATCAGAAATGGCATATACTATCACTGGATATAAATTGTTTCGAATTCATCAAACATTAGAGCCAGTTTCAAAACGTCCCATTTTGGCCAATCTCTGCGTTGGGTGAAAATTTTAATCCTCGAAATACTACATGTATTCCTGCGGTTAAAATTTTCACCCGCCTTGACCTTGACCAAACTGAAACGTTTTGAAAGTGGCTCATTAGATAATTATAGAAATACCGATGCGTTTTGCTGCATTATGTTAAAATCATCCTCGGTCAAACCTGCGCCACAAACAATTTTTATAGCCTGATTTCTGCCTATCAAATCCGAAGGCTCATGAGTATCAGTATTTATTACAAGCTTTGCGCCCGTTTGCAGAGCAAGTTTAGCAACATGCCCATTTGTGAGGCTGTGCCCCTTGCGAGCAGATATTTCAAGAAGTATTCCTCTTTCTTTTGCCATCAGAACTTCTTCTTCAGTTATCAGTCCCGGATGTGCAAGAATGTTTATGTCCGAATCAAGAGCAGCCCTGTTCGTACCCGGAGCAACCGGCTCAACTATCGTTTCCCCGTGAACGATTATTATTCTGGCTCCAAGACTGCGTGCTCTTCTTGCGCATTCCGATATAAGCGGCGGAGGCACATGAGTAAGCTCAATTCCCGGAATAACCTTAATACTCATGAATCTGTTCAGGTCGATTGCAACAGAAACAATTCTTGGAATTATATAATCTATGTTTGAAGAGTCCCCGTGATCGGTAATTGCTATGCCTTTTAGCCCTGCATCTTCGGCCCTTCGGGCAAGTTCGGAAGGAATTAAAACACCGTCGCTGAAAAATGTATGGGTATGAAGATCTATCACTTATTTTCTCCTTATATTCCTTTTAGCCCAGCCATCAAACCTTGAATTTACCAAAATCATCTGGAGATAGATTTTCAAGATAATCGGCCCAAATTTTTCCTTCCTCGCTCGTATCAACCATTTCCGGTTTATCTTCAATTCCCTTCGATTTTTCAATAACCTTGTCATCCAGAAAAATCGGAGCATCAAAGCGAAGAGCTATTGCAATAGCATCGCTTGGGCGGGAATCCATATCAAAATGACCTGCCTCGGAAACAAAATGTATCCTGGCATAATATGTGTTTCCTACCAAATCATATACTTCTATTCTGGATACTTTCACATTCACAAGCTCGACAAAATTTTTAAAAAGATCATGCGTCATAGGACGCTCAAACTTGATTTTCTGAAGTGCTGAAGCAATTGATGTTGCTTCAAGCAGTCCAATCCAGATGGGAACTGCATGCTCCCCATCATCTGATTTCAATATTATTATCGGCGTATTTGATGCCGGATCCATAGCCAGTCCTGCAATACTTACTTTAAGCAGCATGAGTTTCCTCCTTTTGCGCCTCGAATGGCTTTGGTTTTGTTTTTACCGGTTTTCCCAGTAGAGAATGTAAAAGTGCTTTTTCAATCTTAACATCAATTATTTTACCTATGGAAATATCATCTTCATGGAAAGAGTTCCCAAATGTAAAATTTACAACTTTATTTGTTGATGTTCTTCCTGACCAGTAGATACCTTCGAATTCCTCCTGCCCGCTACCAACATCCTGTTTTTTGCTGAATCCGTCAACAAGTATAAGCTCATTCGATCCAATAAGAGCCCGGTGTTTCTTTTTAGTATAATATTCCTGAATTTCCAGCAGTTCCCTGAGTCTTATGTTTTTTATATCATCAGTAATTTTATCCGAAAATTTTGCAGCAGGCGCTTTTATCCTGTCTGAATACTGAAAGGTAAAGAGGCTGTCAAATTCCACTTCTTTCACAAGATCAATAGTGGCTTTAAAATCATCTTCCGTTTCTCCCGGAAAACCGACAATAACATCTGATGTGATTGCCATATCAGGAGATATTTTTCTAAGTTTATCGATCTTCTCAAGATAAAGTTCTCTTGTATATTTCCTGTTCATTCTCTTTAAGATATTATTGGAACCTGATTGAACCGGCAGATGTATATGATTGCACAATTTTTCAAGATCCCTGAAAGCAAATATGAGCTCTTCTGAAAGATCCTTAGGATGAGAAGTAGTAAAACGAACTCTATAAAGGCCGTCTATTTCACTTACAAGCTTAAGAAGTTTGGGGAAAGAGCAAAGGCCTTCTTTCGTTCCGTAACTATTCACATTCTGGCCCAGAAGAGTTACCTCCTGCATTCCTGTATCAACAAGCCCCCTGATTTCATTTATAATATTATCCGGTTTCCTGCTCATTTCAGGGCCTCTCACATGGGGGACCACACAGTAAGTACAGTAATTGTCACATCCGCGCATAATAGTTACAAATCCTGTAGCCCCGCCGTTAGTAATCGGTGAGCCAGCGGATGGAAACTCCAGGATCTCATTATCCATCTCAACATCTGATATTCTGCGTCTTTTTGTTGAAATGTTCAGGATATGTTCCGGTAACCTTTTTAAGGCATGAGTACCAAAAACAAGGTCAATATATGAAAAGCGTTCAAGAATTTTTCTGCCTTCCTGCTGTGCTACACAACCTCCTACACAAATGATAAGACCTGGCTTTTTTCTTTTCAGAACAGCAAGGCGGCCGAAAAAGCTGAAGGCTTTCTGCTCTGCTTTTTCTCTTATAGCACAAGTATTTACGATAATAAGATCTGCTGCATCCAAAGACTCGGATAACTCATATCCTAAAGGAGTTAACTGACTAATTATCTGCTGCGAATCATAAACATTCATCTGGCAGCCGAAAGTGTTAATATATAGGTATTTTTTATCCATTCTTATCTTAATTTTCTTTAATTTCCCCCTTTGCCAAAGGGGAATTAATGGGGATTTTATATTCTTCAATCCAAATATTTTTCCCAAGATCCTGCAAAACCGCATCGACTTCATTTTCACAGCCGGGAGGAATACGAAACATTACGATTCCATTAAACCGGTCCACAGTAGTAATAATGGCAATCCCGTCGTATGCCTCAAAAATAAATCTCAGAAAAGATATATTTTTTCTTTCAATCCGATAATATCTCTTTGTAATTTCCAATATAATTCTCTAAATAATTCTGATATAAAATAATATGTATTATACATGCAAAAAACCCGAATTGCACCAAATAAATGTTACCCAAGTGAGCATGGCCTATCGGCTTTCTACGCTTTTAATCAGCTCATTAGCGATATTAGGACTTTCAATGCGCATGATGCTTTCCTGAGCGCTGCCGTAACTCAAAAGATTGATACTTCCATACCATACGATTTTTTGATCCATGATTGCAAATTTTTGATGAATATTGGATTTAAGGACAATACTTATGTCATTTCTTTTCAACAGATCCAGTATCCTTCTTAAGACATTCCGATCTTTTTCTTTAAAATCCTCAACCGGTCTGGTTATTACAATTACCCTGATTTTTTTATCAAACGCAATTTTAAGATATTGTATCATTTGCAAAGTGCGTCTTTCCCTGACAAACGGGCTCACTATTATAATTTCTTTTTTCACACAGTTCATATCATTGCCAAAAACAGGTAAAAAATTATCCTTGTCAAAAATAATATCCAATGATGCGGATTCGATGTCCTCGCCTTTTGCTTTATATCCCATTAAAGCATAACCGGAAAGCCGTTTTTGATACATTCTTTCGAGCATTTTTACATGGATATCTACATAATCATAGATCATCACCTCCCTTTTATTTTCATACAGGCGATGAAGCCTTCCGGCATATTGCTGCAGAGTGCCCTTCCATGATATAGGCATGGCTAAGAATAACGTATCAAGACGCGGTTCGTCAAAACCTTCGCCGATAAAAGAACCGGTTGCTACTATAATTATATTCTTATCTGCAGAAATATCGGCAATAGACTTAAAGATCTCCCTGGTCGTCTTTGTGCCCATTCCTCCCATCAGGGTAATAGCATCCGGAATTTCTTCTCTTATTTTTTTAGAAAGCATTTCAACGTGAGCCGTTCTTAAAGATAGAATAATACAGTTTCTGCCTTGCCTATAGTTGTTTAGCACGTCTTCAACAATTTGTTGATTCCGAAAATCATTATCAACAATTCCCGAATATAATTCCTGAATAGAAATATCTTTTCCATTACTATCCAAAGGCATTCTCATAGATGTAAATCGTGGGATGATATAATGATCAAAAGGTCTTTTCTCCGCCTGTATTTTAGGATTATCGCGATATCGTATCGGGCCGCAATGCATAAGAAGTATCGGGTGATGCCCATCTTTTCGTGTAGGTGTTGCCGTAAGGCCATAAACATATTTAGCATCCGTTGTTTTTAAAATATTTTCATAGTTGAAAGCCGGAGCATGATGACACTCATCGGCAATGATCATACCATAGTTTTTGACACAATCCTTGACTTCTCCCAGTCGGCTTAATGATTGCATAACAGCGATATCCACAATACCGCTCATGGTATTTCTTCCCGCACCCAGCTGACCGATCATACTTATTTTTTTCTTTCTGCCCTTTTTCTTGCCGGTTATATTACTCATTTCCGGCACGGTTTCATTTATGAGCCAATTGCAAAACGTCCCATTTTGGCCGATCTCTGCGTTGGGCTCAAATTTTAATCCTCGAAATACTCCATGTATTCCTGTGGTTAAAATTTTCGCCCGCCTTGACCTTGACCAAACTGAAACGTTTTGAAACTGGCTCTTATGATTAAAAATTGTGCTAATCTATCATTCCATTGTGACAGCAAACTGATCTTATCCACAAGTATTAGCGTATTTACTTTTCTTTCGGCTATCAACTTAATGGCCACAACTGTTTTTCCAAAGGCTGTTGTACCGGACAGTATTCCTGTATCATGCTGCAGAAGTTGCTCAAGGGCAAGGGATTGCTCATCTCGCAGTTGACCGTTGAATTCTACAGATATTGTTTTGCCGTGATTAGTTTTATCAATAAAATGAACATCAACTCCGAATTGTTCAAATTCGGAAATAAGATCAATTTCACATCCTCTTGGTAAGCACAGATAATTTGTTGTTTCATCTGCACAAGAAATCACTCTTGGATGTCCATAGGTTGATAATCGCATAGCCTGTTGCCTGAAAAACATTGGATTCTTAAAAGAAGCTAACCTCTTTAAATGATTCAAAGCCCTTTGTGAGATAGCAGCTTTTGGAACAAACAGCATATTTGCTTTAACGATTTCGATTTGTTTCGGGAAATCAGCTTGTTGCAGGTTGGCTTTTTGTGCTTCCCAAGGTTTTTGCGTTTCCTCTTCATCAATTTTTAACATACCCAGTTCATGTCCACGGCAAAGCTTTGAAATGAGATTTTCAATTGTATTTTCAGAAATCTTTTGAATTGATGACAAAAATGCCCATTGATCGGAATAGGATTCAAACCTTTCATTTACAAATTCGCTATTGTTGTTTCCCCTTGCCACCTTCTGGAATGGAAGAGCTATCAGATTTCCAAAACCGCCTTTGGGCATTGTGTCCTGGTTGGGAAACAATCTATCATATGATTTGAAACGGATTTCATACCTTTTACTCATGGAATAGGTCAGAAGGGATGTGCCGAACTTTCTGGCCATGGCAGCCGACAACCGATTTTCGAAGAAGAGCCATACATGTCCGCCATTACCGGATTGTGATCGCTCCACAGCTATAGGAATATTAAACTCGGTACAAACCTCTCTTAAAATCGAGATATCCTTTTGCCAATCTGCTTCATCAAAATCCATTGCCAGAAAGTGGCATGTTTCATCAGGTAGCATTGGATAGATGCCTGCAACGATATTTCCTCTTAAATGATCTTCTATGACATGTTCATCCAAATTGGCATATGATTTATTGACGCATTTATCACACGAAACCTTTGGCTTGCCGCATAACCCTGCCTGCCATTGATTCAGGCAAACCGGCGAATATCCAGATGTTGCCTTCTTTTTGTTTTCCCACCGGGTAGCATAAACATCATCACGGCCTTTAAAAAGTAACATGAAGAGTTTGATTTTGGAAATAGAATCAGACGCGTTGTTTACATTAAAGAATGAGGTTTCGTCATGTAATTTGTCGTCGGGTATAGTATTTTCTTCTGAGACATATTTTGTAATATTTACTTTGGCGTGCTCGAAATCGGTTACACCAAGCTGTGCTTTCAAACTTTTATTTTCTTCTGTTAAATGTTTATGTTCATTTAATAAAAGATTATACTTTTCAAACAACTCATCATAATTCATATTATTCTGGAAACATATCATGTGATTGAAATCATTTTATTTATCCCGCTATTTTTATAATTTAAGTGCCGCTATTTTACAAGATTTATTACCGCTATATTTATAAAATTGCTGCTCATCCGGATGTATTTGAATGATCTGGGATCTGGCCTCCGGTTATAGCTTTAGCCCGGATTGTGCATTTAAAGAAAGTTTGAAGTTAGAATAGGTATATACGTCATACTCCTATGTAATCATACGATTACTTTCTCATTGGTATTGCAATTTCGTTCCAGGTTAATCCGGAATAAACCGATTGACAACTAAGCGAATTACCATATAATTTAAGCTGGTCTGGATGAATGCATAATAAGCACGTCTGGCATAAATAATTCATAAACGATACGCGTGGATTTGCCTCCGTTGCCCGACCTGCTAAAAATGGTTCTTGAAGGTAGTCCAGATTACCAGTAACTTCGAGTATTCTATCCCGAAATCAGAGCATTATCCGTTGCCTTCGCTGGTGTTTCCGTAAGCAAATTTCACGGCTTTTTCCATTTTATCAATTTCTTCATCCGATAGAAAATCAAAGTGGCTTAAGCGTTTTCGTGCGGAGAGCCGCCCATTGTTTTGAAGACAAGCGCGAATGAAGAGATCGATTTGCCGGTCTGGTATATCTACGATTTCCTGGATGGCTTTTTTTGTTTTGTCATAGTTAGCCAAAAATGCCAATTCTCCGGCAAGTTCCGTATCAATGGTTTTATTTATGAAACGGAAAAGCGCTTCTACCTGTGGGGTCATATCGATATAGCGGTACAATATGCCGGTGTCATTATGAACTGTCATACGGCCATCTTCGTCGATTGAGTATTCCACAAGGGGCATGATCTGTTGAGAGAATGCTTCTAAAGAAGCGTCGTAGTCGGCCGGATTATTCAGCATGGATGCTGAGATGGGGAATATAATGCCCTCTGGTGTAAAGCCTCGTCGGGAAAGAATATTGTGAATCAGGAAGCGGTGGATGCGCCCATTGCCATCTTCGAACGGGTGCATAAAAACGAATCCATATGCGATGGCTGCGGCATGAATCACCGGCGGCACATCTCCGCTGCCCATACGATCGTGGGCAGCTGTGAGACCTTCCATAAGGTTGGCCAGATCTTCAGGTTTAGGGCATACAAAGTGGATTATTTCTTTATGCCAGGCGACTGTCTCACCGACGTAAGTTTGATCTAAGCGGTAATCAGAATCGTAAAATCGCTCATCGACAATGCTGTTTTGAATCCTGATTAATTGCGCTTTCTCACAAAAGTCTTCTTGTCCGGCCAGTTGAAGCAGCATCACAAACCGCTCGGCACGTGTCGATTTAGGTTTGATATGCTCTATTTCAAAGGATGATTTCGTCTCCTTGCTGTAAAGATACCCAAGCGCACGCTTCAATAATTCCGGCGAATAACCTGACATTACTATCCGGCATCGTTCTGGTAAGTCGGCCGCTTCGAAGACGAGAAGTGTATCGGTGCGGCGAATCATCGGACAAAATCGTTTGTCCCCCAGTAAATTGTCGTTGATACGTTGACGTCGAATTTGACGGACTTTGCTAACCGTGTAATATTCACCCGGTTCGAGCAGATCGATATAGTTTCCCTGCTTCAGGTCACCGAGCGGGAGTGTTGTCCCTGTCAGGAACTCATACAAGAACCATATTCGTCTGGCGTACTTGCCGGTAGGCTTGGAACGGATATATTCAAGGAGTTCATCCTTCACCGCCTTTTGAAATAACTCTGCAAGAATCAAAAGATTTGTCCCGTCATATTTGAGCGCGAATTCAAGATAATCTCCCAGTGTATCCCCAGGCCAGTATCTGAATGGGTAGATCTCCTCGACTATACCTCTGCTTGAGTCTGTCCGGTGGATTCCACTGGTTGTTACCAGTGATTTATGCCAGTTTGGAATGACATCGAGATCATAACGCTCTACGAGCGCCGCATACCCTACGACTTTGTATGTCGATTTTTCCTGCTCATTTTCAGCCATGACTTCCTCCGGAAAAATGATTACGATACGAGAATTATCGTTATATTCCGACATAAGTCAAGAAATATTATTACAGAATTAAAATGAATTTCAACCCCCGCGTTATTGAAACGGGGTTTGAAGTTCTATGGTTCTGATCATTCAATGCTATAAGAATCTATACTTGCTTCCTGTAAGTGATAAATTGGTATTTTTCGTTTCTATAGTAGATTTCAAACACAAATCATGATAATGAATTACAAAATTAAAAAGGTTTGATAATAAATTTAGTTCCATTTTGAATAACACCAGTCCATAAATTTCAAAAAATGTATAGATGAACTTCTTGATGTGGGACATAAGAGCCAAAAGTGGGCTTGACCCCATGTTCTTTACACTAATATCCATATTTGCATATTAGTCCCTGAGTGGGATGTGAATATTTTCAACAAATACGGCAAGTTAGTTTGTTGTTGGCTACAAGAAGGCCTTATGGTAGCCATCGCAATATCCGTTCAGATAATAACTGGTTATGGTAAGTGAAACATTACCTGGTAGCTAAGATTGGAGAAATGATAATGACACCTGATGAAATCAAATCAATTTTAGAAACAGTAATTTCAAATAAAATAAGGTACTATTGGATATACATTTTGTTATCCGTCATTTTAGCATTGGCGAGTGTATTTTTAGTAGAATATTTTATGAATAAGGCCAAGAATATCGCAACAAAACAGGATATAGAAGTACTAACAAAAAAGGTTGAAGAAATCAAATCGGAGTACATAAAACAAATAGAAGTTTTTAAAGCAAATCAGCTTCTTAAAAACCCAAAGAAAAAGGATCTATACGATAAAGTAGAAGAGCTGAGAGTTCTCATAATTAAAGGGAAAAATGAAAATGTTTTTAATAATTGGGAACAATTATCGTCGAAAATGAAGGATGTTATGATTTCGATTAGCACAAATGCGATCTTTAATGATCTATATCATGAAAGGGATCTTATTGAAAATGATCATAATATTATGGCGAGAAATATTAATGAAGGCCATCCAATAGCTAACTTTGATAGCACTGTAGAAGCACTTGAATCTATTCAAATTAAGCTAATGCAGTAATATGTTACTTTAATTATTCTATACAAACAAAAAAGCACATAACCCTTCACTGGTGCCGACCCGAAAAGCCGGGCGGCACAGTTCAACCGTTGAAGCTGGAAATCAAAGGTGAATCAATGTCAAATGAGTCTCAGCATGATGCGAAAACTACCCACTAAAACAAAGAGCACCAACAAGACCGGAGTGACTGGAGTATCTGCCTTAGACAGCTTTTGCTACAGTTATATTGCAATTGGTTCAGGCAAGAGAAAATCTAAGAAATTTTCCGTGAAAAAATATGGGAAAGCTGAGGCACTACGGTTGGCTATCAAGTGGCGAAGAGACAGTGAATTAAGAATACACGGATATTCTATTATTCCCGTAGAGCTTGCGCGAAGGAATTTCAAACACAAACAGAGTGTTCTTAAGGCTAACCTTGCGGCACGAACAAAAAAGAAGGCCACTCTAGAAAATCGTCAAAAAGCGCAGCAAGCATTTGAACAAAGAAAAAAGGAATATCAGAGCATTGCTGTGAAATATATCTATCGCGTCGATGATCTATATTCAGGGCATGGTTGGCAACTGAAAATACAAATTGGCGATGAAGTAGTATGCGATAGAGTGTTTCGTGATAACCGTTATGGAACAGCTTCTAATGCTCTTAAGCTCGCTAAAGAAGAAAAGAAGCGGCAACTTGAACTTCACAATATGCCCTATGCCGAAGGGCGCCGGTTCAGAAAAAAACTGCATGTTGCAAATACTTCGGGTGTCAACGGAGTTGCCCTGTCAGGTGGGTATTATTATAGTTATATTCCTGTAGAGCCAAACAAGACAAAGAGTCGGAAATTCTCTATTAATAAATATGGTGAAAAGCTTGCGTTTCAGTTAGCTGTGGAGTGGCGGAAAGAAATGGAAATTGAGGTTTATAATTAACGCCACGGACAGGTCTTGCATTTTGCACAACAAATAAATTCACCGGATAAACCGCTGGTTTTCGTGTTACTTTCTTTCCAACCGTAATCCTCAATTCTGGCAACTACCCATCACCGAACAGTAGTAGTGGTGAAATTGAGAAACAAATCCTAACCAGGATTACTGCAAAGATATATTCTAATTTTTTTCCTGAAAGGTAAAATCCAATGAGTGAATACCAATATTACGAGTTTTTAGCAATAGACAGACCGTTGACACCGGAGGAGATGTCGGAATTGCGTGATCTTTCAACCCGTGCTCATATCACGCCGGTAAGTTTTACAAACGAATATAATTGGGGCAGTTTCAGGGGTGATCCGGATAAAATGATGCAGCAGTATTTCGATGCTCATGTTTATGTGGCAAACTGGATGACGGCTGTTTTCATGGTGCGTGTACCTATAGAGACGTTATCCAAGATGATAGTAGAAGTAATGTCTGAGTCATATATTCCGGATTTCAAGGCCACCGAAACCCATTGGATCATCACCTGGAGTCTTGATGAATCCGAAAATTATGATCGTTTTGGGGAGGATGACGGCAGAGACTGGATGGTTCGCCTTGCTCCGGTGCGGGATGAGTTGCTGCGCGGGGATATCCGCAGTCTGTATATCGGATGGCTGGTGGCTGTAGCGAGAGAAATGGCGGAAGACGATGATTTGGAACCCTTGTTCTTAGAAGGTCTGGGGGAATTAACCGCAGCTCAACAGGCACTTGCCGAATTTCTGGAGGTGGATAAGGATCTGCTGGAAGGAGCCGGTTTGGGCAGCCCGGCACTTAAGGCCCAAGAGACTTCGCAAGATAAGATAAATGAATGGATTGGCAGATTAGCTCAGGATGAGGTGACGGATATCCTTAGACAACTTCTGGCCGGTAAAGGGCAGCAAGTCGAAAAGGCGCTAAAGAATCGATTTGCGGCATGGCGGCGAGGTTTGCGGGGAGATATGACCGAAGCGCCCCGGCGTACAGTAGAAGAACTCCTGAAAAATGCTGAAACGGCAAAAAAGATCCGTCTTGAAAAGAAAGAACTCGAACAGAAAAAGAGAGAGAGCAAGCGCCGCAAGGAAAGAGAAGCGTATCTAAAAATCCTGTCCGAAAATTTTCCTAAGGCATGGGATACTGTTCGACAACATATTGAGAGGGGATCGGGCTTAGCCTACGATGATGCCTGCAGAGCTCTTTTTGACCTTTCTGAAGCCTATTCTCTTTATTCAAACAGGAAGCTTTTCCAACAAGAATTGAGATCGTTAATGGCTGAATATAATCGGCGTAAAGCGCTCATTCAACGCATTGTTAAAGCCGGAATCCGGCATGAAAAGTGACCGGCCGATTTGAGTGGTTATATCAATTGATATTGCACCACGTATTTATCATCCTGAATCAACACTAAAAATCCGGTTGCGGCTGCCTTAAATAAAAAAGGCTTTTCCTGTTGTTAGATTTACCATAATAGAGTATGGGTTATGCCAATGGAAAAAAAATGGCATATTCACCAACCTGATAAAAAGCTTGTCGACAAAATCTCAAGGGCTATAAAATGCAGACCTGTTATTGCATCAATACTGGTAAACCGCGGGATTTTCTCTGTCAAAGAAGCTCATGCTTTTCTAAATATTTCCATTGATGACCTCAGACCACCTTTTTCCATAAAAGACATAGAGATAGCCGCAAACCGGATATATGATGCAATTCTACGCCGCGAAAAAATACTTATTTTCGGCGATTATGATGCGGACGGTGTAACCTCAACCGCACTTCTTATGGAATTTTTCCGGTATACTAAAGCTGATGTTTCATATTACATTCCGGACAGACTAAAAGAAGGATACGGCCTTCAGAAAAAACATATAAGCGAAATCGCATTACCCAACAATATAAACCTGATTATTACGGTTGACTGCGGCTCAAGCAGCAATGAAGCTGTTATAGCCGCTAATGATGCCGATATAGATATAATAATAACGGACCATCATATAGTTCCGGAAAAGCTTCCTGAAGCATTGGCAATAATAAGCCCCAAGCGTTCCGACTGCAGCTCGGGTCTTTCCAATCTTGCCGGGGTTGGTGTTGCTTTTTATCTTGTTATTTATCTTAGAAAATATCTCCGCGACTTACATTTTTGGGATACTCACCCTGAGCCTAACCTTAAGAATCTGTGCGATCTGATTGCGCTTGGTACTGTTGCAGACATGGTTCCGCTTTTGGGAGAAAACCGGGTTTTCACCAAAATCGGTCTTGACCTGATCAATTCCGGTAGCAGAATTGGAATAAGCGCACTTTTGAAAGCAGGCAATTACAGAGACCGTCTTGATTCTGAAGATATCGCATTCAGGCTTGCCCCCCGCATAAACGCAATGGGAAGAATCGATAACGCAAAAGAAGCTGTCGAACTTCTTCTTACCGACAATCCTCATACTGCGGATAATATCGCCAGACAAATGAATTTGATGAATACAAAAAGGCAAAAAATAGAAAAAATAATTTTTGACGACATTATTGATTATATAAACAAAAATCCGGATATACTTCTATGCAAATCTATTATTCTTTCCCATCATAGCTGGCATGAAGGAGTTCTGGGCATAGTTGCTTCAAAAATTGTCGAAAAATTTCAACGCCCCGTTGTGCTTTTTGCACAAAAAGATGACATCGCCAAAGGTTCAGGGAGAAGTACTCCTTATTTTAATTTATACGAAGGTCTTGCAGCATGTTCAAATGTTCTTGAAGCTTTCGGTGGCCATTCCATGGCAGCAGGTGTAAAAATAAAAATTCAAAACATAAGCTTATTCAAACAAGTCTTTGAAAATATTGTTTTAAAAATATCACAGCCTGAAGATCTATTGTCTGAGAGATATGTCGATCACGAGCTTTTATTTGATGATATAAGCACAGATTTTCTTGATGAGATAGAATCTTTAAAGCCTTTTGGGACGGGCAATCCGGAACCAATTTTTCTTGCACGAAACATAAGAGTAATATCTTCAAGTATTGTTGGAGAAAATCACAGACGCATGCTTTTATGCAGCTCATCAGATAAAAAAGAATATTTTTACAACGCCATACATTTTAATATAGATAAAAACTTGCCGGAAAAAACCTTTTATGAGCACATTGCATTCAGGCTTCGCTGGAATCGATGGAACGGAAATAAATCTATTCAACTTGTTATAGAAAATATATAAATTTTCCTTGCATTCCTGTCTGTGCGCCATTATTATATAATTTTTTCAGTTGGCAGTTATATATATTTTTTGTTGGCTCTTCAGGATAAGTCATAATTTGAATGACAAAGTAAAAAGCTTAATATGCAAGACATTCGGATCATATGGAACGAAGAGGACTTATTCGTAAATTGCAATAGCGAAAGATAAAGAGTAACTTAAACAAAGGTATTTTTTTACGAAGTCGTCAATATAAATTAACAAGATAAGGATAAATGCAAATGGCTAAGGTATTCCGGCCAAGTAATAGAGAGTCAAATATTTTATCAAAAATTGAATCTTCAAAAGAATATGCTCGAAAACAGGCAATAAACACCATTAAAGAATGTTACGAGCCTCTTTCCAATGCAATTACCACAAAGCTCATAGAAGATAATCTCATAGAAACAACTAGCAAAAACAGCTCTGAAGAACAAATTCGCATGTGTCTTGAGAAATTAACCCGATCGGAAGATTTTGATATCGATTTTGTTATAGCTCCCTATAGAAATCTGGTTTCTCAACCAAATATTGTATCGCTTTACGTAACATCTTTTGTAATTGAACAACTTATTAAACATAAAGATATAATCGAAATTTTCGGTTCTGATGAAGATTTATATACTTGTATTAACAAACAGGTTGTTAAATTTCTATCGGCATAATGCGTCCTCTCTTTCATCCAAGGACAGTAAACGGCCCTTTCGGTGATCCCGTATTATTTATTTCTTTTCTATTTGTTAAGCGGGCTGTATTATTCGATCTTGGAGACATTCATTCCCTTTCATCCAGAGACATACTTAAAATAAGCCATGTTTTTGTATCACATACCCACATGGATCATTTTTCTGGTTTTGACAGACTGCTACGCCTTTTTCTGGGACGAAACAAAGAAATTTTCCTTTATGGACCGGAAGGTTTTTTACATAATATAGAGGGCAAACTCGCAGGGTATTCATGGAATCTCGTCCAAAACTACAAAAATTCCTTAATTCTGCATGCAACAGAGGTTAGCACTGATCAACAATCAACAAAAACATTTCGCTGTATTAACAAATTCGCTCCAGACCCTGAAATAAAAATAAACAGTTTTAACGGCATCCTGCACAAAGAACCCGCTTTTATTGTTTCAACTCTTATACTCGACCACGAGATACCGTGTTTGGGCTTTTCAATTAAAGAGCAATTTCACGTTAATATAATAAAGGAACGTCTTGAACCACTTGGTCTTAAAATCGGACCCTGGCTTAAAAATTTAAAAGACGCACTATACAAGCAACAAGATCCTGATTCGGAATTTGAGATTTATTCAGATGAAAACAAAACGGTAAAGAAGATATTTAATCTTGGAGAACTTTCTGAAAAAATAGTTTCAATCACTCGAGGTCAAAAAATAACATATATCGTAGATGTAGCATTTAATAAATCCAATACAGATAAAATAATTGAATTTGCTCAAAATTCCGACTATCTTTATATAGAAGCCAGTTTCCTTCACAAAGACATAGTGCTTGCAGAAAAAAAATCCCATATCACAGCAAGGCAGGCAGGCTATATAGCAGCCATGGCAAAAGCCAGACTATTTACAATTTTTCATTTCTCGCCCAGGAACATCGGATATGAAAAACTTTTATACCAGGAAGCAATGCAGGAATATGAAAAATATATATCAGCAAGTTGAGTTTTATTGTATTTGACTAAAATCGGATATTCTTAAAAGGTCTCAATTTGTAGAAAGATATTTATAAAGATACCAGCGGGTGGGCAATAATAATCGTACAGCTTTAAAATATCAAATCCCAATAATCAAATATAAACTTTTAAATTCGATTATTGGGATTTTGTTTTTTATTAACACAGAAACGGATCTACAGCTACAAAACAAGATCCGATCAAATTTCCATTGGTTTTAGATGGCTTAAATGCAAAAGTTACCGTAAACAATAGCAACTGATATTCTAACGCTTCGAGAACTGGAATCTTGCTCTTGCACCTTTTTGGCCATATTTCTTTCTTTCTTTTATCCTTGGATCTCTTCTTACAAAACCTGCTTTTTTCAAAACCTGCCTTAAATCAGGATTTGATTGCATAAGAGCTCTTGTTATTCCAAGCCTTACAGCTCCTGACTGTCCGGAAATCCCACCACCCAAAACACGTACTTTAACATCAAATGTTCCAAGCGTATTGGTTATTACAAAAGGCTTAATTAAATCAATTCGTGCCGATTCGATTGTAAAATATTTTTCAATTGGCAGATCGTTAATTATAACCTGTCCAGTTCCTGGCTTTAACCATGCTTTGGCAATAGCTTTTTTCCGTCTTCCGGTGGCATAAAATACGTTTTGTTTCTCCATTTATTTCCTCAATAAAAAAATATTATCAGAGTTCAATTATCTCAGGTTCCTGAGCAACATGCGGGTGCTTATCGCCGGCATAAACTTTAAGTTTTTTATAAAGTTTAGCTCCCAACTTATTCTTGGGCAACATACCCTTCACAGCAAACCGGATAACATCTTCAGGCTTTTTCTCAAGAAGTTTTTTTGCGGTAATCTCTTTAAGTCCGCCTACATATCCGCTATGTCTATAATAGCGTTTCTGTTCCAGTTTGTTTCCGGTAAGAGAAATTTTATCAGCGTTAATTATAATAACGCTTTCACCCATATCTACGTGAGGCGTAAATAATGGATTGTTTTTGCCTCTAAGACGTGAAGCTACATTCGATGCAAGCCTTCCAAGTATAGCCCCGTTTGCATCAATTAGCACCCATTTGTCTTCGTTATCTGTATTCTTTGCACTGTATGTATATTTTTTCACAACAAAAACTCCTGTTAATTTAGAATCTGATAGTTTTAAATAAATTAACCGACTGTGTCAAGAAAAAAGTATTTATTTTGAATAATTAAATTGTCTCAGTTTAACTACCCTTTCTTAGAATAATTGACAAATGTCATCCAACAACTTTTCCATTACCTTGAGCTCGCCCTCCATTGTCATTTTTATTAGATTGAGACGACTCATAGGTTGCTTACTTTCTTATTTGCTTGAAGTAAATAAATATTCCACAAACTGGCTCTAATAGCTATGTGTGGGATTTTTTATGAAGACAAATAAGGCTGGTTTTACTCCATCCAATATGATCGTAAAAATCAAGGGCGGCAGTATTGTCTTTATCGGTAAGAAGCGAAAGCCTTACTGCATTTCGGTTTTGTGCCCATTGAGTAATATTTTCAAGTAATCTTTTTCCAACCCCCCTGCCCTGCCAATCAAGGCTCACAGCCATATCCTCTACAACAACAGATATACCACCTTCGGCTGTGGAAATCAGAGTCTGGGCGGTTGCCATCCCAACAACCAGTCCATTTATATCGGCTACTTTTACACAACGATGTTTGCCACAACCGTCCAGCATCATATTTAGACCATGGCTTTGCCGGGTAATATCAAATTTAAAATCCTTTTCGATTGAAAACAAAAGTTTTAAAAGTTTCAAAAGCACATTGACATCTTTCTGATTTGCATCACGTATAATAAGGGATGATATGTCCAAAAATTTATCCTCCGGATTACAAGTGATTAAGTATCCAATTGTTTATTTTCTATTGATTTTATCTCGGCTCTTAACATCTTCTCAACCTCACAGATATCACCGTGAAGTATTGATAAGATTCGCTGATTGAGATAGCCCAGATCCCCGGATAATATTATTTGCATCTCTAATTCACATGTCGAGCGATATGCAACATATAATGATCTTAAATATTCGGAGGTTGTTTTTCTCCGGTAACCTTTTGCAATATTGCTAGTAATAGATTGGGCCGCCTTTATCATTTGGGAGGTCAAGCCAAATCCATCCTTTTCAGGAAATGTTTTTGTTACCTTATCGAGGTCCATATATAGTTGATAAGACTTTTGCCAAACCTTTAATTCTTTATAATTTCTTGGCATTTCGCTTAAATCCTTGAACCTTTGAATTGGCGCATGGATCACCGGGGCTTTGGTGATCCATGCGATTTTATCCAATAACATAATAAAAGAGAAGGAAAATGTTATTGGCCAGATATTTCTTTAATCAGTCCATTAAAGACAATGGGTTCAATTCCCATCTCTTTAAGCTTTGCAGCAGGCACTTCACCGATCCTGCTCATATAGATCTTTTTGCAGTCTGCTATAAGTGATGAAATGCGATTAAATTTATCGGGATCGAATTCATGGTTCGGATCATTTACTGAAAGATTTTCCGTAGGTCTCTCTTCAATAAAGTCAATCTCGCCCTTTAAATCATATATTAAAAACCGCTTAGCCTTTCCGAAATGCTCATCCACATAAATTACATCGGTTGAAACAACTGCAATACGGGTTTTGTTCATTGTATTCTCCTCCATTTTTTAAGAACTGTTTGTGTTAATTGTGCCTACCATTGATATTAGCGCAATGGATGATCTGTGGTAAAAACTTATGCTGTTTGAGCAAGTTAGGAGTCGTAAGGCAAGCGCCTAATCCAACAATTCTTAGGATTGAATTTTTTTTCTGTATTCCGACTTAATGATATCATATTCTTTAGCTGCGCTTGCCATACGAATCCTTAAGTGCGAGTTCATAAGGTTTTACAACGGATTATCCATGAAGCGGATAGAAAAAACATATCCCGACTCTTAAATTTATATGCGATATAAAATTTATCCGCACCCCATCCCGGTTCCACCGCAACCTTTGGAACTGAAGTTACGACTTTTAAACTTGCTGAGATCTCCGCCTTCAAAAACAGCATCAAGCCCATCGTCAATAAAGCCCTGCATTTCAACCGGAAGTATTCCTGCCAGTTCAAGAATCTGTTTTGGCCGGTTTCCAAGAGCACTTATGAGAATGGCACGGCAATCCTTAATAGTATCCTTTAACCGATTCCACCTGTCGTCTCCTCCTCCGATATCCGGAGCATTCCTGATATCTATAAGCTTATAGCCTTCTTCGTTTTTCTCGTAGATCATAAAGCGATCGGCTTCTCCCAGGTGAAGATTGACAAGAGTCCCTTCCATGGAAGCAACTGCTACATAAGGTTTATTTTCATTATCATTTTTACTGATTGAGCTGCATGCAGAAAGGCATCCGCTAAACTCACCTATACGGTCTTCACCCAAAAGCCCGACAGCATCTGCACGGCACCTGGTACAATGCTTCATCTGTGAAACGTATTTGCCGGCCTCTTCTCTGATCCGCGATACAAAATCTTTATCTGGCTCTTTCATTGTTTCAAATTCAGAGCCCGGACTTGGAAACATGGCGATGGCATTCATCATATCGACTTTTAAATGCCCCATCTCCTTTGCGATTTCGATGATGTGCTCATCATTTATTCCCGGAACTATTATTGAGTTAATCTTAACCGTTATATTTTTTTCCTTTAACTTCTTAATTGACTCAAGCTGGCGTTCAATGAGCTTTGCAGCGGCCTTTTCTTTTCTATACAGTACTTTCCCATCCCTTGCCCAGGAATATATTTTCCCGCCAATCACCGGATCGAGCGCATTGACCGTAATGGTTATATGGGTCAGGTTGAGACCGCTCAGTTCATCGATATAGGGTAATAGACCCATTCCATTTGTGGCAAGACAAAGTATAATATTCGGAAACTGTTTGTTAATAAGACGCAATGTTTCCATTGTTTCTTCCGGATTGGCAAAAGGATCACCCGGTCCGGCAATGCCGGCTACTGTTATACGTGGTTCTTTTATAAGAACCTTTTCAAGATAATCGACAGCCTGTAAAGGTGAAAGAACAGCACTGGTAACTCCGGGCCTGCTTTCGTTCAGACAATCGTATTTCCGGTTACAGTAATTGCACTTGATATTACACTTTGGGGCCACCGGAAGGTGGACCCGTCCGAATTTATGTTTTACTTCTTTATTAAAACAGGGGTGTGCGTCCAGGTTCATTAGCTGCTCCTTTATCGTAAATCTCTCACATATAAGAGTATCCAACCGGTGAATCATTCTGCTTCTTTTCGATTACTAAATTAACAAGATCATCAAGCAGGGCCTGCGCCCCGCGATAACCGAGGTGGAGAACACGCTGACCGCCTATACGATCATGAATAGGAAATCCTACCCGCATCAAGGGAATCCCATATTTTTTAGCCAGACTATATCCCTTGCTGTGTCCGATAAGAAGATCGGGTTTCAATTCTGCAACCTCTTCTCCAATATCATAAAAATCAACGCCGTCACGGACTATCGGCAGATCGACAAGCCCTTTTGTAACTGCCGTAATTTCTTTATTCAGCTTTTTGCTTTTCCCACCCGAGGCGCACAGAACCGGCTGAACCCCCATCTCCGCCAGAAATGAGGTCAGACCAACCACCAGATCCTCTTCTCCATAGACAACAGCCTTGCAGCCAAAGATATATTTATGAGAATCCACAAAGGAATCTATAAGTCTGCCGCGTTCAAGAACATGCTTTTCAGGTGATTTGCATCCTGATATTTCTTCCAGAACCGAGAAAAATTCATCACTTTCCCTAAGTCCGACCGGCATCCCGAGAGAATAGTTTTTAACGCCGAAACGTGAATCCAAAAGTTTTCCGGCGGTTAAATTTCCAAAAATCGTACGCCCGAATTCGATAGTTGCCCGGGCCTTTCCCATGCTTCTTATTTTTGATAGCGGAGTTCCGCCTTCGGATATCTTCTGGTAATCAAGAAGGGCCGGGCCATCCAAAGATTCCGAGATATCAGGCAGTACTACTCCTTCAAGGTTAAAATCAGATAGAAGTTCTTTCAGATAACGTATGTCTGCTGGAGAAACAAACCCCGGCAACAGGTTTATGGATTCATCTTTCCCATATTCCGTTGCAATCTGGTCAACAAGCACCTTTACGGCATCATGGAATCCTTCCATATGCGTGCCGCCATAGCTTGGTGTGGAAACATTTACCAGAAGCGGAGAGTTATCGGATTCAAAAAGAGCTTTTTCCTCATCACGAAACTGTTTAATAATGGATGGAACATCATCACCGATTGTTTCGGTTAAGCAGGTTGTGGCGATACCGATCATCTTTGCCCCATACTTTGTGGTTACATTTTTGATCCCCTGCTTCAGATTTGCGCCTCCTCCGAATATAGCATTTTTTTCTCCCAGCGAAGAAGAAGCTATATCCATCGGTTCCCTGAAATGGCTTATAATATAGCGGCGCATATATGTTGCGCATCCCTGTGATCCGTGCAGAAACGGCACAGCCCCTTCAACACCCTTGAAAGCAAGACATGCCCCGATAGGTTTGCATAGTTTGCATGCGTTTGTTGTTGACGTATAATCATCAGACATTTTTCACATCTCCTGTAGTATTGCGGGGAACAAAGCGCCATACCGGGCTCATTACAGTGTTATATACTTCTTTGGCAAAATTGAGCATGCCTTCAAAGCCTTCCAGCCCGATTTTTCTTTCATGGTTATGATCACAAAATCCCACTCCAAGCTTATAGGCAATCGGGCGTTCCTTGACTCCTCCGATAAACAGATCCACTCCTTTTTCCTTGATAAACTGCGAAAGCTCTAAAGGATTGGTGTCATCGACTATTATGGTGCCTGGATCTGTTATCTGCTCAAGCTCGGCATAGTCTTCTTTGGTACCGGTCTGAGATCCTACCATTACTACTTTCATTCCCAGATGCCTGAGCGCCTTTACCAGAGAAAAAGCCTTGAATGACCCGCCGACGTATATGGCTGCTTTTTTTCCTTCGAGGGCTTTTTTATATTTTTTCAATTCAGGATAAAGAACTTTCAGCTCGTCTTTAACCAGTTCTTTGGTTTTTTCTATCATTTGGCTATCACCGAAATAATTTGCAACATCATATAGAGCCTGGGCCATATCTTCCACACCGAAATAGGAAACTCTTATGTGGGGGATACCGTAGGTTTCCTCCATCATATTTGCCAAATCCATGGTAGATCCGGAACACTGTACAACATTGAGTTTTGCTCCATGGGCTCTTTTTATATCTGCTATTCGCCCATCCCCGGTGATATTGGCAACAACCTCAACTCCCATACGTTTGAAATAATCTCTGATTAACCAGATTTCGCCTGCAAGATTAAAATCGCCAAGAATATTAAGGCTGTATGGAGATATATTATCAGTTTCGCCTGTTCCCACCAGCCTGAAAAGGGCTTTGCACGCGGCGTTATATCCTTCACGCTTATTGCCTTTAAGTCCTTCCGACTGAACCGGAATAACCGGAATTTTCTTTTCCGCGCTGACTTTGCGGCAGACGGCTTCCAGATCATCTCCGATAATTCCGACTATACAAGTGGAATAAACAAATGCTGCCTTAGGTCCGTGAAGGTCGATAAGCTCATTTAATGCTTTGTACAGTTTTTTTTCACCACCGAAAATGACATCTTTTTCCTGCAGGTCAGTACTAAAACTAAGCCGGTGGAGTTCGGGGCCTGATGACAGCGCACCCCTGATATCCCAGGTATAGACTGCGCAACCTATGGGGCCATGTACCAGATGCAGAGCATCTGCAATCGGGTACAATACCACTCTGGAGCCGCAAAAAACACACGCCCTCTGGCTTATCGCTCCGGCCAGGCTGTCGCGGTTACAATCGATATTAAATGGTGATTCACCTTTCCGGTGGATCTGATTTTCTCTCTCTTCAAAAATTACAGGTGTAGATGTTTCCATTTTTTCACCTCATGACATCATAATACCATTATGTAATCAGGTATTTTTCCGCTACTACTCCCTCTTCAAGGGCATCCAGTATTTCATCAACTTCAGCTTCCCCGTTAATATTTCCGTACCATATTCCTTGAGGATATATGACCATAGCCGGACCATCGTCACACCGGTTCAGGCAACCCGAACTGGCGACCATAGCATTTAAACCCCGGTCCACCAATTCCTCCTGAAGATAGGGAATAAGATTGGGAGACTCTTTACGCAGGCATTTGCCTTTCGCTTCCGTACCTCTAAAACTACAACATACAAATATATGATAATCAGGTTTTTCCATTTTTATAACTCCCTTATGTAGACTTTCAAATTCAGATCTTACATTACAAGTTCAAATTCGATATCGGTAGCATCTCTATCTTTTCTATCCAATAACGCGTTTAAGATTTTTTCCAGAAGCCGCATACCTCCTCTGTAACCCACTGTAGGAAAGTAACTATGCCCTACCCGATCCAGGATTGGAAAACCATGCCTTATAAAAGGTATGTCTTCATCCCGTGCAATATATTTTACATAAGTGTTTCCAATGAGCAGATCTACCGGCTCATTTTTAATCCACTGGTGAAAGAGAAACATATCTCCGGGTACTTTAATTTTTACTTCACCCGGAACTTCTGCTGTTATCTCCCGTAAATCCTGTTCAAACTTCTTTCCTGCCGGAGTCCCTGTAACCATGTAAACAGGCTGCATATCAATTGATACCAAAAATTTTGCAAGCGCCAGAATCTGGTCCGGATCTCCCACAAGACCAACCCTCTTGCCGTAAAAATACTGGTGCATATCAGCGATAATATCCAGCATCTGACCTCTTTCAAAGTTAATGGAATCCGGCACATTAACATTAGCCATGCATCTGAGCTGATCTATGAATGCGTCAGTTGCATGTAAGCCGATCGGCAAATCAAGTATTTCACATCTCACTTTACATTTCACATCCAAAGCTTTTGCTGCCGCTCCTGAGGCAAATGGCCCCAAGGCTATGGTTCCTATGCTGCTTCCTGTCATTTTAAGTTCTTCAATTGTAACTCCCCCATCAGGAAACATCTTATACTTTCCTGTCATTGGGCCGTTTAACACCTTGGATGTGTCCGGAAACATTATTGTCTTAATCCCCATTGCAGCAGCAAGCCTTTTCATCTCTTCCATATCCGAGGGTTCCACAAATCCTGGTATAAGGTTTACGATTTTGTTTTTAGATCCATTATATTCCGAAAAATAATCTACCATTGCCCGTGTCATATTCGAAAATCCGGTAACATGCGAACCAACATAACTCGGGGTATTTGTGTGAATAACGTATTTTCCCTCAGGAATTTTACCCTCGGTCCTTGCCTTATTGATTATCTGCGGCAAGTCGTCTCCGATAGTTTCGGAAAGACATGTTGTATGAACGGCAATCACAGCAGGATTATAAACCGTAAAAATGTTGTCAATGGACTGGAGCAGGTTCGCCTGACCACCGAAAACAGAGGCTCCCTCTGTAAACGCGCTGGTTGCGGCTATAACCGGTTCCTTGTAATGACGTGTCAGCGCGCTACGATGATATGCATAGCAGCCCTGGGAACCGTGACTATGGGGTAAACATCCGTGAATCCCAAGAGCGGCATACATGGCTCCTATCGGCTGACAGGTCTTTGCCGGATTCACTGACAGCGCATTTCGTTCTTTTATTTCATCGGTTGTATGTTTTAGAAGCATTTCTCTGTCCTCATATTATATTTAATTCTTAAAATGGTTTCAGGCCAATGGTTGAGCATAATCAAAACTTGCATTTAATCGGATGCATAAGCGGCTGCCAGTTCCGGGTGAGCCTGCCAGGGTGCCTTCAAATATTTCCATATTTTGCTGTTAACCATACGATCAATTTCATTGTAAAAGTTTACAGCGCCCTTAAACCCGGCGTATGGTCCTCCATAGTCATAACTATGGAGCTGTTTCATTGGAATTCCGTTTTTCTGTACCGTATACTTCTCCTTAATCCCGGCACAGTAGATATCAGGTTTGAAAGACTCTATAAGCAGTTCGGATTCACGCTGACTTATATCGTCTATAACCATGGAACCGCTGTCCATATCCGGCATCATGCCCTCGTATTCTGACATTTTCAGTCCTGCCTCCGCAAGCTTTGCAATCTCAGCTTCACTTTTTCTGGGATTATATTTAAGCGGGTCAGGTTTGACATCAAGCTCTTCGATGTTTCTGCTGTCAGCATCCACTTTAATGTCGGGAAGTACTCTCCTGCCTTCATAGTCATCTCTATGGGCAAATTCATATCCTGCCGACAGAGTTTTCATGCCAAGTTCCGCAAAGAGTTCCTGATAGTGATGCGCACGGGAACCTCCTACAAAAAGCATCGCCCTCTTGCCTTCAGTTCGGGGCCTGACTTCTTCAATTGACTGTTTTACCGCGGGCATTTCTTCGGCAATAACTTCTTCAACCTTTGCAATCAGTTCTTCATCGCCAAAATACTGAGCAATTTTTCTTAACGATTTTGCCGTGGCATTTGCTCCGATAAAGTTGATCTTGATCCAGGGCAGGCCGTATTTTGTTTCCATCATCTCGGCAACATAATTAATTGATCTATGACACATTATAAGGTTAAGATCAGCAACATGAGCGTTGGCGAATTTATCAATGCTGGAATTGCCGCTGAAACTTGAAACCTGGGTAATGCCGCATTTGTTAAAGATCCGCTCTATTTCAAATGCGTCCCCGCCAATATTATATTCTCCCAGCAGGTTAATTTTATATTTTCCGTCATGCTCGGTATCATCAGTGCCTACCACATGGGTAAAGATACCGTTATTTGCGATATGATGGCCTGCTGACTGGCTTACTCCCTTATAACCTTCACAACTGAAGCCAAAAACGTTTATTCCAAGTTTTTCCTTCATATTACGGCAAACAGTATGAATATCGTCCCCAATCAAACCCACAGGGCAGGTAGAAAAAACCGCTATAGCCTTCGGATGAAAATTATCATATGCTTCCTGTATGGCCAGAGCGAGTTTTTTTTCTCCTCCGAATATGATCTGTTCGTCCTGCATGTCGGTAGAAAAGCAGTAAGTCATGAAGTTGTGATTATCCGGTGTAGTACTGGCATCAGTCTGGTTTCTGCGGGTTAACCAGCTATAGAATCCACATCCTATCGGCCCGTGGGTGATGTTTATAATGTCTCTTGTCGGCCCCAAAACCACACCCTTGCAACCGGCATAGCAGCATCCTCTCTGGCCGATCAATCCAGGAACCGTCCGAACGTTTGGGCTGATATCACCCACTTCACCGTCGCTTCCAAACTTATTGATTACGATCTGTTTTGCCCTCTTTCTTGCAACTTTAGGAGGATACTGCAGCAACATTTCTTCTTTCATTTCTTCAGGATTGTATTCATCAGGCTCAAATTTATTATTTTCTTCAGGTAGCGCCATTTTTAGCATCTCCTCTTTCAAACAGTATTTGATTGTTCTTTAATTCGCACGTCATCTCAAATATAATCTTAAACATCATCTAATACTTCATCACCGCTTTCACCGGTTCTTACCCGCACAGCATCAAGGCATGGCATTACACAAATAATACCATCTCCCTGTTTTCCGGTTTTGTTGACCTTCATTATTGTTTTTACGGTTTTTTTCACCAATTTATTCGGAACTACTATAATTAAGATGCGTTTGGGTATAAGTCTGTTGCTCTGCCCCAATTGCGAGATGGCCTCTTCATAACCCTTTTCGGCACCTTTGAGCAGTTGAAGATCTACCAGGCCTTTACCACGTCCAAGAACGCTGCCGGCTGTTATGGAGGAAATGCCCGCTTCGGAAAGAGCCGTTTTTGTCCGGTTCATCATGTTCATTCGGATAATAGCCAATATTTCCTTCATATCTTCACCTCTTCAATATTACCTCCGGCATCCTCTTTTATACCTGAACTAATGGTATAAACTTCCTCCACAGGCACGGCAAAAATTTTTCCATCGCCATAAGCGCCCTTTTCACCGGTACGCGCCGCTTTTATTATTGTTTTAATGGCAAAGTCCTTGTCCTTATCCTTTATTAGTGTTAGCAACATTTCTTTAGGGATTTCGTCATAAGTAATTTCGCCGATCTTAATTCCCCTTTGCTTCCCGCGACCTACAACCGATATCTTAGTTACACCAGGGAATCCTGCTTCCATTAATGCTGCCAGTACTGCGTCAACTTTTTCCGGCCTTACAACTGATCTGAGCATAATCATGATATTTTCCTTTCTTATGAGCCTTATTTATGATGCTATTCCGTATTCAATTAGAAGCTTTTCAAGGTCATCCATGGGCAAAATTTTAGGTATGACCATCATTTTATTCTCATCGATTTTTTTGGCTAATATTCGATACTCTTCAGCCTGTGGATGTTCTTTATCAAACTCGATTACTGTCTTACGATTGATCTCGGCCTTCTGAACCATGTTGTCGCGTGGAAGAAAGTGAATCATCTGGGTTCCGAGTGCATCTGCAAAGGCAAGGATCATTTCTTTTTCATTATCCACTTGTCGGCTGTTACAAATCAATCCTCCAAGCCTTACACCGCCGGCCTCGGCAAATTTCACAATTCCCTTGCATATATTGTTGGCAGCATACATCGCCATCATCTCGCCGGAAACCACTATGTAAATTTCCTTAGCCTTTCCTTCTCTGATGGGCATGGCAAACCCTCCACAAACTACGTCTCCGAGAACATCATAGAAAACGTAGTCCAATTTTACGTCTTCAGCATAGGCTCCGAGCTGTTCCAGCAGATTGATGGATGTAATAATACCGCGACCGGCGCAACCCACTCCCGGCTCTGGTCCGCCCGATTCAGTGCATAAGATTCCAGCAAAACCTGCTTTGCGCACATCATCAAGTTCAACATCCTCTCCTTCTTCCCTCAGTGTATCCAGAACTGTTCTCTGTGCTATTCCACCCAAAAGAAGTCTTGTGGAATCTCCTTTAGGGTCGCATCCCACAACCATTACCTTTTTTCCACTTTCGGCCAAACCTGCTACAGTATTCTGAGTAGTAGTTGATTTGCCGATACCGCCTTTTCCGTAAATTGCTATTTTTCGCATTTTCTCTTCTCCTTCGTTTGATGGGACTTTATAAATCAGATTTACTATTACTTATTACAATAGTTATGCCATAAGAAATCATAACAGGATTTATTTTTATATCTTATTTATATAATGACATATAATAGATGTTAATAAGGTAATAAGAGCTACTTTTTTATACGAATAGTAACGACAATATTGTAATTTTTTATATATTGCATTACATT
>Ga0180732_1000240_pt1 | contig 52512 bp, 40 predicted proteins | sample KR11_01MetaG_FD_148674 | JGI IMG/M metagenome (GOLD analysis project Ga0180732, IMG submission 148674) | Groundwater microbial communities from the Olkiluoto Island deep subsurface site, Finland - KR11_0.1 MetaG | ecosystem: Environmental > Aquatic > Deep subsurface > Groundwater | place... | reverse complement strand
CCTGACAGCAGGGGGATTTCACGTGTTTTTTAGACATACACATGAATTTTCCCATAAAACTACTATTTTGTCTTTAGTGTTAGATAAAATTTTAATAAATTTTCCACCAAATTAAGTTACTTATACCCAATATAGCCATATAACCCTATAACAATATAATAATCATAACAGAAACAAATAATTTTTTCAACAAAAAAACATCCTTTATCATTATTCGTATGTCCCGCATTTGTAGCGCGGGTTGCCGAAGGCAATAACGTAAAATAGGATGTTTTTTTGTGTTGATGAAAGTCTTGTTTAAGACTTATACCTTGTTAGGCATAATCCTAAACATTGTGGTTCCGCATACAGGGCATTTGCCTTTCATTGCCCTTCTTTTCATGCCGCCTTTGCCTTTCATTTCAACTTCCTGGGCATCAACCATTTCTTGTTTCGCTTTGCATTTTACGCAATACGCGATTACCGCGACTGCTTTATTGTCTTCCATAATTTTATTATTATTTATTAGCCGAGCTTACAAGCACAGGCAATAAATAAAATTAATTAATAAATTTAGCTAGCCCCGCGCCTTTTAAGCAGTTTAATTCTATAATTATTGTTTATATTTTAATAATTCACTATTCTGCTTAAAAGACGCGGGGCTAATATTAAACAAAAAACAGCTTTTAACCACATCTATAATCAATTTTAGCTTTATTTGCCTTTATTTTATCACACTTTGCGAATAAAATAAAGGGGGTTGAGCGAATATGAAAAAAGGACTGCTGTTTTCATTGCAAGCAGTCCTTGATTTTAATCAATTTAAAATTTTCAAACCTTTGAATACTTGCCTACCGCGAACAAGCTGGCGACAACATTCACGATAAGGGAAATAATGAATTGCAGGCCGAAAATAAAAACAAAATTATCCTTAAAATAAGTAAGCAAATTTATGTCATAGCCGATAAAAAATGTTTCCAAATACGGCTGAAGCAAGCTTAGGAAAAAATAATAAATTATTATTATGGATAAAATGCCAGCCAAAGTATATATTATGCTTGAGAATAAAAACGGCGCGCGGATAAACCAATTTGAAGCCCCTACCAATCTCATTATTTTTATTTCTCTTCGGTGCGTATAAATCGCCACGCGGATGCTGTTATACACTAAAAGCAAAGTTATCAAAACAAAAATAAAGCTGATAAACACGCCCACTTCGCTTATTTTATCGGTAATGCTGTTGATCTTTTCCAGCATTGATTTATGATCGTCAAAATTTCTGGATTCAATTATGTCATCATCAATGCCGCTCAAACTGTCCATCAGCGCCTGGTAATCATCCGCGTTTTGCGGCTTGATAACCAAGCTGGGGGTTAACGGATTTTTGCCTAATTCGCGCAATGCTTCCAGAATTTCCGGATTGTCCCGGTGTTTAAGCTTAAAGCTTTTTAGGGCTTCCGCTTTGGAAATATAACTAACCTCTTTCACCTGGCTTAAATTGCTTATTTTAATTTTCAGCGCCGCCGCCTTATCTTCCTCCGCGTCTTCTTTTAGGTATAAAATCACATCAATTTTTTCTTTCACGGCTTCAATGGCCGAATTGCTTATCATATTAACGGTTAAAAGCATATTAACCGAAAACAAAGCCAATATTAAAATAGTTATGGTTATAACAGAAAGCCAGATATTGCGCCCAATATCCTGAAAGCTGAATTTTATTACGCGAAAGAATGATAATAAAAACATAGGAGTAATGCGAACCTACAAATTATGCAAATTCTACAAACTCACGAATTATGCAAATTAGCTAATTCGCAAATTTGTAGTTTCGCATACTAATTCGTAGCTTCGCGTCATAATATGTATTTTCCCACCGCCTGATCGCCGGAAACCGTTCCTTTGTCCAAGGTGATAACTCTTTTGCGCAGCCTGTTCACGGCTTCCCTGTTGTGGGTGACTAAAACAATGGTAGTGCCGAATTTATTTATTTTTTGCAGCAATTCAATAATTTCTTCCGCGTTTATTGAATCCAAGTTGCCGGTCGGCTCGTCAGCCAAAAGTATCTTGGGCCTATGCACAAGAGCGCGGGCGATAACAACTCTTTGCTGTTCTCCGCCGGAAATTTCATAAGGGTAGCGCTTCATCTTTCCTTCCAGCCCCACTATTTTTAAAACATGCGGCACGATATTTCTTATTTTTTTAGCCGTCTGCCCGCATACCTGCAAAGCAAAAGCCACATTTTCAAATAAAGTTTTTTTGTCCAAAAGCTTGAAATCCTGAAACACTACGCCGATCTGGCGCCGCAAAAAAGGCACCTCGCGCCGTCCAATATTGGTAATATCCCAGCCGCCTATTATAATCTTTCCTCCGCTTACTTTTTCCTCGCCGATTAAAGTTTTTACCAAAGTTGTCTTGCCTGTGCCTGATTGGCCCACGATTGAAACAAATTCTCCCGGCTTGATGTGCAGGTTAATTTTCCTTAAAGCCGCTATGTTAGGAGGGTAAATTTTTGAAATATTAATTAATTTGATCATAATTTTGAAACTTGAAATTAGAAATTGGAAATTTGGATTTGTAAAATGTAAAAAGTTTATAAAAACCTTAAATGAATTACTTTGAATTACTAAAATTTGGCAGTTATACGAATATTATTTATCAAGCAAAAACTAATACCAAATTTCAAATTTCAAATTTCTATCATATTTCTAATTTCCAATTTCAAATTTCCGCAATCCATACTTTAACAATTCCTCGGTTTCTGAAAAGCTCTGCTCTCTTGTATCGGCCCCCAAAATTACCGCGATAACCTGTTCTCCATTGCCATTTTTCGCGCGAGTCATCAAGCAATATCCCGCTTCCTCCAAGTAGCCGGTTTTACTGCCTGTTATGTTAAAATTATTTGTTGATATTAATTGATTGGTATTTCTTATGGTGTGGTTTTCTTTGGTATTAATTGTAGAAAATTTATACTCAGCCATGGTGCTTGCTTTCTGAATAATGGGATGGGTAAAAATTTCTTTGGTTATAACGGCATAATCCATGGCAGAGCTTACATTGCGCGCTGACAGGCCGGTCGGCTCAATAAAATTAGTTGATACTGCTCCGTATTTAAGCGCGAACTCATTCATCTTTTTTATAAATTCATCCCGCGGCAAGCCGCTCACGCGAACCAGAGTTTCAATCGCGTTATTGGCTGAACCAACCAGGGACGCGTACAATAAATCTTCTATAGTCATAGTGTCTCCGTCTCGGACCTTCAGCCGCGCCGATTCCCATTTAGCGCAATATTCATAATTATATTCTTCGTCTTGAGCGCTATAAGCCACTACCCTGTCCAAGCTCGGCCTGGTATCCAGAAATGTCTTAATAGCCGCCAATTTGGTCAAGCTGGCAATAGGCAAAGTTGAGGTTGCATTTTTTTCAAACAATATTTCTCCCGAGCCCTCGCTCATAATTACCGCTGATTTAGCCGCGGCGGACGGCTTCGGCAATGCTCCCTGTCCGCCAATGCCCAAAACTTTGCCGGACGCGGAAGCTATGTAAAGCGGCTCCACTTTTACGGCTATTGTCCCCTGCCATGCCGGCGCCAAGCGGGAAAAAGCAACCTTGTCCAAATCAACCGCCCTGTCCGGATGCAATCCTCTGTCAGGCCCGTAGTCATTCACTTCCACATCAACGAAAGTATTGTTTTCCAGATTATAAACCCTTAATCTTGAACCCTTGGGAAAATCAGGCGAAGCGGTAAAGTTGCCGCCCTTATAAGCGTACCAGCTGGCCTTGCCGCTGGTTAAAATGTTTGGATAAGAAAAAACAGCTATGCGCGCGAACGGAAGATGTATGAGTGAACGGACAAACTTTTCCTCCGGATAATCTTTGGTCGGCAACGGCCGCCAGGCGGAATAATTTTTGTCATAAAAAAATATTTGCTTATAGCAATTCAATAAATTTTCTTCCTCTGCTTCTCTTTCATCATAAGCCAGCTGGATATAAAACGGCTTATGATTGTCATAGGCCTGCTTGTTTAAAAATTCAAACTGATATATTTCGCTTACGCGCTCAACCTGCCATGGCATTTCCATATTCTCGTCAAGCAGCGCCATATCAACTCCTGTTTGCTCGCCCAATATTTCCGGAACAAGCGACAGTTTCAGGCCGGATGTTCTGGTATTGAACGCGCTTACCGTATAGCCCTTGGCAATAGTTGCTTGATCTAAATTTATATGGTAACTATGGCTTATGGAATCAATGGTCGGATTGTTGTCTGCTTGGACTGAATCCCCAAGCGCGGATCCGGGGTCTCCCAATAAAACAAGAGTTAGTCCGCACAAAACAGCTATATTCAATAATAAAAAATATAAAATTTTTGCTTTTTTTTTCCACATTTGATTTAACTTAGTTTTTACAATATAATTATAGCACACATCAAATTAAAATAGAATTACTATTTATTATCAGCACCTAGTGCTGCGGCAGCACTCTGTGCTGATAATAAATCCGCGAGTATAGTATAATGGCAGTACGCGACCTTCCCAAGCCCCGCACCAAATTAAAGATAAATTCTGCGGAATTAGTATAGTGGTAGTACGCTTGCTTCCCAAGCCCCGCACCAAATAAGAATAAATTATATCAGCTTATATCTGCGGGTGTAGTATAATGGTAGTACATGACCTTCCCAAGGTTAAAGCGTGGGTTCGATTCCCATCATCCGCTCATAATTAAACAAACAATTCTTTTTTGGTGCGGGGCAAGCAAGAAGCGCGAGTTCGATTCTCGTATTCCGCTCAATCTTGTAGGCATAATCTTTATTTGGTGCGGGGCAAGGTTGAGGCACGGGTCCGATTCCCGTTACTCGCTCATTCCGTATGCCAGATGCCAGATGTCCGAAATCCGAAATCTGACATCAGAAATCCGAAATCCGAAATAGCCGACTTAGCTCAATTGGTAGAGCAACGGTATCGTAAACCGTAGGTTATCGGTTCAACTCCGATAGTCGGCTCAAGTTTTTTGTCCAAAATATTAATTTTGTGTTATAATGAAAATAACATTATCAATTCTTTGAAATTTGAAATTTGAAATTAGAAATTTGGGAATATAAAAAGAAAATGAAAGTTTAAAAAAATATTTCCAAATTTCTAATTTCTAATTTCTAATTACCAAAATTTATGCCTAAATACAATAAAATTTCAGATACAATACAGCAAATAACCATTGATAATCCAGACACGAAGGATAAATTAATCTGGCTTAACATACGCAATGCCGGAAAAAAAGAAATAGAATATCTGCGCAAAAATTATAGTTTTGATTTATCGGACTTGCAGGCGTCATCCGCCAAATCCATGGCGCAAAGGCCGACTGTTGAACAGAAAAAAGATTATTTATTTATGATTCTGCATTTCCCTGTTTTGCAGGCGGCGCGGGAAAAAAGCAGTGAAAATAATAAAAAAGCGAAAAGCCGGAACATTGAATATACTATTGTCCCGGGGGAAATTGAATTTTTCATGGGCAAGGGCTATCTGATAACTCTGCACAACGACAATATTAAGGCGTTAAACGACTTTTTTAATCTTTGCAAAAAAGACGGCGATTCGCTCCTGGCCTACAAATTTGAATCTCCGGCGGTTCTGCTGTATGAACTGCTGGAAAGATTAATGCAATTCTGCTTTAAGTTTCTTGATCAAAACAGCATAGAAATATTAAAAGTTGAAGAAATAATTTTCCAGCAAATGCAAAAACAGGCGGTATCGCATATTTTGTCCCTAAGGCACAATATTATAAATTTCAGGAAAATAATGCAAAACCATAAAAACATAATCAAAAAATTAATGCAAATGGAAAACGAACTCATACCCCAAGAAAAAATCAAAAAATATTATATTGAACTGCTTGACCATTCAAAAAGAATTTGGGAAATTTTAGAAAACCAAAAAGACATGATAAATGTGCTGAACAATACAAATGAATCCCTGTTAAATTACCGGCTTAGCGATATAATGAAAACTTTGACGATTTTCTCCGTAATAGTGTTCCCTCTTACTTTGCTGGCCGCGATATTCGGCATGAATATAATGGGCGGCATGCCTTTTACTGAAAGCAAAGACGGCTTTTGGATAATTATCGCCATAATGCTTCTCGGCTGTTTCTGCATGCTGCTGTTTTTCAAAAAGAAAAAATGGCTGTGAATTGAAATATAATAAAATTTTTTGTCTAAAATTAAATAAAATTTTAATAAGTTCGTATATAAGTCGTTAGATGAAATAATTAAAATCCATTCTTCAATTATGAAAAACAGCCAACCTACCAGTAACAACGACGACCCTCCGGATAGCGGAAAAACAGTCCGAAAACCAAATACTCTCAACAATATGGCGATTCTTATCGTTAACGCGGGATCGCAAAAAAAGCGCTTTATTTTACAAAAAATCAAAAAGCTCGGTTTAACGACTATTGTTGTCAATAAAAAAGCGGAAACTTGGGCAAAGGCGTATGTTGACCATTGGATTTTGGCTGACAACTCCAATCACGCCGAAGCGGTTCAGGCGGCGCATAATTTTATCGCCGCGCATCCGGCAATCAAAATCAATGGCGCGGTTACTTTTTGGGAGGACGATGTCTTGCTTTGCTCGCGAATCTGCGATAGATTTAAATTTATCGGGATCCCTCTGTCAGTAGCTAAAAAAGCCAGAAATAAATTTCTTTTTCGGGAATTTTGCGCCAAAAACGGGCTCCCGACCCCCCGGTATGCTTATATTCGTTCCGAGCAAGACATCAAAGGCATTCTCCAAAACCTCAAATTCCCCTTTGTCATTAAACCGGTTTTCGGCTCCAGCAGCGCGTATGTGATGAAGGTGGAAAACGAGGAAGAACTAAGGAATAGTTTTGAATATATTAAAAAATCAATTTCTGAAAATATTGAATCGGCGCTTACCGACGGTCTGGATATTTTGGTTGAAGAATATATTGACGGCGATGAGGTGGACATTGATATCTTGATGCAAAACGGCAAAGTGAAGTTTTATTCCATAACGGATAACTGCCAAACCAAAGAGCCTTTTTTTGTTGAAACCGGACAAAGCATTCCGTCCGGTTTGCCGCCCGAAGAGCAAACAGGGCTTATTGAGATGGCGGAAGAAACTTTGGAAAAAATGGGAGTTCAAAACGGCTGTATTCATTTTGAAGCGAAATCAACGAAAAACGGGCCTGTTCCGATTGAAGTAAACTTACGAATGGGCGGAGATGAAGTGTATTCATTCGTGAAAGGAGCATGGGGAGTTGATCTTATTGAAAACGCCGTAAAAATCGCTTTCGGAATTTATGTCAAAATCAAAAAACCGGCACACCCGAAAAAATATCTCACCGGACACTATTTCCTTACTGACTATTCCGGAATCATTACTCAATTAGACATTAACGATCATCAAATCAAAAAACAAAAATCCGTTGAAGAAATCGTCTTTTTTAAAAAAATCGGCGATACGGTCTTGGTGCCGCCGGAAGGATATGAATACTTGGGGTGGATTACAACTGCTGGAGACAATATTCTGGACGCGCAAGATAATCTCAAAAATGCCCTGAAGCACATCAAATACGATATAGCGCGTTTTCAACATGCCTCTTCCATCGGCAAGACATACCGAAAAAGCGATATTTCCTTCTCCTCGCTAAAAAAAAGCCCGTCTATCCGCCAAAAAGCCAAAATCGAAAAAATTCGGCAAATGTCCATCAGCCATCAAAGAAACCTGCGCATCGGAATTGCGTGCAACGGTTATCAGTCCGATGATCAAACTATGGCTGTGGAAAAAGAATTAAATGCCGTGGGACAAAATATTCAAACTACTTTGCAGGGCTTAGGTTATCGCACCGCCTTTATTGATTTTAATAACGCGCCCAACGCGATCAATAATCTCATCAACAGCGATATTGATCTTGTCTTTAATGTTTGTGAAAGGATTAACGAGTCCAGCTTGCTGGAGCCGCACGCGGCCTCCATTTTTGACGTCCTGCAAATTCCCTACACCGGCTCAAACCCTTTAACGCTCGGGCTTTGCATTGATAAGATTCGGGTCAAAAAACTCTTAACTTACCACAATATTCCCACTGCAAAATGGGACTATGCGCATACGCTCAACGACAGCATCAGAGATGATTTAAAATATCCGCTGATCGTCAAGCCCGCTAATACCGATAATTCCATCGGCATTACGAATGACTCGGTGGTTACTGATAAAATTGGCTTAAAAAAACAACTGGAAAAAATAATCCTTGAATATAAGCGCCCGGCGCTGATTGAAGAGTATATTGACGGCGATGAATATGATGTGGCGATTATGGGAAGCGATTATGACGATCTCCGCGTATTGCCGCTTTCACGCTCCATATTCAATAAAATGCCTGAAGGCTATTGGCATATTTACGCTTATGATTCCAAGTGGGACGCTAATGAAGCGTATAAAAGCATTGTAGTTCAAGAGCCGGCTAAAGGAATCAGCCAAAAACTCAAATCTCTTCTTGCTGAAATTGCTTTGGACACCTACAATATTCTGGATTGCCACGATTACGGACGAGTAGAAATCAAAGTGGATCGGAACAACAATCCTTTTGTGCTTGAACTTAACCCGAATCCTTCCATTGATAAAAACTACGCTTTCCCCCGACTCTCAAAACTGGTAGGAATGAGTTATGGGGATTTTCTGGAAGAAATAATTCGCATGACCATAGAGCGGTATAAAAAAAATCCGCCTTTTTATCACTTGCAATATTAAAATGAAAAAATCTCATCTTAAAGTCCGGACGAGAGAAGACAAAAATGGTATTACTATTATTCTTGATATTATTTCTGATCAAAAATTTTCAATCGAATATCCGAAAAATATATGGCAAAAAACTCCTTCTTCAATACGGCAATGCTTATTGGAAAATCTTTCCTATGCTAACACGCATTTTTTACCGCTTATATTAAAAACAGGGGGGGTGAGCTACGAAACAGCTCTTCCTTTTTTGGAAAGCTTTTTCTTTCGTAACCAATTATACGATCTCCATTATTGCGAAAAGGCGGATGGCGCGGAAAGCCTGTCTTATTTGAAACATTTTTATAATTTAGAATTCCAGTTTGCTTCAATTCAAAGCGCGCTTCCTAACAATGCTGAAATTTCCGAGTTCGATATTAAAAAAAAGAAGGCTATTGTTCCTTTTTCTTTTGGTAAAGAAAGTTTATTGGTGGTTGGCATCTGCATGGAGTTGGGAATAGAGCCTATACTGGTTTATTGCCAAGAACCATCCCAACGCTATGAAGAAAAATTTAAGCGCAAGCGATTAAAAGAGCTTTCTGAAGATTTGGGAATAACTACTTATTTTTTAAAAAACGATCCTGGTCTTTTTCGGCATGCTGCTGCTTTCGGAGAATGGAATAACACGGAAATCGGCTGGGGGACACAAACTACTATTCTAAATCTTTTAATGATACCATTTGCTTTTGCGCATGAAGCCGCGTTTATATTCTTTGGAAATGAGTTTTCAAATAACAGCTATGACACATGGGAAGAATGGAATCGTTTTCCTTCCTTTGATCAAACTTCGTTTTGGACACAACAACAAAATATTATAACCCAATTATTGACAAACAAAAATACTCACACATATGCCTTGCTGGAATCTATGGAGGAAATAAATACTCAATCTGCTCTTTATCATCGATATCCGAAACTGAGCAAGTATCATTCTTCATGCTTTGGTCTTTCTTCTTTTAAAGAGAAAACTGCCTGGTGTGGCAACTGTTATAAATGCGAAAAAATGTTTATTATAGGAGCAGCTATGGGATACTCTTTTCGAGAAATGGGATTTTCGAGAGATCTTTTTAAAAAAGAAAAAATTTTAGATGAGTATTTTTCTGGATATCAGGATATTGATAGTGATTGTGCTTTTTACATAATGAAAGAAAAGGGAATCAAAAATTCTATTATTGACCTCTTTGAAAAAGAAAAAATTGGAAAAATCCACGATTTCCTCTGGTATAAAAATTATTTTTCTAAATTAAAGCCGGCTTCCAATTTACCTCCGGATTTTTCTGAAAAAATTATAGCTATTGAACAAGAAGAAATTGATTATTTTTTAAAAAAAACTTTATGTTCCGTTATAAAATAAAACACCCCATTGATTTAATTCGTCCTTTTATCTTACAGCCTTTATGCTGGAAAGGGAATAATTTTTTAACAACAAGGAGCAGAAAAAAGTTTTTTTTGTCTTTTGGAGATGCAATAACTTGTATTTTGAAACAATATAAATGTTCCCCGGAGAAAGATATTGTGCTTATGCCAAATTTCTTTTGTACAGAAACTTTAACTGTCATTAGTCGTTTTTTAAACATTGTTTTTTATAAAATAAATGATGATTTTTCCATAGATACAAAAAACTACTTTGAACAAATAGAGCGACATAAGCCGCGAGTTATCTGGAATTATAACTTTTTAGGAATACCCTTTACTGAAGCGGAAAGAAAAAAAATAAAAGATCTTTGCGCGGAAGAAACCATTATTATTGAAGATGCCGCTCACTACATTCTTCATCAAGAAGAAATACACGCTATCAACTCTCATCATTTTTATATAGACAGTATCAGAAAACATTCTTCTTTTCTCGGATCACATTTAATTAATGCGAACTTTATTCCCCAAAAAGATATGGTAGAAAATTGGAATATCTATAAAACAAAAGCTTGCTTTTATCGATTAACGCAAAATTTTATAGATTTCTGTTTCTATTTTTCAAATGCAAAATTGTTTTCTATTTTGGGAAATAACATATTTCTAACCTTAAATGACATTATTGGCAATTACTCAAGACCAACGCTTGGAGAAAATGTTTCCTATTTTGGATATGGGTTGCTTGATTTGCAAAAAATAAGAAAACACAATAAAAATTTGGCTTTAATATACAACCATTATTTTCAGAAACTCAAAACGCCGCTTATCAAAACTTTACCAAATGAAGTTATTAAAAAAAGTCGGCTTACCAGCTACTATCCTCTTTTTGTTGAAAAATCAATTTTGCGATTATTGGAGCAATATTTGGAAAAAAATGGTATTTTCGCAAGTCAATTATGGAAAATTGAAAATTACTATTCTGGTTTAAACGAGAATCTCTATGACTCTTTTATTGTTTTCCCATTGACCTGGTTAATTCAGGAAAAAGAAATTATTTATTCTTATAAAAAAATGAAAGAATTTTTTCAAAACCACAAACAATGAACTCTTTTACTTTTCACATTACAAAAAAAGAAGATTTTTCTTCCGCATTTGCTCTCATGAAAAATGAAATGGGAGCAGGTTATGCGGAAGAATTCGTGGAAGAATTTCATTTATGTTTAAAAAGAAAAAAATATTATGGAACCGTTTGCCGTATGTCAACCGGAAAATTTGTCGGCTTTGTGAGTTGGCGCAAAAAAATGGAAGTTGCTTACATGGAAACAATTATAATTGAACCTGAATACAGAAGAAAAGGAATTGGTTCAATGTTTTTAAAAATGGTTGAAAAAGAAGCTTATAACGAAAAGGCTGCTTTACTTAACGTAGTTACTGATGCGGAAAATAATAATGAAGTTATTCAATTCTATTTAAAAAACGGTTTTATTATTTCTGGAACAGTAATTCATGAATTTATACCGGGAATTTGCCAGGTGCATCTGTATAAAAAGTTGTAGATATTCTTGTTATCTATAAAATACTAAAAAATTCTTTTTATGATTTCCAAAATTTTCATCAATAAAGAAACGTTGCATTTTCGCGCGCCTTTTAAAATTGCCTATGAAGAAGTAACGGAAACTGAAATAATCATTATCCAACTTATCGATAGTCAAGGGAATATAGGACTAGGAAGCGCTTCTCCAGACACAGAAGTAACAGGAGAAACACTAGATAAAGTGTCTCAAATATTAAATGAAAAACTAACTAATAATTTTTTTGCAAACAATTTCAACAGTTGGTATGAATATCATAAAAAAATCCAACATGTTTTTGCCGGATTCCCCTCAGCTCAAGCCGCTATAGAAGAAGCGTATTTAAACCTTTGGTCTCAGCTTCATAAGATACCTCTTTCTTGTTTTTTTGGAGGATATAGAAAAAGTTGCAATACTATGGTTACTATCGGAATTCAGCCGTTAAAGCAGACACTTCAAGAAGTAAAAAAACGACTTTCGGAAGATTTTCAGGTTATAAAATTAAAATGCGGATTAAACATAGAGGATGATCTTAAAAAAATACAACAAGTGCTAAAAATTCTTCCTTCAAATGTGAAGCTCGCGTTGGATGCTAATCAGGGATATTCTCTTTCTGGAGCTAAAAAAATGGTAAAAGAGCTTAAAGAAACATCGATTGCTTTTTTTGAACAACCTGTCAAAGCGAAAAATTGGGAAGAATTAAAAATTCTCCACCAAGAATCGCCAATTCCTATTATTGCCGATGAATCGGTTATTACTTTTGAAGATGCTTTTACGCTTTTATCGCAGAATTATGTTTCCGGGGTAAATATAAAATTAATGAAATGCGGCGGACCAATAAATTTCATAAAAATTTTTCGTCTCACAAAAAAACTAGGGAAAAAAATTATGATTGGCTGTATGTATGAATCAAACATTTCAATTACGATGGGAGTAAATTTAGCGTTAGGACTCCATATTGATTATATTGATTTAGATAGTGGGCATTTGGATTTTTATGATGATCCTACTCAAGGAGGAGCAGAAATAAAAAACGGAAAAGTTATTCTCGGATTGCCTTTAAAAAAAATAAATAAACTCAATTAAATATATACTATATAGCGTAGCAAATTTTATTTTTTACCCCGCGCAAAAAATGCCTCTGACGAAGCCCGGCACCAAAAATTTTTGGTGCCGGGCGAAGTCGGATGGTTAGATAATCTGTCGCAGTCGGTGGTATAATGCCACCGACTGGCGACACCTTTTGCGCGGGGTTTACTTTAATATCTTCTCTATATCTTTAATCGTCTCAACTTTAACTAATCTCTGCCGCATCTCTCTGGCGCCAGGCAAACCATGAACATACCAGCATAAATGCTTTCGCATTTCAATAATCCCCTGCCTGCCCTTTAATTTCTCCGCCAGCTTCGCATGCTTTAAAGCAACTCTAAATATTTCATCATTACTTCTTACTTCTAACTTCTTACTTCTAACTTCGCTAAATATCCATGGCTTGCCCAGCGCTCCCCGCGCAATGCCGATTCCGTCCGCGCCAGTTTCTTTAAGCAAACATTCAGCATATTCCTTAACTCCCCTCTCCCGCAACGCATTTTGGGGAGAGTGGCTGGGGGTGAGGGTTCCAACTCCCCCATTTGCCAAAATAATCCCGTTAAAATAATTACGGGCTTTTTTTATTATTTCCGTATCAACCGGCCCTGAAAAACCCTGCGCAAATGTTCTGCCATGGATCATAACAGCGCTGATTGGCAAATCTTTCATATAATTTAAAAATTGCAAACAATCAATGTTTCCGGATTTACCGCGCAATTTTATTGATATTGGCAAATCAGTATTATTCAATACGCTTTTTATCACTTCTTTAGATAATTTTAAATCCTGCATCAATGCGGCGCCGGCTCCTTGCTTAATAACTTTTTTAACCGGACAGCCGAAATTTATGTCAATGCCATTTCGGACTTCGGATATCGGACTTCGGATATCGGATATTAATTTTTTTTTCGTAATAAGTTTTGTTGCGATTTCAAAATGTTTTGGGTTGTTGCCGAATAATTGAATAATATAAGGCGCTTCTTTTTTGCTGGACTGCAGCATTTCTAATGTTTTTTTAGGATTATAAGCCAAAGCGGTAGCGCTAGCCATTTCGCTGTAGACAACATCAGCGCCGAATTCCTTGCAAATCTGCCTGAACGCGCTGTCAGTTATGCCTGCCATAGGCGCTAAAGCGTATATCAATTTATTGCTTTTTTTTAATTTTTCCCAGAAATTATTTTTCATTTTTTTCTAATTTTCTTATAATCTTGCTAAAATTAGCTTAAAAATTAGCTATTGACAAAGATAATTAGTATGTTAAGATACTATGATAAATTGTAATCCAATTCAAAGTTCATTAAAAAATTAACGGGTTGGCTCTTGCCAATCTTTTTGCTTCAAGGGCCAATCTATAAAAGATTTGTCTAATGAAGACAGAAAGAGGGGGGGGTGAGCCATGAAAGTAGAAATAACTTACAAAGGGGAAAAATTATTTACCGATGCAAATAGCTTTTGCAAAAGTCATTATTGGAAAAAAGAATATTTGGAAAAAGACAAAGAATTCGCGGGACTGCCGGATATTTATTTTGTTGTCATTAAAGACAACAAAATAATAGCCACTATGGCGGCTGCAATCAAAAAAGAATCCGACAAGGAAAATCTCGCTTTTGAAACAATCTACTCTTGCCATGTAGATAAGTCAGCCGCTGAAATTGGCAGGTTTTCTTTCACTAAAGAAGTACTTAATAAACCAAAGTTTGGGGCAAGAATAACAACAATATTGATAAATTCAATGGTTGAATTTTTCAATGCTCCTGAATATAAGGACTATAACTTCTTCATAGAAACCAGAGACTGTTTGCTGAGAATAGTCCAATTCATTCTCGGCAAAAATTCTTTACTGAAAATTAATGCCAAGGCAGACTTAGAAAAAGTGCCTGAACAAAGCAGGTGCTTTTACATCAAGGAAGATCCAAAACTATACTTAATTAATAACACGGTTGTTTTTAATTAAGTATAGATAAATATAAATTAACATACATCCGGGCAAACTTAACCAAAGTTTGCCCGCTTTTTTTATCCAAATCGTTTTAATCGCGTTAAGTTGTTAAATTTTATTATTTGCTATATAATACAAATATCAAATAGCGGTGAAATTAGTGAAAAAATATTTTATACACAACTAAAGATGAAAAATGTGATTTTGTCAAATTTAGCTTAAATTATGCATAATTTAAATAGCAAAATCAATTTTAAAGAGCGCCGCGGCAACTGCTTCTCGGAAGAAACGCGGCAGGCATTGGTGTCAAATAAAAATGTCATCTTATATTACTACTATTTAAAAAACTTATACCATGGCAATGAAAAAAGCAATCCTTGCCATTATTTATTTAAAGACAAGCAAGAAGAAAAATTTTTCCTGAACAAAGATGAATGGTGCGCATTGGAAGACTATGTTGATATTGTGGAAAAAGCGATAAAAATCACGAATAACTTTGAACTGCCCAAGATAGTCGGCTCGCTGCTGACTCAATACCAAAAAGAATACAAACTGCAAGAATTCAAAGAAGCGGCTTTGCAGAATTTAGGCGCTTTTTTCTTTGGCCCGGCGAATATTTTTAAGCAAATCAGCTCCTTGAACCACTTCTTTAATAATACAAAAGACATGTCTTTTGTGCAAGGCCGCAACGGCAAATGCGTTATAAAAATAAAATTCAAAGAAAATATCAACCCGGTGTTTGACTTCGTGTCTGAAATGCATATTGAAGGAATTTTTAACTCAATACTTGATTTGTTTGAAGTGAACGAAGGAAAGATTTCCACCATATTGAAAGAATATGATTTACAGCTGCTGATTGAAGAAAAATTCAAGCATATAAAGCAAAAATGCCGGGAAGAAGAAAAATTTTTTTTCCTTGACGATGAAATAATCGCAGAAAAAGTAATTTTAATTGAAGAAAAAATCAATAAGGATTATTTTTATCTTGGAAAAATCCGGCCTTACAATAAAGACGGCGGCAATTGGGCATGGAGAATCAAAAAAAATATTTACATGGATAATAAATATCTTGTTTTAAAAGAGGGCGAACTTTACAACGCGCCGTATTTTATAACTGTCATATCATGGGATAAATTAAACTATCTAAAGTCCGCCTCCAGGATTTTACATTCAAAAATGAGCCGCATATCCCCTCTTAGCCGCGGCTACGCCAAATTGATACAAGAGCGCTTGGCCAAGGAGCAGGAAGCTGTTAAGCAAAGGGCGGAGCGGCAAAAAATGGAAAAGGAATTTTATCAGCTGCTGCTAAAAAATTATATCCATCCGAATTTTATAAAGCGCGCCAAAATCGGCTTAATACCGTTTAAAAATATATCGGTAACGAATATTTTTCTGGATATTCACCAGTCAACGAAATTAAGAAAAAATATCGGGGATGAAGCGTTTAGGAAAGGCAAAAATATACTATTAAAATTGATTAAAAAATGCCTGCGAGATACGGCCGGCGAATGGGGCTGGCTAAACAAAATGATGGGCGACGGCTGCTATATAGTTTTCGGCGCGTATAATTATTTTAAAGATGATCAAGACAACCGCCACATTGAAACAGCGATAGATTTCAGCTTAAAATTAATTAATGAAATTAACCGCATAAAAAACGAACAGGCAAACAAACAAATCTTTGATAATTTTTATATTAGGATTGGCATAGAAACCGGGCAAGTTGAAATTGGAGAAGCATACGAACAGGATATTGAAAACCTTGAACAAGAAATTGATCTTGGCACCCTAAGAATATTTGACACTGACGGCCATTCAATCAACATCGCGAAAAGAATTGAGGAGCTGGCGAAAGAAATACTGATAAAAGAAGGCCGAGGAGGAAAAAACGGAATTTTTCTCGGGCCTGCCGCCGCTAATTTCGCGGGCAGCCGCGGCAATCCAAACTATGGAGTAAAAATCATTGATTTAAAAAAACATAACATAGCGATTAGGGATTACCTCCATATTGATATTGTGGGAGAAGTTGTCGCGAAAAATAATAAATATGATTAAACATAAACCCCGCGCAAAAGGTGTTGCTTGCCAGTGGCATTATACCGCCGACCGCGGCAAATTATTTAACCATCCGACTTCGCCCAGCACCAAAAGTTTTTGGTACGGGGCTTCGTCAGAGGCATTTTTTGCGCGGGGTAAATTTTTAAAAAATAAACGAAGAAAAAAGCTGCATGGCTTGTTTTCCGCTGAAAAACATCAAGCAAGCGAATCAGCTGCCGAGCGGGAATATATTTTATTTAAAAAATGCAAAAATTGCTCGGTAACTTCGTTATTTATTTTTTGCAATATTGTTTTAATCCCGATTATTGAAATATTCTGCTTGCCGGTAAAAAAGAAGTCAAGAAAATTTTTATGGAGAAAGGCCGCGATATTCAACATTGGCTGGTATTTTTATTTATCCGGATTAAAAATCAAGGTTGAGGGAATGAAAAAAATTTCCAATAAAAAACCAATGATTTACATCGCAAACCATTTAAGCGGGATAGACGGCTTTATTTTAATTTATCTGCTGGGCCCCGATATTACTCCCTTGATGGCTCCGGTAAAATATTTCCCTTTCCCCTATTCTTATTGGTTTGGCAAAATGGAATATATTGATGTGCAGAGAAGCGATATAGAAAAAGAAAAATACCGAACATCCTACGAGCCGCATCAAGCGATTAAAAAGGCCATCAAAGAATTAAAAAGCGGGCATTCAATCCTTATTTTCCCTGAAGGCCATATTTCTCCCCAGCATAAATTGCTTTATTTCCATACCGGAGCCGCCAGGATAGCATTGGCCGCCGACAAGAAAATAACACCGATAGGGATTATCGGGACGGACAAAATAACTTTAAGCAAATTCACTTTTCTTCCCGGCACAATAAAAGTGATTTTTGGCGAACCGATTGATTTAGTTGAATATTATAAAAACAATAAATCAACTATTAAAAAAACATCGGAAAAATTAAAAAAAGAAGTAAGGAGCTTGCTGCTAAAAAAATATTATTCGCTTGGCTATGATGAAAAATCGCCGGAAAAAACAGCTGTCTTGTTTAATATTGACAATACGTTATATGACGGAAACGCCCAAAAAGATTTCATCTATTATTCATGGAAAAGAGGCAGTATAGAAATAAAATATTTGCTCGCGGTATTTTATTATTACATGTTGTCAAAATGCAAAATTATTTCTTATTTTGATTCGTTTAATTATTCAATTTTAATATTAAAGGGCTGGAGGGCGGATAAATTGTATAGATTAAATAAACTGATTTTCAACAAAAACTTAAAATACAATGTTTATGAAAAAATGCGGGCAATCATAAAAGACCATAAGGAAAAGGGGCATAAAATCATCTTGATAACGCACATGGTCGCGCCGCTGGCAAAATGCTTCGCCGACTATGTAGGCGCGGATTACTGGGTGTCTTTATATTTGGAAGAAAAAAAGCTAAAATACACCGGCAAGCTGATTAAAAAATACATGAACAATGAAAAAAGCAAGCAGGTCTTGGAATTAAAAAAAATTCTAAAATTTGAATTAGGCCAAAGTTTCGCCTACGGCCATGACTATGACGATCTGCCGATGTTAAAACTGGTAAAATACAAAACATTGGTCAACCCTGAAAAAGATTTGAAAAAATACGGCAAAAAGCATAACTGCGAAATATTGGAAATATAATTGACAAATGCATTGCCAAGGATTAACTTATAGCTATCAAGGAGGACGCACATTGAAAACAAAATAAAAAAAAGGGGGGGTGAACAAAAATGATAGAAATAAGAGTCGCGAAAAGCAAAGAGGATTTAGAGGCGGTATATAAATTGCGCCACGATACTTATGTTAAACGAGATGGCAAATTCAACCCAGAAGACTTTCCTGATGGAATGATGAGCGATAAATTTGATGCGCACAGCATTATTTTAATCGCTATTAAAGACGATATTCCGATAGGAACAATACGCTGCACGGAAGATATTCCCGAGATAGGCCTGCCCATTGATAGGCATTATGACATCAATAAAATACGCGAAACGCGAAAATATAATAAGCCCTTATATTGCGTAGGCATGTTAGCCGAAGATGTGCGGTATAAAAGCCTGGGGATGCTCAAAAATCTTTTCGGATTTCTTTTTACTTTGGCAAACCAGCGCGGCCTAAGAGATGCTGTTGCGATTGTGAACTCCAGCCAAGAATCTATAATGAACAAGCTTGGGCTTAAAAGAATTGGCAAAGAATTTTGGTCGGATGAAATTAAAAATTATGTTGTTCCGATGTATGCTGCCAAGGAAATGCTGTCTGATTTTTTGTATGAGAAAACATCTCTTGAATTCGCCATGTTCGGCGAGAGCTTTAGAAGAATAGTATTGAATAAAAATGAAAATTTATGCAAAGAAGGAGACATCGGAAATGAATTCTATGTTATAACAAACGGCAGTGTTAGCGTTTACAAAAAGCACGGCAAGGGATCAGAATATAAAATAGCCATGCTTGGACCCGGAAGTATTATCGGCGAAATGGCTCTTGTAGGAAAAAACACAAAACGATCCGCTACTGTCCGCGCGAATATTACCGGCACTGTTTTCAAAGCTTTAAGTAAAAACGATTTCTCGGAAGCTCTCAAAGACCATGAAAAGGCATTGTCTCTATCTAAAGTATTAATGGAAAGAATTGATTTACTAAACAGCTGCGTAAAATCCAATGCTGATATTTGCAGCCGCGTTAAAGCAAAAAAAGCAATTCCCATGCCAAAAAAGCTTTTATTTTTTATACAAAAATTAAAACGCGAAAAATTTAAAGCTGGCCAAATTATCTGCAAACAAGGCAACAAGGGAAATACTGCTTATATTATTGAAAAAGGTAAAGTTGAAGTTTATATTGACAACACTCGCGTCGCAGCGCTTTTTAAAAATTCTATTTTCGGAGAAATGGCCGCCCTTGGCAACGGCATACGCACAGCTACTGTTATCGCATCTTCTGAAACTGAAGCTAGGAAAATACCTAAAAAAATACTTCTTAACATGCTAAGCGAACCGGAAACAGTAAAATATTTTTTTCTGATTCTATGCAATAGAATTAGAGAAATGAACGAAAAGCTTGCGGATGCGGACATTAAGCGAAAAATCGGCCAAAACATTATTGATTTGCTGGTTAGAATGCAAAATGAGCGAGAGTTTGATGATTATTTTGCTGACGGCAGCGAAGAGACGCGCGATATTGAGTGGGTGGCGCAGTCGCTTGGCTATGAGTTTAAGGACATTGAACTATTCTTAACACAGCTAAGAAAAACAAAAATAATCATTCTGGACGAAAACAAGGAAATCCATGTTTTCAATGCTGAAAAGTTAAGAAACTTTTCATTTACAATTGACATAACCAATTAAAAAAACAGCCAAGGCGTAAAAATGCCTTGGCTATTATTTTTTTATTTTAAAATTTTTTATAAAATCTACTTCTCTAAATTTTCTAATGCTTTTTTAATGTCGGCAGCCAGCAATACTTTATTCTTCAACTCGGGAATTGCTTTTACCCACTTGGCCAAATCTCCTTTGTTAATCACGGAAACTTTTTTATTATAATCCTTCACGGCATGAATTATTTCCGTTAATGACCCTAATCCTCCTTGAAGCGCGACAATTCCATCGCAATTTTTTACTATTAGCGCGTCTCTCATCGGATAATCCAAATTTGTTTTTACTATTTTATCCGGCTTGGACCCTATTTCTTCTCCAACTTCCCTCATATATTTCAATGCTGGTAAATAAGCAATATATTTTTTACCGTTGTTCGATTTATAAGAATCAACAACCATTTCAGAAATGCCCTCTCCTCCGCCGGAAATCAAAGTATGCCCGCCCTCGGCAAGCAAACGACCCAGCTCTTCAGCCTCTTTTCTGAATGGAGCAGCTTTATGCTTTTGCCATGTTCCAACTACAAGTATTTTCATTGTTATTAAAATTATTTTTCATAAACCCAGACACCAAAAAAGTAACTAAAATTAACTTTATAAATTCTGTACAACCATATATAATTTAATATTTCCAAATTTGTTAAATATTTCTTTTTGGTGCTGGGTAAACTCTCATGCCGTCCTTGGAGTCTTCAACAACATAACCTTTCTTTTCTATTTCCTCTCTTAATCTATCAGACTCTTGATAATTTTTTTCAGCCCGCGCTTTTTCTCTGCCTTTAATTAATTTTTTAATATCTATATCCAGCTCCCCTGTATCGCCGGCTTTATCCAAATTCAATCCTAAAACTTTATCAAAATTTAAAACTGTTGCTAATTTATTTTCACTGCTTAAATCAGATTTTAATAATTCTTGAACAACAGCCAAAGCTTGCGGCATATTCAAATCATCATTAATTGCATATAAAAAATTATTTTTATATTCTTCGCTTACTTCCCCTAATTCATAATTCCTAATTCCTAATTCCCTTATTTGATTATATAAATGCTCCAATCCATTTTGCGCGTTCTTTATAATTACCTCACTATACTCCATCGGCTTTCTATAATGCGTCTGCAAAGCGGCAAACCCATAAACAAGCGGATTAATTCCTTTTTTAATAAAAGCATTTTCCAGCGTTAAAAAATTCTCATCGCTCTTGGCCATTTTTTTGCCGCCGGCAATGTTTAAAAAAGCTCCATGCATCCAATAATTAAAAAATTTTTTGCCGGTCGCGGCTTCGCTTTGCGCGATTTCATTCGTATGGTGCACATTAATATGGTCAATGCCGCCGCAATGAATATCCAATTGATCGCCTAAATATTTCATGCTCATGGCAGAACATTCAATGTGCCAGCCCGGAAAGCCAACACCCCAAGGACTTTCCCACTCCATCTGCCGTTTTTCAATTTTCTCCCTCTCCTTACTAAGGAGAGGGTCGGGGTGAGGTTTAGAAAACTTCCATAAAGCAAAATCAGTCGGATTTTTCTTTTCTTCATTTTTCTCAACTCGAGCTCCTTCTCGCAAGGTTTCCAAATCTAAGCGTGAAAGTTTATTATAATCTTTAAACTTGGCTGTATTAAAATAAATGCCGTCGCTTGTTTTATATGTATATCCCTTCTTTTCTAATTTTTCTATCAAATCAATCTGCTCGGAAATATTATCAGTCGCTTTGCACCAAATATTCGGTTCAATAATATTTAATAATTTTATATCCTTTTCAAACGCCTCAGTATAAAATTCCGCTATTTCCCATGCGGTCTTCCCTTCTCTTTTCGCGCCTTTTTCCAGTTTGTCCTCGCCCATGTCTCTATCCCCTGTTAAATGCCCTACATCAGTAATATTCATAACATGCTTTACTTGGTATCCGTTATAAATTAAAACGCGCTTTAATATATCTTCAAAAATATAAGTCCGCAAATTGCCGATATGCGCGTAATCATAAACAGTCGGCCCGCAGGTATACAGGCCAACAGCATCTCCCTCTCCTTGCGAAGGAGAGGGCTGGGGTGAGGTCTTGATCGGTTTAAATTCCTCCTTTTTGCGAGTTAATGTATTGTATAAATAAAGTTTTCTCATATCATTTTCTTTTGTTTTGCTCCTTTTTCAATAAAATCTATAATATATTTTAAGTATTCAGGCACTTCCTTTAAACACATTTTAATTGCTTTAAGAATTTTTTTTTCATCTATCTCGTCATATTCATGCGCTAATCTATTTCTTAATCCTGCTGAATTTTTTAAACTTTCAGCCAAGCCCATCGGCAAATAATTTTTCTTGCCCATATCAATAAAAGAATTAAAATAATCATCCGGCATTTGATTCTCAGCTTCTGACAGAATATGGTAATTAATATCAATCATTCTGCCGATAATCCGCTCTAAATATCTTTCCGCTAAAACTTCATATTCGCCTTTTGCCAAGTACTCTTCTAATGGCATCTGACTAAACGGCATCAAACTGGATAGATCTTTATTTATAAATTTTATTTTTCTGTATATTATTTTTTTATCAACAGGCATATTGTTTAATTTCTTTTTTAACAAATTGGCTTTCCATTGTAAAATAAGGGCTGTAATCATTATATCTATGGAAAGCGTATAATTTGAATTTTATAAAATCGCTTTTTGCGCCGTGTAAAAGCATCGCTCTCTTGCTCACCTGCTCTAAAAGCAGAGGATTGGCTTTGTTCATGACGGACAAATCCACATTTTTTTTAAAAACAGCTGATAATTCGCTGATTAATTTTAATTCATTTTTAAATTCTATTTCTTTCTTTGCCGATACCGCTAAATCAAAATCGCTTTCCTGCCTATTTGTTCCATTGGCAAAAGAGCCAAAAAGCATAATTAATTTTAAATCATATTTCTTAGCTATTTTTTTTAATTCTTGGCTTTGTTTTATGGATAGTTTCATATTTATAGTTTAGCTTATTAAACAATTTTACGCGAACAAATCCGTGCTCAAATACTTCTCTCCCCTGTCCGGAAAAATAGTTACAATATTGCCTGTCCCGCTTTGGCGGCGGCCGGATTTTATTTTCTTGGCAATTTCCAAAGCCGCCAACATTGCGGCGCCGCTGGACATGCCGACAAATATTCCTTCTTGCTTTACAATCTGCCTGGCAGTTTCAAGCGCCTTTTTAGTGTCTATCATTATAATATCATCCAACAGCCCTCGATCATAAATCGCCGGCACCAATGCCTCTTCCATATTTTTTAACCCTTGGATATAATGGCCCTTGGTCGGCTCGGCGCTGACTATTTTTACTTTTGGATTATACTTTTTTAAATAAGAAGCCACCCCCATCAAAGTGCCTGAAGTGCCGACAGCTGATACAAAATAATCTATCTCGCCGTTCATCTGTTTCCACATTTCCTGCGCTGTTCCCTCGTAATGGGCTATTTTATTGTATTGATTTGAAAACTGATCCGGCCTGAAATATTTATCCGGATATTTTTCTACCAATTCTTTGCATCTTGTTATGGCCCCGTCAGTCCCCAACTTTCCGTCAGTTAAAATGATTTTAGCGCCAAACGCCTTTATCATTTTCTGCCTCTCAATTGAAACCGCCTCGCTCATTACTATTTCAACTTTATATCCTTTGACAACTCCAATCATCGCAAGCGCAATGCCGGTGTTTCCGCTGGTAGCTTCTATGATGATTTTATTTTTATTCAAACTTCCCTCTGCTTCCGCCTGCTCTATCATCTTCAAAGCAATTCTGTCCTTAATGCTCCCGCCCGGATTTACTCCTTCAATCTTGGCGTAAATATTAACATCTTTGTTGGGATTTAATTTGCTTATCTTCACAATCGGAGTATTGCCGATTGTTTGAAGTATATTTTTGTAAATCATATAATTTTTGCTCTGCTCGTTTAAAAACTAAATTTTAAAATACTATTTTTTTCCTGCCTAAAATATTCCTGCAAATATGGTTATATTGTTATATTGTTATAAAATTTTATAGCAATATAGCCATATTCATATAATTAAAATTTACAGCAATTTTAACAAAACATCAAGGGCAAAAAAATAAAATCCTAAATTAAAAAAATAGGGACTTGCAGTACATTACATGCAAATCCCCTTTAAACGATTAGCTATACGGACCGCGATTATGGTTTAAATAAATTGGGGAATCTTTCTGCTAAAATTGGAGCGTGCTTATCAATAATTTCATTTATGCTTATTGCAATCTCTGCTCTCGGCTCCATCCACTCATGGCCGCAATCATTACATTTGTGCTCAAACACCTTAACCATTTCTGTGTTGCGAGATTCGCATCTTTCACATTCTAATGGACATAGTGATAATCCCATAATATTCCCTCCTTTTTTTCGTTTTCTTAATTTTTTATTTTAAAATCTCGACGAATACTCAAAAAACAAATCGAAAATCATCAATCGAAAATCGTAAATTCCCTGAGCCGAGGAGAGGACTCGAAGCTCCTCGGCGCCGGTCGGTCTTAACGGAGAACGGGGCGACCAATCCCGCTTAGGCGGGACTGCTCTTTTTTAAAGTGAGCCGAGGAGAGGACTCGAAGCTCCTCGGCGCCGGTCGGTCTTAACGGAGAACGGGGCGACCAATCCCGCTTAGGCGGGACTGCTCTTTTTTAAAGTGAGCCGAGGAGAGGACTCGAACCCCCGACCAATAGTTTACAAAACTACTGCTCTACCAACTGAGCTACCTCGGCTTTTCGGATATCAGATATCAGATTTCGGATATCGGATATTAAATATTTTATAGTCCGAAATCCGACATCCGAAATCCGACATCCGAAATGTGCGCCCAGCAGGATTTGAACCTGCGACCGTCTGCTTAAAAGGCAGCTGCTCTACCGACTGAGCTATAGGCGCCCGCTTACCGCAATACTGCGGGGCAAACAAAATAAAAATCCGTTCAACGGATATTATAAAAATACTAACAGAAAAACAAAAAAAATGCAAGGAAATTTGACTTTTTGCAATCCTTAAAGTTAAGCTGGGTTTTAAAACCCAGCTTAACTTTAAAGATTCACAATAAATTCACTAATCTGTTAACATAATTATCAATACCGAATCGTTTTATTTTTTCCAATCCTTTTTGGCTTATATTAAACAATTTCTCCCTATTCTCTCGCGCGAATTTAATTTTATCAATCAAATCTTTTTCATTGCTCGGCTCAAATAAAATTCCCGCGGCATTGCGTACCAGCTCCTCTGCTCCTCCGATTCGCGAGGCAATAACCGGCAGGCCGGCCGCAAGCGCTTCGTACATGACAGCAGGCGAATTTTCATAGCATAATGAAGGCATGATCAAAGCGTCTGCTCTTTTCATCATATCTAAAACTTCGCTCTTGCCAATTCTGCCGATAAACTTAATATTTTTATTATCTCTCGCCAATTTTTTGGCTTGATTTAATTTCACGCCTCCGCCCGCTATTATCAATTCGCAATGATCTTTTAGTTTTCTAAAAGCATTTATTAAAAACAAAACCCCTTTATGCTCTTCAATCTGCCCGGCGTAAAAAAAGCGGAATACTTCATCGCTTTTACGCTTTGCTATATTTAAATCCGCCGTGATAGCTTCAACCGGATTAGGCAAGATTATTTTTTCTGATTTTGCGAAAAATCCCCTATCCTCATGCATCTTCATCAGCCAATCAGACGGAGAGATAACAACATCCGGATTTCCAAAAAGCAAACAGCAAGGCCATGCATAAATTTTAGAGAATAAACTATCTATTGCTTTTTCTTTTTTATAAATCATCAAGCCGGAAGGATGCAGCAATTGAATGTCATGAAGCGTATGGATGTGCTTAATTTTTAATTTTTTTATAGCGCGGGGAATTAAATATCCAGCGCCTTTCAAATTATGGGTCATCACAACAGCCGGCTTTTCTATTTTTAAAATTCGCTTAACCTGAAAATAACTGCCAACATCAAACACATCAATCAAATGCCAAAACAATCTTAAAAACTTCGGCAGCTTATTTAAATTATAATATAAAGAATTTACATAATAGATTTTGTGTTCCCGTATCGGAGTACTGGACAAGCTTTGTGTTTTTGTGTTTTTGTGTTTTTGTGTAAATGGCTTTGTAGTGATTACAAAAACATCGTGACCGGCTTTTACTAATCCGCGCGCTATCATCTCTACGATATTCTCGGCGCCGCCGCGATTATATGGCTTGTATAAATTGTTTATTAGGCAAATCTTCATAATATATTCCAGCAAATCAACAAATCTTTTCACAAATCAACAAATCCGATTTAGAGGAAAAAATGCAAAGAAAGATTAAGATGGTTAAAAATGAAATGATTCCTCCAAAGCCGCCGTCTTATTAACTATTTTTTACATTCTGAATTTTATTAAAATATATTTGTAGATTTGTAGTGGATTTGTTGATTTGTGGGAGAATCTTATTTCGGAGTATATTTTACATAATGATAAATAACATCCAATTTTTTTCCGATTTTTTTCCACGAATACCTATTTTCCACGAACTCTCTGCCGCGTTCGCCCATTTCCCGCGCCAATTTCTTATCATTTAAAATAGTTCGTAATTTGTTCGCCAAGTCAACAACGTCATTCGGCTTTGCCAGCAAGCCGTGCCTGCCTTTTTTAAAAACGCTTCTGACGCCCGGCAGATTAGACGCGACTACCGGCTTGGCGCAAGCCATGGCTTCAAGCAGAACCAAGCCGAACGCTTCTCCTTTGTTAACGGACGGCAAAACCGCGACATCGCAGTAATTATAATAGCTTACCAATTTGCTGTCATCAATCCCTTCCGCGAAATTAACATATTTTTCTATTTTTAAACTCTTGGACAAATCTTTATAATACGGCTTCATATCGCCCTCGCCCACTATATTTAATTTGATGCCATCCGCGAAATCTTTTTTTAATAAGTTAACCGCTTTTAACAAATTCTCCAAACCTTTGAAATAATGCGCCTTGTCAAGCCCGCCGACGAATAAAATAACTTTTTCTTTTCTTTCTTCGTTTTTATGGTCGCGATACACCACGAATTGATCCAGATCAACTCCAAAAAATGTCTGCCTGAACTTTTTTTTATTTTTGTTGTAATAACCTGCCAATGCTGAATGGTTTATATAATCAAAAGAAGCGCAAGTTATTATTTTTGCCGCCCTGACAATCAAGGGCAGAATAAAAATATTATATAATTTAAAAATAAAACCTTTCATGCCCGCGGCCGTTGAATCCATATGGTAATGGACTATCAGCTTCATTTTTTTGCCTGATAAAATTTTTTTCAGCAATACTATTTCAGCTGATCCGTAAAAAGGGTAATGCAAATGCGCTATGTCAAAGCCCTTTAATTTCCACAAAAGCTGAGGCAAAAAAGCGCCGTTTCCATATTTAAACAGTGGCTTTAATCTGAAAATTTTTATTTTTTCGCTTTCTTCAGCGGAAAAAATATTTTCAAAATCACCATTGGAATAATGCGGAGTAAAAACTGATATTTCATGTCCGAGCTTGGCCAAAGATTTGGCGAAACAATAGGCGCTGTTTCCCATACCGCCTTTATACGGAGGGAATGTGCAGACAATATGGGCTATTTTCATATTTATATCCCACAAATCAACAAATCATTTTACAAATATTACAAATTATAACTATTAACGCTAATTCGTATTTGTAAATTTGTAGCGAATTTGTTGATTTGCGGGAGTAATTATCTTTCCTTTTTGAATAAAAATCTCTGCCAAAAATATATCATTAATAAAGCAGCCGCGGCTTGCAGAATGTCAATAAAATCAACTCTGCCTGTCGCCATCATCGGTATGGCAATTACGGCCACGGGCAATAAATAAACAACGATATCTGAAATTAATTTGTGCGAATAAGTTAAATATAAAACAATCTCCAAGTTATCTTCTCTCCTTCTTTTTTTCAGCTGATAGCGATTGGCGCTTAATTTAACCAAAAAAAGAATTCCAAAAACAGCAAAAGGTATTAACGACTCCATAAATTCTCCAAATTGCTCAAAGCGGTCTCCGGCAACAAAAAAAACAATAAAAAAACCAATAATAATGATTATAAAAACCGTATTTAAAAACTCTATAATTAAATCTTTGGCGGACATATGTTTTTATTTATTAGTTTTAGGAATTACGCATTTGAGTGTAAAAAAAACAAAACTGTTATTTTATTATCAGCACCGAGTGCTGCGGCAGCACTCGGTGCTGATAATAAAATAAATAAATTATTTTTTGCTATTCAAGCTAATCTCCCTCACCACCTTGGTAATGTCTTTCTCCATCTTTTCCAGCCGTAATCTTAATTTAAAAATAAAATAAAACAAAATAACCACTCCGAGGTAAAGCAAAACTTCTATGCCTGATCCGGAAAAGCCAAGGCCTGCCACCAACCTGTCAATCCATTTCAGCAATATTACCGCCGCGGCCGCCAAAATCCAAAACACCAGCCAAAAAACAAATTCATTGGCATTGATTTTCTTTTTCTGCTTTTGCCAAAAAAGGCGGGACAGAAAGAAAGCTATTATTATTAAAGCGATTATTTGCTGCATAAAATTTTACGCGTAATGCGCGGGACTTGACGGCTTCTACCGAGTTTTAACTCGGGCTTTGGATGCTTTAGCATCCAGTGTGATTGAGGATAAATCCTCAAAACCCGACTTAAAAGTCGGTAGAAGTTTTTCCGCTCCATAGAGGATTCTGCCGTTTTAATCTGCAATTATTGTTGGTTACGATATCTTTTCCAAAAATAAATCCTTCAAAATTCTAACTCCGCCGGAAAATTTCTGGCCGAAATTATGGTAAATAATGGTAACCGGCACTTCTTTTATTTTTAAATTATTGCCAAACGCTTTTATCATTATTTCACTGCAATGGGCCATGCCGTCCTGCCTGATTTTAATTTTTTTCAGCGCGTATCTTGACATCGCCCTGAAGCCGCACTGGGGATCTGTTAATCTGATGTTAAAAAATATTAAATTAATCTTGCGGGCTATGGGCATTATAATATTCTTTTTCATCCGCGGAATTTCAGATCTCTTTTCCAAGAATCTGGAACCGAAAACAACATCGCATTCTTCCGCGATAATCGGGCTAAGAATATCTTTTACCTCGCTGGCTAAAAACTGTCCGTCCGCGTCAAAATGAACCACCGCGTCCGCGCCGCGCCTCAGCGCGTATTCATTGCCTGTCGCCAAAGCCGCTCCCTGCCCCCTGTTCACAATATGCCTTAAAACATCCGCGCCCTGCGCTTTAGCCAAGCGGTATGTTTTGTCAGTAGAGCAATCATCAACAACCACCACGCAGTCAACTAACGGCTTAACCCGCGTTATAACCTCAACAATTGTTTTTTCTTCATTGTATGCGGGAATGATGCAGAATGTTTTCATAAGAATATAATGCTAATCTGGCGAATAAATGCCAATTTGCGAATTGCGAATTGCGAAAATTATTTATATTTTCGCCTTGTCAGAGTCTCCGAAAAAGGACTCTGACGAGGTGGGAATAGCGGAGAAAAATTATGCACAACTTTATTTTTTAATGACTTGAAAACTACTGAATATTTTTTCGACATCTCTAAGCGCTACCGCTCCTTCATCTGAAGAATCTTGCACTATTATATTGCCTAAAAATATATATTCATTGCTTCTTCCGATTTCAGAATTGCATAGGTGCATAGCACGCCCTGTTTCTTTTTGTTCTTTTTCGCAAAGATCCACGCGCTTCTGATATTCTTCCTTTTCTCTTATGTTTAGCATGGAAATTTTAAATAAACATTCATATCCTGGCATCTTAGTTCTCATATGACTATCTGCTGACAAAGGAATGCAAAATTCAATACCAAAGATGTCACCATCTTTTAATATTATTTTTCCCATCATTGGTATTGTTGTATAATTCCTCCAATTATCTGTTAAAGTAATCTGAAAACCGTATTCTTCATTTTTGTAGATACTTGAGTTTGATGCCTGAGTTTGTATTTTTTTAATCTTTTCCCCTTGTTCTTGAAAATTAGTAATTTGATTTTTTTCAGCATCTATTTTTACATCGGTTTTTTTATTTTGATTAGCTTGTTGATGGCTGCATCCTGTTAAAATAAACAATAAGCAGATTGCTATTGATAGCGTATTTTTTTTCATAATTTTGTTTATAGCAAACAATTAAACTTACCTCCCAGATTTAAAATGTTGCGAAATTAAATTAAATAATTGCGCTACACCGTCAGAGTCCCCCGCAGTATTGCGGGAAGACTCTGACGCGGCTGGAATTTCTTATTAATTATTCGCATTATTAAAATTTGCAGTATTCGCATAAATTTGCGGATTCGCATTATATTCGTCCCATCCCCTTCAACCCCTTATTCGCGCGCAAATCATTTACTGTTTTTTCAAGCCCTTTTTCCAAGGTCATCACAGGCATCCAGCCAAGCTCTTCTCTGGCTTTGGTGATATTCGGCAGGCACAATGGCGTCATGAAAAGCAGTTTGTCCGCGTAAGTAATTTTGGACTTTGAGCCAAGCATGGAAATAATCTTTTGCGCCACATCCGAGATCTTCACGTCAATATCAGAGCCGATATTTATGGGCCCGGCGGATTCAGATTCCATCATTTTTATGCTGGCGTCAACAGCATCGCTTACATAGCAAAGAGATGAATAAAAATCCTTATCGCCGAATATTTCCAAATCTTTATTGTCTAAACCGTTGCTGATAAAATCCGGTATCATCAGCCCTTCGTCCATTTTCATTCTGGGCCCGTAGACTCTGAATAAGCGCGCTATTTTTGCGTCAACATTATAAAACTTTTTATAATTAACCACCATTGTTTCCGCGAATCTCTTACCCTCGTCATAAGAGCTTCTGTCTGACAAAAAATCCACAATTCCTAAATCTTCTTCGCTTATCTTGGAATTGCCGTCCCGTCTGGCGCCGTAAACAACCGAGGAAGAAAAATGCAAAAATTTCGCCTCGTGCTTTTTGGCCAAATCCAAAGCATTTTTAACTCCGTAAGAATTGGCCAAAATAGTGGCGATAATATTCTTTTTAAAATGAACAGGCGAAGTCGGACAGGCCAAATGGTAAATTTCCTGAATGCCTTGAAATTGAATTTTAAATTTTTGCAGTTCAGGCAGTTTGTCAAGATCAATCGGCTCTGAAATATCATGCTTGATAAACGCGAAATTAGGATCTTCCAGCAAGTGGTCAATATTTCTCTCATCGCCGGTGGAAAAATTATCCAGACAGATTACCTTGCAGGTTTTTATTAATTCATCGCAAAGATGGGATCCGGCAAAGCCGGCTCCTCCCGTGACTAAAACATTTTTTTTGTCAAAAATTGTTCGTTTGATCATAAATATTAAGAAATTAGAAATTAGAAATTAGAAATTTGGCTGTGCCGTTATCAGCACCGGGTGCTGCGGCAGCACTCGGTGCTGATAACGGCGAAAGACTGCAAATTTCCAATTTCAAATTTCAAATTTCTAATTTCTTACTTCAATAGCGCTAACATCCACTCCTCCCTCAAACGCGGCTTCAAGCGCGTAAAATGAGCTGATAAGTTTGCCGTCTGAATTAAATGTCCGCACATGAGGAGCGCCTCCCGGGCCGGCTCCGGTGATGATTTCATCAATGCCGTCATTGTTAATGTCAGCGGAATCCAAACTGACTCCGCCGTTGAATTTGCTGTCGTAGGCGAAAAATTGGCTCAAAACGCGCGCGTGATTGTCAAATATTTTTACATGCGGACCTCCGCCCGGGCCGGCTCCGGTGATGATTTCATCTTTTTTGTTTCTCGCGCCTCCGTTAACGTCTCCGACTGCGACATTAACGCCGCCGCGGAAAGCGGAATCGTAAGCGAAAAATTGCCCTTCAGCTTTGCCGCTGGAATTAAATATCATTACATGCGGGCCTCCGCCCGGACCGGCTCCGGTGATGATTTCGTCAACTCCGTCGCCGTCAACATCTCCGACCGCTACATTTACGCCGCCGCGGAAACTGGAAGCGTAAGCGAAAAACTGGCCTTTAACCTTGCCGTCCGCGCTGAATATTCGGACATGCGGGCCTCCGCCCGGGCCGGCTCCGGTGATTATTTCATCAACTCCGTCGCCGTTCACGTCTCCGGCCGCCACATTTACGCCGCCTCTGAAACCGGAAGCGTAAGCGAAAAACTGGCCTTCAACCTTGCCGTCCGCGCTGAATATTCGGACATGCGGGCCTCCGCCCGGGCCGGCTCCGGTGATGATTTCGTCAATACCGTCGCCGTTCACGTCTCCGGCCGCCACATTTACGCCGCCGCGGAAATTGGAAGAGTAAGCGAAAAATTCTTGCTCAACACTCCCCTTCTTTCCTGTTATTTTAACAATGGCGTCGTAGTTGCCGCGCGGCGAAATTAACAATTTGGCAACAGTTTCCGTTAAGGAGACCATGGCTTCTTTGACTGAACCGGCCAAATTAATTCTTCCGCTTCCCAGCTGATTTAAAAATTGTGGATTAAGGCGGTCTATGTTATCCGCGTTATTAATCAAAATACCTATGACTTGATCGCGGTTAAGCGCCGGGTTTGCCGCTTCCACTAAAGCAACGGCGGCGCTTACTATCGGCGCGGCCATTGATGTGCCTGACCAATATCCGTCATAATATTTATCAAAAAAAGATCCTTCTATGCTTTGCGCCGGCGAATAGACAGAAGCGCTGTAAATATTTACGCCAGGCGCGGCAATATCAACGCAATTAAAGCCATAGCTTGAAAAGCTTGCTTTTTGATCCAGAGTATCAGTGGCAACAACGCCTATTACCATGTTTTCGCCATCATTTCCGTCATGGCAGGCAGGATACACGGGGGTTTGATCAAGCGAATATCCTTCTCCCTGATCTTGTTCATTGCCGGCGGCAGCCACGACAACTATGCCTGATTCATAAGCTCTGCGGATAGCCGCATCCAAACTTTTGCTAAAGCCAAATCCGACAAAGCTTAAATTAATAACATCCGCTCCGTTGTTTATGGCGTAATCAATCGCTTTTATTACTTTGTCCGTGCTTCCTTCTCCCTTATCATCTAAAACTTTAAGCGGCATTATCTTCGCTCTCCATGTTACCCCTGAAATTCCAGTCGCATTGTTCCCTGAAGCCGCCGCCACGCCGGCCACGATAGTTCCGTGCAAGATTCCCGCTTCAGTAAAGCCATCGCTGAATTTAGGATTTGGATCAGCGGTATTGTTGACAAAATCCCAGCCGTTTACATCGTCAATAAAACCGTTCTTGTCGTCATCAATACCGTTATCCGCTATTTCATCTTTATTTTCCCAAATATTATCCCTTAAGTCAGCATGGCTGATTTGCACTCCGGAATCCACAATGGCTATAACAATTTCCGGACTCTCCCTGATGTAATCCCATGCCTGTGGAGCTTTTATTTTAATTAAATGCCACTGATTTTTATAATATGTATCGCTGGGAATAATAGCGGCATTATATACATAATTCGGCTCCGCGTACTCTACTTCCGGATTGTTATTAAAATAATCCGCTATTTTATAAAAATCATCGGCTTGCGCGATTTTAACAGTATTTATTTTATCGCTGTCTTTAAATTTAACCAATATCTCATCAGCTTTTCTGGCGCTATTTGTAAATTGTCGGCTTTCCGCTTCCCCGCTGTTAACCGCTAATAATAAAAAACTTGCCGGCAAAATAGACAGGCATAAAAAGCTAATAAAAAAAGATGTTATACGTTTGATCATAACATCTTTATTATAACATAAGCGCCTGATAATATTCAAGGAAAAGGGCTCTCTTGCAATCTTTAAGGTTAAGCTGGGTTTTAAAACCCAGCTTAACTCTTGCCATTGCCGAGACGCATTTATTTTATCATTAAATCATCGGCAATCCATAGTTAATAAAGGATTATAATCGGCCATTTTTAATGCCGCGCCTTATATTCTCCATTAAATTAAAATAAAATTCCAAATTATTCAAGCTGGCCAATCTCTGCCCAAGCGGCTCTTTTATTTTAAATAAATAGCGCAAATACGCTTTTGAATATCCGCGAAGCTCCGGCAGTTTGCTCTCGGGGTTTATTGGTGTAAAATCTTTAACAAATTTTGCTCTTGTTATATGAATTGTGTTATAAAAATTGTCCGAGATCCGACATCCGAAATCCGACATCTGAAATAGCCGCCCGTGCCTTCCCTCTCTGGTCGGTATAACGCAGTCAAACATATCAACGCCCCGCTTGACAGCTTCAACTATATTTTCCGGATACCCGGCTCCCATTAAATATCTTGGCTTGTTTTCCGGAATTTCCGGAGCTAAATAATCCAAAACTTTATACATGTCAGCGCTGGACTCCCCTACCGACAGCCCGCCTATATTATAGCCGTCCCAGCCGATTTTAACTAAATCTCGCAAACTTTTTAATCTTAATTTTTTATCCAAACCGCCTTGTATAACGCAGAATACCAATGGTTTCGCCGGAGCCCCGCAATCTTGCGGGACGGCTTTGCCGGGAGATTTTAAAACAGACGGCGCCTCGCGGGCCAGAGACCCGGCTCGGATTCGGACAGCATAATTTTTTGTTTTTTTCGCCCAAGAAGACGTTAATTCAACCGCGTTTTTCAAATCTTCTTTTTTGGCCGGCAAAGCAGGGCATACATCCAGGCAAACAGCGATATCAACCCCGAGATCAATCTGTATTTTCAACGCTTTTTCCGGAGTCAGATAATATTCTTCGCCGTCTATGTATGATTTGAATCTTACGCCGTCTTTTTCCAGTTTTACCAAACTTTTTCCTGATTTGCTTTTATCCCCGGATAATGAAAAAATCTGAAAACCGCCGCTGTCAGTCAAAATCGGCTTTTGCCAATTCATGAAATCATGCAATCCGCCTGCTTTTTTTATTAATTTTTCCCCGGGCCGCAGCATTAAATGATAAGTGTTGGCCAGCAATATTCGCGCTCCCATTTCGCCAACTTCTTTTGTTGAAACATGCTTAACCGCCCCTTGCGTGGCGCAAGGCATAAAAAACGGAGTTTGAATATTGCCGTGAGCAGTCTTTAACACCCCTAAGCGCGCCAACGATTTATTTGATTTTTTTATAATTTTAAACATTGCTTTAGCATAACGCATAAGCCATTATCAGCACCGGGTGCTGGCGCAGCACTCGGTGCTGATAATGGCCTCGCCAGAGATCCCTGCCGTGAAACATGGCAAGACAAATTAAATAACTCGTTAACCCGTTAATTCGTTAACTAAATAATAAATAATGCTTTAGTCGAATAATATTTTAATTATTTATAAGTTATGTTATGGATTACGCGATTATTCAACCACTCTCCCATCGCTCTCCACGATATCGTCATCTTCCAATTTTGTGGTTTTCGCGCTTCCTGTTTTATTGATAGAATCTTTTGTTTCATAATCAACCGCCTGCGCGATTGTTCCTGGCAGAAGCACCATTATTTTATTAATATCATCGGCCGCGGGCGTAATGCTGATATTGAATTCCGCGTCAGCGCGATAAACCGTATTCGGCAAACGGCCGATTTGCCAAACAACATTGCCTGTCTCGCTGTCATATTGTATATTGCCGGCTGAAGCGCGGTTTTTATTATCCCACTTAACGTAATTCGGCAAATTCGCGATAACTTGCAAGCCGGACAGCTCGTGCAAATTATTAGTCAAAGCCCAGTAGACTTTATAGCTGGTGGTTTCTCCGGCTTTAGGCGGCAAAGGGCCGCTTCCTACGGCGATATTGTCGTCATTAAAATACCGAACCTGCTCATCCAGCGACAGATCGCTGTTGATTTTATTTATTATGGTGTTGCTGCGCTTGTCATCCTTGTCCGCGCCTGTTGCTTCTCCGCTTGCTGCTTCCCCGCTGCCGGAAGCCGCTCCTATGCTGTATTGCGCGTAACTTTTTACTTGATATTTTTTGCTTAAATCAATTTCTGAAAAAGGCGATGCTTGAATAGAAAAATCAATAATTCCTTCATCGTTCATATCAAGAGATTCAAGCGATGGTATTTCTTTCTTGCTCCAAATTATCGCGTTATCGCTGATTTTGCCGCTATTTTTATCGCTCAATGACGGCCAATCCAAAAACTCGCTTTCCAGAACCGCCATAATCACTATATCTTTCATGATTGACTGGCCCTTATTGGCGTAAACAATTGAATAATTCAATGTCTGGCCAAAATCTATTCCTTGATCCGACTGATTGCCGTTGATGATTAAACTTAAATTTAAATCGCTTTTTATAACTTCATAGGCGATTGCTTCTTCTTGAAATAAATAATATTTTTTCAAAGCATTAACCCCGTCTTTTGCTTCTTCAATAATTAAATGCTCAAACTTCAAAACTATATCCTGATTATCCGATTTCTTATCGGTAAATTTAAACTTTATTTTAATTTCTTTTTCTTTTTCAGCAACTTCGCTGATCTGCCACGCGCCGCCGCCTGAATATTCAATCCATTCGCTTTTATTTTCTTTGTAAACAGCGTCTGACGGAGAAAAATCAATATTATCAGCCGGATCGATAATTAAACGAAAATTATTAATATAATTTTCTTCTTTGGCTTTATGCTTAACGATTATTTCATTTTCATCTCCGACCAGCGCGCTGTTTTGGTTGACAAAAGAGAATTCTATTCCGCTGTTTTTTATAACTGTTTCAAAGCTGGAAGATTTTTTGAATTCACTGGAAAAATTAGCCGGAGTCCATGTTATGTCTGCCAAAATTATGCTGGATTGGCCGGTTGCGGCTATCAGCTTGCCTTTGATTTTTACTATGCCTTCGCGGTTGGCGGATATTGAATCAAAACGCCAAGTGTCTTTTTTGCCGCCGGCTGCCGGCTCGCTGTCCAGAAATATAAAATTTTGCGGATAAATTAATTTTATTTCAACATTTTTAATATCCACTCTTTCCAAGTTTTTATAATTAACGACATAAAAAAATTCTTCGCCGGCGATAACTTCTTTTTTGCTTTCAATAAAAAACTCAACAGAACGGGAGCCGGAGCCGGATTGCGCGTAGTAGGAATAAATGCCGAATGCCGCGCCGGCTAAAATAGCCGCTGTAATCAAAAAAGAAAACGCGAAAAAGAAAAAACTATGCTTCTTTTTTATGTCTAATTTTCTTACATTAACCGAGCCGCCGTTTTCGTCTCTGTAAATTTCCGACAAACTTTCTTCTATTTCATCTTCTTTCGCTTCCGTAAGGCCGCCTGATGAAAAACCATGCTCTTCGCCAACCATATTTTCAAAATCTTCAAGCTCCTCTTCGCTGGGAACAGGCCTTTTTATAAATTCAGCCAAGCTTGGCTCGCTTTCTTCTTTTATCCTTATATCGTCATTTTCCTGATCTTGATTTTGTAAATTTATTTTCGGCATAGCTTATTTTATTAATTTATTATTTTATTAACTACGTCGGCTCCATAGTCCCCAATCGCAATTGGGGCTGTGGAGCTGTTTTGCAAAAATCAACGGCTTGCATTCTGGCTCCACAGTCCCCCGTAGTACTACGGGGGAACTATGGAGCCAACGCAGTGTGTTTTCGTGTTTTCGTGTTTTGAGGCGAAGCCGAGTGTTTTCGTGTTTTCGTGTTTTCGTGTTTTCGTGTTTTGAGGCGAAGCCGAGTGTTTTCGTGTTTTCATGTTTTTGTGTTTTGAGGCGAAGCCGAGTGTTTTCGTGTTTTTGTGTTTTTGTGTTCTATTCCTTCTCCATCATCACCGCCCAATATCTGTCAACGGATAAATCGCTGTTTATATTCCAGCCATTGCTGTCCGCGCTCAATTCTTCTGGATATTTCCAAACTATTTTAAAATTATCATCTAATGTTAAGCTTGAATTTATAAAACTGGCCAGCGACCCGGACTGCTTTTGGATTAAAATAGAATAAGGATAAAGCGGCTCTTGGCTCGCGCTAAAATAACTTTTAATCTTTTCTATAATATTATTATTATCTTTTTTTTCCAGCTTAAAAGGCAGCTTGTATTTAAGGTAAACAACATCGGTTTCGCCCGGATCAACCATTGTCCAGTTGGCAAAAACCGTCTTCCAAGATTCTTCATATACTTTAGTGTTGCTGGGCAAATGGATTTGAGCCGCGGCTTCCTCTCTGTCTAAATCAGGATCCTTGAGCCAGCCGGCGTCAGGATCTTCAAAATAAATATCATCCGGCTGTTCAAAGCCGCGCGCTTCAATAAGCTCGCTGCCAAGCGGGACATAAACTCTCATCCAATTCACATTGCGAACTCCGGAAAACGGCTCGTTTTTAACTCCTGTATGCTCGCGCTTTATTGTTACTGTGCTGATTATTGATCCGTCTTGCGTTATTTCGGCGCTATGATTAATTGTTTCTTTGATTTTTTTATCGCTTTTGCCTCCTGCTATATTGGTGTTGATTACAGCCAAATAATCCTTAAGGCTTTGCTTGATTTTCCCGTCCCAGCCGTATTCTTCAACTTTTTCTTGCAGTTCATTATCAGCAAAATAAAATAAAATATGCTTTTCGTTTAAATTTTTTTCCAAAACTTTTATTAAATTAACAATGCTTTCTTTATCCAATCTGTTGGGCAATTCCGCCAATATCGCTTCCAGCAAATCTCCGATGATTTTCTTAGGAGCGTGTTTTTCTTCTTCTTGCCGGTTATCCGCAGAGGCCGCCACAAGCAATCCCGGCTCCGGCTTTTCTTCCGCAATGGCCTGGACCGTAAGCCAAAAATTATCAGCGCTGATTACCGCTCCATATTTCTCCGCCATATCAATCGGGCCGATTGCCTCCAATATCCCCTCAATAACCGTAGGGGTGAAGCTTATAACTCCGTCAACAGTCGGGCCGTCGCTTTTCTCGTAAAACCACATTAATTTCTTGGCTGACTTAGGCCAATCAGGCCACCAATTGGCGTCCCAGAAATGCCACAAAGGATTTACCAAGTGAAGCGGCTTTGGCGCGGCAACTCGCGCGTACAATCCTGCTTCGGTATCATAGCTTCCTCCGCCCGGCGCTTCAATGTTTTTTATTTTGCCGTTTTTAAAATCAACTAATGCGTAGCTTCCTATAAATCCGCCGCTGGCCCTCATTTCCGTATTGTTTTGAAAAACTAATAAATATCTTTTATCTTGATCAACGCCGGCAAAAATTTTAATGCCGGAAAGCAAATCGGAAAATCCATTAAACGATTCTTCCAAGAATTCCGACTTTTCCCGCATCAACAAAAATTGCTCTTGATATTCTTGCGGCAGATTTTCAGCATCTATTTTTTTTAATTTTTCGCCAAGATCATGCGCGTATGTTATCGCTTGCAGCGCGTTTTTTTCAAATTCAGCCAAAAAATCATCTTCTCCGCCAACTAAGCTTTCCATGGCCATGCTCAAGCTCATTCCCAAATTAGAAGCTGTTTCGCCAGCCGCCAAAATATCTTTTGAGCAGGAAGCTAATTTTAATTCATCACTGGGCGCCAAGCCGGCTAGCGCAAAAAGAAAACCGCTGATTTCATTTAATTCATTTTGGGCTGTTAAAAAATTATTTCCCGCCGAGGAAAAAGACGCGCCGGCTTGCGTAAAATCAAACTCAGAAACTGTTTTGCCGGCTTGAAAAAGTTCGCTTATGGCGGCTTCAGACGCGCCAACCACTTTGCCGCGCAAATCAGCTATGCTTAATGATTTGTAATAAACAAAAGCTTTAAACGGCAGTATTAAAATGAACAGCATTGCGGCAAAATACAATATCGGCCTTAAACCCCGCACAAAAGGCGTCTCTTTTTGGTTGCTTTGCGCAACCGACCGCGATAAATTATTTGACCTTCCGACTTCGCCCAGCGCCAAAAGTTTTTGGCGCTGGGCTTCGTTAGAGGCATTTTTTGCGCGGGGTTTGTTTTTATATTTTAAATATAAATTTTTAAATTTATTAAGCAAAGCCGGTTTGCCTATTTTCTTCTTGTATTTAAAGCGCAGATCTTTAAGCTTATGAAAAAAATCACGCGTCACCTCATCATATTTTCGTGTTACCGTATCGCGGTACGGCACAAGTTTTGTGTTTTCGTGTTTCAGTGTTTTTGTGTTTTCGTGTTTTCGTGTTTTCGTGTTTAAATATTTTCGCGATTTAACCCCGTGCCAAAAATTTTTAATGCCCTGTCTGTCTTGCTTTTTCTCTTCTTTATTTATAAACTGCTGTTTTAAGTCAATAACAAAATTAGACGGCTTGTCCGTATTATTAATATTATTAAATTGTTCATTTCTTTTTCTCATTTTTTCACTAATTTAAGCCAAGAAATTACTCTTGCTATTGACCCCGTTTAGATAAATTATCTAACGGGGTTGACAATTATCATAAACTATGATATATTAATTTAATATAAAATTTTCCGCTCTTTGAAAAAATTCTATTTAGGGGCTGGTGATTTTTTTATAATTTTATATTTCTGCCTCACTTTAGTGAGAATTAATTAGCGAATATCAGCGTTTTTATTTTTTAACTCTGACTAAAGTCAGGCAAAATATATAAAAAATCACCAGCCCCTATTTAATTGCCAAATTCATGGCTGTAAATTTTTTATGGTTATTGATTTGGCAATTAATTTAATATAAACAAACACTCAAAATACAAAGGGAGGATAAATCATGGCAAAACAAAAATGTGAGGTTATTGACAGAAAAAAAATATTTGAAAATCCAATTTTGGCTCTATTCAAAATTGACAAAAATCCAACTTTCCTTTCTGAGACAAGTTTCACTAACAACTTGGGCAAAAAAATAACAATCCCAAAAAGGCTGATTTGCGTTCGAAATATTCCGGGCGGTTATGTGATGATTAATGTCTATGGAGCAAGACCGGATGATGCTGGTAAAAAGTTACCAGCCAAATTTACTCTTTGGGAAAAAACTATAAAAAGTCTGGAAACAAGCAGATTGTCAAAGGTATATTATTTCGATGCTGAAATTACCATGGGTTCAAAAACTAATCTATCGTTCGCCATACGCGACACGATCACAACTTTGGAATCTTGGGCGCCTTGCATAAAGATGACCTTCAATGGCAAACCACCAGCATACATCGGCTTTGCCAAAAGAAAATAGGCAATTCAACTCTCAGACAGACCTTATTATAATTCAGCAATGGATTATAATAAGGTCTTTTTTTATTTCCGCAATATCCTATTATAAACTTCCAGAGTCTTTCTGGCGCATTCCCACCAATTATATTTCTTCGCCTGCTCATAGCCCTTTTTGATTAAATCCTTGCGAAGATTTTCATCTTGAATAACCTGCTCAATTTTATCCCTCATATCCTGCTTGTCATCCGGGTTAAAATAAATCGCCGCGCCGCCCAGAACTTCCGGCATGCTTGATTTGTCAGAACTAACAACCGGACAGCCCTTGGCCATTGCTTCCAGCGGCGGCAAACCGAACCCCTCGTAAAAAGAAGGGAAAACATAAGCCAGCGCTTTTTTGAATAATATTTCCAGCTCGGCATCCTGAACATACCCGGGGAAAATTACTGCCGGATCAGCATTGTTCTCTTCACGCAAGCCAAACTGCTTGGCATAATCCTTGATTCTTTTATAAAAATAATCTTCCTGCCCCACTAAAACCAATCTTAAATCAGGGTGTTGTTTATTTAATCCAACAAAAACATCAATCAACCCTTCCAAATTTTTATGCGGATACGCGTTGCCCACATAAAGCAGGAAAGGATTGTTTATATTATACCCCAAAAGAGTTTTTCTGTCATCCAATTTCGCGGCAAACAAAGAATCCCTGCCTTTGGCCAGATTTGCCACGCCCTCGTAAATAACAGACACTTTATCCGGCTTGACTTTGAACTGCCTGACAATATCATTTTTAGTAAAAACTGAAACCGCGATAATTTGTTTAGCCCGCTTCACGGCCAGCCAAATATTTATTTTGTAAAACAGGTTTTTTATTTTATACAAAAAAGGCCCGAGCGTGGTTGCTCTGGCTGTTGGAAATTTTGTTAAAATTAAATCGTGTATCGTAACAACAAATTTGACAGGACAAAAAACAGGCGCGTTAAAATGCGGAAAATGCATTAAATCCAAGCGCTCGCGCCAAATAAGCAGAGGCATTAAAATCTGCTCGGCCAAGCTGTACCATTTAACATCGGCTAAAACTTTTTTAACTGTTGGCGCCGGTCTATTGCCTGCAGCCGGCTTTTTGTTTAAACCGCTCTGCAATGTCGCTGGCGGGACGCCTGCTTCGGCTTCAAATTCATCAAAATTGTCCTTGCGCAAAAATACAACATATTTATTACGCCCGCTTTCCGCTTTGCTTGCTTGATCAATCTTAATCACATTATCAGCTATCTCCTGCGTATAGCGGCCCAAACCCTTGCCGATCGGCCCGTAAAACCTGGCGTCAATGCCGATTTTTTTAATTTTCTTTTTCTTCCATGTCATATAAATATTATAGCATAAATAAAAAAATCATATTAATCTTATAAATCCCTGCAAAAATAAAAAGCAGGGATTTATAAGATTAATATGATACTTATTGCTTTTTTAATAACTTATAAAGCGTAAACTCTCCTGTCACCTGTTCAACCTTCTCAATACTTAAACCAGCTTCCGCTAATCTTCTGTTGTTTAAATAATCAATATCAGCTTGGGGAAAAGTAAAATTATAATAATAAACCGGAATATATTTTGCTAAAATAGAGTATTTTTCCACCATTTCTTTATTGTCAAAAAGCCCTACTATTACTTTTCGCTCCGGGAACAGCAGCTTGTCATGGTAACGGGTTACTATAACTGAATTGTTTTCAGTCAATTCTATAATTTTTTCCAATTCTGCTTTGGCTTCTCTCTGCCGCTGGGCCGTAAAAACCAATCCTTCCTCACTGCCGAATAAAACAAATTGGATTGAAATAAATGATATTAAAATAATTATTATAATCCGCGCGCAATTAATTAAAAATATTTTACTCGGCCTCTTAACCATATTAGTATATTCGCGATTCGCAACATTCGCATTAATTCGCGGATTAGCATCATACCAAAAAAATAAAACCCTAGTCAGCTTAATAATTAAAAAACTTACAAAAGGCAAAGCGCCCATGTAAATCGGCAGCCAATAGCGGGTGTAGGAATTGCCTATGGTAAATCGGCTCGGGTCGGGATTGTCGTTAAGCCCCCAGCTGCCATAGTAAAATAACAAAATAAGAGAAATAATAAAATAAGACGACAAATATGCCCAATGTTTGCGTTTCCACTTGCGCCATTTTTGCAAAAACAAAATTCCGCCTAAAACTGCCGGCCAGAATATCCAATAAAACATTTTAACAAAATAATTATAAAAAGCTTTCAAGCTCTGGCCGGGATGAAAACCGAAATAAAATATATTATTTTTAAAATCAGCCAGCAAGTCATTGTAGCGGCGGACGCGCTCTCCAAAAGTTGATTTTATTAAATCAGCGCCGGCTTGTTTTATTTCTAAAATAGATTGATTCATTTCAGGATAGCCGCCTTGGGAATAAGCTCCGTATAAAATTTGATTCCAACAAAAAACAGGGAGAAACATTAAAGCGCAAAAACACAAAAACACAATTAATTTTGTTAAGCCGACTTTCTTAATGTTGAAAATCCAAAGAATTAATAACGCGGGAGCCAGCCAAATTAATTCAGATGTTCGCGTTATAACCGCCAGGCCGATAAAGCCGCCGGCCAAAGCCGCATATAAACAAGGAACTGTCTGAAAACTGCTTCTACCGACTTTTAAGTCGGGTTTTGAAGCTTTAGCTTCGCTAATATTAGTGGCTGAAGCCACGGGAACCCGAGCTAAAGCTCGGTAGAAGGATACTTTTTGGACAGTCCCTTTATTTCTTCTCCTCGCCATCAAAACGCCATAGTACAATCCCATTACAAGCAAAACGCAAAACAAGACATTATGAAACATGCTCCGCGCGCTGTAATAAATATAAACGGGGAAACAAGCGAGCAAAAAAGCTGATATTAACGCATTGCGTTTGCCAAAAATCTTTTTAACAATCAAATAATAAAAAACAATTCCCAAGGCGGCAAAAAAAGGCGTTAAAAACGGCAGAATTTTATAGCTTGCCAAGCTGATTATTTTGCCATAAATTAAAATAATCCCGAGAAAGCTGACTGGCTTTATAAACCCATTATCAGATCGCATACTGCGAGGATGCATTATATCGCCGGCGTATAAATTATACTTTTCAAAAATCGCCAGCTCCCCTTCCTGGCCGTAGAACTTGGCAAAAGCGTAATTGGCGGCTTCGTCCGGCGACAGCCATTTTACAAAATCAGCGTCTTGGGTAAAATAATTAAAACTGCTTGTTCCAATGAAAAAACCAAGGGCTAAAATACATAATATTAATCCTCTCCAATGCTTTATCATCCAAATTTTTTTCTCATAACGCATATGTGTTATGTGTTATGTGTTATGTGTTATGTGTTATGTGTTATGCGATTATATCCTATCAAACAATGCTAATTTAAGCAAGAAAAAAGGGCTATTGCGATTAACAACAGCCCGTATTCATTTAATGCATTAATTTGTTTTAAATGTCTTTTATGACATTAATTATTTTTTCTTTAAGCAGATAAACGTCATGTGGTAAAAAGCCATCAGCGCCATATTCTTTGATTTTTTGCATTACCCATGCTTCATCTCCTCCTGAATGAAAATATACAACGGGCATCTCTTCTTTTATTCCTTCGCTTTTTATCCAATTTAATAATACTGGTCCAATTTCTTCCTGAGAACCGATTCCAGTAATAACAAAATTAACTGCGCCTTGCCTAAGAGCCTCGCCAAAAATAAATATTTTGGCAACTTCAACAGAATTTGTAGTGTAAATATTTTCCGCTTTAGCGCCGCAGCTAACTAGCACTGTTTTCAAATAATCATTTGTCTCCTTTATTTTTTGCAATATCAACATTTTACAATTTTCAATTTTCAAAATAGCACCTCCTTGTTTTTTTAGTTATTTTATTATTTTATTACTTTTTTATATCCCATAAGTCAACAAGCTGACTATGGCAAACGCAATGGCTAAATACAACACGCCTGAAGCAAACGGCAAGAGCGCCGCCCAATTAAAAATAATGGATAAAAGTAAAACAACCACGCCAATCACTTGCAGCCACATTTTTATCTTGCCCCAAAGATTAGCTTGTATTTTTATTCCTTTTTTCATCCTAATCCAAGCCGTAAAAATAATTATTATTTCCAGCCCGATGATAATAATGGCTGTCCAAAAATCAATATAGCGAAGCACGATAATAAACACCATGCTGGCGATTAAAATTTTGTCCGCCAGCGGATCATAAATTTTCCCCCATTCCGTAATCTGATTTCTGGTTCTTGCCATTGAACCGTCCAAGGCGTCCGTGAAAGCCACCAATAAAAAAGCAAATAAGCCGATATAATAATGCTCATAAAACATTAAAACAGCCACAATAGGCGTTGTCAGAAAGCGAAAAACAGTTATATGATTCGGCAAAATAGATTTAGGAAAAAATCTTAAAACAGTTTTAGCGAGAATCCTGTCATGCCAATAAATTTCCTCTGCCGGCTCAAAGTTTGTATTAGCCATATAATTTGCTATGATGATACTATATCCCACAAATCAACAAATCCATTACAAATCTACAAATATTATCTAAAACATTTATACAGTATTTGTAAATTTGTAGCTGATTTGTTGATTTGTGGGGACATATTATGCAAAAATACCTAAATTACAAAACACTATACTTATCCCTCATAATACTCTGCCTAATTTCGCTGTGCGGAGCCATTGTGTATCGCTTTTATTCGCTTAATAATATCGGCGTTGCGATTAGCTTAATTTTGGCTATTGTCTTATTTATTATCATACAACGATTTTACACGGCAGGCAATACCCCAAAAACAAAAATTTCAAGTTTCAAGTTTCAAGTTTCAAGTTTTAAAAATTTACTTCTTACTTCTAACTTCCTGCTTCTAACTTCTTACTTCTTACTTCTTACTTCCTGTTTCTATGTCTTATTAACCCATCAAACCGAACAATCCATTATTTCCCCTTGGCAAGTTCTGCCAAATTATTTCTTTATTTTTTACGGCTTGGCAACCGCTATTTTGATAATGATTATTGCCAAACGCCCCGGCAGCAATATAGCCATAAAACAATATAGCAATATAATATTAATCTCTCTCCATTATTTCCTGTCTTTTTCTATTTGTTGGATCGTCTACAAAATCGGCTATGGATTTGACCAGTTTATTCATCAGGCGACAATGGATTTAATCGATAAAGCAGGAGAAGTTCACCCGAAGCCGTTTTATTATTTAGGCCAATATTCCTTAATAATAATTCTTCACAAAATTACTTTTATTTCAATAGAATGGCTGAATAAATTATTAGTGCCTGCTCTGGCGGCTGTTTATCTGCCGGCAGCTATCTATCATGCTCTTACTAAATGGTTTGAAGACAAAAAAACTAATCTATTATTGATCATAACTTTGCTGATATTCCCTTTTTCTTTTTTTATTTTAACTACGCCGCAAAACTTGGCTTATCTGCTTTTAATATTAATTATTTTTCTCGGCCTAACTTGCTCGAATGTTTTTGAATTATTAATTATATATCTGCTCGCCATTACTGCTTTGGCAATACAACCGATAGCGGGAATTCCGGCTATTTTATTCGCCGCGCTTTTAACTGTTTTTCATGGCGATAAAGTAAAAATAAAAAAATATTTATATTTGCTTATCTTTCTTTTGTCAATAATAACTCTGCCAATCGCTTTTTTGATTTTTGAAAACGGATACAACATATCCAACTCCTTGAAAATGGCCATGGAAGCATCCGGGAGCATGTTGCCGCTTTTAAAATTTAACTTGCCTGAGCAAGAAAATTTCATATTAAATTTTATATATTTGTACTGGTTTAATCTGAAAATAATTATCGGGCTGATTTCAGCGGCCGGAATTATTATTGCCTGCCGCAGTTTAAAACTTTGCAAGCTGTTTATGATTTATTTAATAATGTCAATCAGCCTGCTGGCTTCATATTTAATAACTAAAAAACTGTCTTTCGGCTTTTTAATTGAATATGAGAGAGGAGATTATCCTGACCGAATATTGATAATCGCTATTTTTTTTCTAGCGCCGTTTTTATTAACATCTCTCTACTGGCTGATTAGCAGAATTTTAAATCAGAACAAAATTATAAAACTAATATTTTTAATATTTGCCGCTATTCTTATTTCAACTTCTCTGTATTTATCATATCCGCGGTTTGACCATTACTTTAATTCGCGCTGCTTCTCAACCTCAAAAAATGACATTGAGGCGGTTAATTGGATAGAAAATAATACTGAAAGCGATTACATAGTCCTCGCCAACCAGCAAGTAAGCGCGGCCGCCCTGCGCGAATTCGGCTTTAAGAAATATTATTCTCCCCCTCTCATTGACAAGGAGAGGGGGTCGGGGGGTGAGGTTTTCTACTACCCTGTTCCGACAGGCGGTCCGCTATATCAGTATTATCTTGACATGGTTTATGAAAAACCAAGCCGCGAAACAATGGCAAAAGCCATGGACTTGGCGGGCGTTAGCGAAGGTTATTTTGTTTTAAATAAATATTGGCGGGCTTTTGATAAGATTTTAGAAGAAGCCAAATTGGAAGCGGACAGCTGGGAGGATATTGGGGATGGCGATGTTTTTGTGTTTAAATACTATAAAACACAAAATAATAAAAAAAGATAGTCCGACTTTACAAAAGCCGGACTTTTTTTTATTCGTCAAGCGGATCGCCGCAGTCCTCCGCTGAGAGACTGCGGCGAGACAGGAAAGGCGTTACTCGTTACGCGTTACGCGAAAATCACCTAGACTTCGGAGTAACCCAAAACCCCATATACTTGCCGAGCATCAAACGTGTCTGCGCCTCCAGCCCGGGTATGGCTCCGAAAAATATAATAGTCAAGGGCAGAAACGCCCATTGCAGAACCATTTTAGCTGTTTTGAAAAATCCATATTGGGGAGGCCGCTTAGGCAAAAGCAAAGTTGAAACAATGGCTGACACAACCATGCCGAGCATGGCCATGGTCATTAATATTCTGGTGACGGACGGCAGATTGCTTGATAAAACCGTGGCGTTGAATCTGTCTCCGCCCAAAACCATGGGCATCCAGCCGATGACCGCGATAATCAAAGCATTAGTCGCCCAAGAATGAAACCCCTCAATCTGCATAAAAATATAAAAAAGTTTTTTCCGCCAGCGAAATTGTTTTGATTTGTCTTTTACCCCGCACCTTTTGAGCAGTTGTTTTTTTGCATCAAAGATGCTCTGCCCCGCACCTTTTAGATAGTTTCGCACTTTTGTATCCACTAGTAAATTTATGTTTATATAATTTCTATCTAAAAGGTGCGGGGTCTGCTTAAAAGGTGCGGGGTGAAAAAAGTTAAAAATAACAAAGGGTATGTTTTCCACGCCCCAGCCCCAGCGCCTCTGCTGTTTATATAGATTCTTCAGAGTTTTTAATTTGCTTTTGTCCATGCAGACATCCATGGAAACCGGAAAATTCAGCGGCTCAACCCGGTAATCTCCGTTATAAAAACAAAGGCAATGCCAAAAAATCCTTGAATCCTCGCTTACCATGTTTGTTGACCAAAAATCAATTTCAACCAAAGCGCGCCAGCTCATGGCGTGCGAAGAATAAGTGGCCAATCTTTCCTGCCTGATCTGCTGCATCATCTGCCAAAAAGTATTTGAAATCGCCGTGGTGCGGGCGAAAAAAGGCGCCTGCCAAAGATTATTGTGGTATACGGGAATCGGCTGGTAGCTTGCTCTGTGCGGTTTGGCAACTGTTAAAAATTTGTGCGTCAAGCAATGAAAATAACCGGGAATTACGCAAGTGTCAATATCAAAAACGCTTACAATAATTTTGTTATAATCCAAATTTCCTTTATCTATTATTTCTTTTTTCACTTCTCTCGCCGCCCATGCCTGATTCGCGCCCTTGCCTTTTATCTCTCCGGCGATATTCTCCGGATGGATTGTGATAAAAAGATTTCTAAACCTATGGCCAAATTCTTTTCTAATTTCCTCTGCCCTTTCCCGCGCTGACGGGCCTTCTCTCCCCTCCATAGACAAAGCAATGATTATTTTATTTGTTGGATAGCCATCGTTTACTAACGCCTTAAAAGTCGCTCTCATTATTTCCAGCCCTTCGCTGGAAACAGGCAATATTAATAAATGTATTATGTCTTCCCATTCTTTAATCGCTTCGCATTTGGCGCGCCAATCAACTTTTACGTTATTTTTTAATCTTCTATAAGACGCTATCAAATGAATAGCCAAATAAACCACTCTGAGCAGCCAATAAACATCAAAGGCGATAATGAAATAAGCTACCCAAACCGGCTGGAAATAAGACAAAATCAATAAAGACAGCAGAGTTGTCCACGACAAAAAGCCCGGAAATATTTCCAGGGCCCGATATATTTTTCTGTCTGTTCCGGACAGATCGGTTGCTTTGCTGATTTTTAAATAATTCATGTAAACATAATGCGAATCTACGAATTATGCGAATTCTACGAACTTGCGAATTATTAATTCGCGCATTCGCAAGTTTGCAGAATTCGTATTAAAATTCGTAGTTTCGCATTATAAACCAATATTAATAACGCTAACGACTCAATTTTTCATTATGCGAGCGCCTAAAAGGCAAGGATAAATATACTTTTAATTTAAAAATTGCAATATAAAAAATTAATTTAAAAATATTTTTCGGCCGGGTTATGTTTTTAAATTTTTTCTGCCTGATTGATTCAAATACATTTTCAACCGTCAGCTCGTCCGCGCTGATTACCGCGTAATCAACATTGAAATAATCCAGCGTATGCGCGTCAGAATCGGCAACAAAAGGCTTATTGTATTTTTCCGCTATTCTTTTCGCTTTTTTATTAAAATTAATCAAATCTGAATAAAACCAACTGTGTTCAACGGCGTCAAAAATATCAATATATTCAATTAATTTATTTCGGCCGATTGAATTTTTAAAATCAAATAAAGGATGCGGAGCTATCACGAAAATACGCGGATTATTTTTTTTGTATTCGCGCAATTGTGCAAAAGTTTTTACTTGTTCAGCGTCTTTGCCGCAATTCAATACAACTATATCGCTATGAAAAAAAATAAACTTGGTTATTGCCAGTTCAACTCCGGGAATCAGCAATATTCCCTTGCGGCGCGCGTAATCCCCGTATTCCTTTTTATAAACAAATTTCCTGTGGCAAGTTAAAGCCAAGACATTAAAACCCAATTTTTTCGCCTTATCAATCAGCTGATAAACATTATATTTTATAATAACGCCGTCAAAACGGTCTTCAGTTGTGTGTATGTGCAGGCTTGATTTCAGCTCCATAAATTGCCTTTTTAAAAATTTATTTCTTGCCCCGCTTTCAATTCTCCGCCATTTTTATCATATTGCTTTTGCTTCGCCGCGGTCTGTTTTTCGTCTATTTTGCTTCTTAATTCCCTGCCTTGAAAATCAACCGGTTTTTTTAACGGCAATTGATTAAGCGACAATTCTTGGATTTTATTTTCTTTAATTTGCTCTTCCACTGTTATTTTTTTCAGCTCCGCTTGTTTGTTTTTTTTTCTTTCTTCAAACTCTTTTCTTTTTTCATTTCTTGACAGCGACAAACAGTCTCTGCAGAATACAGGCCTTATTCCATCCGGCTCAAAAGAAAGTTTTGTTTCCTTTCCGCACCGGCTGCAGACGGCGCTGTATTTGTATATATCATCTTTTATATCATCTTTCTGCTCGGTTATCCTGGTGATCGGGGGATTATTTTTGTTTTTATTAAATACAACGCCGCTTCTTGTTGCTTTATCATTCTTATTCTTGCTTTCATCCGCGTAGTCATCTTCATTATTATGCCAGCGATTAATTTTATCCTCAACAATCTCTCTTTTTCTGGCATACCTTTCGCGGGATACCTTAATGACCTTATCCAGATTATCGGTTTCTTCCTCTCGGGACAAAGGCGGAAGTCCGCGCGCTGAAAAAGGGTTGGAAGCAACGCCATCTATCATTAATTTTAAATATGTTTCATATTTAGGCAAATTAACCAAGTCTTCCTCTATGAAAGTTGGGGTGAATTCCTTGACTAATTCTTCCGCGTCCGCCGCGCCGACTCTGAAAACTATCAATGTTCCTATGTTGCCGAACACAGCCGCCTTAACCGTATCGCCAAGCTGTTCAATGTATTGATGGGCCATTATCAGATTAAGCCGGTATTTTCTTGCTTCCGATAAAATATTGGCAAAGCTGTCCGTGGTGAAGTTCTGGAATTCATCAATATAAAGATAAAAATCTTTGCGGCTTTCTTCCGGCGCGTTAACGCGGCTCATGGCGGCCAGCTGTATTTTAGTAATCATCATAGCGCCAAGGAGCGCGGAACTGTCTTCGCCTATTCTGCCTTTGCTTAAATTCATAATCAATATCTTGCCCTTGTCCATAATTTCCAGCATATTTATGGATGATTTGACTTGTCCGACAATGTTTCTGATTAAAGAAGTGGAAAGAAACTGGCCTACTTTATTTTGTATTGGAGAAACGGCTTCGGACGCGAATTTATCGGCATAACCGGCAAACTCGTTAACCCAAAAAGCTTTCACGACCGGATCTTGAATTTTTTCTATTACTTTTTTACGAAAAGCCTTGTCGGAAAGCATGCGCGTGACAGCCAAGAGAGTGGAGCTGGGATAATCCAAAACAGCCAAAATAGTATTGCGCAGAATATATTCCAATCTGGGGCCCCAGCTGTCCACCCAAAGTTTTTGGAAAACTCCGATCAGCCCGGATGCCACCAAATGCCTGAGATGCGGCTCCACTTGCTCCACCACATTGAAAGCAATCGGATATTCTATGTCCGCCGGATTGAAATAAATAACATCATTAACGCGGTTTGACGGTATATACTGCATTATTTTTTCCGCCAAGTCTCCATGCGGATCAACTAAGGCCACTCCTTTCCCCGCTTTAATATCTTCTATCACCATATTCTCCAGCATAGTTGATTTGCCCATGCCTGTTTTCCCGATTAAATACATGTGCCTGCGCCTGTCATCCTTCTTGATGCCGAATTTTCTGCGATTATTGCGAAAAGTGGTTTCAGCAAAAATTGTTATTTTGTCTTGATTCATATTTATATATTGTTATATTGGGTATAAGTAACTTAATTTGGTGGAAAACTTGTTCCTTTGCAAATAATTTTTTTGCGGCAAAGCATTAATGCTTGGGTCCACTTCAAGAAAAATTTTACAGAATTTAATCCGTGAGTTTTACTTAAA
>Ga0180732_1000239_pt1 | contig 52596 bp, 55 predicted proteins | sample KR11_01MetaG_FD_148674 | JGI IMG/M metagenome (GOLD analysis project Ga0180732, IMG submission 148674) | Groundwater microbial communities from the Olkiluoto Island deep subsurface site, Finland - KR11_0.1 MetaG | ecosystem: Environmental > Aquatic > Deep subsurface > Groundwater | place... | reverse complement strand
ATTGTATTAAGTTGCCCTGAAATTTGGCATTTAAATAATGCCCTAGAATTGATTGTAAAACCCTTATTATTTACCAAAGAAAGGATTATGACTACTCCGAAATTTATGTATTTTGATGATAATAATTATTTGCTGCCTAGATTGTTGTTAGATAAAAATAGTATAATTACTATTGATATATTGGAAAAATTAGTTGTTGGGGGTAAAGGAACTTCTGCAACGAGAATGCCTTTTTTAATGGGTATGTATAAGAAAGAATTTATGGATGTTGGTGGATACGCAGAGGACATGATTGGGTATGCTGCCGACGATAATGATGCAGTTGACCGCTTAAATAAAAATGGGGTTGTGCGGTTCAAAACAGACGCACAAATAATTCATCTTTTTCATGGAGGAACTAATGACGGAACTACTCATTACGACAATCCTGCGTGGGTATTAAATTACAATATGTGGAAAAATAGAATAGAAATTAATCCAAATCAAGGCAAAGAATGGGGGGTGTTATAATGATAAAAAATTATTCAAAACAATATATAAATGATGTTTTTAGATTAATACCCAACGCAAATTATATTGCAATTAATCAAGATAACAGCGTTAGATGGAGTTCTCATATACTTGAAAAAAGAGAATGTGGAGATAGAGGATTTTGGATGTTTCCCAACCTTTTAAATTTTTTTGGCATAAAAAAAGAATATAGCTCCGATAGTTTGGGTTATGTCAGTTGTAAGGATTGGAGAACTTCTTTAGAAAAACGAGTAAAGGATGCCTTGCAACCATCTAATAAGACAGAATATATAAAAGAAGTATTTAATTTAATACCCGAAGCTAATTATATTGCAATAAATTCTAAAGGAGTTGTTTTATGGTCGGAAAAAAAAATAAGCGAGGATTATATAACACAAGAAATGTCTCTTGGAGGTAGTTTGGGTTATATTAAATATTTCCTTAATAAAGAAATATTAAATATAGAGCGAGGATAATAAATGAAACCAATCCAAATCAAGGTAAAGAGTGGGGGATATTATGAAAAAAATATTTGAAATAAGTAGATTTTCTTATCTTGTAGATAAAGAAGACGATGGTATTTGTGCTATAGAAATTCAGAATATGTTGAATGAAGCAGAGCAAAAGCGTGGTGGGTTTTTTGGTTCTCGTGCTGATTGGAAAGTTAAGGAGATAAGATGAAAAACATAGCCTTTGTATATCTTAATGGAGAAAAGAATATAGGTAGAGGAGCAGGAACAATAGCCTCTGTTATCCTCAATGCAGGATATAATTTAGCATTTTTTGATACCGCCTATGAGTCTATTGAAGGATTAAATCAAGTAATAAATTTCGGATATTATGATACTGTTATGATTAGTGCCTCCACCTTGTTCTATAAAGAAGCCATAATATTATCTAAATTAATTAAAACTGATAATCCAAACGTACCTATTCTTCTGGGAGGAGCCCACGCTACTATAGTAAGAGAAAAAGTGTTAGAAGAATGTCCTGAAATAGATTATATTTGTGTGGGGGAGGGCGAAGAATTTGTTTTAGAATTTTTAAGTAAATACGGAACTCCTGAATTTTTTCACATCAGCAATTTAGGATTTAGAACGTTTGCGTCTGGTAATATAATTAATCCTATTAGAGATTGTACTAATTTAGATACTTTACCTAAATTTAGATATGATTTATTCCCCCAGAGTTCAATTATATTAAATTCGCCTTTACCTGGCTTTTGTTATGTTTCTGCAACTAGGGGATGCCCTTTTGACTGCTCATACTGTGGAAATAGTTATTATTTGTCCATATATAAGAAAGGATATTTAAGAACTCGTAACATAGATAATATAATAGAAGAACTTAAATATTTAAAGTCTAATTATCCTGTTCAAATATTTTATTTTGGTGATGAAATGATATTATTTAATGAAGCCTATGCTAAGGAATTATTTACAAGAGTAAAAAATGAAATAAATTTGCCCTATGGTTGTATGGTTAGAGTAGAAACAGTCAATGAAGAAATTGTGGAATTATTTAAAAATACAGGATGTAAATACGTGGGTATGGGTATTGAATGTGGGAGCGAATATTTTAGAAAAGAATTTCTTAATAGGCACATGACAAATGAGCAAATAATTAATGCTTTTAGATTATTAAGAACAATTCCAGATATTATGTTGACCTCCTATAATATGCGCGGGTATCCTGTTGATTTTGATGATAAATTATTAATAGATACTCAAAGATTAAATGATATAATTAAACCCAATATAGTTCAGATGTCCTTATTCTTTCCTTTTCCGGGCACTAAATTATATGAATATTGTGTAAAAAATGATTTAATAGACTATGATAAACTAAACAATGTTAGTGATTATTTTACTCAATCTGTGTTAAAGGAGATTAAATGAAATATTATGGAAATATAACTACTAATTTACAATTTATTCTAGTAAAAAGATGGGTTAAAGATAATTGGACAAAAAGATTTATTATTAAATTAATAGGCACCCCAATAGATATTAGAATACCTATGGTGGATATAATAAAGGAGTTAACTAAATGAAATTTGAAGATAAGGTAAAAGTAATAAGTGGTTTTTATAAGGGATTAAATGGGGTTGTTTTAGAAGAACGAGTTAATATGGGTTTAGCCGGAGAATGGTTTGTTAATTATTTAGTTAAATTAACGGCAATAAATTCTATTGGAGAAGAATATTATTTTGAAAAATGGATTTTTGAAGATTTATTAAAGATAGTAAATGAGGAAATAAAATGAAATCAGACTGCCCTTTAATAGGTTTACCTTGCGAACATCTTAACGAATCAAATAATAAGTTTCTATGTTGTTTTTGTTATAAGTTTGTAGAAGATTTAAAAAAATGCCCTTTATTGGAGTAATGTAAATGAATATAATAAGAGGAGAAACATATCAGAATAAAAAACAAAGGGGTTCTTGTTATGTTTGCGGGAAAAGAACAAATCATTGGATAGATAACGATAATGATTATTTTTGTTTATCTAAGTCTTGTTTTTATATAAGGCAATTAAATGATTTAATTGAAGCGGTAAATAATAGAGTAGATTGTTTGATTGAGAAATTACAAAACATTAATGGAGGTAATTAAAAATGAAAAACCCAAGTAATTTAGAAGAATGTTTTTATGTTTTATTAAAAAATTCTTCTTATGCAAATATAGAACTTTTTATGAAAATAAAAGAAGAAGATGGTTTTATTCCTGGAACACATTTCCTTTGGGGGATGAGTTTAAGAAATAATTGGGGTTTATGGAGAAAAAATAAATTAACAAATTTTTTTAATAAGTTGGGCATCTATCATGCAGACGATATGTCCACTATTATAATAACTTCTTTTCATAGATATTTACATAATATAAACATTAATTTGGAAAAACAAGTTAAATTCTTTATTGATTTTTGGAAAAAAGAAGGATATAAAAACGGAAACCCTTTAATAGAGTAAAGTTCATTTAAGCCACTTTTTTATAAAAGCGGTTAGAGTTAACTGGAGTTATATTTATAAAATGAAAATTAATTTGAAACAATATATAGAAGATAAAATATTTATAACTGGTATATCCGGGTCTGGTAAGACCACAATTGCTAATAGCATATCCAAATATGCAGACCCAACTAATCCTCATCAATATTTATCCTTAGATTATGATTTTGACTATAGATATAATAATTCTATTTTATACGTGCAAGATTATTTTAGAAATTTACCAAATAGATTTGTTATGGATGGAATACCGTATCAAGCAGAAAATTTAATTATGAATTTAGATATTTTTAGGCAATTTAATAGATCAAGTGGGATAAAAATATTATGTTTAGTTCCAAGCGATTTTGAAGAATGGAAGCAAAGAATATTAAATAAACAACAGGCATTGCCCTATAGTAGTATTAATTTTGCTATATTTTATCATAAAATATTACCTCAAATAACCGATTTAAACATAGATTATTTTGATACTTGCACAAATGAATATATTACATTAAAGCAATTATATAGGAGGATAACTTGGACAGACTCGCTATTGAAAATCATTTAAAAAATCAATTATATGATAAGACCTATCAGGACATTTCCTGTATGGATTATTTGGGTTATTCTGAATCCTTTAAGACGTGGGATAATATTAAGAATTTAATTAATTGGGGTGGGCAGAATGTAATAGAAGTAGGAACTTTTCATGGCTTCTTTGCCTTTAAAGCCAAGCAATCTGGAGCTAAACAAGTCATAGGGCTTGAAAAAGTACCAGAAATATTAGCCACAACCAATATGATTAAGGAATTAAATCAGTTGGACGTAGAATTTAGGCTCTGGGATTCTACGCAATTAGTTCCAGATTCAGGGGTATTATTGGTTTTAAATTGTTTACATCATTTCCCCAATCAAGAAGAATTTTTAAGCCGAATAAATAGCAGGAAAATAATATTTGAAGTCAATTTGGATCAAGTAGAACTAATTAAAAAATATTTTGTTATTGTTAAAGAAGTTCCTTCTCATAGACCCAATAGAACAATATTATTATGCAAAAAAGAATTAGAATTATTAGCCCTTGATTTTACAAATGTATGTAATTATAGATGCATTTTTTGTGAAGCCGCAAAATATTCTCCTAATGTGTTAAGATTAAGTGAATTTGCGGACATAGATTCCCTTATTCAAAGAGCTTTCTATACCGATATTACGGGTTACGGAGAAATAACCGTTCATCCAGATTTTCCAGAAATTGTTAAATTATTGACTAAATATAATAAAAGATTTTCTATAGTATCAAACGGTTCTTTTTTAGATAAGCATATTGAATTATTAGCAAGTTCTTCTATGTATTTGCTCAATATATCTTTAAATACACTTAATCCAGATACTTATAAAATACTTACTGGAAATAAAGGAGATTTAAATAAAGTATTAAATAATATAAAGGAATTTTATACTTATAGTGATAATCTTATCACCACCGGTGATAAATTTATTAGGCAATTTTCATTTGTAATTAATGCCTATAATTTTAAAGAAATGCGAAATTTTATAGATTATGCGATTCAATATATTAGGCCTAATGTAAGAGTAAGAGTGGTTTTTAGGGGGTTATCTCCTACTTTAATTTACCCCGAAGGATTAGCCCCTGAAAATAATGAAGAAAATAGAAAATTCTTACAAGAAACAAGTCAATACGCACAAGGAAAAGTAGAATTTGAAGGATTTAATTTTGCTATGAGTAGGGAGCATAGAAACAATATAGAAGAAAAATCTTCTTTATTCGATGAAGACCTAAGAAAGATAGTTAAGGGTTGTCAGACCCTTAATAACGCCCTCTACATAGGTTCAGACGGAACTGTAGCAGCGTGTTGCTGGATTCGTAATCCCTTAGGGAACATTAAACAGCAGAGCATAGAAGAAATAAGAAAGGGAGAAGTATATCAGGATTTGGCAAGATGTTTAAGAGAAGGCGACCTACGATATTGCATGAATTGCAGAAAAGGGAATTAATAATGGATAAATGGTTTTTACGGAAGATACCTAAAATTTTAAATTTATATTTTGGAGGAACCAAATTGTCTTATGCTAGATATATGACAATTTTGTCATTTCAAAAATATAATACAGATTGGCAGATTAGATTTTACTATCCTGAATTTCCTTCTACCACGAAATCTTGGAGCACATTTGAACAGAAGTACGATTTAGACGTTACTGATTATTTTCCTAAATTAAAAGAATTAGGAATAAGTATAATTCCTATTAATTTTTGGAATATTGGTATAGACAATGCACTTTCTGAAGTTCATAAATCTGATTTTTTAAGATGGTGGTTATTGTCTACTCAGGGGGGACTTTGGTCAGATATGGATATATTATTCTTTAAATCTATGAATAATATCGCTTTTAATAAACCAGAATATTCTCATATAGATACCGGAGTAAGTATTTGTGAATATGGACATTCTATTGGGTTTATGTTAGCTTCGCCTAATAATAGATATTATCAACAAATTTGGTTAAAAGCAAAAGCCTCTTGGAATAAAGATAATTATCAATGTATTGGCTCTGTATTGTCCAATAAAATATTTCCTACAATAGAATCAATCAAACAATTCTGTCCTGATGTAAATCCTATAAATATACCTATGGATACAGTTTATGCTTATAATGCCAGTAATATTAAGGACATATATCAGTCCCCGGATACAAGTAAATTTACTCCTACTTCAATAGGACTCCACTGGTACGCCGGGCACAATCTGGCTGGTGATTTTCTTAAAAAAACTAACGGGGGTATAAATGTAGGCAACGATTATGTAATTGAAAAAGTATTAAAATATTTAACTGGCAAGAAATTTAAAGATGGGCTCAATGAATTAATTGCACCCGAAGACAAGGTTTTAGATTTAGGCTGTGGAGACCAGCAAATGATTCAGAGTTTAAACGGAATACATACTACAGTAGATATTTGGGATAAATTTAACCCCGATTTAATTTGGGATCTTAATAAATTACCTCTACCGTTTGCTGATAATTCTTTTGATATAATTTTGCTTATAGACACTATTGAGCATCTAAAAAAAGAAAATGGTAAATTATTATTAGTAGAGGCACAAAGAATAGCAAAGAAAATAATTGTATTTACTCCTTTATGGTGGACTGAGAACTTATATTATATGCAAGATAAAAATTCTAATTATTTTAGTAATACTTATGAAAGACATTTGAGTATTTGGAATAGAGAAGATTTTAAAAACTGGCAGGAAATTACTACAGTTAATTTTATAAAAGACTATTATTTTGGAATGTGGGAGAAAAAATGAATACTGGTTTACTTAAAAAAAAGATTGAACTTATTAAATTTAAAGCTGAAGCTATCTTACGTAGGGAAGTGATGGAAGCTAATTGTTTAGATTTCCCAGAATTAGCTGATAAAATGGCAACACATATTATTAATATTTGTGATGCTATTTTAGAAAAGCCAGATTGGTTAGCTCAAGAAACTAATAATGAACTTAATTTGTGAATATGAAGGAGAAAAAATGACAAAAAAAGATTTTATTTTATGGGAAAATGAAATTTTTGGTTATGGATATGGTACTGGAGAATTATCTATTTTAAAAGTTCTTAAAAAATTTATGGATGTTATACCTAAAGAAGAATCTTATGATTATGAAATATTAGAAAAAATTTTATCTCCAGAAGTAACTTGGTTACTTATTAATATTTTATGCCATTCCGATATTATAGAATATGGATGTTCTCCGAGATTTGGTTGGCTTAGTGATAGAGGAAAAGAGTTGCAATTATTTTTAAAACTCTATACCACTGAAGAGTTATATGAAATTTTAAATGAAGAACCTATGGAGATGCAAAATGAAAAATAACAAATATATTTCTAAATGGTGTGGTGAAATTAAACAAAAAGATACCAATATGTTAATGTGTGTTTGTAGGAGATAATTATGAATATATTAAGTTTATTTGACGGTTTATCTGGAGCGAGAATAGCATTAGAACGAGCGGGAATTAAAGTAGAAAAATATTATGCTTCCGAGGTAGATAAATACGCTATCCAAGTGTCAAGAAAGAATTATCCAGATATTATTCAATTAGGTGATATTAATTTAATTGATTTCAATTCTCTACCCAAAATAAATTTATTGATTGGGGGCTCGCCTTGTCAAGACCTTTCAATTAGTAAACAGAACAGACAAGGTTTAAACGGAGAAAGAAGTAAATTATTTTATAAATTTGTAGAAGCAAAAGAAATATTAAAACCAGATTATTTTTTATTAGAAAATGTAAATTCTATGAGTAAAGAGAATAAAGATATTATAACTAAAATATTGGGAGTTGAACCAATAATGATTAATTCGGCTTTAGTTTCTGCTCAAAATAGAAAAAGACTGTATTGGACTAATATATTGGGCATTACACAACCCGAAGACAAACAAATATTTCTAAAGGATATTTTAGAAAAAAATGTAAGTACAGAATATAACACAACCAGTTTAAACGAATTAAACTGGATATTGAATCCCGAAAGAATAAAAAAGCAATATACCAAAATAGATGGCGATGAAGCCTTAACTTTAATGGCAAGGACGTATGCAAATTGGAATGGAACTTATACAAAAAGAATAGGTCAAATAAATAAAGGTGGTCAGGGAGATAGAATTTATTCTATTGAAGGAAAATTAGTAAATTTATCTGCTAACGGCGGGGGAAGGGGAGCAAAAACAGGATTGTATTTAATTAAAGGAGTTGCACAAAGAACTAGGGATAAAGGATACAAAGAAACAGAAATAAGAAAAGATGAAAAATCAAATGCCCTAACTACTGTTCAAACAGATAGTATGCTTTTAGAACAAGATATTGTCCGTAAATTAACTCCTTTAGAGTGCGAAAGATTACAAACAATTCCAGATAATTATACTGAAGGAGTTTCAAATAGTCAAAGGTATAAAATGATAGGTAATGGATTTACTATAGATGTAATTAATCATATTTTGAAAGGAATAAAATAATGCGTATAATGACTATTTGCGGAACTAGACCCGAAATTATTAGACTTAGCCGAATTTTACCTAAATTAGATAAAGTATGTGAACATATCCTGGTGCATACTGATCAGAATTACGATAAAATGTTAAGTGATATATTCTTTACTGAATTAAAACTTAGGCGGCCCGATTATTTCTTAGGCAATAAAAGTTCTAATTTTGGCGAACAAATAGGTTTAATGTTTCAAAAATTAGAAGAAATATTGATAAAAGTACATCCTGATAAGGTATTGATATTAGGAGATACTAACTCTGGGCTTTGTAGTATAGTATGCGAGAGATTGGGAATACCAATTTTTCACATGGAAGCCGGAAATAGGTGTTTCGATAAAAGGGTGCCGGAAGAAATCAATAGAAAGATAATAGATGGTATTTCAACTTTTAATCTACCATATACTCAATTAAGTAAAGAAAATTTAATACACGATGGGGTTCCAAAGAATAAAATATTTGTTACAGGAAATCCAATTTATGAGGTATTAGAGCATTATTCTAAAGCAATAGAACGAAGTAACGTATTAAGTAGATTTGGATTAAAAAAGGGCAAATATTTCTTGTCTACTTTTCATCGGGCTGAGAACGTAAATGATCCTGTAATACTAAGACAGATAATAGCCGGGCTTTCTTTAGTTGCTAATTGCTATGAACGACCCATTATTTGTAGTATACATCCTAGAACCAGAGATAGAATCAATAAATTAAGCGAAATTGTAGATAATCCTTTTATTATGTTTTGTGAACCCTTAGGTTTTTTTGATTTTGTTAAATTAGAAAGCAATGCTAAATGTATAATTTCGGACAGTGGAACGGTTTCAGAAGAGGCTTGTATATTAGGAGTTCCTAATGTTATAATAAGAAATTCAACAGAAAGACCTGAATTAATCGAATGTGGAAGCAGTATATTAGCAGGAGTAGATATTGTTAATATTAAAAAAAGCGTAGAATTAATGGCTAATATGGATTCAAATTGGACAATTCCAGAAGGATATAATAACAATAATGTATCAGACGTAATAATTAAAATATTGCTAGGAGAGAATAAATGAAAAAATTTTGCAAACAATGTAATCAAAAAATTAAACACTACGGCAAATATTTTTGTAGTGTAGAGTGTTATAGAAGGTATTATTCTATAAATAATTTACGCAAAATAAGATTGCCTATTAGATGTTTATATTGTAAAAAATATTTTGAGGTGGTTCCATCTGCGACTAAAGTTAGAAAATTTTGTTCACATAAGTGTGCAGGAAGGTATAATTTTTTTGGTAAAAAACATTCCCCAGAACACAATCAGAAAATAAGTAAATCAAATATAGGCAAACCTTATACTATAGAACATAGAGAAAACAACAGTAAAGCTCATTTAGGGCAGATTGCTTGGAATAAAGGTTTAACAAAAAAAGATTCCAGAGTTGCTAAATACGCAAATACCTTAAGCAAATCAAGAAGAGGAAAATCACGACCTCACATGTTAGGAAACAAGCATTGGAATTGGAAGGGGGGGGTATCCAAAGAACATTATCCTGTTGGTTGGCGAAATTTACCTATTAAAGAGCAAGTTCTTCTTAGGGACAACTACAAATGTAAGATTTGCGGTTGTTTACACGGTATAGATGAAGAAAAACTTGTAATACACCACATTGATTATAACAAATATAATTTAGAAATTTCTAATTTACTTTCGTTATGTAGAAGTTGCCATGCAAAAACTAATTTTAACAGAGAATATTGGAAAAAAAATCTTTTATTATCTTGGGGAACTCAAATTTTACTTCTTGGTGGTACTGGCTCTTGGGGGCAACAATTAACTAAAACCCTTTTAACCGACCCAAAAATATCTTCTATTACTATATTTTCAAGAAATGAATTCAATCAGGTACAAATGCAACGAAATTTCAATGAGAGTCGGTTAAAATTTGTGGTAGGTGATATTAGAGATTATGAAGCAGTTTATAATGCTTGTTTTAATAAAAATAAAGTATATCTTTTAAGTGCTCTTAAACATGTTCCAGTTTGTGAAGAACAACCAGAAGAAGCTATAAAAACCAATATTATAGGTACTCAAAACGTCATTAAAGCCAGTATAGAACAAAATGTTGAAACCGTAGTAGATGTTTCTTCTGATAAAGCCGTTTCCCCTAATACGACATATGGAATGACTAAAGCTATAGGCGAAAAATTAATACTTAATGCCAATAAACTAGGAGATACTTCGTTTATTTGTATTCGAGCAGGCAATGTTTTGGGTAGTGCCGGAAGTGTTTGTCCATTATTTATAAACCAAATTAAAAATACTAACACTATGACTGTTACAGATGGAACTATGACAAGATATTTTATGTCTCTTCCCGAAGCCATTAACCTGTTATTAACCGCGGTTAATGCTCCTAGAGGTAGTTTATTGGTAATGAAAATGCCTTCGTGTACCATTAGAGAGCTAGCAGAAACAATGAAAGAGGTTTTTGGTAATGAAACCACTTTTATTAAAGAAATAGGTGCACGAGCAAGCGAAAAGAAACATGAATTATTAGTAAATTCGGATGAATCTCCTATTTGTTATGTATATAATAAAGATTATTATATTATTAGTAACGATAAATTAGATTTACCTAAAGTAAATTTTGAATATTATAGTTCAAATAGTCAACCATTAATGAATAGAGTACAAATTAAGGAAATGTTGCAAAAGGGGGGATTTATAAAATGAAAATATTAATTTTAGGCAGTCGAGGTATGGCGGGACACACTATTTACGATTATTTAAAATCACTAAATAAATATGAAATTGTTACTATGGCTAGAACCAATGCAGATTATAATTTTGATATTATAGAAAGCCCGCAAAATATATTAGATATAATTAAGGATAATCAATATGATATTATAATTAATTGTATTGGGTTATTGGTAAAGGCAAGTGAAGATTGCCCTGCGGAAGCAATTTATGTGAATAGCTATTTTTCGCATTTATTGGAAGAGGTTGGTAAAATTACTGGGGTGAAAATAATCCATTTAAGCACAGATTGTGTAAACGATGGATCAAAAGGAAGTTATTTAGAAACAGACACTCCCACAGAAACTTCTTGGTATGGTCGTACAAAGGCTATGGGAGAATTAAAGAACAATAAAGATTTAACTCTAAGATTATCCATCATAGGAGATGAACTAAAGGAAGGTACTGGACTTTTTGAATGGTTTATGAGACAAAAAGGAGATATTAAAGGGTACTCCAATGTTCTCTGGAATGGGATTACAACGCTCGAACTTGCTAAGCAAATAGATAAAATTATTAATTTACCTAATAGTTTAACCGGGTTATATCATTTAGCCCCTTCATTTAATATTAGCAAATATGATTTATTATGCCTAATTAAAGAAATATTTGAGAAAGAAATAGCAATTGGAAGCGATCCTACAGTTATTCAAGATAAAACATTACATAATAGTAGAACATTTGAATATAATCCTCTTATTCCTAGTTATGAACAACAATTAACGGAGATGAAAGAATGGCTTTCAAAATAGTATCTTTTTATACATTAAGCTATAAAGAAATCGCAGAGAAGTATCTTATTCCTTCATTGAAGAAGTTAAATATAGAACCTTATATTGCTTGTATACCAGATTTAATGGGGTGGAAGAAGAGTACGGATTATAAAGCGCAATTTTGTTTAGATTGTTTAAATGGTTTTAAAGAAGATATTGTCTGGATTGATTGTGATGCTACTGTAAATTCTTATCCTATATTATTTGATGAATTATGTAATTCTAATGTAGACATCAGTTATCATATGTTAGATTGGGAGTGTGTAGATGAAAAGACCGAAATATTAACTAATAAAGGTTGGAGAAAGTGGGATGAATTAAAAACTAATGAATTGGCTGTTTCTTTAAATTTAAAAACTCTACAATTAGAAGAAAACATTATTGATAAAAAATTTGTCTATGAATATAATGGAAAAATGTGTTATTTAAAAAATAGAAGAATAGATAGATTGGTTACCCCAAACCATAAAGAATTATTTCAAACTAAAAAATTCAAAACAAACAAACCAAATAAGGTAAAATTTGCTGTTCCTTACAATCTTAAATCGGGAAATTATTTATTTAATTTATCTCCCAATGGATATAAAGGAAAATATAATTATTTTTATTCTATAGAACAGTTAAAATTAATCGCTTGGATTATTACTGAAGGAGGAAACGACAAAGGGGCAATAACAATAACCCAAAGTTTAAAAAACTATCAATATGTCCAAGAAATCAAAAAAATTTTAGATAAACTACAATTAAAATATTCTTTTTTAAATCATTCCGAGGGGGTAATTAGATTTAGAATTTCTACCTTAGACAGTAAAAAATATATTAAATTTATTAAAACAAGAAAATTTCCTTCTTGGGTTTTAACTTTATCCCAACCAAGATTAGAACAAATCCTATATACTTTAGTTAAAGGAGATGGGCATATAATAAAAAATTATTTTAAAAGTTTTTATTTTTCTAATAAAAATTATAATCTGATAGAACAAGTACAAATAATAGCTATAAAGTGTGGATATTCTACTCACCTATGGGTTCATAATAAAGAAGGAGTATATGCTGTTAATTGTACTCTTTCAAGAACGGCGTATCTTCCTTTCGATTACATAACTAAAAATAATAAAAGCTATAAAGGAAATCCTTATAAGTCTATAGATTATATTGGAAAAGTTTGGTGTATTAAAACAAAAAACAATACTATAGTATGTAGAAGAAACGGAATAAGTTTTATTACTGGTAATTCCCATTATGGTAGACCAAAGGATGTTGGAAGATTTGAATTTCTTTCTGGGACTTTATATTTTAAAAATAATGAAAAAGTTAAACAGTTAGCAAATAAATGGATAGAATATACTAAAATTTATTCGCCCGAACAAAAAGCATTGGAAGAAGCTATAAAACAAACAAAAGAATTAATAACAGCGGAATTACCTAGAGAATATTGCTACATAAATACGAAGCCTGACGGGACGGTTCCAGCTAAAACATTAGACAAACCTATAGTGGAACATTTCCAAGCTTCGAGAGGGATTAAAAAATGATATTATTTTTCACCAAGCCAGGAGAGGCAGGAGAACAAATTCAACAAGAAATCAATATAGATGCACTAGAAGTTGTATCTGAAAATTTTGTTATTTCTATTAGAAAAAGTGGAATAAGAGCAAGAAAGAAAAATATGCCTCTTGTAATGGGAGGAGATCAAGAAGAAGATATTGTGTTAGACACTAATTTAGATTTAACCTAAAAAGGAGTTGCTATGAAAATTAGTAACTAAGTTAGTAGAAGATATTATTAAAATAGATTCTACTGTAGAAATTTCTCAAATTAAAGAAAAATTCTCGTCTTTAAGATTTTATATTTGTGGTGGATCGAATAAAATATATGATTTAATAGAAAAAGCAGAACAAGAAAACGGAAAAACTTGTGGAACTAAAAGAAATGTAACCGCCGAAGGTAGGTGGGTATTGACTTTATGCCAAAAATGTAGAAAAGAAAGGATAAAAAATGAAAACCTATAAAATTAAACCCACTAAAACACAATTAAAAATAATAAATAAATATTGGCATGAATTAGAAAAAGTAGAAGATATATATTATAATATAATTAGTAATTTGGAAAAGAAAATGGAGGAAGAAACTGGAATAATGGGGATTGAATTTTTTGCCTCTGATGGTGAACATGTTGGTGTAGGAAATGACGACAGAACACTATCATTAATTCATTTAAGATAGCCATGAGAAAATGCGAATTATATAAACTTTATGTAAACGAAAAATTTGAGGGGAATTGTCCCTGTTGCGTATTTAATGATGTAAAAAATAATAAATGCAAATATCCTAAATATGAACCAGGAATGAAAATAGGAAAGGAAAATAAAAATGTTCCCAGAATTTCAAACATTTAAAAAAATCCCAAGACTGTCAAGAGATATTACAATATCCGAAAAACTCGATGGTTCAAATGGGGTAATTTATATTGATGAAAAAAATAATATTTTAGCGGGTAGTAGAAATAGATGGTTATGGGGTTCTTTAGAAAACAATGATATTATAGCAGATAATTTTGGATTTGGTGCCTGGGTAAAAGATAACCAATTAGAATTATTAAAATTAGGAAAGGGATATCATTATGGGGAGATAATAGGTTCGGGCATCCAGGGAAATTATGGGCTCAAAGAACGAAGATTTTATTTATTTAATACAAGCAAATGGTGTATGTGGGATGAAGAACCTAAATTAATAAGTATAGATCCCAAAACTAAAGTAGAAAAATATCAACAAAAAGCACCCGAATGTTGTTATATAGTGCCTATACTATATTCTGGTATTTTTAGTGAAAATGCTATTTTAGATAGTTTGGCATTGTTAGACTCATTAGGAAGTTCCGCAGTTCCTGGGTTTAAACCTGCGGAGGGAATTGTAATATACTTTCCCTCATGTAGGTATTATTTTAAAAAAACCATAAAAAACGATGAAATACCGAAAGGAGTAATTAATGAATAAATCTAAATCGAATATATTGACTACTATTTCTTCTATAATCGGCGGGATTATGGGTTCTCTTTCGGGGTCTGACAATTCAAGTAAAATATATAGGCGAATATTTATACCCTTATTAATAATTAGTCAAGCATATTATAAAACCGATAGTATATTAGTTTTAAGTATTTTATCTATGATTTTTCCACTGAGTTTAGGCTACGGAATTCCCGATTTTGGGGACAAAGGTTCTAAACTTGGGGCATTTTTTTATTTCAAAGTATTTAAATTTAATCATTATTTAGCTGATTTTTGCACTAGGAGCACCATTGGAATTTTAATTAGTTTATCTTTAATCTCAATTCCAGTTATAAGACATAATTGGGTTATTTATGGATTATGCTCTTTGGGTATAATATTGACTAATTCATTTATTTCGTGGAGAAATTTTGGTGAATTTAAATTATTAGGCAAAGAAATAAGTTTAGTGGAGACGATAGTCTGGGGATTAATTGTGCTGTTTTCTTGTATTATTGTCTATTATTAACCAATACATTATAAATTTAACTTTTTATGCGGTTAAATATTGATTTGCCGAGGTTTTTATTGTTAATTAGAGATAATCTATACTTAAAAAAATAACGCCCACAAATGGCGATTTTAAGGCAAAAGAAGGCATATTATGGACAATCCCAGACAATGTATCATATTAGGTTCAGGAACCTCAGTAAACCAAGGTATTAATTTGGGTTTATTTGACAAAATTCAAGATAAATTTACCATAAATATTCATTATATGCACGAATTATTTGACGCTACTTTCCTAAGTTTTGTAGACCCAGTTAGTTTTTATAACGCAAATTTACCAAAATTAACCAATTTGCCTCTAATTATTGGCAGATATGCCCAAGAAATCAAGGATATTAGGCTAAATAATACCATTTTATTGCCTTATTGCCCCACATATTCAAGGGATCTTAATCCCGGTGTATATAGTGAATATCTTGGTGGATTATGGACATTATCTTTGGCTATTTATTTGTTAGATGTTGGAGAGATTTTCTGCCTAGGATTTGATGCGGGATGTGGGGTATCAAAAGGAAATGCAAACCTCACAACTATTTGTTTGGAAAAAAATTCCATAGAAATACCCATAGAAGATATTACTAATTCACCTAAAAAAATATGCAATGAAACCACTATAATTAAACAAAATAATAAAATATATCGCCCTATTACTCATTGTTATCAGGATAATATTAATCATGTTGGGGTGGGAAGAATTTATTTTTATTATGCAACAGATAAAATAAATAAAGTATTTGAAGTATATAAACAGGAAAGTAAAATCAAAATTTATAATGTGAGCCCATATTCAAGAATTAATACTTTTGAAAAAATTGATTATGAAACTATGTTTAATTTATTAAATAAAAAAAATTTTAATCAAGATGAATTAAGATTGCATATTAAAAATTTGCTCAAAGAAAAGGAGATAAAATGAAAATAACTAAAGAAGGAAATACTTTAAACTTTGAATTTAAAAATGGTAGTATGATTGCTCTATGGGAAAATATTTCTCAATTTTGGGGGAAGAAGGAATGCAATTGGTATACCTGGAATCTAATTAATATAGAAATAGAAAATGATGTGCAGTGTGGGCACTATGAAATACAGTTTGTATTATTAGGATTGGGTTTAAGAATATTAATTCCTAATGAAACTAAAAAATCTGCCGAGTTTATGGGCACTTTAGATAAATCCCTAAAAGATATAAAATCTTGGAAAACCGTATGGTTAAATGCAGATACAATAAAAAGATTAAATCATAATTGGATTATAGGAATTGAAACTAAAAGACCTAAAAAATATAAAGGATATAAAAAGAGTTATTTACAAATAAATTAATATGTCAGATAACTTAGTTATATCTAAACAGTGTTACATTATAGGAGGTGGTAATTCCATTAACGAAGGTATATCTTTGGGATTAAAAGAATATCTTAAAGATAGATTTGTTATAACTTGCAATTTTTCTTGCTACCATTTCGATTCAACTTTAACAACCTTTATAGATTTAGATTTTATATTAGGTATATTAAATAGAAAAAATAATACTGAACCAATTATATCTCATTCACATATAGAAAAAATACAATCTTTGCCTTTATTAATAGGCAATGGAAATAATAATTTGCCTAATGTAATTAATTTAAAATTAAGCGGAAAATATAGTCAAAATATATTGACAGATGGTTGTTATGGGTGTTTAACCGGAATATACAGTATTACTTTGGCTTCTTGGTTAATGGATTTTACTGGAGAATTATTTTTGCTTGGTTTCGATTTCACAAGGGAGGGGCAAACCCATTATTATAACGAGCCTGCCCATAGGGGAATAAATAAAGTAGATTTTTATAATAGGCACAATCCTAATAAATTTTTTGAAGTATTTAATGAAAAACAACCAAATATTAAAATTTATAATGTAAATCCAAACAGTAATATTGAATGTTTTCCTAAAATAAAATATGAACAAATGTTTAATAAAATAAACCAATATCTAATTAATAAACAGGAGGTACAAACATGTATAACATCAAGATTTCAAAAAAATTTGCAATAAAAGCTGTTTATCTCAATGGCAAAAAACTTATAAAAAATAAAGATTATACTATAAATCTAAATAATCTAACTATTACTTTTTTAAAGCCCCCGGAATATAATTGTAAAATTAATTATGATTTAGAAAACGGTTAAAAAATAAAGGATAACCTTATCATATCTATATTTGGAGCCCACTTATAAAACTGTAGAGGCATCATATATTTTTATAGACATATTATACCTTCGGGTACTTTTCCTTTACTGCTAAACATTTATTTATATAATCTTGTTCTTGTTTTATTCCTTCTAATTTTATTAATTCGTCTAAACTGCCTTGTTTTACTTTAGAATCTAAAAAATCTTCTATTGGAGGATATTCCCTTTTTCTTTTTTCTTGATAAGATAAATTCGTCTCATTTTGTATTTTTATTAATTCTCTCCATTCGTCTATATTTGCAGAAATAATTTCATATTTTTGGTTTGGGTAATCTTTTTTTACATTATCTAATAATAAACTAACACCTTTTTCTTCAAAAGAAAAACCTACTATTTTACCTGTATCTATTTTACATATATACATTTTAATTTCCCCTTTACATACCAGAAAGCAAAAGAATGCGACACGCTATAGTACTTGTTGAAAGATTATTCTGAATCTTTATATATATATCCTCACTATATACATTTATCTTATTTGCTGTATCTTTTACATTAGTAAACACATTACCTGCACTCTGCCAAATAATACCTGGATTATTAGATGCAGGGACAAAAATTAGAAAAGCACCATCGGCTGCTATAGTATTTTCCTGAATAAAAAAGAATCCACTGTATTGATTTGCCACTAAAGACGTAATTCCTCCGCTTCCTGTAATAGAAATTGTTGAGGGAGCGCGCAAAGCCACAGAAGTATCAGCAGCATTTGAAACAGTAATTGTAGGAACATTTACTATTCCTGTAAAAGTAGGAGAAGCTATCGGGGCTTTTGTATCTACATAGGCTTTTATACTTTGTTGAGTACATAACTTGGTAGCACTATTAGATGCCATATTATCTTCATCTAAACAATCAGAAATATTTGGCGTGGTTGGAAAATCTATATTTTTACCATTTAAATCTAAATCTCCGCCTAATTGAGGAGTAGTATCTTCTACTAAATTAGATAAATAAGTTCCTATTGCTTGATAAATTCCATCAAAATATGTTTTTAGGGTGGCTTTTATATTTGACCATGATAATTTCTTTTTTTGATTAATAGGTGTTGCTGTATTATCTTCAATTAAAGTAACATCTGTATCTACGGGACTTGCTTTATCAGTTAAAGAATTGATTTCTCCTGAAGAATCTCCTGACAATGGTTTAGGAGAAAAAGCAAACACACTTTCTCCCTCTACACACATTACACCATCGAAGTAGGCTATAGTATCGCCTGTGTCAACATAAAAATAAACACTTACCCCAAGAACATTAGTTGGAAAGGTTCTTGTAACGGTTAGTAATTGCCAAGTGGAATCTCCAGTATGGTATGAGGAATAGGTATCGGCGCAACCGTCCCAAATGTCTATTCTTGCCCTATTTGCAACTGTGGCATAAACCCAACAACTAAGTGTCATTGTTCTACCTTTTAGATAGTCCCTGTAATTTGTTCCAAAATTAGTTCCAATTACTCCATCAGGAAAAACATACAGTATAGCATTCGCTCCCGCCCTTGTAACTTTTGCCGAATAAGTTCCTAATTTAACAATCGTTGCTTCCCTTGCTACACTTGCCCCTGCACCTGACAATGCCCACCCATCGGGTGCTACACTTGCTCCCGCACTCCAATTTTCAAAATCTCCGTTAGAAAGTAAATTAGTGGGATCTACTGATCCATCATTTTTTACATTCCCAACACCAGCGTCTACCCAAGTAAACTTATCTTCTCCTGCGGTTTTTTTAGGTATTTGATTATCTCCAGGAGAATTAGTAGCCTTTGCATCTGAAGGTTTAATTTCAGCAATTTGACTAGCCCAAACTCTTGTATGTCTTTCAGCCATTTTATTGCTCCTTATTATTTTCGTTATTTAAAACCGAATTTAACGCACTTTGCGCACCATCTAATTTTAATATAGATATATTTATTTGATTTATTTTTTCCTTATATTGATTAATAAATTCATTAGCTTTTTTCTTTTCTTCTGTTATCCAAATTAATTTTTGATTTATTAACTTTCTTAAATTAATATAATCATCCATACGAATTTGTTTTCTATTTTGTTGAATTTTTTCTTGCATTTCTGTTAATTTTGTATCCATATTTATTCCTTTCTTTTTAAATAAGTGGGGGTTATTAAGCCCCCACATTACTTATTTTAAGAAACTTTTAAATAATTAGCCATTACGTCCATTCCAGTTTCAGGAGCAGTAGCAAAACTTATAGTAGTTCCGCTTAATATATAATCATTACCTGAACCCGGTTGTTGCTGTATACCATTTAAAAGTACTACGACTGTTCCACTTTCAGGAGTATTTGCTAATGTATAATCAGTATTTGCTCCATTTATGACCCCCGTAGGAACTTCGTTAGCTATAACATCAGATTCTAAAACTACAGTACTTAAATCTTGAGAAGTAACTGATTTATAATCTAATTTTCCTACTCCATTATTCCAATAAAGAACATAACCATCAACTCCAACTCCAGCAGCAGTATTAACATCTAATTTTACTTCAGAAACAATGCCATCTGCTATTGCTGCCGCCACATCCACTGCTCCATCTGCTATTTTGCCCGCTATTACCGAATCCGCGGCCAACTCATCAGAAGTAACAGTTAAATCCTTTATCTGTGAACCAAATATTCTTGTATGTCTATCTGCCATTTTATAAAATCTCCTTTATTACTTTATAAATTATTTCTATCTTTTAAATCGTTTATCTTTTGTCCTCCTATTATTACTATATATCATAAACCACCCTTAAAAGCATATTTGTTTCTGGTGCCACCATAAAACTTATAGTAGTTCCACTAATTACATAATCATTACCTGAACCCGAAGATTGTAATAATCCACATAAAAATACTTGAACCGTTCCTAGTATTGGAGTATAAGTCAAACTAAAATCAGTATTAATTCCATTAATTAAACCTGTAGGAACTTCGTTAACTATTGAACGATGTTTTTTATCTATTGCGTCATCATAGTCTGCTCTGCTAAGAATAATAGCATCAGTAATCATCCCACCATTTACTACTTTTTTTAAAATATCTCCTGCGGTATTAAATCCAGCGTCAAATATAATTCCCGAATCTCCCACATACATTCCGGTGGCAACTTTATTTGCATCATAATTTGTTAAGCCATATAAATAAAGAGTCCCTCCGGTTACTACAGCTCCACTCGTATTTATATTTACATTATCTGATACCGCACAATTTGTTATATATATATTTGAATTTTCAAAATAAAAACAATATGCGCCATCGCTTGTTACTTTTGTCGAAAAATAATTTAAATATATTGGAATAGAGCAATTCGTAGTCGTTATAGGAGCAACACCACTTAATAAAACTCCCACTGTATTATTATTAGAACTTGATATACTTAAATAACTCCCATTATAAAGATTAGATATAACTACTGTTTCAGTATAAAGTAAAGACGGTTTTAAAAATATATCTACCGCAAATCCTCCCAAATTATTAGGAATTAAATTTATAGCATGCTGAATTGTTTTAAAAGGTGTTAATTGACTTCCATCGTTTATGTCATCTCCTAAAACACAATCTATCCAATATTCTTTATTTTCTATTAATTTTTTATCTATTTCTGTAACTTGAATTTGATTAACTCCCCCAAAATCTAAATATTGGTCTGTATTTTGATCGTGTCCACTCTCTAATAAATTTGTTATTTGTTCCCAATCACTCAATAAACCTGTTGATTGATTTTTCCTCCAGCAAAAAAGCAATCCCGTATCTATAGTTTTTCTTATGTCCCCCGAAATGTTATTTGTGAGAGGAAGAGAAGTTTGATTCGCTGCGTTTGGTTTTAATCTAAGTTCTGTTGAATTATTCATATTTTTTTCCTTAAATTTCCGGTTTAATCGTGTCTGTTACTGTTTGAATGTACACACAAATATCTTCTGGTAAATATCCAGAATAAAAAGGAATTTCTACTATTTCACAAGTTAATTTGTCCCCAACATTTAAATATATTTTATCTTCATCTAAATCACCGCTCGTAATTAAACTTTGATTAGGAGTTGAAAGAGGTATAATTATTTTGTGCTCTTCTCCCGAAACTCGCCGAAAAATACTAACCCCATTTTTTTTGATGTCTATTATTATTTCTTCTACATATCCCGAACCTAAAAAAGATACATTTAAATAAACTTTAGTTAATTTAATCCTTGAAATAGATCTCACTTCTTTAATTATTTGTAAGGTTTCTCCTGCGGTTAAAATTCCTTGTTTTTCCCATATATATTCAAAAGGTATTTCTAAAATCTGTGAAGAATTTCTCTGCATTCTTATATCGATCTGCCCAGCACTTATTTCGGTCAACATATTAGTTACATTATTTACCCTACCTAAAACTAATTGATACCTTTGTAAAGTTACCCCAACTTCAATTTGTTTATATTGTAAACTATAATTTACGTCTAAATCATTGGCGAAAGATTCTGCCACAATATAATAATCTTTTATTTCTCCCGATCCCGGAGGCGTTAAATCTATTGTTTCTTCTGGTAAAATAATAGCATGTCCTTGTATATAGGCAAAAGCACTGGCATTTGGTTGTATGTGAAGTCTTAATACGCCCCCAGACACAAATACAGGTGCAATTACCACAGAATCCAAGCCAATTAATGTATTGGGAAAAACATTATATAATTCAGAAACTTGTGTTCTTAATCTCATTAATTCAGATAAATTTGGTACTTTATTAGTTCTGGTATCTATAATAAATTGAGACAAAACTACTGTTGACGTGCTTTCTACCCAAATAATAGCTAAAATAATATATTCATTGCTACTTTCAGTTATTAAATCATATTCTTTGGCATAAATATTCCCTTCTTTGGTCAAATAAATATATACCCACTTATCTTCTGCATAAACAGGAACCGTTATAAATTTCGCAGATTGCAATTCTATGTATTGATTAATTTCAAAAAAAGCACTTCCCCGGGTTACATATACTTGCATGCCCGTACAAGTATTCGATCTTACAACCTTATATCCATTTATTATTCTATTACCCAAGGTAGCCATTAAAAATGGAATAATAGATTTGTCCATTGTGTCTGAAGACTTGGATTGGGTTGTTTCCTGCGTTGCTTTATTGGTACTAACAGGAGGCACAATAACAGGTTTAATACTCCTGCCTATTTCGTCTTTAATTTGTTTTTTTACTATTTGTGATATTTTTCTGGGCTTCATTTTATTTTCCTTTTATTAAAGTTGGTTTGGAAATATTTCTTCCCGTTTACTACTTAATAATAAAGGCGTAATATTTATAATATTTGAAGTATCTGTTACCAAATAATAATTGTTTTGAAAACTAAATATTCTATTGGGATTAAATTTAATACTTGCTTCTGCTCTAGTTCCATTTAAACCCCAATCTTTATTTATTAAATAACCTTTATTATATAACTTATTAGTGGCAGTATCAAATTCTGCTAAAAATGGTTGAATATATTTTTCTGTACCATACGAAGTCATTATAAAATATATTTTGCTCCTATATTCTATATATAATCTGGGAACTGGCAATTCTTTAACATCTGAAAAAGTATAAACATTTTCCCAAATATGAGAAGTTAAATTCCATTTTTTAACCCACCAACCTACTGTAGATTGAGTACCATGCTTCATATAGGTATTTGCCCCCAATGTAAATATAAAAGGATTTGTTCCTACTGCCCAAGCATGACTTTGAGTATACTGCTCTGATTTATAAATTGGTAATCCAATAGAGGTGCTTCCTTGGTATGCTGAAGAAAGGGTAAGATATTCTGGATTAACCACAGTCAACACCCTAAAGGTTTCTGTACCGATTTTAATATAGTCACCTGTTTTTAATTCTAATTCATAATGAGTACCAACTCCTTCTAGTATATTAGAAAATTGAGTAGTCTTTGCCACTCCACTTAATAAAATGGTAAAAGAAGTGCCTTGTTCATTATAAATAAAAGTTCTTAATTTGCTGTCTCCTCCAAAATTCGACATCCATAGTTTTTTAGTAGTTTTATTATTATATATCATAGTAATATAACTAATAGAAGTTTCTACTACTGTTTTTCCATCCCAAATTCTCATTACATACGCAAGGCTAGTATCGTCTCTTAATATAAATTTTCCTGCGAAAACACCTATTAGGGTTAAATTTCCATAAGGTATAACATTCGCATAATTTGCCCATAAAGAAGTATCATAATCCCAATATTGTATTCTACTATTATTTCCATCTATTCTGACTAATCTATATAATGATTGCCCCGAAGAACCTATATCTAATAAATCCGTAGAATCTGCTCCCAAATCACTAAAATTATTATATAAATCACTTAAAAATAATTTTCCCTGTTTGGTAGTAATACTACTTACATTTGATACAATATAATTGTCATAGGCATTAAATAAACCTAAACTGCCTACGTTAGATATTTTTTCGTCTTTTAAATTACCTCTCAAATATAACCTAACTTTGGTGGAAAATATCTTATTTTTTGTAGGGTTATCTGTCTCATATAATCTTAAAACAATATTTTTATCTATATACCATTTATCTTCTGCAACTAATTCTGTGGGTATATTTGGCGTATTTGTAGTTCCGTCTTTATTAAATTGAATGTAAAAATGGAGTTCTGCTCTACCGCTTTCCCACATTTCAGATTTGACCGTATTTTCTAATAATTCAAATGTCAGTGAATCTTCTATAGTTAATACTTCTAATTTACACTCTGAATTATAATCTAATTTCACATCTCCTTGTTCATTTAAAGCGTCTATTGCTATTAATCCCGTATAATATTTTGTATAAGCATCTAAACTTACATCTGGATCTGATATAATTTCGGTATCTCCTGTAGCCTGTGCCATTAAAAATTGAGGGAAATATATCTTAAAATCTCTATAAATATTTGGATCTGTTTCCTGGTATTCGTAATCCTTCAATTCAAGAAAGGAAGTTAATCCCAATGTACAACTAGGAACAAATCCTACCATATTTAAATTTATAGAATCAATATAAAATATGCGTCTTAATGATAATTCAGAATTATAAATTAATATAGATTGCCCTAATTTTACGTCCGGTCTATATACTACATCCAACGAAGAAGGATATACTGAACGAATTAATTCTGGTAATATTTGTTGTGCTCTGGTAATGCATTTTAGGTGAGTATAAAGTCCCTCATCATCCTCCCGATATAACTTTATCCCTATGCGTTTAATTAAATCTTTATTAGTAAAACTAGCATAAAAAGTAGTTTCTTTGGGGTTATTTTCATCAAGAACCCAAGTACCCGAAATTATATCTCCAGAAATAGGTGCAACCGTAAAAGTTACAATTCCCGTAGTTTTATCGTAATTATAATCTACTCCTTCTTCTAATAATGTAGATAATGAATTTTTATATAGTTTTACTGTTTCTGGGTACAAATTGACCCAACCCCATCTGGCTAATAAATAATCTTTGGTTTTAAACGGAGTATTAGGAATAGTTGCTTCTGCAGTAGTTCCGTCTCCTAATAAAAGTACATTATCAAGCCTAGTTTCTGCTATTAATTGTGCTTTTTCCCAAACATGTATTTCTCCTAAACTAAAAGCATAAAATTTCTCTACCCTAACAGATACACTTACTTTATTCTTTAAAAATCCAGATTTAGTAGTAACTGTAGTATGTGTTAATTGCCAATTAAAGGGTTCAGACATATAAACTCTAATATATTTTATCTTTATATTTTCATTAAAATTATTTTCAAAACTAAAAATACTGCCCGTACTACCTCCTTGAACTTTCATGGTATTTTTTTCAGTATACCAATAATTTAACCCCGATTCATCTCCTACTTTTATATAAAATGCTTCTTTAATAATTTTTCCATCGTATGCCCCAACCAAAATATCTATTTTATCCCAATAAATAGCTTTTTCTAGGGTTAAAGTACACATTAAAAGACTTGCCTCTGGTGCACTGTCTTTTTTATACCAAAAATAGCCAGTACTTCCATCATAATCAATTAAAGAATTTATTCCTCCTGTTGTAGGGGCTGAATTTTGTAATCTTAATTGATTAAATATTATTACGCCACTCGTTGAATCCACTGGTTTACCAAAATTTTCGTATTCTGAAGTAGGTGTAACTGATTGTTTTAAAGCGTATGCCTTGCCAACTGCCCAAGTACAATCGTCCACTAAAGTACCTTTTATAGCCGTATTTTCTGGTTCTGTATTTTTACCTAATAGTAAAACTCCCGTATAAACTTCTTCTTCACTTATATTAAAGGCTAATTTTTTAGCTAATTTAACTTTATAATCTTCTCCATAATAACTTCTGGAATATGCTCTTTGTCCCTGATTAACATTACTCCAAATAGTTAAAGAATTTCTAAATAATTTTTGAGAAGAATAATATCCTACTAATTTATTATTGTCATCTACATAAACGATGTAATTGGGCGCACAATTTTTTAAAAGTTCTTGTATGGCTTCAAAAGCATTTTTAGAATTTCCATAATCCAAAGGCACATCAGATAATGTAATTTCTGTACTTTGCAATGTAGAATAAATATAAGTAGCAGTATATAAATTTCTTTTTAAATAAATATAATCTATATTTATACTTATATTAGTTCCTCTTAATCTTAAATATTTTATATCCTTAAAAGAAGAACTAAATGCGCTTATATCCCAAGAAACTTTCTGCCAAGCAGTAGTTATACTAACCGATTTAGTTTCCCAATTAGAATTATCATAACTTACATCCAAATAAACTATACCTATAGTATCTCCTTTTATATAAAATTCTAAATATTTTTGAGTAGTTATAGTTACATTATATAAATCCGATAATAAATTTCTTTTTACATTACCCCCATTAGTAGGAAATTCTACTCTTAACGAGCCCGTTCCTTCTTCTTTATTAACTATATCTATACTCTGGTCTACTGTTTCTCCTAATAAAGTCGCATTTGCTTCATCCCATAGATGATCACAGTCGTCTATGATTTTATGTTTTTCTTGATAATCTAAAACATTTAGAGATATTATACCTTTTTTTTCATTTAAATCATAATCAGAAGCACTTACTGCATCTCCATTTCTTTTTAAAACTAAACTACTAATATTATTTTTTAAAGTATATAAATATTTTTGCTCTCTTATAACCAATTCTTCATCTGTATTGGTATCTTGCATATCTGTTTCAGAAATACCTGCTTTTAAAGCTAAATCTGAAATAATATCTTCTACATCATTTGTACCTGGCAATTCATAAGAATAAGTGGCGGTTGCTGTTTTTGCCGCGCGATAAAGTGCCACTATATGTTGATTTTTTCTATTTCCTAACTCTTCTACACCATTATCTGCATTCAAAGCAGTATATAAAGTTATTTGACCATTCTCAAAATCACTATAATAATCTATTCCTTCCGTTAAAGAATCTGTATAAGGCACCCATTGTTCTGATTCTCCTGATTGATAATCTACCGAATAATCTTGATAGAGTTCATATGTATAATAAATCTTAGGTAAAATAGAATTATCCATTCCTATTCCTATAATCCAAGTTTTTAAATCTGCTAACGGATTAGTACATTCAGCAGTATTTGTGGTTAAAGAAGACAATACATTTCCCTTATATATTATTTGCCCTCTTGCATAATCTACAATATATTTATCATTTTCTATTTCTTTATCATTAACTCTTATAATAGGCGCGGGATATTCACTCCATCCGGTATAATCTGAAACATAAGTAACCCCATCAAATGTTCTCAATAATTCATTAAATACTTCTTGTTTAGTGCAAGTATAATTTAAATTATTTGGCATATATTTGATTAATTTTGACATATTATCTCCTGCTACAATAGACAGTTGAGTAACAGAAGAAGATTTAGAAATTTCTACATTTTTTATATACCCTATAAATTTAGTAAATGCTTGAATGCCCGAAGAGGTTAAAATTTTATAAATTACTTTAATTTTATTGCCAAAATAAATTAGGGGATTATAAATACTCGATACTAAATTAATATTACTATTTTCATTATTTGGATTATAATTAAAATCTTTATCCGCACAATCTACTGTTAATTGAGATGTTCCTAATTGTTTACTTTTAGATATAGTACTTCCTAATACTATTTCAGAAATATCATAATCGGTTCCTTCCCTTGTAATTATCACATTTGAACGTATTTTTAAATTCTTCTTTTCTAATTCATTAGTAATTAAAATTAAATCATTATCATTAGCATATTTAAAAATTGCCCAGTATTGTACCCAAGATGTAGTTGCTACCAAATTTATTAAATTATTATGCTCTTCTATGGTTCCCGAAGACACTTCTATTATTTCACATTGATGATATGTCTTGTCTTCGTCTATTGTATAATCGAATCTAATATTTACTTTCTCACTATTTAAATCTTTAATACTAAAATATATTTTTACAGTTCCGGCTCCATCATAATTTCTAACTATATTGTCTACCCTTATTTGAGATTGAGAATCTGATAAAGTAAAACTATAAATAGATGAAATGATTTGATTTTGATAAATATCTTTAACAGTAACTTTCCAATACCAGGTTCCAAATTGAAATGGCCTCTTTATAGATACATAGTTCCAAATTTCAACATCACTTAACCAACCAGAATCGGCTATAGAATTAAATTCTGCCCCGCCTAAAATAGATATTTCATATTTTACTAAATAACTTGAGTCCTCGGTTATATTTATACCAAAATTAAAAGGAACTAAAGTTAAAACTGCACTATCTACAGGGGTAGGAGTATCTATAACAGGGTTTTTAGTATCTACTGGAAACTCGGAACTATCCATAGAAGTAAAATAACCATTATAATCTACTTTTACTCTTATTTTACAATTAGGTATATAATTTCCATTTATATCTGTTTTTACTGTCCAAGTTCCTATTAAGTTAGTTAATATTCCTGGAGTAATAGTCTGCAATCCTTCCCCTACGGTAGTTACACAGTCTTCCCAACTTGAACCATTCCAATATTGAAAGGTTATAGTTACTTGGTCATCGCCAGAATTAAAATGATTAAAATATACATCATAACTTATATTGACTTTACCGTCTATGGTGGATTGAATTGCGGATAAATTTGATATATTTGGTACATAGGTTTCTACAGTAACATCTGATAAAGATAATGAATCTGAAAGAATAGAAGTTATTGCTAAACTATCCGAAATGGTTAAAGAATCGTCTAAGGGCAATGGCACCAATAAAAAACCAGTATAAGAAATTAATACGGTTCTTGCAGTAGGGGTTCCTGTTAATGTTTTTTGAGTGCCTAATAAATCTCCCCCAATCACCTCTACATCGGATGTAATGTTTCCTGAAGTTGCATCTTCAGAAATGGTTATAGTTAATGCCTGTGCAGAAGCATTTTTCATTAATGTAAATATATATGCCTGTGTTCCTGCTCCATTATTAGGAGCACCACTTAATTCTACATACATATTTTTTAATGTAAATGCAGAAACTGGTTGTTTTGAAAACGCCCCGTTTGGTTGATTAAAACCGTTTGCTTCAATCAAACCTTGATCTTCCGCAGTTGCGGTATTTAAATTAGTATATCTATTTGAAACGCATATAAAGTTTCCATAAGTATCTGGAACAAAACATAAACCTATATTTAAAGAAATATTATTTGTAGAAGTTCCTGTACGCTGTATACATATCTTATCTCCTGCTGCGACAGAAAAACTATTGACTAAATCGCTTTTAATACCAGAATCTCCGTTATTATAAGTAAGAGCCAAAATTTGATCTACACCATTTTTCCTTACTGTAAATATCTGAGTTCCTCCTGTAACTACACCGCTTACCCTTATATATAATTTTTTAATTGTTCCCGCACATGGAATAATAATTTGCTCATTAAATTCTGTAATACTGCTACCAGTTACTAATGCAACAGAAGCAAAGCTGTTATTGGATATTACAGAAGAAGTACTTGCTAACAATAAAGTTTCTCCTGGTGTAGTGGGTATAAAATCAAAGCCCCAAAATACATATCTTGACGTAGGCGTTCCAGTAGGAGTAATTCCTATACTTATTAAGTCCCCGGCAGCAAAAGAAACAGAATTAACTAAATCATTAGCGGAAGTATTTAAATCTGCTACTGTAGCGGATAATGACTGAGCAACTCCATTTTTATATATAGTGGTAGTATATTGTTTGCCCGAACCAGGGGTTCCACTTAATTGAACTCTTAAATTATTAATAGTTCCTGCGGAAGCAACAATTCCACTGGCTAAAGCAATAGTAGAAGCAGATTGTCCTCCACCATAAGGCAAAGAATATTTAACTACACTTGTGCTAACCTGTATATTACTTCCCGTTATAATTTGTATATTATTTCCAATAGCCACGATTTAATCTCCTTACTTATTGATATATATTAACTTACTTTATATTTTATATTCCTTAAGCAACGCTCAATTGCCAGTCTATCTGCAATGTTTCATTTATATTCATCAGTTTATCACCGAAAATTTTTCTTGAGATCATTTGACCTCCGGTAACAGCAGTGTTAAACAATCCTGCTTCTTTTAGGGTGATGGGAGAACCGCTATTATTTGTAAATTGTGCCGATATTTTAGCAATATTAGATATAACATAAGTGCAAGTTCCTTCTATTCTATCCATATTTGAAGGCGTGGTTACTTCTGCTATTAACGTGGTTTGAGCGGGATCTTCTCCGGTAGAATCAGTACCTACTGCCATAAACTTGAAAGGCAAAACCGATACTCCATTAATCAATTTTGCGATAAATTGCAATCCAGTATTTACTACTAAATTATGCCCTTCTTCTTTAGAGATAATATTGCCTAATTTATCATAATGAGTTACTACTACATGACCACTAATTTTAATTTTATCCATTCTAATTCTCCTTTATTTAGTACCTTTTAGCTTCCTTAAGCGAAATTTGAGCACTGTATGTCTGAGGGGTTTGATATGGAAGATAACTAGGCTGAACTTCCAGAACATTAAAACACATGATTCGATCTTCATGATCAATCGTAATTATTTCTTTACCAACCAAATCTAAAAATATATCTAATTGTGCTGAACTTAAAAACATGAAAAAAAGCGGGTGGCTTTCGATTTTAGTTCTCTTACCCTCATCAATGTGATTAATTGTTATTTCATTTCCCTCTATGTCCTCGGTAAATTGAGTATTTGCTTTCTTATTAAAAGATACCGTTGTAGGGTTAATTTCTACAGTAGTATTCAAATCCTCATAAACCATAGAAGCATCTATATAAGAGGTCATAGCAGTTCCATCGCTTTGTAAAAATGAAACCTTTAAATATGCTATGGTTTCTGCCGAAATCGCAACTGTAAAAGTTCCACTTTGTTTAGTCATAGATGAATTTGGATTATATGTATTAGAATAAACAGTACCTAATACTACTTCATTAGAATCCAAGGCTTCAATTTTTAAATTTAATATACCCGATACTATATAAGTATAAAAAATAAAAGCAAAATCATTTGTGGTCCGTTCAGATACATCTATGACTTGACTAATACCATTATTAATTAAAGACGAAACTATTTTTTGGCTGTATAAATTATGTTTCTTTGAAACTTTGGACAATGACAAAATACAAGTACCTACCTTATTCCACTGGCTAGCAAGTCCACTGTTATTTATATCCTCACTCTCGAAAGAGAAGTTTTCTAAATAATTTGTAGAAATTATTTTCCATCTTACCACGTTCGGCATATCAATACCCCCACTTTATTTTTCATATTATTAAAACTCATGTGATAATCCTCTTCCTAATTCCCGGCTATACTCAGTATTAATTCTTTCGATTACTTTATCCGCTATTTCTGTACTATTTGCTCCTTCTATTTTTCCAATACTTATTGTAATATTTTTTCTTTCTTTAGAACCTTGTTGTCCTGAAAAATATCTCGATGCAATTAAAGGATATGGTGAAGAAAGCGAAGCAATTCCCCCCGAAATTGCAGTTGGTTGAATTTCGGGTGCTTTTTCTGGTTGCCAAGAACTTTCTGTTGTTGTTTCTGTTTTCTTTTTTTTCCCAATCAAATATCCAATTACTCCACCTAAAATTGCTCCTATCGGACCCAGCATCATACCTAAAGAAGCTCCCGCCATTGCATTACTCAGTCCGGTATTTACTTGATTACGAGATTGAGCAATCCCAATCGCTCCCATAGCCATATTACCCATACCGCCCCATCCACCCATTTGCTGAAACATTGTGGGTTTTACCGGAACCCGCCCCATACCCCCTACGTTGGCATAAGTTAATCCTCTATTACCTCCCATGCCAAATAAACCACCTATTCCAGACATAAAACCCCCACCAGTGGCACTCGCACCTGCTCCTCTATAGTAATTTGCTGGAGATATAGGAACCGGAGCATCCATAAATCCAACTCTTTCAGTTGCTCCTGGATAACCTTGACCAGGTATACCACCTAAGGGGGGAGTATACCAATTATTCCCTCCCATTGCACCATATTCCCCCGTTTTTTCTTGATAACCGTAACCGGGTTTAGGAGACCAATAATTACTTCTTCCTGGTGTACTTGCAGCCCACGCCCCTCCAATATTAGGTAATGTACTGCCCCCAAAACTAGGCAAAGTAGGTATTCCTAAATTAAGTCCTCCTCCACCTAAGCCCACACCCGTAACAGAAGTTCTATTCCCTGTGTTTCCATCTGAAAACCCTTTAACTATTGCATTATAAGTCATTACCGCACCACTAGAAAATCCTTTTTCTATAGGATTTTGATTTTTTACAGTCGCCATCATTTGACCAAAAGCCTGACCTATTCCAGAATTTCCAATTACATTTTTACTTAACATATCGGAAACAGTGTCTACAGATGTTTCTCTGTAAAAAGTAGAAATTTGGTCAAAAAATCCCCTAGTATTTGATTTTCCACTCAGCAAATCCTTAAACGCATTTTTAGTTGCTCCCTGTAATTTATTAGAAAATTCTTCCACTAATTTCATATTTTCTTTTGTTATTTCATTTTGTAATTTTAATACTTCTACAACATCATTTTCTAATCCTGGTCTTTGTTTAACTAATTCATTTAATTTTTTATAATTTCCACTTAACAACGCAAATTGCATTTGATTTAATTCTGTTTGGCCAATAACTTTACCATTTTCATCTACTGTATTTTTACTAGTTTCTAATATTTTATTTACTAAATCATTTATTTTTACATTTGTAATTGCTATTTTTTCATAACCTTGATATTCCATATCAATATATTTTTGTTCACTTTGTAACGCAAATAGTTTTTGATTTATTTCTCCTGTTAAAACACCGTCCTTTTTTTCACCAAATAATTTTAACACATTTTCTTTAGATTTATCTATTTTTAATTTTAATTCTTTTAATTCCTTTTCGGATTGACTATCCCCAGGAATTTGTCCGAAAGCATTTATTCTGGAAGCTCTCTCTTGTGCATCCATAATCATTTCATCTAAAGTTTTAGTTTGTTTTTCTTTAAACCCCTCTTGTACTCCTTCGTGTAGTGCAGTAGCTCCCCCCAATAAAAGTGCTCCTGGAAGCCCTCCACCTGTAATTGCACCTAAACCGGTCATAGCAGCTATTCTACCCACTTTTCCATAGTCTATATTTGTTAATATTTGCCCCCACACATCTGCAATCATAACTGCTTCTCTCAGTAATTTATTGTATTGTATTTGTGCATCTATAATATTTGTAGTATTAGTGATACCTATTAAAAAAGCATTGCCGATTTCATTATATAATGCTTTTGTTATATTTCCTTGTACTTCAATTGTTCTTAACTGTAATTCATAAAATTTATCTAAATCTTTACTTAATTCTTCTACGGTTTTTCTAGCAACCTCTAAATTACTAGTAAACTTTTCCGGCATTTCTAATAAAGCTAATATACCTTTTGCCCCCTTTTTCTCAAAAATATCATAAATTGCTTTATATTTTTCCGACGTCTTATCTCCTAAAGTATTTATTCTTTGTAACACCGTTTCTAATAATTTAAAACTATCTATTTTAATATTAGGATTCAATACTATTCCTAAACTTTTTGCTAATTGAGTTGAGTTTTTAACTAAATCCGCAAAAATTCTATTTACAGCAGTAGAAGCTTGTGCCCCTTTTAACCCCGCTTGTTGAAATGTAGCGATTAAAGCCATAGATTCTCTTGCACCTACCCCAAAAGCTTTTAAGGTAGTTCCTGAACCTTGTAAAGCACTATTAAATTCATTTAATTCAAAAGCGTTTTTTTGCCATAAATTAGCTATAACGCCGGAAATTAGAGTAAATTTTTCGCTTTCTGAAATATTTTCTGTTATGCTTGCCCCTAACAAATCATAAGTTTGTGCTAATACTGTAGCGGTTTGAGTAGAATCTCCCATAATACCCACAGACAATTTCATAATAGGATTCATGGCAGCCAAAGCAACTCTGGCATCTATACCTCTTTCAGCCACTCTATAAAATACTTCTCCCACATCTTTAACATTTTTTCCAGTCATAAGAGTTAATGCTCTAACTGTATTTTGTATTGCAACGGTTGCCCCTGCAAAACTTTCAGGAGTAATTCCTTGAATAACCGATTTAATTCTTGCCATTGTTTTGTCTAAATTTACTATATATTTAGCAGAATCTCCAATGGTAGATAAAAATGATTGCATTGCCGCTCTTGCTGCCATCCACATTGGAACTACCACTACCACTCTCTGTAGGGCTTTAACAAAATCGTTTGTTTTCGGTATTTGAGACTGCATTAATGTAAATGTTTTACCACTTTCGGTGGCAATTTTGTGAAAAGCAGCAACCGATTCTTTACCATATTTATTCATTACTGGTAACATCTGTGTTGTTATACTAGTGGCTCTTTCAGCAGATTTACCCATACCCGCCAATAACATATTGGCTTTATCTAAATCTCCCCCCAAATTTTTAAGCCCCGAAGTATCTGCTGTAACCAAGATTAATTTTTTAAATACAGAACCTTCCATCTAAATTTGCTCCTTTAAGTCTTTTTTATTTCTTCTTAAAAATACAATTCTGTCCTTTGAAGGACTATTTTCTTCTTGCTTATTTTCCTTATTAAATTTTGCTTCTTCTTTTTTCTTGGTTTTATATGCTAAATAGGCATTCGCTCTGAGTTCATCTTGAATTGTTTCCTCAATTAAAAATTCTTCTCCCATAGCCAAATCATTATACAAATTAGAATATAACTCTAAATATTGTAAAAAAATAAGTTGTATATGACTAAAATCAGCGGTATTATCAAATAAATGAATACTTCCTATTTCTTTAGCCCTAAGATAAATCATAATCCATTGTCTACTGCCCGCCAATTTTCTCAGAGGATCTTCTTTTATTCTTACATTTTTCATAGTACACCCATACATTAATCACTTGTTTCTGTATTTAATTTAGATATTAAAACCTGAGTAAAATAACTAGCAGTATTTATTAAGTCCTTATATTTAACTTCATCTGATGCGTCCATAAAATCGTCATAGGACTTAAATACTTTAACCCAATTTTCTCCCTCTAATTTCTCTAAAATTAAATAAGTAGTATAGGTAGTTACTAAAAATAAAATTTCACTTTCAATTGAAGCCGATAATAAATCTATTTTTTCATTTGATAAATCATTGAATTCCACACCCAAATTATAAATTTGTACCTTTAAATCAGTAATAATTTTATTATCTTCTTCTTTCTGGTCTCCAAAAGGAGCTAATTGCAAATTCAATTCCTGTATTTTATTCTGTATTTTAACTTGTTGTTCCACTATTCCCATTATACTAATACCTTTTTGCTCTAATTTTTCAATTAGTTGTTTCTCAAAAAAGTAATTTTTGTCATTTAATAATTCTGCAAATCTTTTATTTTTAACACTTCTTAATTCTCTTTTCTCCGGTTGATTAGGTTTTCTAACCCTATACTTAATTTCCACTATAGGAAATTCTATGATATTGTTTTTCAACATATCTGATAATTGGTCTAAATTATCCATACTTTGAATTTTGTCTTGTATTTCTTTACCGATTTCTTCTTTCTTAACTTCTTCTACCTTGCTTATGTCTTCCATTTTACTCCTCCCTTACAGTTAATAAAAAATCCCAAATAGATATTATTTGGGTGTGTTTTGTCTAAATACAATTTTTCCAGTTTCAAAATTTGTACGAATTAATTTTAATAAAAATCTATTATTTTCATAAATCTGTTCTTTTATAAGAGATTTATATAAATTTTTAATTTGTTCAAAATTAAGATTATTGCCATCTAAAATTTCTAATTTTTTTAATAATAATCCTACTAAACTTTTTGAATTTTCATTCAAAATATTTTCTAACTCTTCATACTTTTCCATACTATACTCCTTTATTAAACCTTATTATCTTACTTTTCAAAATTTCTAAATCTTTCAATTCATGTTCCCTTACCTTTTACATCAGGAGAGGCTTGGAACAAATCCCAAGACCTCTCCCTTAATTTCATTATATTACTTACATTTAAAGATCAATCGTGGCTTCTAAACTTGATAATTCTAAATCTTCCCCGGTTAATGTATTGCCTTGTTCCACGAAATTATCAATGGAAGTTCCACCTTTAATATCAGAAGGAGCCAATGTAATACATTTTAAACCCGTTTTAAATACTGTTTTATCGCTATTACTAAAAAACTTTACTCTTAAAGTAAAATTATCGCTGAATTTACGAATATCTAATTTGCCATATCCAGGTGCTTTTCCAGCTAAAATTTCTTCAATAGTAAATGTTTCCAATGTTCTGCCTAATGTTATGGTAACTGTTTTAGATTTTACCCCTCTTTGAACTACATTCACATTACCAATTTCATCTTTATCTTCTCGTTCCAATCTTGCGTCTATTGTTATTGACTGTAATCTATAGACATAATTTCCAGTTTCAAGATAAATAGAACAAGAATTAGCTGCTATAGCTGGTAAATCCACGTCATTGTTAACAAAAGGCGATATACCAGTTATATAAGCCGAAGCGGTATACCAATATTTAATTAAATCCGATGCCTGACAATCTTCTACTGTTAAATTGGGAGCGGCATAACTATAATCCGTTCCCGCTACTAATTCGGTAGATACTCCTGCTCTAATCCTAACCACCCGCAATATATAATTTAAATCATTCGGATCTTGAACCGCAGAAGGACTTGCTACCACAATTGTTACTGCATCCGCAGAACCTAAATCCCCAGATTCTACTGTTTTTTCTTTATAAATTAAATATTTATTATTTCCTTGCCAATCAATCCAATCCTCTCCAACTAAATCAAAATTTCTTTCAACCAATCCCTTTGGGTTTCCTATATTAAAACTAAAACCCGCAAGTCTTAATTTAGGTATAAAATTTGTACCCTTAAATACCCCATCGTTATCTGTTAAATAAGAACAAATATCAAAAGTTGATGTCTGAAAATCATTTAATGTAAGTGAGGTAATGTTATCCGCTTTATTTGCTAATGTTAAAAAAGTAGATAAATTACCATACTCATACTGCATTGCCCTATAGGTTACAGCTGGGGGTTGGTCTACATATTCTACCGTTCCATCTCTACCTACTTCTTTTACTTTTATTTTGTTAAGTGTTCCAGTTTTATCAATGGACTGGATTCTATCTAATTGTTTCCATGTCCCCGAACCTAAAACTGGTATTATCCTGCAATCAAAATCGCTGTATCTTATCATCGTATTCTCCTTTTAATACTTTTTATTATTTGTTTGGTTTTTTCTCTCCAATAGAATAACCAAAAATATATCTATCTTACTTATCTATTTATTTCCTCTTACAAACTACTTGTGAATGTCTTTCTTCACATATTGCCATAATCTTTGTTAAATTTACATTTATATTATCTACTTTTTTTTCAAGATTATCCACCTTTTTATCTATTTTATCTACCGATTTTGGTAAATGTACTAAATCATTAAATCTGATGAGTAATACTATTGCTAAATTAATTAATGTACACCCTGCAATTATATATTGAAACCACATTATATTATCCTCCTTTTAACTTTCTAATTTACTTTTAGAACATGATAAATTTATTTGCCATCTATGCCTGTCTCTAATATTTAAAGTTGATTTATCATCCCCCAAATTAACTTCCAAATCTGATATAGTTTCTACATTAACTTTACCATCCGCAGTTGCCCCCGATTCGTATGTCGCATCTACAGAAACTCCTCCTAATATGGTGTATTCGTAATAATCAAATCCATTTTTTAAAGAAGAACAGAGTAAATCTTTGAGGTCTAAAATTTGCCCCTCTGAACTACCGTAGATAGAAATTATTATTAAAGGTTTTCTTTGAGTTAATAAACTCCCGAGTTCCCAATTTTGATGAACTGTATTACTAACTTTTACGCTAATTATTGCTTCTTTTTCTTTGGGGTCAAAATGTAAATCATATACTTCTTTCATACTTTTTACCACCGTAACTTTAGTAAAATTATTATCTGATAAAATTTCTCTTATTGCTTGAGAAGCAGACCGTTCTATGTTACGTGTTTCTCTATATACTGCCATTTATAACTCCTTATACTGGTCTATAAACATATAATCTAATATAATTTCCGTCTTGCCTAATCTGAGTTTGACCTAAATTATCTCTCCAACCCAAATATTCTATATTATCTATTTCTATTTTTTGTGATTGCTGAATTAATGTCTTGTATTTTACATCCATAAATAATTCTTTTCCTGCACTTGTTTCAATTCCAAATCCCTTCCATTTCATTTGTTCCGAGGTCAAATCAGTTACAATAGCTTGAACAGGAATTGGATTAAATAAAATTATATTTTTTGAATTTTCCTCAACATCCTCGATAATTTCTTGACCAATATATATTAAAATAGTTTCTCCGATCTCACAAAATAAATTATCTAATTCATTCATTTAAATCTCCTATTCAATATCTAATCCTTTATTAAATATATTAAATACTTCTTTTCCCCCAGAAAAACTTGCATATTTTCCTAATGCCCCTCCGGTCATTGCCATTGCTTTAGGTAATCTATTTTCTAAAAAATGAATTGTATTGTCAATATAGTTCATTGCTTTGATTGGTTTGGTGGGATTCATAGGAAAGCCACCTTTTTGAAATCTACCCAATCCCGAATTGGGAATAAATTCTCCATGTATTCTTGAATTTTCTTTAGTTCCCGGAGGAATTGTTCTTCCTGTTCCAGCTTTGCCGTAATTACAATTATGCGACACTATACCCCCATTTATTAAAAATAAATTATCTTCTACTTCAATATCATAAAAAATATTTTCTTTTTTAACTTTTTTATTATTTGATAACATTTTAAATCGTGTCATAAACGGTTCTATCAAATAAGTATTGGAAATAAACTTGCCATTAATATCTCTTTCGTGATTCCCTATATTAATTTTTAAAATTTGTTTTTGTTTGCATAAATTAACACCATAATGCCCCCGCGATTTATAATTATAACTACCCACATAAAGATCGTTGTGGCATTTATATCCCTCTATATCACTTGCTTTTTGTTGTTTTAAATAAGAAATATCATATCCTAACGAAGAAGCTATTAATAATAATTGGTCTCTTAATTGTTCTGAAATTGTTCTTATATAATCCCCCCTAGAAAAAGCTTTTTTACCGTCTGAATATTTGTATCCATCTAAAATTCCTTTTCTAAATTCAATAGAAGAATTTAAAAATAAATTATTTAACTTTTTATTCTTTTTTACACCCCCTATAAAATAATAAAATATATTTCTAATTCTTTTATTGTTTATATATATCATCCATATATTATTTAAATAATATTTTTTAGGAGAATAATTAAATTTATTACAAAACTCAACCACTTTACCCCAAATATTTCCCGTCTCTAAAATTTTTTGCGCAATATTTATACGAGTGTTTCCCACCCAACCATCTCCAGCAACAAAACCTATTAAAAAACCAAAATTATAATCTAAATCTATAATTTCTTTATTTATTTCTATTTTATCTATAATATTCTCTTTATTTAACGAATTTAAAGAAGCAAATAAAGATTTATAATAATTTAAACTTTTATTAGGTAGTGTTCCTACCTCTTTATCTAATATGTTTTTATTTAAACCAAATAGCAATCTATGATTTCCAGAACATTTTAAAACTTTATAATTAGCAATCTGTAACTCATAATAATCTTTTAATTTTGTTTGCCAAATATTTTTTATTCTTCTCAATCCATAAGGAGTCAAAATATATAATATTTTATATTTATTTTTATATAAATATTCCATAGAAACTGGTATTATTTTATTTTTTATTTTTACATATATTTCCGTTTCTGGAGACAAACACCATCTCCATTGTTTTGCTGTTTGATTTAAATAATCTATGTCCCCGATATAAAACCCGAATTCAAATCCCCTACTAAAAAATTCATATTTTATTGCCCTAACTAAGTTCCCGGTGCTAAAGGGGCGTTTAATTTGAGAGGTAATATTTTGTTGCATAAATTGATGTGTTTCTTTACCCACAATATCTAATTGTTCCTGTAACTCAAAGTGCATTGCTCTTGTTACATTTCTACTAAAAGTTGCAAGGTCTTCTCCTCGCGTTTGCACAGATATTCTAAACACGGTTTACCCCTTAATCCAAAAGCGATTCTTTGAACCAAATCTCAAATTGTCCTAAATAATAATATTTATTATTTAAAGCTGCCCTTATTTCCAATCTGTATTCTACATTATCACTCAAACCCAATGTATCTGCATTGGGAATATTTACTGTTAATTTTGCACCAGAAATACTAAAATAATTATCTCCAGATTCCCCTAATAAAGTAACTCCATCTGAACCAGAACTTAATTTGCCTTCAAAGGCAAAAATTGATAAATCCGTTAATATTTGTCCTATTTCATCTTGAATAATAAATGAAATTTCAACTGATTCTCCTAAACTATAAACCGATTTTTGATTTAATTTAATCGCTTGATATTGCATTTAATTCTCCTTAAAAATCACTTCCAAGCAAATTTATTGTACCCACAATTCCTACCCCACTACGAGCAAATCTTTTAATTGTTTGTTCAATCCTGTCCTCTTTTTGCATGATGCGAGGGTACTTAACATTTATTGTAGGTGTTCTATATTCACTATAATCTGGTTTAATTAAAATAGACGCAATAATTATAATTAAATTTTGTTCTTTATTTTCTGGATAGGGATAGATTTCTATGTCTCCAGAAGAAATATCAAAATGAGGTACATAAGAATATACATCCATATAAACTAATGCAGATCTCAAATAATCTACCAATTCTGTAGAACTATATTTATTATAATTAAAACTAATTATTACCGCGTTACCGTTAACAACAGAACCCACATTAATAGTTACTTCTTGCGAATTTTCATTATATGTATATAAAGAAGGCGATAAAATACTTCCGCTTACGGTTACCGAAGAAATGGTGGTTATATTAGATTGAGATAAAATAAAACTACGTCCTGCCGCAGTGTAAGTCTGTCTCCCTGTTTTTATATTATCCACTATTACTGCTCTTAACTGTACAATTAATCTATCTATTAAATTCATTTATATTCTCCCTTATTTACTATAACCAGATACTATATAATTGGTCTTTATGGTCTCTCCATCTATTTTTTCTTCCTCGTATGAAACTAATTTTTCTTTAATTCTATCCCTTTTTAATAAAATTTCGTTTCCTCTTCCTCCTAAAAATATGAAAGAATTAGAAAAAAAAGACTTTGAAATAGGATTATTTTTTTTAATCTTAGCAAATAATACAATATTAGGAAAATTCCAATTAATAAACTCTAAAATTTTACTCGCAATATCCGCATTATCTGCCAATAACTTAACCATCTTTCTACTATTTATTATAGTTTCTTTTAGTGTAACTCGGTCTACTATTTTAATAGTTTTTTCTGCATATCCATTTATTACTGCCAAAGATTTACCATTTGAATCAAATATTATTTTATCCCCTTTTCTTAAATTTTCCCAAAGAGAATCAATATTGTCCTTAATAAATAGCCGCAAATTATTTTTTGTTATATAAAATTCCGAATATATGTCTTTAATTTCACTTATTAAAACTGAAATTTTAAATTTATCCTTCTTAGATAATTGCTGTTTTAATAAAATCATTAGAATACCTTTCAAATTTATAATGCTAAAATATTTTGTTAGATATTAGAAGGGTGGGCAGGAATCCCCACCCAACCCCTCTAATTTATTTCCTTCTTTTTATTTAAGTTTAACTTAAGTAAGCAGAAAGATCATCCGTTTTCACTATACTTTGAGGATTCGACACGAACCAAATTATTGATTCCATGGCATATACCCCATAACCAGCAGTGAGAACGCCTGCAACTGGAATAGGCATAGGAACCGCTAATGTAGCTCTTTGAGCTTTATCAACGTCCGCGCCCATTAATCTTGCAATATCCGCAGGAATTCTGCGTCTTACGAATTTAACAGGTTTTCCTGTTCCAGGAGCAACCCTAGAGTTTCTTGCTATTAAAATTGCCTTATTGGTATTTAACAATGCAGTTACACTACCATCGTCAGCATACCCACCAGCATTAACATTGTGTAAACCTCCAGTCCATTTTACTGTACCAAAGATTTTCATAACATCAATACCAAGACTTTTTAATGTATTAGGCAAATCTACATTATAATGCAATGAATTTGCATAGTCTTTATTATAGGTATCAATTTTTTCTTTTATTGCAGAACCAGCCAAGAAAAGATAACTATCACCATAATCTTCAACTTTATGCTTCATCTTTATAATTACATCATAAAGATCGTCTCCAGATGCTAATGCAGGAGTTTGAATCACATCTTCTAATGCCGCAGTTGAACCCGCTACCATACCAGGAGTTTTTCCGTCAACTATAGCATTAAGAATACAACGAAGTTCGAGTTTATTCAACGCGCTCAGGAGTCTCTCTTTCTTCCTTCCTAATAACTGTGTATCGGGGCTACCTAAAACATCAGTGGCTAAAACATACTCTAACTGGGACTGTAAACCCTTGAAAGAAAGTTCTGTTATTGCCATAGGTGTTCTTTTTATTACTGTTATTGCGCCAGTTGAAGGGTTGATGTCTAAACCCTCATCTGCATCTGTATCATAGGCATCATATACCCAAACTTTTTCACCCGGATCAACAACTTCAATATCTGCTATTGCAGAAATTTCCACTGGAGTGGGTAAAGAAAGATTAATCGGTTCTCCGATTAATTTTGAAATTTCAAGTGCTAAATTTTCCATTTTTTTATTACCTTTTACTTCTTTTTAAGTACTTCTATCTTTTTACTACTTTATCTTCGTTTATATTAAACCTGCCGCTTTGTTTATTTCTGTTCTCATTTTTTTATAATAATCGTCGTCCCCTTTAACTTTTAAACCAACTTTTAAAGAAGATGTTTCTAAGGTCGGTTCTTTTGGTATATCTTTTTCAGCAATTATCTTTTTAGCTGTCAATAAATTATATTCGTTATCATTTACTAAAACTTCATCTGTTATTCCTTCTGCAAATGTTCCAAGTTTATTCTTTCTTTCCATTATTAAAGTAGAACGTTCCATATAAAAAGTCTTAGTATCTTCTACTTTTTGTTTTAAAGTAGAATTTTCTATATCTTTATTTTTTATTTCTTTTCTATTGTCCCGAATACGAGTTGCAAATTTTTTCATACCTTTTACAAATTTTTCTAATTTAGAATTACATATTACTGTTTCTTTTTTTGCGTTTTTTATTTTATTAGCTGCTTTTTTAAGTAAAGAATTAACTTTAGATTTTTCCATACCATGAATCTTTATAATATCTTCCATTTTTAACTCTTTGGCTCTATCTAAGACCTTATTTTTAACCGTTTCGGAAGAAACTCCAATAGATTTTAATTCTTCCTGATTTCTTGGCATACCCAAATACCTAAGAGCGGCCCTTACCCTAGTTTCGTCATTAGTAGTTCCATTAATAGGATATTTTCTTATTTTTGTAACTTCGCCGCTGGCTTTATCTTTTTTATTTACAATTACTGCAAATGCAGAATCAGGCAATCCTTTTTCTTCTGCATAGGCTAATGCCTTAGATTCCTCTAATGCTAATGCCTCAAAAGAATTATTTTCAATTATATTTAAAGCATCTTCATCCATTTCTAATTTTGATTCCTCTAATATATAAGTCTTTTTCACCTTTAGTTCCTCCTTTATTATCTTTGGTTCTTCAATTTTTGATTGCAGTAAAACATCAATAGATTCTATATCTCTTTTTGATTCATTTATAGGATCAAAAGAAAACTTTAGTTTACATTTCTGACAAGAAACTTCTATAGTTTTCTGAGTAGACGGAACCGCATATTTTGTATATGTTCCGCATTGAATGCAAGAAATTTGCCCAGTTCTCAAAAATATTAATTTCGATATATATTCTGATTGAATATTATAATCCTTGAATTTAATATTATATTCTTTTGCACAAGATTGGCATTTAATATTATTTTCTTTATCTGTTTTACTTAATATTAACCAATTATTTCTTGCCGAGCAATCGGGACAGGTCAAATCAAAGTTGCGTATCTGAGGGGGAAAAAGAACTTTCCCCGATTGGTCTAAAATAGAAAAACAATTTGTGCATTTTATTTGAGCTGTTTGTCCTGGTATAAATGCCTGTTCAAAATTGCCCCCACAATGTTGACAAATTATCTTCATATTGTTTGGTTGAGGTAAAATTTGAGTAGTTTCAATTTGAGAAGTAATTAAACACTCGCATTTATCACAATTATGATTTGCATCTTTGCCACAGGATAAATTTTCTAAATTATTTTTATTTATCATAGAATATATTAACTCCTCATTTTCAGCACATTTCTTTTTAGACATTTCTAATATCATTGTTTCTGGAGAAGCAGGCACATTGTTTTTATCCATCATAACTATGGTAACTCCAGCTATAGTAAAGTCGTGCAAATTATACGACCCATCTGGATTTGTTGTTCTTTTCTTTTTATCTGCCCAAATTTCACTGGAAAGCCCTAATTTTTTTTGTTTAAATAACTCCACCATTTTTTCATATTCTTGCGGAAAACAACTCTTAAATATGATACCCCAAATTATCACTTTCTTTTCTTTTTGAATATAAGTATAGTTTAAAACAAAACCCACCACAAATTTTCGGATATGGTCTACTGTAATTGGACGCCCGATTATTTTTGGGAGTTCCTGTAATAATTCTTTTTCAGGCAAAATCTTTCCATTACCATTGGGAGCATCCACAATATCCCAAATGCCTTTAAACACAGCTAAATCTTTATCATTTTCTCCTATTAATATACCCTTCGCTTTAGCTATTTCAAATAAATTTTTTCTTTGTGTAGAATCTTCTATAAATTCAACTTGAATATTAGATTCAAAATCATTCAAAAAATATTGTATTTCTAAATTATTCATTTATTATCTCCTTAAATTAAATCTAACGCAATTAATATCTGTATTAAATCTTTTTCACCCTTAATATTTTTAGCACTCTTATACAATATTCTTTTCTGCCCTGAAATTTTATAATTATTCTTAAATTTAACTTGTTTATTTAACTTTATTTTAGACTCAAATTTATATTTATCTCTCTTTACTCCTACCAATCCCTTAACTATAAATATTGGATTAATTTTTTTACCAATTACATACAAATCTTTATAAAATTTACTTTCTTTTATACCCTTTAAATTATACTTACTTAAAAATTTACTCTGCTTAATTCCTTTTATAATTTTATCTAAACTAAATTTAAAACTTCTTTTTCCTATTACTTTTTTAACCCAAGAAAATATTATATTTTTCTTACCTACTAAATTATATTTCTCATTTATTTTTATTGCTTTTGTTGCTTTAATCGTATAATTAACCGCAAGCTTTATTTTTTTAATTGTGGTTACTGTATATTTTTGTGTAACTTTTACATGCTGCCAAAGTTTAGTAACTGCTTGCCCTCCGGCAGAAATAATACCATCTAAAATACCTTTAGTACCTAAACTCAAAGAACGTTTTATAGACTGAATACCCTTTGTAATCAATCTTTCTATATTTTTACTCATTTTTTATATCTCAATAACTTTATAACTTGTCATTAATCCCAAACTATTAAAAGTCGAAACAATATTATAGGTTGCTAATGGAGAAACATCATTATTACAATCGCTGGCTGAATTATATATTTTTATTGTTGCCGAAACTAAGTTCTTATTTTTATCATAAACCGGACTTATTAAACGATAATTAGATTGTGATAGCCCTAATATCTTTCTTATTAAATCCTCCAAAGTAGATAAATCGCTTGTTTCTTCTATTATTACTGTTTCTCCGGTCTTAGGATAACCTGAAATAGTGGGTAAATATTCTACCCTATATTGCCCCGAAAGTACAAAAGTATGACTTAATTGATATACTCCGCTTACCACTACTTCTACCATATTTCCAGTGGTTATTAAACTATTATCTGAACTTTTATATATATTATAATTTATTGTTAAACCAGATACGAAATTTCCTGTATCGTCTGTTATTAATAATTCAAAATAATATAATTTGTCTTTATAATACATTTTTTATCCAAAAAATTATAAAAAGATATTGTCCTAAATTAATTTAGTTCCTTCTATATTCAAAGAAACATTTAATTTCTTTTCTATGGATATATCTGGAGTATAATTTATTACTAATTTATCTGTTTGTCCACTTAATAAAATTTTTGGAGCAGAAATTATTTTAACTTCTTTATTGTCTGCCGAAAATATTAAATCTACTAATGTTGCTTCTGAATCATTTAAAACATAAAAAATAATATCTTTAGTTTCTCCGGCTTGAACTACTCCTAAATCTAAATCTCCTTTTATTTCTTTAGTTTTAGCAAAATCAGAATATATTTTCATTTATTCTTTTCCTCTACCCAAAAGTTTATCTAAAAGCGATAATTTCTTTTGCTGAATTTCTGCGTCTTGTAATTTTAGCACTTCCTCTAAATTTTTTTCTACTGTTAAAGTAGATTTTTCTAAATGATTTTTTCTTACTTGCGACCAAGCCACTCTATAAGCATACACTTCAATTTTCTGCTTATTTCCTTCAAATTGTTTACTTGCATATTTATAAGCATTATTAAAAATTGTCATAAATTTTCTTTGTTTCTCAATATCCAAAGTTTTTCTAACCCCTTCAGGCAATGATTCAATAGTATCATAGGGGCTTCCTATTAAGTTTAATTTAGACGCATTGAAATTATTAGCTTCTGGGGTTCCTGGCTGTCTATCTGGTAAAATTTCTTTTGTTTGTTTTGGTGTTTTTGCTTTTTCTCTACGAAAATCTTCTTCAGGAGATGTATCTTTTTCTGTATTCATAGTAGATCTTGGAGACATTAACCAATCATCTCCTTGTTTAAGTTCTTTTAAATTAATTTTTCTTTCTATTTCGTAATCTACTGTTGCTTTACTGCAAATATAATCTGAAGTTTCATTTGAAATTTTGCCCCTATCAGCTAAACTTCTAATTAAATCTAAGAAATCATTAGTCATAAATTCTACAATTGGTTTACTTTTTACTTCCCAACTTTTAGCAGTATATTTTATTAATCCTAAATTTTTTTCTTTAATCAAATACAATAAATCACTGACTATATTATTAAAATCTGAACTTCCCACATTACATTCTTTTATAAATGGAATGGGGGAAAGGACACTTTCTTTTCTCGAAGTACTAACCGCCTCGACGACATCAATAAAATTAAGTCCACACAATATATTTTTTTCTGCTTGCACAAATAATTCCCGCTTAAACATGGGTTCCATATCTGGTATTATATTTTTTATTTCTTCATCAAAATTACTAACTCTCATAGGTGCTTTATCACTCGAATCTCCTCCATTTCCAAGAAAAGAAGTTTTATTTAATTTATCCATTAATTCTTGAAACTTACCTTTAATCTCTAATAATTCTGGTTCAGAATAACCTAAATTTTGTTGAATTGCTAATTCTTTACTGCCTTTTAATATTTGAATAATAAGAGGAATAAGTCCATTAACTACTTCAAATTCCTTATTCTTAATCATATCCATTAATAACCAGTTCTTATATACGCCCCTTCTAATTAAATAAGGAGTAGGATATTTTGTAAAACTTCTACAAAATAATTTATATAGAAAAAATGCCTTGCCATCTATTTTTTCTTCTTCTTCAGCACCTAAAAAATAATCATATCCTAATAAAGATACCTCTGTTTTAGTATCTTTTTCTTTTGCAAATATACTTCCCCCATCTACAAACATCATAGATATGGGTAAATTTATACCTTCTATTTTATCCCATTTAGTGATTTTTAATAAAGGAAAAGAAGCTCCCTTCCAGCGTTCCCTTAAATATTCTTCTTTTAATCCCTGTATACCCCTTTTAATTCCTTGACCTATAAACTCACTATTTAAATTTTCTAACCATTCTTCCAAAATTTCGTTTAATTTTTCACTTTGAGTAAAAATTTCTACCGGAGTATTTGCACAACCAACTTGAAATTCGGTTAAAGAATCTATTAAACCCGATGTATCGGATGTTAACATATCATCTATTACTTTTGCTTGTTCGTGAAATTCAGTGGGTATAATTGTTTTTTTAGAAAATAAAGACAAAATTGTGTTTAAATTATAATCATTAAATATCATCTTAGACTCCCTTTTAAAATATTTAATTTATCGTTACATTCTCCACAGATTTTCTGTTCCGAAATTATTTCGTTTCCTCTTGTAGAGTAATCTTTTAACACTTTAAATCCTTTTAATCTTAAATCATCTAAAATTTTAATATTTTTTTCACCATAACTCTTGTATTCTTTTTCTTTTGTTACAGGATTTAATAATATTACATTATAATAATATTTATCCCTGATAGCAGTTACTAGTGTGTTTTGTTTTTCATATAAATTTGATACTTTATGACAACGATCACAGATATACATATTTACCCTTTCTTTTAAACTCCGGTTTTGCAAAACTTCTTACTAAAATCCGATTCTTTTTTTGTAAAGCCAGAATATTCTATTAAAAATTGTGCGATTGAAAATACTTGCCAGGCTTGAAATAAATGATTTTCTCTTGCAACACATTGATAACTTATTTCATTTCCTCTTGTAATAGCTACCACCGACGAAAACTGTTCGTCTAACTTATAATCCATCGGGATAAAAACTAATCCTTCATATAATAAATAACATAATCTTTGAATAGACCAAGTGGTAGTATTTTCAAATTTTTTAATTAACTTACCATTGTCTCTAATCGGGTTGCCTTCATTATCAGTAACAATTCCTACTTCTATATTTTCATTAAAACCCACACTAATTAATCTGGCTTTATCAATTTCCTTATCTAGTTCTAATTGTTCTATTATTCCTCTTCCCATTGCATCTGTACTATCGCAAGCAATATAATTAGGATTTAATCTTTGATACAAAAATTTAAATATATTATATTGTTGATGTCCTGTTAAATTTCTAATTGTAATATTATATAAATATCTCCATTTACTTTTTACTTCTGCCATTACAATTATTTCGGTAGTTCCACCCAAACCACCAATATCAGATGCTATAACTAATCTATCAATATTAACCGGACGTTCAACGATTAATAATGACATATATCTACCAAAACTTTCTTTATTAACTTCTAAATTTTTTATAGTTACTTTTTCATCTATAGAACCATCTGCTTTATGGGGGTAACATGCCTCGGATATTCTTTTCATATCTAAAGCAGAAATTCCGTCGTCGATTATCTCACCCTCAATAAATACACGATAGCCGATCGAATTTCCTGACCAGAAACATTTTCCATTCCTTCTTACAAATAATGTATTGTGAGGATTTGTTTCTACACACCAAATTTTACCTTTATAATCTACAGGAACTACTTTTGTAGATATTACTTCTACTTTTTTAAACTTTCTCGACCAAGAAACTCGATATAAATTATCGTGTGTTAATAAAATACTTGCACTATCTCCCACTTTTAAAATAAGTTCTTGAACATCATCTGCTAATTTTTTTGAGGTCGTCCAATATAAACTCTCTTTATTATTTTTCAAAGAACCATCTCCTTTAAACAAAGAATTTAAAATTATTTTAATTTGTCTTGGAGATAAATTTTTAATATATTCTGGAACTATTTTTCTATAACAACCCCGCTCTAAACCTTCTTTATAACAATGTTTTAATAAATGTTCTCCTACAGTTTTGCTTGTAAAAGTAAATCTATCTATACAATATTGGCTTCTTAACCCCATTTTATTTAATAATAATTTTATTTCTTCTACATAATGTTTTTTTGTTTGACTTATATTAACCCTCAAAACTTTATAATTATATCTCTTATCTCCAGAAACACCATAAACAAATCCTTCCGATATAAACCAACCCAAAAAACTTAACCAATCATCAAATAAAAATTTATATTTTTTTGTATTTCCACCATTAAAAACTATTTTTTTATTTATTTCTTTTCCAACCCACTTAAAATCTTTCTTTAAATAAAAATTTTTTATAGGATAAAATATTGGCTTATAATATTTCATTTGACAACCTCTTGAACAAAAATATTTTTGTAATTTATCCTTAATTAACTTTTTATTACATTGTAAACAGTTATCTCCTTCAGATTCTATCCTTTTTTTTCTTTCAATTTTTTTATCAAATAATAATCTTCCTAATTTAATTAATCTCCATTTTTTATTTTTTGAAGTATTGACTACAAAATTATGATTTTCTGTAACCATAAAATCACAATATAAATTATTATATTGATATAATTTTCCTTCGTAATCGTAACAAAAAATATTGCTTATTTCAAAATAATCTGCTTTTTTAGAATTTAAATTTAAACTCAAAACTTTATCACTTTTTAAAATAGTATTATATTTCTTCCAACCATTATTTGTTAAAATCTCCGTTTCAGAATCAAAACATTGTTTTCCGTTATATTTTTTTATTGCTTTTCTTTCGTCTACTTCATCGAAATTTGGGTTACAAAAAGAAGGCAAATTTAATGTTTGTCCCTTTTTATCTTTATCCTCAAAAACTTTTCCCGCAGGACTGTGTTTTGTTACGTTTGTCATACCTAAAATTCGTTCAACACAACCAGTCTCATGCCTCGATTCGGCTCTGTTTTCATAAACTATCTGTGTCTCGCGACTATTAGATATTAAAATAGACGACGCAAAAAAATTATGGTGGTCTTCCACTTCAACATCATACATAGTCCAACTTTTTTTAAAAACGGGAATTACTTCTAAAACTTTTACTTCCATTAACAAATCTTTATTATTTTTACTTAAATCATTAAATACTATTTCTTCTTTGTTAAAAATTAGCATGCATAAATCTTTACTTGAAAAAATTTTATAATATAACGTAGGATGAATGTAATTCTTAATTAAGTTACAAATTTTATTAGTATCTATTGAATTAAATTGCAAATTATAATATTGTTTTCCCCATCTTTTTCTATCTCTTATAACTGCTTTAACTCCAAACTTAAAAAATAAAAAATCTTTTAAAATAATATTATTTTCTAAATTAAATCCTTCTGTATGAAATGTTAAATATTTAGTAGTTCTAGTAATTTGCTTTCCTCTATGAAACCCTAAACTTCCATCATCCATAACCCAAAAAGCTAAAGATTTTTCTGTAAAATATTTATTTAATAACTCTACTTTAATAATATCTTTTTTAAAATCAAAAAATTCGTTTAAATCTGGTGTACTATCCGTAGTTGCTCTTTGTATCTCCCCCCCATAACTTGTTTTAAAGGGTTTACATATCTTATTAACTCTTCTACGATAACTTAAAAATATATTATTAAAAATATCTACTTTATATTGCAAATATTCCAACTGACCTTTTCCATGAGAAAAGCAAATAGAAGTATGTGTTATTCCTTTTGACTTTTTAACAACAGAAGCATCTCCTAATAAACAACCGATTAAAACTTCTTTTTGTTCCTGCATTACGTGTTGATATTCTATGGAATATAAAATTTCTCCTAATTTTAATTCAGTAACATTTTTCCAACCATTTAAAGTATAAAATTTTTGTTTTTTAGAAACTTCTAAAATTCTCTTTTTTTCATCATTAGAATTACATTCTATCACTACATTATATCTAACATAATTTTTAACTTTTTTTTCAAATATATTAACTATTTTTTTATATTCTCTTAATTTTTTGCCTAAGTTATAACTTAAAATTTTATGGGTTTTCCATTTTCCTGAATGAATTAACTTTTGAATATCTCCACTCCAACGATTTCCATTATCATCTATACATCTAACAGAAGTATCCCAACTAACACATGCTTCTTCCACGTATAATTTTTTAAAATGTTTTTGGAAAAAAGCTTGACCCGCTCTAACACCGTCTGCCACATTCATATTAACACTTTCAATTTTCAATCCATTTTTTGTTACAATAATATATGGATTTCTTTTTGTAGATTCAATAAAAAGTTTTATAAATGGATGTTTTTCCATTGCTAAAACAAGTTCTTCTA
>Ga0180732_1000238_pt1 | contig 52597 bp, 49 predicted proteins | sample KR11_01MetaG_FD_148674 | JGI IMG/M metagenome (GOLD analysis project Ga0180732, IMG submission 148674) | Groundwater microbial communities from the Olkiluoto Island deep subsurface site, Finland - KR11_0.1 MetaG | ecosystem: Environmental > Aquatic > Deep subsurface > Groundwater | place... | reverse complement strand
CCGGAGCAAGCTTTCTGGGAAAGATTGAGAGGGTATTTGGTAGGCGCATTCATGGAATATTGCGAGCGGGAGATGGAAGCATGAAAGGACAAGCAGATACGAAGCGAAATAATTACAGGATAACACAGTAATCGGTAGGCTCCTGAGGCGGGGGAGGGGGCGGCATTTTGCCGCGCTCATCGATTGCGCCCAAACCTGCGACCATCAGGGTTGTGGGGGCGTGTGGGCGGAGGAAGGGTGCCCGTCTATTCGTCTTTCAGCCTCTTCCTTTTTTCCTTCTCCGGCACATCCAAATAGTTTTCAGATGAGGATACTGGTTGGCTGCTTCTTTTTTCCAGTTCCTTTCTTGCAACTCCCGCAACATTCCCGCCGTCGATCGCAGCGTCCTTGTTTTCTACAAAGCCCCGCGCATCCTTAGTTAACTCAATCGGTATAGCGCATTTTTCCATCTTTCGCAGGCATTTTCAAACCGTGACAGATTGTCACGAGTTGCGGATCTCGTTGCTTGAGCTTGCGCCCGCCATCTATTCGAGCATCCTATCCATTATCGCCCTGAATGACGCGATAACAGAGGTTGAAGTGTGGCATTCCAAAGGAATACAACTTTGCCAAAACATACCTGAATGTGAATAACAATATTTATATACTTTGCCAAACATACAGTAAATGTGAACAATTATGTCCGAATACTTGAATGACTTCAACAAGAGATTAAGAAAGGACTGGCGCGGCAGTTTGGTCAAGGTGAAGAATGTTAAAGCACCTAATGCCAGGGAGTACATGCACAATTTAGCGCGAGTCGGCAATATCGAACACGTATCTCATGGCTGGTATTGGGTCACCGATGAAGTAGAGAATTTTTATGATTTTTTAAGAATTGATAAAAACTTCAAGGTTGTTTCGGTTCAAAGTGCGGCATCTTTCTGGAACAACGATTTCATCCACAGGGATGTACATTCTTTAAAGGTCAAGGATAAATCGTATGCGAAGGCATTGAAAATTTTTGCAGATAAGAAGGGCTGGAAAGTGGAAATCAAGATAGTCAAGGAGGAGCCAGCATACGTCGAAAGATATGGATTGAAGATCGAGCCGGTCTCAGACAGTATCATCGATTGTTTGCAATTATGGGCGTTTGCAGATGCATTCTCTGCTTTGTATTTAAACAGAACAAAAGTCCGATTAGAAGTGTTGTCAAAAAAGGCATACTGGATGCGCTTATCAAAGACACAAATCAGAGTAAGGCAGATATTGGAATATGGCTCCATGAAGATCAACGATTTGACAGAAAAAAGAATTTTTAACGTTAAGAGAATCTATATCGAGGACGACTTTATAAGGAACGAGTTGGATGAGGCCATTGAAAAGGTGATTGCTCTTGCCTAAACACAAAGACGTGATGGACATGAGGGAGGAAGAGATTGCCAAGGTATTGGAATTTCTCTCCCGGCATTCAGATGGATTCACGAATCCCAGGTTAATACTCATTGGCGGCTACGCTCTCAGGGCGTACAGCCAGTATTCCAGATACACGAGGGACTGCGACTTCGTCATGCGAAAGGAGAATGGCTGGCACATCGATACGATAAAGGAATGGTTGGCAAAGGAGATATCTGTCGAGAACTTCGAAACGAAAGAGACCTATGGCTTCGCTCGTTTCTCCAAGCAGTTGAGCATCGACGGAAAGAGCGCGAAAATCGCCATTGATTTCATGGAAGGCGAGGTGCGTGGCAGAACGAATGAGGCCATCATTTCCATAGACAAGAGATTTCTGGAAGATTGCAGAAGCGTTGAGATTCCGGTTGGAACAAGACAAATTCTCTTTTTCGTGCCTTCATACCGGGATTACTTCATTCTCAAAGCAGTTTCTGCCAGGCCGAGCGACATAAGGGATATCGCTGCACTTGTTCTGAAAAATGGCGTCCCTGGCGAGCTTGACAGCAGGATCAAGGAGATATTGCCCCATCCTGAAATCTTTGCCAGAAATGTCCGCGACGTGATTGTCCCGACAATATCGCATGACAGGTTTGTGGATTCGTGGAGAGGGACTTTTGTTACGAAGGAGTTTGACGAAGAGAGCAGGAAGCTGGTTTTAAAGGCGCTTGGGGATTTGGTTGGCACCAGATGATGCTTTGGCGAAGGCGTGATTGCAACCCCCGCCCAGCCCGTCCGTGGCGCTCGGGGACGGGGCGAAGAACCAGGATCCCGCGCGGCCGTCATCAGAATGTCGGCTAGTCCGGATGCCGTCGCCACCCTGCCGCAATCAAATCGTTTGCAGACTGTCGATTGCGGAAATTCCTCACACGATGAATCTGATTGTTTGCCAAATGGTGATTCAAGGCGAACGCTCTAAATTGTTTGGATTTAGATATCGCATTCACCATTTGTTTGCAAAATGAAGGAAATTCTATGATACTAGATTTAGTAACAAAATGTTTCCGCATCATAGTCGAATGCGCCGTTTTCAACATGATGAAAGCTGCATTCAACATCTGCCCTCACAGGCGGGGCATGCTGCCGTGAAAATGCCTATTTCGTTTTCTTCTTGCGCCGGAGAAGAATTATGACGATAACCACGGCCGCAACGATAACGGCCACCAGGATGTACGGCACGAACCCGAGGCCGGTCTCAGGGTGCTCGAGGGCGGGGCGCCTGCTCATCCGGGCACGAAAAATCCAAGAACGCAGAACGCCAGCGTCATAATGTACATAGAATACACGACCTGCTTTTCGGTCATCCTGAAGTGATAGGGCAGAAGCCTGTTCAGAGGAATGAACATTTCCGGACGTCGTAACGCCCGGGGCGCGCTGGGACGGGGGGCGCATAAACCGGCCAAGCGACTGGTTCCGCCCAGCCGCTGCGCTGGAAAAGGGAAAAAATGGAAAGAACGGGACTCGGGAGAGTCCCGAAAAGGTGGTTCAGAGAACCGGATTAGACTGATGCCCGGATGTAGATGGTGACGCCGGTGTAGGTGAGGGCGGGGAAGGTGTGACCATCAGGGTTGTGAATATGGGGCCTATTGGCACTTTAACGGTTTGCGTTCTCTAGCCGCAATCGTCAATTATAAATAGTATAAAATCTATTATCCTAATATGGGTTCTACTAATTTCATAAATAGGGAAGAGGAATTGAAATTCCTCAAAGATATAATCTCCAAACCCGAATTTCAATTCATTCCCGTATGGGGGCGGAGGCGTGTGGGAAAGACTCGATTGCTGACGGTCGCCCTTTCAGGCAAGGGCGTGTATTTTTTGGCCACTGAAAGTTCAGCTACTGACATAGCCAGACATTTCAGGGACGAGGTCGCTGCGCAGATTTCGGATGATACTTTCAAATCGATAGAACCTGACTGGAACAAGCTGTTCAGCTATCTTGCCAAGCTTGGGATACCCATAATCATTGATGAATTTCCCTACCTGATAACGTCGGATTCTTCCATACCAAGCGTGTTTCAAAAAATAATTGATACTTCTCTTCAGGGAACCGAAACCAAGCTTTTCCTCTGCGGTTCATCCGTGAGAATGATGGAATCCCATGTTCTGGATTACAAAGCCCCACTTTACGGCAGGAGAACCGGGCAACTCAAAGTGGATCCGATGAAATTTGAAGCCCTCCGTTATTTCTTTCCGGATTATTCTTTCGAGGACCTTGTTAGAGCCTATGGCGCCTGCGGCGGAATACCAATGTACCTTCTGGAACTGAATCCAAAACAATCGTTCTGGCAGAATGTCGAATCAGCCTTCTTCAATCCGCATAATATTCTCTATGCCGAGGCAGATTTTCTTCTGAAAGAGGAATTCACAAGCGCCGCAACATATCGTTCGATCCTTGGCCATATCGCTGCAGGAAAAACCCAGTTGAACGATATTCGGTTAGCAATGAACGCCGGCAAGTCTGACATCAGCCCCTATCTCAGCCAGCTTTCTTCGGTCGGCTTTGTCAGGCGGGAGCTTCCGGTAACCGAGGACCCTGTCCGGAGTCGGCGCGGTTCCTACAGGATCGCTGACAACTATCTGGATTTCCACTTCCGGTATGTTGTACCGGGCAAGGGAATGATAGAATCAGGAAACCCGGCAGGCGTCACAGCCCGCGTGAAGAAGGATTTCGATGCTTATCTGGGCCGCATAACGGAAGACATCGTTAAAGAGGCGTTCATGAAATGGAGCGCCGCCCAGAACATCACCTGGGACCGTACAGGCTCATGGTGGTACGGCGAGGAAGAGATAGATTTGATGGCGCTGTCATCGGAACGGAACGAAATGCTTTGCGGCGAGGTGAAATGGGCAAAAAAACCTCTCCCTGCGAAGGACGTCAGGGCACTTATGGATAAGTCGGAACTCGTCCGTTGGGGCACCCCAGGACGGAAGACCAGCTTCCTGATATTCTCCCGGGGCGGCTTCTCGAAGGGGGCGCTGAGCCTCATGGAGGAGAACGGCATCATCGGGTGGACACCGGAGGAGCTGGGAAGAATCTTCTGGGACCCGCAAAATCATGTTTCCAGTTGTTTTTTATGATTTTGCGGAAATTCCACACACGATGATTGTGATTGTAACAAAATGATCAATCATGGCGAGTGCTTCATAAGGTTTGATTTAGCTACGCACTCACCGATTGTTTGGAAAATGAAGGGAATTTTATGATGCTGGATTTAGAAATAACATGTTTCCGCATCATTGGCGAATGCGCTGTTTTCAACATGATGAAAGCTGCATTCACCGCACGTCGTAAATCTACAATCTAAAATCTACAATCTACAATCTACAATCAACGAGAATCGCATTCAACAACCGCTATTGAGCAGATTTGAATCACCGCGGCACCGATCAAATTGGTCCGGCGGCTGGTTCCGGCCCAGGCAATCATGCCCCGTCTGAATCTCTACTCATGAAACCTGGAGGGCGGGGTATTCGCCATCGAATCCGAACAATTCGATGTCGTGTGACACGATTCTCGTATCATTCTTAGGAAACCTCGCCTGTAAGGGCGGGGAGGAGTGTAAATCGGCGCTCAACTCGGCCAAGCGACTGGTTCCGGCCAGCCGCTGCGCTGGAAAACAAAAAAATGAAAAGAACGGGGCGGTTAGGCCCCGGAAGAGTGGCCGTTAGGCCGATTAGACTGATGCCCGGATGTAGATGGTGACGCCGGTGTAGGTGAGGGCGGGAAGGACGTACTCGAAGTCGAGGTAGATGGTGTGGGTGGTCACTTGGTTTTCACCGATAGGGGTAAGAATGGTAATCCAATTCGTATAACTTGACGTGACATTGGTCAATGCTACTTTTGGATATGTATAGTATTGAACTTCAAGCGAGGGTTCATTTGCCCATTTTACACCGTTGGTTGCATTATAAAATCTGTTCTCATAGGCTGCGGAGAGCGTGTATATGACGTTGGATGTCACAGTGACATCGAAGGTGTCAGCAACATTCTGTGTGCCGGGCAGTCCAGACCATGCAAAGTTCTGGCTTCCACCGCCTGTGTCATAAGACATTTCCAGGTATTTGTAAAAACTGAATGTCCTGTAGACTATCGAGGCCTTTGCACCCGTACTGTCGGTAACGCTGGCATTAAATCTCCAGGTTGTAGCTAAAGATGTCGAGTATGGTGTTATGGCAAATACATAGGAACCGCTGTTGCTGGTTGTTAACCCCGGGGTCAAGCATGCTCCAGATGCGATGTATGATCCAGTGGTGGGCATTATTTGGGTCCATGTCCCTGCGAAAACGCTGTCTCCGTTCGTGGTCTCGTCATATCTGAATTTGTACCTCTGCTTCACGTTGTCTGCTGTTTCAAATGTTGGGATATATATCTCCATCGTAACGCTCGCGATATCATCCAATGTGTTGACATCGGATACGTTCACGTAGAAGAAGTACTGCGTGTTCACGTCCAGGTTCGCAACCCAGCCCACTCCATCATTTATCCTTGTTCCTGTCAGGCTAGGTCCGGTGTTGGAAACGGTAGCTGTTCCAGTTCCATTTGAGGTAATGGGTCCTGTGTCAGTAGCCATAACACTGACAGCCGTGCTCACGAATGCAAAGCATATTATTATAGATATTGCGCTTTTTAATTTCATATAAGCCGCCCTCCTGAGGGTATTACTATAACCTAATACAATCCATGATATTTAAACGTTATCCAATTCCATTATTAATACGGTAAAACAACCGGTTCATATATTCTATAAAATAATCATTTAGCAAGGAAATAATAAATACTAGCTTTAACTACCATCTTAATTATTATGAATGAGCTTGTGACAACGTACGAACCAGACAACGCTATAAAGCAGGGCATGGACGTGCCGAAAGAAAAAATGGAGAGTAACATTGTCAAAATCATCAAACCGAAAAGAGGAATCTTCGACCTTAACCTGAAGGAGGTTTGGGAATACCGAGAACTTCTATACTTTCTGGCATGGAAAGATATTAAAGTACGATATGCACAAACAGTATTAGGTGCAGCTTGGGCAATCATACAGCCTCTCTTCACGATGATTGTTTTTACAGTAGTTTTCGGGATGATTGCAAAAATCCCTTCTGACAATGTTCCATATCCGATTTTCGCTTACTCTGGATTGTTACTTTGGACGTATTTCTCAGGTTCTATATCGCGAGCCTCAAACAGTTTGCTGTCCAACTCCAACCTACTCTCCAAGGTCTACTTTCCGCGGTTGTTGCTGCCATTAAGTGCCTGTCTTGTGGGACTAGTCGACTATGCCATAGCCTCCTTTTTCTTAGTAGCGCTCATGTTTTATTACAACATATTTCCAACACTTTTGATAATACTCATCCCACTACTGCTTTTAATGTCATTCTTACTTGCAGCAGGTGGTGGAATGTGGATATCTGCATTATCTGTTAAATACAGGGACGTCCAGCGTGGATTCTCATTCTTCATGCAAATCTTGCTCTACGCAACACCAATAATTTATCCTATCAGTGTAATTAGCGGTAAATACAATTGGATTTTACAATTAAATCCATTGACAGGAATAATAGTAACGCATCGTGCCGTCATTTTGGGCAATGTAGCAATCGATTGGATCTCACTTGGCATATCTGCAATATTTATAGTTTTAATATTTATCAGTGGCCTAATATACTTCAAAAGTTATGAACGCAAGTTCGCGGATGTGATATGATGGAAGCCCCAATAATTGAAGTAAAAAACCTTTCGAAGCTTTATTTACTGGGCAAAACTCAATATAATCAAAGACTCACCGAAAGCATCACGAACACAATAATGCATCCAATCCAGGCGATTAAAGGAGCGACTGCGAAGAAAGAAGAGTTCTGGGCTTTAAAAGATATCTCATTCAAAGTTGAAAAAGGAGAGATTGTTGGTATAATCGGAAGAAATGGGGCTGGTAAAAGTACATTACTAAAGGTACTTTCACAAATTACATTCCCTACTGAGGGCGAAGTCGTGCTTCGTGGGCGCGTTGGTAGTCTTTTGGAGGTTGGAACAGGATTTCATCCCGAACTTACTGGACGGGAAAACATCTATCTGAATGGGAGAATTCTCGGAATGAAGAAAAAAGAGATAGAAGACAAATTCAAAGATATCGTGAAATTTGCTGAGATTGATAAATTTCTGGACACACCAGTGAAGCGTTATTCTAGCGGAATGTATGTCCGATTAGCATTTGCGGTGGCCGCACATTTAGACCCTGAAATTTTAATAGTTGATGAGGTGCTGGCAGTGGGCGATGCTCAGTTCCAGAAAAAATGTCTTGGGAAAATGAAGGATGTAAGCCAAGAAGGGAGAACTGTTTTGTTTGTGAGCCATAATATGGCTGCTGTGAGTACTCTATGCAATAAAGGTATATTATTAGATGCTGGAAAGATTATTTCAGAAGGATTTGTTGATGATATCATTAATTCATACATTGAGAAGGGAAAAGAAACTCTTGGAGAGAGAGTTTGGAAAGATTTCAATACGGCGCCAGGGGATGATGTTGTCCGTCTGAAAAGCGTCCAGATTATCTCAGATGGTGAAGTAACTGATAATGTACGAATCGATAAAGATGTACTTGTAGAGTTTGAATTTTGGAATAAGAAACCAGGGGCACTTATAAGTTCAAGTATTCATCTTCTTGATAGGATGGGTGTTGGCGTACTAGCATCATCAAATATGAGATCTGCGAGCCTAAATGACGACGGGTGGTTCGGGCGCCAACATCCAGTTGGTTTATTTAAAACTTCATGTAAGATTCCTGCAAATTTTTTAAATGAGGGTCAATATTTTATAAACGTAATTATATTAACGGACGTTATGAATGCTCGTTTAAAAGTAGATGAGGTGGTTTCATTTACCGTACATGATACTGGTGAAATGAGAAAGGAATATGCTGGAAATTGGCTCGGAGTGGTGCGACCGAAGCTGGAATGGCGCACAAATTTAATGACGGAATCGGAGGTAATTCAATGAAAGTAGTAATTTTAGCTGGAGGATACGGGTCAAGAATTAGCGAAGAAACAGTTTTAAAACCCAAGCCGATGATTGAAATAGGTGGTAAACCGATTATTTGGCACGTCATGAAAATGTATTCACATTTTGGTTATAATGATTTCATAATTTGTTTGGGTTATAAAGGATATATAATTAAGGAATACTTTACTAATTACTTTTTACATATGTCTGACATAACAATAGATCTTAAAAATAATAAAACTGTAATTCATAATAATTTTGCAGAACCTTGGCGTATCACATTTGTGGATACTGGTGAAGAAACAAAGACTGGGGGGCGAATTAAAAGGATAAAACCCTATATTGGTGATGAAACCTTTATGCTTACCTATGGGGATGGTGTCGGCGATATTAATATTGAAACGCTTTTATCGTTCCATAAAAAGCAAGGTAAATATGCAACGGTCACCGCAGTGCAGCCCCCAGGAAGATTTGGCGCGATAAGCATAAACAATGAAGGTGTTGTAGATACTTTTAATGAGAAACCTGCAGGGGATGGGGGATTGGTCAATGGTGGATTTTTTGTACTAGAACCGAAGATTTTTGACTATCTCAAAGATGATCAAACAATATGGGAAAGAACCCCATTGGAATCATTAGCTAATGAAGGCCAATTAAACGCATACCAGCATAAAGGTTTTTGGCAACCGTTAGACACTTTACGAGATAAGAATGCACTGGAAGAAATTTGGGAAAGCGGAAAACCACCATGGAAGATATGGATATGAACAAGAAAACAGATAAGAACCTGGTTGATTGCTTAAGAGACTTTAAAGGTAAAACCATTTTAATCACGGGTCATACAGGATTTAAAGGAGGATGGTTAGCCCTCTGGTTAGAATCTCTCGGTGCTAAAGTCATAGGTTTAGCTCTCCCTCCCCCCACCGAGCCTTCGTTTCTTGAATCAACCAACCTTGTGAATAAAATTACTCATATAATTGGTGATATTCGTGAATTTGACCAAGTTAGCTCAGTCATGAAGAAGTACAGGCCTGAGTTTGTATTTCATCTTGCCGCTCAACCCTTGGTTAGGCGGTCATACATAGAGCCAGTGATGACATTCGATACAAATGTAATGGGGACTGTTAATGTCCTAGAAGCAGTTCGTTCAACACCAAGCGTCAAAGTATGTATTTGTATAACGAGTGACAAGTGCTATGAGAACCGTGAATGGGATTACGCTTATCGGGAAAATGATCGAATGGGTGGAAAAGATCCATATAGTGCCAGCAAAGGAGCCGCTGAACTCATAATTTCATCATATCGCAATTCATTCTTTTCTCCTGATAAAATCTCTTCTCATGGAGTGAGTTTATCCTCAGTACGTGCAGGCAATGTGATTGGTGGTGGCGATTGGGCGGAGGACCGAATAGTTCCAGATTGCATTCGAGCTTTAACAGCGGATAAATCAATAATGGTTCGTAATCCGCAATCCATACGTCCGTGGCAATTTATCTTAGAGCCACTATATGGTTATCTATTGTTGGCAATTAATATGCGTAAACAACCTGACAAATATGCTGGTGCCTGGAATTTCGGCCCAACATATACCGGCAACATATGTGTCGGTGATTTAGTAAAGGAAATTGTGTCTGAATGGGGTAAGGGGAAATTTGAATTTCCACAATCTCAGGTAACGGATGTTTTTCATGAAGCTGGTACATTGAAACTTGATTGCACAAAATCTAATAATATTCTTGGTTGGACACCCGCCTACTCGGTAAAGAAAAGCCTAGAAGAAACGATTGCTTGGTATCTTGCTTATTATGGAAATAAGGAACAGATGGATAAGTATTCAATCTCACAGATAATGGCTTACCAAGAATATGGAAAATCCCAACGAGTCCCTAAACTCAAAATAGATACAAAGAGCACAATAGGAAGCGGGAGCAACACGCAATGATTTTCTCTCAATATAATAGGATAATCGAAGAGGATATCGCCAGAATTCTAAATTCAGATTTAACCTGGGAAAAATTTTCTGGTAAAACTTTCTTAATCTCTGGCGCAAATGGTTCTTTGCCAGCATACATGGTAGAAACCCTACTCACACTGAACAATAAGGATGCAAATGCTAACATCTCGGTAATCGGTCTGGTTCGTAATAGAGCAAAAGCAGCTGATCGTTTCAAAAATTATGCCAACAATAAAAATTTAAAATTAATAGAACATGACCTTGGTTCAAATAGGCCTATAGAAATTGATTGCAATATAGATTATGTGGTTCACGCAGCGAGCCAAGCAAGCCCAAAGTATTATGGAACCGACCCTGTAGGAACAATGCTTCCAAACATAATCGGTACCTTCAATCTACTGGAACTGGCACGGAAGAAGAAATCAACGGGTTTTCTCTTGTTCAGTAGTGGAGAGGTCTATGGTCAATTGAACGACGAACAAATTTCAGTCAGTGAAAACACATACGGCTCTCTTGATCCAATGGATGTGCGTTCATGCTATGGTGAAAGTAAAAGAGCTGCTGAAACTTTGTGTGTTTCATATTTTCAGCAATACCATGTTCCAGTAAAAATAGCCAGAATTTTTCACACATACGGCCCCGGAATGAAATTGGACGACGGGCGTGTATTTTGCGATTTTGTCTCACAAATTGTGAAAAATGAAAATATAGTCCTTAACAGTGATGGAAGCGCAAAGAGGGCGTTTTGCTATATCTCAGATGCAACCAAGGCCTTCTTCAAAATATTGCTTGATGGCGAGAACGGACTAGCATACAATGTTGGTAATGATGAAATGTTTGTAAGCATCAAACAACTTGCAGAATGCTTGGTGAACTTATTTCCCGAAGATAGATTGCAAATTGTAATGGATGAAAGTCAACAAGCACCGGGGTATATGCAATCAAAGGTCAATGCATGTAAACCCGATACATCTAGAATGCGAAAACTTGGGTGGAGCCCAAAAATCTCCATCGAAGCCGGGTTTAGGCGAACCGTGGAATACTACAAATCGAAGGTGGCTTAAATGAGTTATTTAAAGGACACGATTACTAAATATAAGGATGGAAAGATTGACAAATCCCAATTCATAGAAGAAATGCACGCCCAGCATGTATTATTGAATGATTATCAGGAGCATCTTGGCAGCTCAAAATTGGAATCAATCGAGCTGAACAAAAACGGTATATATGTAAGAACAAAATCTGGAATTAAAATGAAGTGGGATGTGCAGGATGCCAGGTCGATCCCTTCCGAGATCATAAATTTTGGAAATTATGAATTTAATGAATTTAAGCTCATTATGAACATAATCAGGCCAGAGGATGTCGTTTTCGACATTGGCGCCAATATTGGCTGGTATTCCTTGAACATAGCGTCCGCCAAAACAAAAACCAAGATATTCGCTTTCGAACCTATACCCTACACATATTCTTTTTTAAAGGAAAACATTTCATTGAGCCAGGCAAAAAACATTAAACCTTTCAATATCGGATTTTCAGACACAGAAGGCCAAGTAGTTTTCTTTTTTGATTCGAAACTTACTGGTGCAACGTCCCTCCGAAACATCTATCATAAAAAGGATAAATTGAAAGTAAAGGCTACAGTCCAAAGACTAGATGATTTTGTAGCAAAAAAGAAAATATCCCGAATAGATTTCGTTAAAATTGATGTGGAAGGCGCTGAGCTCCTGGTCCTCAAAGGTGGCCTCGAAACATTGAAACAATTAAAACCCATCCTTTTCGTTGAAATGTTGAGAAAATGGAGTGCTGAATTTGATTATCATCCCAATGACATAATAGAAATGTTAGCTGATATTGGATATTCATGTTATACAATTAAAGATGGCAAACTTGTCGATTTTCACCGCATGACTGATACAACCATCGAGACAAATTTCTTTTTTGCTGACCCAAAAAAGCACAATGATGTACTAAAAAAAGTAACTGTACCTCGAGGTGGCAACAAATGAAAACACGGGTAACTGACTACATCGCCGATTACCTTTACAAGATCGATATAAAAGAAGTGTTCATGGTTTCCGGCGGGGGGATGATGTTCCTCTCTGACGGACTGGCGCAGCATCCGCACCTCCGTGTGGTATGCAACCATCACGAGCAGGCCTCAGCAATGGCAGCAGTATCTTATGCAAAATACAATGAAAATTTCGGTGCTTGTTACCTGACAACCGGGTGTGGTTGCACGAACGCCATAACAGGGCTCCTCAACGCATGGCAGGACAATGTATCCTGTATATTCATCTCTGGCCAGTCGAAAAGAAAAGAGACTGTGGCAAATTCCGGGCTCAAGCTCAGGCAGTTCGGTGTCCAGGAAGCAAACATCATACCGGTTGTAGATTCCTTGACCAAATATGCAGTAATGGTCAATGAGCCAGAAATGATTGCCTATCATCTGGACAAAGCAACGTTTTTGGCAAAATCCGGCAGACCAGGCCCAGTGTGGATCGATGTACCCCTCGATGTACAAGGCGCAATCATTGAAACTAAAGGGCTTCGACGATTGACAAAATTAGAAAAAGATGAATTAATTAATTTCAAGGAAGAGCCGACCAAAGAGGAAATTGGTATGGTCATCAAGCTCTTGGCAAAGGCTAAAAGACCTGTAATAATCGCTGGCCAGGGCATAAGGCTTTCAAAAGGCGTAAATGAGTTCAGGAAATTTGTAGAAAGGTTGAAAATCCCTGTGGTTGCTTCGCGACTAGGGATAAATGTGCTCCCCAGTGCGCATCCTCTCTTCATTGGGAGGATTGGAAACAAGGGCGACCGCGCAGGCAATTTTGCAGTACAGAACTCAGACCTTGTGATAGCAATCGGAAGCAGGCTCAGTGTTTCATCCACTGGGCATGAGTACAAGACCTTCGCCCGTGAAGCCAAAATAGTTGTGGTGGATATTGACCCCGAAGAACACAGAAAAAACACTGTCAGGATTGACCATTTCATTAATGCCGATGCGAAAAATTTTATCACTCAATTTAATAATATTTCATTGGATGGTCACAGTGAATGGATAAAAAAATGCCAGCACTGGAAATCCAAATACCCTGTATGCTTGCTAGAATATGCAAATGAGAAAAATGGCATCAATCTTTATTATTTTGTCGACAGATTGAGCGCTAATATGAAGCCAGATTCAGTTACAGTATCTGATGCTGGTTCCTCATTTTATGTAGCCTCACAAGGAATTCAATTGAAGGCTCGCCAAAGGTATATTACGACCGGAGGACAGGCTGAGATGGGTTACACAATACCGGCTACAATAGGCGTTTCTTTTGCGCGAGGTAAGAAGGAAGTTCTTGGGATTACCGGAGATGGGTCTTTCCAGATGAACCTCCAGGAACTGCAGACAATAATCCATCATGACCTTCCAATAAAATTATTTGTTTGGAATAACGATGGGTACCTGTCAATAAGAGCATCACAGCGAAAATTTTTCAACGGAAGATTCATTGGTACTGACAGTACGTCCGGTGTTTCGTTCCCAGACCTGCGGAAAATTGCCCGCGCTTACGGTATTCAATATTTCAAGGCCTCAGATAGTAAAAAATTAGATGGCGTTTTAAAAGTTGTAATGAGGCATCCAAAGGCTGTGATTTGCGAAATCATGTGCTTGCGCGATCAAGAGATTGTGCCCACAGTTTCATCATTAAGAAAAGAAGATGGGACAATGGTTTCCAAGCCGCTTGAAGATATGTATCCATTCCTGGATAGGGTTGAATTTAAGCGAGAGATGATAATACGACCACTTGAGGATTGACAATGAGCAAAAAGACTATACCACCGGAGCAAAACCCAGGTAGAGAAAAAGGCGAGGTCGAGCTAAGAAGCCAGATATTGAAACTGGTCGCTGATTATGCATTGGCCTACCATGGGAATAAGCAGTTCATCCCTGGCGTTTCTCCAGTTCCAGTTTCCGGCAAGGTTTTTGATACAACGGATGTTCAATCACTGGTTTCCTCTTCACTTGACTTCTGGTTGACAACAGGACGTTTCAACCTTGAATTTGAGAAACAATTGTCTTCATTTTTAAAATCGAAGTACCTGTTGACAACGAACTCGGGTTCCTCTGCGAATTTGCTAGCTGTTTCTGCATTGACCTCACCACTTTTGGGTGAGCGAGCCATGGTTCCCGGGGACGAAGTAATCACCGTAGCAGCTGGATTTCCAACTACGGTAAATCCAATTCTTCAAAATGGTTTCTTACCGGTCTTCTGTGATGTGGACATACCAACTTACAACATTAGGAACGATCAGATTGAAAAGGCCATTTCAAATAAAACGAGGGCGATAATGCTGGCGCATACATTGGGGAACCCTTTTGACCTAGATGAAGTATTGCGTATTGCAAAGGAGCACAGTTTATGGGTCATTGAGGACTGCTGCGATGCCCTGGGTTCCAAGTATAATGGCAAGAGAGTAGGTGCATTTGGGGACATAGCCACATTTAGCTTTTACCCAGCCCACCATATTACGATGGGTGAAGGTGGAGCAGTTGCAACCAATGACCCCAAGTTAAAAAAGATTATCCAGTCGTTCAGGGATTGGGGCCGGGACTGCCATTGCGAACCAGGTCAAGACAACACATGTGGCAATCGATATGGGCACAAGTTCGGGGATCTTCCCCAAGGATACGACCACAAGTATGTTTATTCTCATGTTGGATACAATTTGAAAATCACCGACATGCAAGCGGCCGTCGGCGTCGCCCAATTGGGGCACTTGCCTGACTTTATCAAGGCGAGAAAACAGAATTTTAATTTATTGTCAAAGAAACTTAAATCGATGGAGGATTGCCTTATACTCCCGGAAGCGACTCCGAACAGCGACCCTTCATGGTTCGGTTTCCCGATAACTCTGCACGACGATGTGCCATTTTCTCGCACCGATTTGCTCAAGCAACTGGAACTCGACAAGATTGGAATGCGCCTGTTGTTTGGTAGCAACCTGATTAGACAGCCATATTTCAATGGAAAATCCCACCTTGTTTCTGGTCAATTGGAAAATACTGAGATAATTACGAACAATACGTTCTGGGTAGGTGTTTATCCTGGCCTCACTTCCGAGATGATATCTTACATCGCTTCAAGCATTGAAAATTTCGTCAGAAGGAAGAGGTAAGGCGAATGTCTTATTTTCTCAATGATTTTCGATTTAAAATGCAAGGCGACTCCGAAATAAACCTAGCATTGAAGCTTACTCATCATGGCAGGGACAGTTAATGACACAGAATAAACCAATCTTATCAATTTGTATTCCTACTTACAACCGTGCAGAATTGCTACGCACTGCCTTAATATCACTGGTACCCCAAATAAAAGAGTGTGGGGATGATGTGGAACTTGTAGTTTCGGATAATTGTTCTACTGACAACACTGGGGAAGTTGTTGAATGGGCCAAAGAATTTGGATCGTTCCTTTATCATCGAAATGAAGAGAACATTGGTGCCGCTCGCAATGTAATGCATGTCGTAAATCTAGCCACTGGCGAATTTTGTTGGGTCCTTGGCGATGACGATTTTGTACGTGTCGGAGGGGTCAAAAAAGTACTGCAAATATTAAAAGATCATTCCGACATAGATTACGCGTTCGTTAATGCGATGCATATTAATTACAAACAATTGGAAAATTATCCGCAACCTCTCTCAGTAAAAGACTTGCCAGATGATTTGCGACTTGAAAGTAATGATACCTCAGAAAAATGTATAGATAAATGGGAATTGTTGATAGATCCCCAGATATCAAGCGCGCTTCTAGGAGGTATTCAATTATCAGTATTTCGTCGTTCTATCTGGTGCAAGTACTCAGACACCATCAACATTGGGGAGGCTTTCTCTTCATTCGATTCTACATATCCACATTTAAAGATATTCGCACAAGGTCTAGTTGGAAAGAAAGCTTACTATATCGGATTGCCACAAATAATTGTAGTGGATGGGGCTAGAGAATGGTGGGATTTAGTTCCTATGATTATTTTGGTCCGTTTTAATGAAATGCTTGATTTATACGAACATTGTGGGGTTGAATCGAAAATAATACGCCCCTGCCGCGATTATGTTTTAAGCCAAAGTGGACCCTTACTTATAAGAATGTTAATCCATCCGAATACTCCCGGTCGTGAATATGTTTCCGTTATTAAATTCATCAAACGTTTTTGGCATTACAAGGCATTTAGAAAATCATTAGCTAGAGGATTGCTCATGAATTTAAAATCAACATTCTCTTAATACGCTAAAACAAAAGCATTTATATGGCTATATCTTATTCAAATATGCATATGAAAGTGCTGATATTGGGTATCTACGGCATGCTGGGACACAAACTAGTCCAAGTTCTAGCCAGGGAGCATGAAATTTTGGGTACGTGCAGAGAGGTCAGAGAAATAAACATGATTTCAAAAGATAGAATCATGAAAGATGTGATGGTCAATGATTTTCAGAGCATTATTACTGCTATTGATTCTGTCAAGCCAGATGTGGTCATCAATTGTATTGGCCTGATAAAACAGTTGAAGGAGGCAGATGAATTGACCACTTCCTTGGAAATCAACTCCCTGTTCCCGCAAAAGCTTGCTCTGGCCTGCAATGCTCGAGGAATTCGATTGATACATTTCAGCACAGATTGTGTATTTTCTGGAACTCAGGGGATGTACAAGGAAACTGATATTCCTGATGCTACCGATGCATATGGTCAGAGTAAGTTCTTGGGCGAGGTTAAAGGTGAAAACTGCCTCACTATCAGGTCTTCTATCATAGGACGCGAGTTGGGGACGCAAAATGGTCTCCTCGAATGGTTCATTGGCAATCGCGGTAAAACTGTTCACGGATATCGTAAGGCAATTTATTCGGGTTTTACAACTCTGGAGATGGGCAATATCGTGAATAAAATAATAGTGGATTATCCTGCATTATCTGGTGTTTGGCAAATCGCTTCCCAACCAATATCCAAATACGAGTTGCTCAAACTCATTAATACAGAATTTAAACTTGACATCAATATAAAACCTGATGACAGTATTATCTGTGACAGAAGCCTTGACGGTTCCAAATTTTCCTCAGAAACTGGTTATAAGCCCCCAAGCTGGCAGAGCATGATCGAGGCAATATCTAAAGACGACAAGACGTATACGGATGTGAAAATATGATATTGGACAATAAGAACATATTGATTACAGGTGGAACTGGCTCATTGGGCAAGGTTCTGGTAAAGCGATTGCTTTCTGGAGATACTGGCACGCCAAAGCAAATTGTGGTGTTCTCGCGCGACGAGGCGAAGCAGCACTTCATGCGACTCGCCTTTTTAAACAGGAAATCCGCAACTGACGAAGTTATCTACCAGAATTTCAAGGATTTGCTGACATTCCGCATAGGTGATGTGCGAGATTTCCACAGCGTGAGCGGGGTGGTACGGAACGCAGACATCATCTTCAATGCGGCAGCATTAAAGCAGGTGCCATCGTGCGAGTATTTCCCATATGAGGCAGTACAAACCAACATCGGAGGTCCGGAGAACATTGTGCGAGCAATCAGAGAGCACGACCTGAACGTCGAAACTGTCGTGGGCATCTCGACGGACAAGGCAGTCAAGCCAGTGAACGTGATGGGGATGACGAAGGCGATACAGGAACGTGTGTTTCTGAAGGCGAACCTCGATTGCAAGAACACTAGGTTTGTGTGCGTCAGGTACGGTAACGTCCTGGCATCCCGGGGTTCTGTTATACCCTTTTTCCATGACCAGATTACAAAAGGCGGCCCTGTAACCATTACCACCCCAGATATGACCCGATTTTTACTCACTCTTGACCAAGCTGTTGATACTGTCTTCGCAGCCGTGAAGGAAGCAAAACCGGGTGAGACATACATTCCTAGAGTTCCGTCAGCCAGGATAATTGACGTGGCTGATGCGCTTATTGAAAAGCGGAAGATCAAAAAGGTTATTATCGGAGTACGTCCCGGAGAAAAAATCCATGAGATTTTAATCACCGAGGAAGAGATTCACAGAACTCTGGACCGCAAAAAGTACTATGCCATTGCCTCAATTCTTCCTGAGTTGGCTGGCGTAAAGAAAATTAAGCCACTATTGAAAGAAGAATTCAGTTCAAAGGATGACCTTATGAGCCCGAAAGAAGTATACCAATTACTAAAAAAGAACAAGCTACTCATAGGCGATTCAATACTGGAAGAAGGAGAGATGTTGAGATGAAGGTTCTGACGATTTTGGGAACGCGACCGGAAATCATCCGGTTGAGCCGGGTCATAGCCAAGCTGGATGAATGCTCAGACCATGTTTTAGTCCACACTGGCCAGAATTACGATAAGAATTTGAATGAGGTATTTTTCAAAGAACTTAAGGTAAGAAAGCCAGACCATTTCCTAAATGCTAAAGGAAGTTTCGCTGAACAAGTTGGTATCATCCTGAAAGGAGCTGAAAAGATTCTTAATTCAGAGAAGCCAGATAAAGTACTACTTTTGGGCGACACCAACAGTGCTCTTTCGGTTCTCGTTGCGAAGAGATTGGGTATACCTGTGTATCATATGGAGGCAGGCAATCGCTGTTACGATGACCGTGTGCCAGAGGAAATAAATCGCCGGGTGATCGACCACAGCAGCGATATACTAATGCCATACACCGAACGGAGCCGGATGAACCTTCTCCGGGAAGGGATAGCCAGCGAGCGCATCTATGTGACTGGAAATCCAATTAAAGAGGTACTTGACCATTATGGGCCTCAGATCAATGCCAGTAAAGTTCTTCAGAAATATGGATTAAAGCAAAAGAAGTACATGCTTGCCACACTGCACAGGGCGGAAAATGTAGATATCAAAGAGCGGCTTGACGATTTTGTAGAGGCATTCAATAAGCTGGCTTCAATACACAAAGTTCCCATAATCTGGAGCATTCACCCCCACACCCGTGCAAGGTTGCAAAAAAGGAAACTTGACAAGAGAATCGTCGCGGTGGAGCCGCTCGGTTTGTTCGATTTCGTGAAACTTGAGAAGAACGCCATGTGCGTGCTTACAGATTCTGGAACCGTCCAGGAGGAGTGTTGTATATTCAAGGTTCCGAATGTTACTCTTCGTGATGTTACTGAACGGCCAGAGACCATCGAGGTTGGCAGCAACATACTTAGTGGTTCCAATCCTGATAACATAATCAAATGCGCGGAAATAGCCTTTGCACAGCCTTGTAATTGGAACCCACCGGTCGAATACCTTGCTCCAGACGTCAGCAGCACCGTTGTAAACATTTTGCATGGAAACATACGGTGATTGTTTGACTGAAGAGCCACTTGTTTCCATAATTATTCCTGTTTACAATGGCTCGGATTATTTGAATTCGGCATTAGAGAGTGCGTTTTCTCAAACATATAAAAATATTGAAGTAGTTGTGATAAACGATGGCTCGAACGATGATGATAAAACCGATGAAATATGTAAATCATATGGAAACAGGATAGTGTATTTGAATAAACAAAATGGCGGTGTGGCATCCGCTTTAAATGCAGGAATCAAATTGGCAAAAGGTGAATACATCTCCTGGCTTAGCCATGATGATATGTATATTAAGGATAAAATTGAAAAACAAATTTTATTTTTAAATGATTATAAAGATAAAAATAATAAAAAATGCATTTTATATAGCAATTTTATTATCATCCACGTATTGGAAAATAAAAGAGAAAAAATTACTCTTTCATTAGAAAATCCTGATACTTTTTACGAATCATTAATGACCCGAGGTGGTTTTATACACGGTTGTACGACGCTCATTCCTAAAGAAGCTTTTACCAAAGTAGGCTATTTTAATGAAAAGCTACAAACAACACAAGATAATGATATGTGGCTTAGGATGAATACAATGTATGATTTTGTACAAATGAATGAATATTTTGTTGAATCTAGAGATCATCCAGGTCAAGGATCAAAAGTCATGAAAGATATACATGAACATGAAAGAAATGCTTTTTTTAAAGATAACTTAAAATATTTTTATGACGTAAATCATAGCACCAAATTTAAAATCAGAAATTATGGTAAGCTAATATTTTCTTTTAAACGAAGGGGACTAATTGATGCTTATAAATATTCTTTAAAGATGATAAGAAAAAAGAAATTACTGTTAAATGGAGACGATTTGATATATCTGATTTATGCATTTTTTTATTTTCCTCATCGAGTGAATTTGATAATTGTTCGATTGTTTGACTATATTTTAAAAATAAAGAGTAATTATTATTAAGTTGATGCTAATGTCCCTTTATGCACGATAAAGATTATTGGGAGGAACGCTATAAACAGGGCAAAGGAAGTGGAGAAGGTTCTATAGGAAGTTATAAAAAATGGAAGTGGGAGATTATTAAACATCACGTTAAAGATTTGGATGACATTTTAGATGTTGGTTGTGGTGATTTAAGTTTCTGGGAAGGTCAGGATTGCCAAAAATATACCGGAATAGATTTTTCATCGATAATCATTGAAAATAATCAAAAATTACATCCTGATTGGAAGTTCATTGTAGCCTCCGCTAGTGATCAATTAAATGTCTCAGCTAGAATTGTTTTATGCCTTGATGTATTATTTCACATAATGGATGAAAACACATATATAAAAATTTTAAATAATCTTGGATTATGGTCAAATGAATGGCTTCTTATTTTCACCTGGGAAAAAAACCCATTTGATAAACGTAAGGGCATACGAAAAATTTTAACAAAACCAAAAGTAACAGATGGGGCCTATCAATATTATCGAGATTTTTCGAAATATGTGAATATTCTCGAATCACATGGCTTTATTTTACTAGAAACACGTTCAATCGATCTCAGTCCCTCTGATGAATCTCGCCCAATTGGTGCAATGTATGTGTTTAAAAAAGTCAAATAATAATTCTATATTAAGGCGATTTACTGCCACATAATAACCCCCCTAATAATTGAGTTCCAATTAACGATTACATTAGACCAAATCATTGTTGCTACATTATCCACATTTTAAAATGAATAATTTCACGTGGGGATAACTCTCATAACGAAAGAATTACATTCTAAACGCTTTCCAATACTTTAATAATTTCATTCAATTGCTTCTTTTCACCAAATCTATCTACCATTAAATTTCGAAAATTATCAGACTCATCTTTCCGAATGTTTTCATCCGACGAATAATAATCTAGCACTTTCTGCTTAAGCTCGTGATTATGCAAATATATATTCTCCTTTGGAACAAACTCTTCGGCACCTGACCACCAATGCACAAGAGGGTAGCACCCGCTAGACATGGCTTCATGTAAGGAGACACAAAAGCTTTCCCAGTAACTATTACTTATGTAAATATCGATTCTCTTGAACCATTCGTGTGGGTCATCAATATGTCCTTCGAAAATTACGGATTCTTTAAGATTTAATTTATCTATTAATTCCATTAGAGCCATTGGATATCTTTTTTCCCCGATTTGCTCCCCTCCACCAATGATTAATTTCAAATCTGGCTTTTCTTTTTTGATTTCTGAAAATGCAAGGATTAGGTCATAAAGACGTTTTACAGGAACGAGACTGGATAAGACACCTAAATTGTTATTCAAAGTCTTGTTTTCTGGAATATTGAATTTGTCAACATTAATTACATTGTTTATAACAGATGTTCTGGCATTGGAATAATTTGGAAATTTATCCAAGAACCTTTTTTGCATTATTTTGCTTACGAGAATTACTCGGTCCACTTTGGTCCAATCGACAATATCGGCATATGTTGTAAGTTCATAAGAGTGAAGCCGAGTCACTATTTTCGAATGTTTATTGTATTTAGTTGCATCTACAAGGTTTTGATCTGCCCATTCGAAAAATGAAACATCTGCCCAGGCCATTAATTTTGTCATCTGCTTTTTTCTAAGAATATTGTGGATTCTGCTTCGTCCAAAGGGCAAATTCACAACTGGTTCCACAAATAAACGGACTTCATGTTTCTTACATATTTCTTTATATATCTCTTCGAAGAAATTCATGTTTGACGCAAATATTGCTACTTTCATTAATTTAGTAGATACTGTCCTTAGGATATAATAATTTCTTAGTAATTTAGAATATTTGGCAGTCCGGAGGTGTTTATTTAGTATTCCATGGCCAAAATGATTAAAATATTATATTTCTTTAAGAATTCAATCCTTTCCAGTAAATTCAAAGTATGGTTATGAAATGTACAAACCATCTTTAGGTCTACTCGATAATAACTCTCTCAAAGAACGCCAATCTTTCCTTTTCTTTCATTGCCACATCTATAGGCTCAATGTACTTACGTTCCACTCTTTTGCCCATCCAATTTTGGACAAATTCCCTTAAAGTTTCTAGATTTTCCTCCACATTAGTCAGCGTATTAGGAAGTTGGAGTAAGAACGGAGCCCCATTTGGAAAATCTGAGTCCTTGTACCCATTTATCACAGGTAGGCCGTATGCCAGGTATTCCCTAACTTTCAAAGGGCATGCCTCTTGCATATTCTTTTCATATAGAGATAGCGTCCCAATAGCTACATCATATCCGGGTAGGATCTTTTCATATTGATCCCGGCTGATGTGACCGTGAAATCGGACATTTGGAGGTATAGCACTTCCATCATCGAATCCTTCAAAGCCGATAATATCAAATTTCCAGTCAGGGAACGATTTTGCCATCACAGCAATTTTTTCAACCCCGTGCCAAAAAGCATCCTTGGTTCCAATGAAAACGAGGTGTGGTGTGGTGTTATTGGTTGGTGGTAGAACCTTAAAATTATTTAATGGGATTCCGTTCGCAACAACCGTTCTTTGTTTTCCAAATTCGATAAACCTGTCTGCCAGTTCATGCGTGACAAAAACAAACCCTTTCGCCATTTTTAAAATTCGGTTGCGTCGGTATTTGTATTTTGCAAAGGTTCTTTTATCTGGTTTGTTGAATCGTTTGAATTCCACAATGTCATCGCTGTTTATTTCAATTATTGTGGGATATTTCTTCATAATCGGTTTAAGTAATTGATATTTAACCGCAAATCTGGCATATATTATATCCGGTTTCCATTCGATGATTTTATGTAACAAACTTTTCTTTCCGGTGATTGAAGTCATAATTGTGCTTTTCTCACTTTTGCATATAATAATTGATAAATCCCTAATTCCTTCCCAAATTTTTGTATTGTCTGATATCACAAATAACGTGACTTCGTAATCATAAGATACCCAAGCTCGGATTTGAGCTGATATTTTTTTCAAAACACCGCTTTCAACGCTGAAGTCTTCTTCTAATAAGAGATATGCGATTTTCATTCAGGGTTCCATTTCCCCAAATGTCTGATTAATATATAAATTAATGCACAATTGAATCTTTTATTTAAATAATGTCCTGTCACGATATGGCAAGGATATTATCTTTGGAACGCCTATCCCGTAGTATGTGGAGATCGAAATACATCACATCCCGCGGGAAAATAGTGATTCGTAGGGTATATAAATCGCAATTCATATTCCCTATTAAACATCTGTTTGACAACACTATGGATGGAATTCATTATACTATGACGACTGGCCGTGAACTTCCGAGACTCAAGGTCAACAAGGATAAAGTGAATGTGTTATGTGTCATCCGAGATATGACATTAGGTGGCGCGGAGCGGGTCATGCTCAATATTGTCAAGGGTCTTGATAAGGAGAAATACGATTTTCATCTTGTGGCAACTTATCGTGACAATGCATGGGCCAACAAATTCGCACCTTTTTTCAAAAATATTATCGTGATGGAAAAAAGACCTGTAAATCAAAAGTTCTTCAATCTGTTTATGAATCAGGTTGTCGAGAAGTTGGACATTGATATTTTATTCACTTATAATGCAGCTAAGGGTTATAGATACCTGCCATCATTGAAAAAACATTTCCTTCGAGTAGTCACCTTTGACATAATGCATGCTGAAGAAAGTGAAGGTGCCAGGATTGAGTTCATTGATTATGCTGAATATTTAGATAAGCGTGTTTGCATTAGCAAGCATTTAAAGAATTATCTGGCATCAAGATATATGGAGAAAGGGATTTCCGAATTATACAATCCCAAACTTCTTGTCATATACAATGGAATAGATATAACTCCGTTTCTTAATGGTGTAAACCTCCAGGGTCAATTTAAAGAACGAATGAAAATCAGACCAGATGTAAAAATAATAACCTTTATAGGTAGAATCACGAGCGAGGAAAAAAACCCCGAATTGTTTATCAGTGTTGCCCAAAGGTTCTTATCTATGACTGAGAGAGATGATGTGTTATTTGTGATGGCCGGAGACGGACCAGATTTACTAAAATGCAAAAATATAATTACTCAACATGGACTTAATAAACAGTTTATTTTTACGGGTGTCCTAGATGATAAAGGAGTAATTGAGTTGTTGGCCGACTCTGAAATCATGCTAGTGACATCACATAACGAGGGAATCCCTTTTACAATTCTCGAATCAATGGCCATGAAAGTACCCGTTATCAGCACGGACGTGGGCGCGATACATGAGGTCATACGAGACGAAGAAACCGGATTCCTTGTAGTGGTTGATCAATTCATGGTTGATTCGTTTATCGATAAGATTAATCATCTCCTATCGAATTCTGATGTCAGAGAATTAATTGCAGATAATGCATTCCACGATATTATTTCAAAATATACCTTGAATTCAATGGTTTCGGAATATCAGAACCTTTTCAAAGAATTGTGTTCAGAAAAGAGTAAACACAAATAGAACAAACATTATCAGCCCTTTTCTCATTTATTTCCCCCTCTTATTGATTAATTTAAAATACAAATTCTCAATCATAATCATGTTCTTTTCGATATCTGCACTATCTTGGATGATCTTCCAATTGACTTTCCTTGCTTCGGTTCGTAACACGTTGTCATTGATTGCCATCACTATTTTTTTCGCTAAATCCTTTGTGTCGTCTACAGGAACTAATAATCCGTTCTTCCCATTATCAATCCAGTCCCTGTTTGCTGGAATATCCGTGACTATCGGAAAACATCCGCATGCCATTGCCTCGAATAGCGATATTGATGCTCCGTCTGATAGCGATGTTGAAACATAAAAATCTGATGAACCGAGCAATAATGGAATCTTGTCATGGTCTACTGCGCCTTTGAAATCTATATTTTTACTTATATTTAATTTTTGAGCCAGGTTTATAAGTTCTTGTTTCAGCGGTCCATCTCCGATAATAATAAATTTTGCATCCGGAATTTCACACACCACATGTGGAATCGCTTTAATCAGCATTTCAATGTTGTATACTGGTTTAAAATTTCGGGTGCTTATTATTTGGGTTCCATTTAATTTAACATTATCCCTCACAGTTAAATTGAACACTTTTAGATTCACCCCCTCTGGGCGGGTGATTATTCTTTCTTTCTTCACATTGAATGTTTTTACCAGTTCATTTGACATGTTTTCGGATAATGATACAACAATATCCATTTTTTTAATGGATATTTTATTTATGAATTTGGTCAATTTAGATTTTTTCCAGTTCAAATATGCATCTGAACCGGTCATCACCATTATTTTTGGATAATGTCCGGAATACGCTGTATAAAAACCGAATTCCGTCAAGAAGTATCCATTGACAATATCAGGGGATATCGATTTGATAATTTTTCTCACCGTTCGAATTTTTCCCCACATAGCCTTTTTAGGAAATGGCTTTAACATCGGAGAGAAAGAAGTAGGTACACTATGGATTGTGACATTGGGGAATTCAAAATTAGAAGGAATGTAAGTTTCATATGTAATCACATGGACATTATGACCCCTGGCAGCGAACCATTTGATCATCCTTTGGAAATGATTCAATTCCAGGCAACCAATGAAACATATTTTCACTATTTTCCCCCCATGCTATGTTTTAATTTTTTCAATGTCTGATACTTTACATCTTTCACATACCAATCTACATTAATAATTTCTCCGCCCCAGCCGGATTTGAAAAAATATATGCCGTTCTTTTCGTCAGAAGGCATTCCGCCTAAATCGTATAGTTCAAAACCGGATTTCTTACTTTCCATAATCGCGCTCCAAACCATCAAATAGTAGGGTCGCAACCCCATATAATCATCAAAGACGCCTCTATAACGTTCTACAACAATATTGCGGTGTTTGAATAGAATATCGCCTCCGATTATTTTATTTTCAAACACTGCAGCCCGAACCCATAATTTATTTTTATCAAATGATTTGAACAAAATTTGAAAAAACGAATATGGCGGTAGATATGCATTTTCTCTCTGATGGACACTTAGTATTGCTTCATACACAAGTTTCAAATTAGCTTCGTTGTTTACATTCTCAATTTGAATTCCATTCGTTTCTGCTTTTCTAACATATTGGCGCCATTTTTTTCTGACTTTCTGTTCCAATTCTTTTTCACTATTTTTCAAATCAACAAGGGAATTCAATCGTGCTGATGTTCTATAATCTCTTTCCATTAATATTGTCTTTAATGTTTCTCCTTCAAATGGCGATATTCTTAATGAGATTGCACCTTTTATCTTCGCAATTTTTTCCATATGAATAACTAAATCATTCACTATTTCATTTGGTAAATTTGTCGAGATTGCACATGGTCCTCCATAATCCCAAGTACTATCCAGTGGAGAAAATAAAACATATTTTCCTTTTAGCAATGGTTTATTGGCAATCGGTTTTAGAAACCCTGGATAGATGCCTACAATTTCACCTTTGTCCTCGGCAACCAGACATAATGTTCTGATTTCCAATCCTTCCTCGATGACTTCCTTCCACTCCCACGTATGCGCGTAGGTTGCACTCGGAGACTTGCTGGCAACGTCATTCCAGCCATTTTTATCCTCCGGTACCGCTTCCCTCACTTTAATCATTTATTATCTCCGTTTTCTTTCCAGATTCGACAATTACTCTCTTTATTTTACCATCTGGGTAGAATATCTCGATTGGAATTCGTGTATCAGAATTCACAGTCAGGGCATTCGAATCGAATGAAATATCCAGCTTCACATTCTCACGTTTTTTCCACCAGGCTGTGCATTCTCTTGCAGTTGTAATCCAGTACTTCTTTTCTTTGAGGTATTTGGTGGTGTCATCGAATGATTTTGTGACATCCGGATGTGATTTTTCATTGATGTACATGTTGTGGAATATTGGAATAAACACGCCATTGTGTTGTTCCACTACTGCGCACAGTTCCTTGATTTTCATCATCATGGCAGAATAATCCATTCCGTGATGGAGTGCTGTCCAGTCCATGTACGATGTGGGCAGTTCCAGGATGTCGAATCGTTCTTTTATCAAGGAATCGAATGGATGGAATGGCAGGCAAGTTCCGGCTCTGAACCCGAATTTATCATTGTATGAATGAGTGAGATCGTATTCAAGTCCTGCCTTTTCCTGGTACCGCCAGGTATGCGGGACCATGAAATTGAGGCCGTGCTGTCTAGTTCCCACAATTTTGATGCCTGTAATGTTTTCCAGTTCTTTCTTTTCCTTTTCCAATGTCGCAGCGCTCTGGAATGAATGTTGGGTGCCGTGAAGCGCTATCTCGTCCTTTTTATCGAGCTGACCCAGGATTGTTTTGAAATGCGCTTGGTGCTTCCCGTAATCCGGGAAAAAATAGAATGATGCATTGATGCCATGCTTATTTTCGATATCCTTGATGTTCTGGATATTGTCATTGTATGGCTGTTTCTTCACCTTTCTGGTCATGGCATATTTTGCGAATTCCACGCCCTTTCCGGCAGGCGGGTTGTTTAGCGTGTCGATATCATGAGTAATGATTGCGCATGCAGGCTCGAAGTTCGGCCAGTTGGCGATTCTGACATAAGGCAACCCCTTGCCAAAAAGGAATTGTTTCACTGATTCGGCCAGGTTCTCGGCGAAGTCATCCAGCGGGACCGAGCTGAGTTTGTCTTCGATATATAATTGATCTGAGATGCCCGCCAGTCTTTCAAAATGTGCTTCTATTTCTTCAATCTGAAACTCTACATCCTGGCCTATGGTGCAAGAGTATTCGGCATCCTCTGACCATCTCTCGCAGAGGATTCCCTGCCGGTTAAGTAATTCCGAGATTATGGAATAATGAATGTCCTGTTCGACTTTCAGGGATACTGCGAACCTGGGTAGTTCGTCCAAATCAGTTGTCCTCCACTTTTACTCCAACATCATGGCTGTTCTTTCCTATTAATATTTTGTATAGTTCGTTCATTGATTTGATAGCTCCAATAGTGTCCCATGCATATGTTTTGTATCCTTCTGTCGGATGCAAAGGCACGCCTGGGAATGCCCCGTTCATGTTTTTATCATCAGAACGAAACTGTGATTTCAGAATGGTTTCTGCAATTTGAATTGATTGATTTAAATATTTATCTTCTTTTTTTAATTGGTACAAATAATTATTGGCCAGTATCACAATTGCTGTGGGATACACATCCTCCTGCACGGAATGTTTTTTCAACCAATATTTCTCGAAAAACAGATGATTCACACTCAGATTATTGTCTATCCACTCATGGACTTTCAGGGCAGATTTTAGATATTTAGTATCTTTTGTTTTTTCATGCAATTTCAATGCCGAATACAGGGAATGAGACTGGGAAGTCGGGTGCTTCCAGAGTGTTTTTGTGCTGATGGATTTGAATATCGAGCCATATCCATTGTTGCCCAGGTCCCGGATGTTCCTCCAAGCGGATTTCCAGGAATTGTAGTTGTAATAAAAGCTCCCGTCACTGTTCTGATTTGTTATCATCCAGTTACCCAATTTATCGGCAGATTTTCCAGCATTCTTAACTCCGTTGCGTTCTGCCTCAAGGAAAGTTGTAATCAGCCATGTGTTCCAACTAGCTACAGGGTGCTTCCGGATTTTTCCGGACCATTCCTGGTCCCTCGGGATAGAACCATCTTCATTCTGGATTCGCATAAGCCATTCAACAATTTGATTGGCCATGTCCTTTGATTCATTGTTCTTGTACAATTTCGAATGGAGATAAAGCGCGTTTGCAGATTGCCCGGCCCAGAGCGGATACACGCTCTTCGAATTCAATCCGGCCCACATTATCTTGTCTTTTTTGTTCCAGAGGCCTTTCAAGTGCTCGACAGATTGGTTTATTTCTTTTTCATATTTGTTCGTTTTGAATGTCTGATTGTATAACAAAGCAATTTCTACAAATCCCGATGTACAAAGCGCTTCGGTAGTTCCTCCGGCCCAGGTTTCATATTTCTTGATTTTGGGGTCGTACTTGGATTTGAGGCCGCCAGTTTCTTTTCCATCTTTCTGGTAGATGTCGGAATTCACGAGCCAGTTCATACCTTTATCAATAGCCGGAATCAGCAGTTCTTTCAGAGTCAAATCTTTATCCGTCATATTTACCACATCAATGTAAATCCGAATCCCCCATTGTTATGAACCATCTGTTAAAATCAAATACTTTTCCCTCACCTTCAAATCCCTTGTTCACTCTAACTATGAATGGTTGAGTGGGCTTTCGGAAGATGTAACCCGAATTCTTGAATATTTGATTAAATCCATCCATATTCGGAATCCATGAATATACTGCGAATACATTTTTTGAAATAAAATGATTTTCAAGAGTTTTAATAAGTGCCCTGGCAGTAATGTTGTCGCTGGCATTCACCAGCAAATCAACGATGTAACCGTTACCCGGTTTTTTCTCGGATTCATAGCCCACTATATATCCTTTGATTTCACCTTTCTGGCTTGCCATAAATTTTACGTATTTTCGGTGTGGTGCCTTACAATATCTCCAATTGAGGTATTGGCTGCTTCGCTCTACTGCGTTTCTGTTCTGGAGTGCCAGTTTAGAAAATCTGTCAATGTTCTCGGGAAATGATTGAATTTCTTCTATTTTCAATTCATGTTTCGGAATGCTCTTTTCCTTTGATTTGAATTTCAGTGCTAGTTTAAGTAACGGTGGCTTCTTTTTCAGTGAATCGGAGTATCGGTTGATGTCAAGTGGTTTGAATGCTCTGGGTATCATTCCTATCTGTTTCCACCCATATTTCAGATGGCCACTCAATGCCTCATGATTTGGAAACCCGATGGCCAGGTTCATGCCTTCCTGTCCAGATTCATCCAGTGATGTTTTTCCCAGCTTGACGAACAGCCCTTTCCTGCGGTAATTCTCCTTGATAAAAAGATCCACTGCCTGACAGCCGGGCATTGTTTTGGAGCCGATATTGAAGTTAACCCCCTGCAAGGACATGTGACCGGCAAGTGTGCCGTCATCATCAATCACCCATATTCTGGATTTGATTTCGGGATTGCCGAAGAATTTCCATTTCCACTGTTCTTCTCCTATTCCTGAAATGGATTTCAATGAATTTTTGATATCGTTTTCATCCGCTGGGTTCATTTCCCGAATGTTCAAATTCATAATTCGCTCCACGTCTACAATGCATCATATATTCTTTTTATTTTTGGAATGATGACTTCGTTGCTGTATTCATTTTCAATTATTGTCCTGGCTTTATGTGACATCTCCTCAAGGATCTCTCTGTTATTATTTATTTTTTCCAGTAACGCCAGTAAGTCATTTACGTCATTCTTAATCAGAAATCCAGTTTCCATATTGATTACTGGGTGGCGGTTACCGATATCGAGCATTATGGCGGGTCTGCCGCAGGACATGGCCTCCAGCGTTGCCCTGGAACTTCCTTCAAAACTTACTGGATTCAATAACATATCCATTTCCCAGATGAGTTTGGGCAGTTCCACCGGCATGATATTGGCGGATATCTTGATGTCTGGCGAACTGTATTTTGCTTTCACTTCATTGATTTTTTTATCCGAGCCTGCTATTATCAAAGAAAATTTCACATTATCCGGTTTCCTGGCAATTAGTTTTTCCACCAACGAAAATTCCCTTTCAATAGACAATCTGCCGATATATCCGATAGTCAGTTTCTCTTTCGGTTCTGCCTCCTTGAAGCTGAATTGAGCCGTATCCACACTGTTCGGAATGAAACTCAGTTTATCGTGATTTTCAACCATCTTTTTTGCGTCCTCATAAATGTATTCGTCCACGCAGATGACCTTGTCGAATTGATTCAACAATCTCTTCTCGATTTTTCTCACTTCCTGGCTATGATTGTAATGTGAAGCCAATCCGTGGCAGGTCAGCACCTTTTTGCATCTGATTTTGGAAAACTTCACCGACGATGAGAACATGGTGATGTGAAATTTCGTATCCAGATGATAAGAATTCGGTTCCATTACCGGCCCGTGTACGTGGAGAATGTCCGCGCCTGATTTTTTAATGTACTTTATCTTTCTCATTATTCTTATCTGGTTAGCCAGTACAATATAGGGATAGTAATATTTCGGTAATTTTTCATGGCCCGGATGTGCCAAGGTCAAATCATCTGGTCCGATGCGAATTACATATGCATTATCTTGAAATTTCTCCTGGCGTTTCTGTTCCGCAACTGCGTTTGTGACCAATTCAAAAGAATAATTCGGAAGACAATCGATAATCTGTTGGACATGGGTCGTGATTCCTCCGAGAAAAGGGTACCAGCCAGGCGAATAAATCACTATCTTTTTCATCGTGATTCTCCCAGTATCTCTTTGTAACAATTCACCGTTTTTTCAGCAATCAATTTCCAGGTCTGTATTCCGGCTCTTTCCTTACCTGCTAGACCCATTGTATGCCTCAAATTACTGTCTGCCAGTAATTTTATAATTCTGTCCGCAAACTGTTCGGCGTTTCCCTGTTCCACCAGATAACCTTCCACGTCATTGTCCAGTATTTCCGGTATTCCGCCAACATTTGATGCGACTATCGGTTTACCCGTAGCCATGGCTTCCAGCAATACTATGGGATTTGACTCATTTTTGGATGGTAAAATAAATACTGAACACTCACTATACTCCTTTTCGAGTTCCTGGCCATTTTTCGGGCCGGTAAATGTCACAGAACCTTGTAACTCAAACTTTGTAATCAATGTGTCCAATTTTGACTTATACTCTTTATCTGATGCAGGTCCGACGATGTATAGGTGCGCTTTTGGGGTCTGAATCTTCACAATTTTGAGGGCATGAATCAGTGTTTCGATAGCCTTGATTGGTATAACCCGACCGACAAATAGGATTCGCCCATCCACTTCATTGTTCGGAATGTTGAACCAGTCCTCGGAAATTCCATTGGGAATGACATGGACGTTCTGTGCACCGCGTTTTTTCAGTTCTTCTTCGACGCTATTGGATACCGCGATGAAATTGGGAATACTTGCAATCTCCTTTCTTTCCAGGTTTCGCCAGATTCCGTCATGGATTTTTTCTTTCACTGTACCGCGGCGGTTCCTGGCATCCAGATCCACCAAAGTATGCACGGTCAATACTGTCGGATATTGTTTGCAGAGTTTCATGGCTGCAAGTCCGTAAGGTGCGCCCAACACCTGAGCATGGATGATGTCTGGATTTAGTTCATTGACCTTTTTTATCAACATCCGATGGTCAATAGTAATCCCGGTGATGGTTCTGGGCAATTTTGGGGAACTCAAGATGTGGTAGGTGATTCTGCCTTCTTTTTTTTTGGTCGATTCATTCACGGTCTTGCTTAGAGTCAATACATGAATGTCCAGTGCATTAGAATCAGAGAGTGCGTTGAGGAGATTTCTAATGTGGATGTCTGCGCCGCCCATATCCTTTGATGCATTTAATTGACAGAGAAAGGCGACTTTAATAGGCCTAACCAAGATACCACACCCGGCCATCTTGATTACTGAAAATGATGTATCTCGTTTCGTATAAGCTCGGTTCTATCCAGTAATTGGTGGTTGTAACTCTGCTATCAATTGCATGATTCACATTGTAAATTGAACGAATAAACATACTTCTATCAACATCATTGAGCGTAATTTCTCTGTGATCCATCGTGATTGCATATTCTTCTGGATAATATAGTTCGATTGATTGTTCTTCAATCATGCTTCTTAAGTCTATTAAATTAGTAATCTCATTTTTAGTGACCCAACCATATATTACAGGATACAAAAATCTCTCAGTAAGGTACTGGCTATCCGCCACCGAAAGTACTTGGTTGCCGAATACTTGGTTGTTGGAAATGTAGGTGTCCGTTTCATCTAGGTTGTATTTTACAAACAGTGCTAGGTCGTATTCGGACTCCTTCATGTAATCCCCACCGGATGAGTTCTGCCAGTGATCTACCATCAATACGTTGAATCCTCCAGAAGCAATGAGTATCACCAATAGCAATGGCAATGCAATTCTTCTGAGCTTTTTCTGGCTGATGAACCATATCAATCCAATTGCCACCAACGGTGTCACGAACACTATTAAAATCAATTTGGAATACAGACCAAGAGTGGCAATGGGTGCGATGGAGAGTATGCTGCCCAGTAGGAATATGGTGGAAAATTTCTTGTTGCGCGCCCTGAACATCAGGTATGCACCCACAATCAGAAACACAGATATCAGCCCCCAGCCGGACCAGTAATCAATGGCCAGGTTCATGAATAAGGCCGGGATGGAAGAGCCAGAAAAGAACAAGCCCGTCTGGTACTTCGACCAAAGATTCATTCCTCCGTAGAACGCAAAATTACTTAATTGAGCCATTATCAATCCGGCTATTGCCAATCCCCATAAGGCAAAGAAGGTGAATGAAATTAATCTGTGATTTTTCTGATTCCATATACCTGTGCGGACATTCACCACCTTTTTGATGCTGGTGAGTGGTCTAGCCATGGCATATCCAATGAGGATGAATATAGAGAATATCCACATTCTGTGCATGGTCCCGATAATCAGAAGCAGTATCAATGTGAGAAATGTGATGATTGTTTCAATATAGTGTGAATGGCTCTCGGACCGTTTTGCATACTGAGTTCTGAACAGCAGGAATATTAACAAGAGGAAGAACACCATCACCATGGACCTGGAAGAGCCGTTCCAGTTGGTCAATCGTAGAAATTCCGGAGATGTGGAGAAGAAGAATGAGGCCAGCAATGCAATCATCCTGTTATTGGTGAGTTCCCTGACCATCAGGAAGGAGAACAGGACGCCACAGACGCCCAGCATTAAGTTTAGGTATAGAACCGCTTCTTCGATGGGGATGTTTCCGAGCTGGGCAATCGTTGCAACGAAGAAGTGCATGGCTGCCGGGTATGCGAACGGCCCAAGGCCCAGGTAGGAGAACGGTGTGAGTATCCATTTAGCGTATCCGTCGTCTATGATGAACTTGGCCATGGCGTTGTTGAAATAACCGTCTGCGCCGAGTTGGTGCGGCGTTGTGGGGTATCGAAGGGCTATGGACAGGATGATTAGCGTGAGCAAACATAATAACACCACCCTACTGGACATTTTGGTTATTTTTACTTCCATTCGCTCACTCCAGTTCCCTGATTAATTTCAGGGTCTCCTCACCAGTGTTATGGAATGAGAATAATTTAACTCTTTCTGTGCAATTCTCTTTTATTGAAGGATTGTGGTTGAGGAATTTCTTCGCTTGCTCTGCGAACTCTTTTTCCACGTTCTTCACAACCGCGCCGCAGCCGGAATTCCCAATGAATATTCTGGCCCTGCCCACGTCCGTGCTCACGGATGGGACACCGCAGGCCATTGCTTCGATTATCACCAGTGGGCCGGATTCGAATAAAGATGGAATTAGTATGACATCGCTGGCATTGATTATTTTCGGAAGTTCCGGATAAGGAACTTGGCCCAGGAATTGGATTTTTGCCTTTTTTATCCCTTTGGCCAGTTCCTTCAGGGTAGCTTCCTCCTGCCCGGTTCCGGCAATAAGAAGAATGCTATTCTCATCATCCAGGTGCTCTTTCACCATCTGGATTGCGGCTCCGATGTTCTTCTCCTTTTCCAGCCGTCCGGCGACAAGCATCACGTGCGAATCTTCCGGGATGCCGAGGGAGCGCCTGCATTCGGTTCTATCCAGTGGTTTGAAAATGGATGTATTAACTCCGACTGGTATCACTACAGATTTGGACTTTAACCATGGGTATCTTTTTACGTAAATGTCGAAGGTGCTCTGGTCAACGCAGATGATGCGGTCCGCTAAATATAATCCTTGTTTTTCCATTATCTTGTATATTGTGGCAACTGGCTTGCTTCTCTTCAGTTTCATTTTCCTGAGATTGTCTCCGTGGAGGACACAAATGGATTTATTCTTCCGTTTGAACAATTTAAACATGAGCAGATCATCTGGTCTCTGGGCCATGGCCACGATGGAGGGAGGGATTTTCATCCTCATGGAATCAAGCTTAATTCTGAACAGGCTTGAATAACTGTTCTTGACATTTTGCGATTTTGGTATATTCAAAATGGTGAAACCCTGTGATTTTAAGAACGTGGAAAGCGATTCGATATATGTCCTGGTACCTCCCCTCTTTCCGCCTATGTTAAAACCGTCAATAATTATGAGTGTCTTGTCAGGGGCATGACTCATTTTATAATCACCTATCGTATTTTTACTAACATGTTATTACGTTAATATACTTATTTATATCTCTATCAAAAAAAGATGGGCATGATAAAACACAAAATTAATTGTAGCTTCGAGCGAATGTTATTAATAAACATCAAAGGATTACCTGATTGAGGAAAATGGAAATCAAAATAACATCCAATCTCAAATCATACGAATCAAAATGGTCTGAATTTAACATAAAACACCCGCAAGGCAATGTTTTTCAATCTCCTGAATTTTTCAAAGTGTATCAAGGCACAATTAATTATGAACCCACAGTCTGGTTTGCCCTTGATGATAAGGATGATTTATGTGGTTTGCTGGTTGCCAATAAAATTAAACAATTTAACAAGCCCATGGAAGGATTGTCCTCAAGGTCAATAATCACTGGTGGCCCACTGGTACTCGATTATCTTCATTTATCTAAATTATTGAATTGTTATTCCGAGGAAAACGGAAATAAAGTAATCTTTACCCAGGTAAGAAACCTATTCGATAAATCAGGAGAACATGATATTTTTATTAACGGGGGATATGAATACGAGCCTCATCTGAATTATCTTATTGGATTGGATGAAATAGAATCCGCATGGACCAATTTAAACAAAAAAAGAAGGACCAGTATCCGTTCAGCACAAAAAAAAGGCGTAACAGTTCATGAACTGAAAGATGGAAGTGAGATTGGAACATTCTATGATCTCATAAAGGCAACCTATAAGCGTGTAAAAGTTCCTCTTGCCGATGTATCATTATTCAAATCCGCATACAAGCATCTGGACCAAGAAAAAATGGTGAAATATTTCTTTGCGATGCATGAGGAGAAATACATAGGTGCACTGGCCTTGTTAAATTATAAAGATAGGGCATATATGTGGTATTTGGGCAGTTTGGGTGAATATTTGAAATACAATCCGAACGATTTATTGGTTTGGGAAAGCATCACCTGGGCAATAAAAAATGGATATAAATTATACGATATGGGTGGTGCGGGTCACCCAGATGAAGAATATGGTGTGAGAAAATTCAAGAGCGAGTTTGGGGGAGACGAAGTGAATTATGGACGATACCAGATTGTTCATTCTTCATTGAAAATGAAAATATCGGAAATGGGGTATAAAGCATACAGGAGGCTGAAACTCTGAGGATAATGATAGACATCGGGACGCCTCCCCAGGTTCATTTATTTCGAAATCTGATAAAGCAATTGGAAAAAGAAGGACATGAATTGAAAATTACTGCAAGAAAACATCAAATCATAACTGAATTACTTGACTATTACCAGATTGAATATGAAATCGTCAGGACCGGAGTTACCCGAATTACACAGAAAATTATAGATATCCCAATAACCGATTTCAAAATGATTCAGATAGCCAAGAAATTTTCACCGGACATAATGTTGAGTCTGGGCTCCCCATATCTTTCACATGTGGCCAAATTAATGGGCAAACCCCATGTTGTGCTGGAGGATACTGAACTATCCATGGAGCAATATTTTCTGTATTCCCCATTTTCATCCGTAATCATAACCCCCATTAAATTTAATTTAAAACTGAAACACAAAAATCACATCAGAATCAAGAGTTATAAAGAACTGGCGTACCTTCATCCCAATTGGTATGCCCCAACCCCCATTTCAGACATTGCGCAGATTCCCCCCATAACAAATGATGAAAAATATGTGATATTAAGGTTCAATCAATTTGGAGCCAGCCATGACCTGGGGAAAAAAGGATTTACCATGGCAGAAAAATATTCGTTGATTAAGGAATTGGAAAAATATGCCACTGTGATAATTTCTTCGGAAATGAAATTGCCTGCAGATTTAACAAAATACCAAGTGTCTTTTCCATCACACAGGATGCATGATGCATTGTCTCAGGCTACTCTTCTTGTGGGAGACACCCAGACATCAACGACCGAAGCGGCTTGTTTAGGGACACCGGCCATCCGCTCCAATTCATTTGTTGGAGATGGGGATATGAGCAATTTTAAAGAACTGGAAGATGATTACAAATTAATCTATAACATCGCTGATGGTGATAGCGCCATCGAAAAAGCTGTTGAATTAATCCAGCGAAAAGATCTCAAGAGTGAATGGCATGAAAAAAGAGATAAAATGCTGAAAGAAAAAATCGATTTGACATCATTTATAAAATGGTTTATCACTAGTTATCCAGAGAGTCTAAATGTGATGAAAGAGGATTCAAATTATCAGGATAGATTTCATTAATTCTTGGATTTCAATGCCCGCTTCCCCACGTTCTTCACGTTCTGCCCCACCAGTTCCTTCATCCACTTGCCGGTGCTGTCCGTCCATCTCTGGGGATGTGTCTGGATGAGCATCTGGTTGTGAATCTTCTTTTCAATGATAGAAATTAACTGGTCGGTGCTTCGGACTGTGTGGTCCTTTGTTTGCTCCACATGGTCGTCGATGGAGTATTTTTCCCCGTCCCATCTTCGGCCGGTGTCTGTGTAATATCTGACCTTTGAATAATCGATGGAGAGGAAAGGCTCGCCGATGAGGCCGAAATCCTTGGGGCTTGCGTCCTTCCAGATGTCCAGGTTGCGCCATTTCTTCATGGGGCTTCCGTGCATGCATGCTGTCCGTACATCTGCGACCTTTCTCATTTCATCCAGTTCATTGCGGAAAAGGACGAGTGCCTCCTGGATATTGCCGTTGGCCTTGTCCAGGACTTCGTAATGGTAGCCGATTTCGTGGCCCATCTTTTCTATTTTCTTGATTATTTCGATATCTAATACTTCGGGAACAGTGCGGAAGTAAAATGTTGATATAATCCCTTTGGAATGTTCCAGATTGGCCACACTCAGTGACATCTTCGGGTGTTTATCCACGTCATGGCGGAGTATTGCGATGTTCTTCCGGTTCTTTTCGTCTGAATTAAGATAATCAACCACTCTCTGGGTGGTGTAATTAGATTTCAGAACGTCAAGCAGCTCTGAATATTTGTCCAATGTGAAGTCGCGACTCATCCGGTTTCATTATCCCCTTTCATATATAAATGGCTTCGCTTGGTTTTTTCTTTTGTGAGATTCTTCTTCGCCGGCCTCCTCGGCAAGTTGAATGCAGCTTTTATCATGTTGAGAACGGCGCATTCGACGATGGCCCGGAAACATTTTATAACTAAATCCAGCATCATAGAATTCCCTTCATTTTACAAACAATCGGTGAATGCAAGAACTCAAAGCTAAGCGATTTTTCATAACTTGGAAGTTTACCCCGGAATATCTATCCAAACTTTCACGAACTGGAGTTGTAAGCGTTTTATTGCACAGTTCGCGCGTTCGCCATGATTGGTCATATTCAAAACAATCACAATCACCGTGTGAGGAATTTCCGCAATCGGCATTATGAAAACGATGAGATTGCGGATAAATGGCTTCGCTTGGTTTTATCTTATTGGGAGATGATTCACCAGCCATCCCCATCGTGCGAGGGTCTGCGCGGAAGCGCAGCACCTCCCACAAATATATATCCCAAAAATAACATTCATCCCCCGAGGCATACCATGGATGCGGAAGAGATCAAGGCATGGGCGGCGGAAGCGGCCGGGGACCCGAACCCTCTACGCGCTCTACACGTGCTATTCGGGCCTCGACTTTCTGGGGATGCCCTGGGTGTCCTGGAGGATGCCACTGATTTGCTCCGGTACGTGAAGGCTCCGGAGGCGGCAGCCCAGATATTCCGGAACGAGGCCGAGATAGAATCGCTGAAAAAGGCGCTGGAGGAGGAAGAACAGCATAACGATTAAACTCCCCGCTCCCCGCCATTCCCCCGGTGAAACACGTGAAGATGATTGAGGTCTGCGAAACCATACTTTCAACTTTTCCCCAAAACTCGACACTATACTTTCAACTTCCGCAAATTATATAAAGCCCTGACGTATCCTCCGTTACGTGACTGACATTACCACACTGAAGGAGATACTCGGGGACGGCAAATTGCTCCTGGACCAGGAAGAAGCGCTTGTTGAGAGGGACATGGCCGGCACTCTTCTCTCAAGGGCGAAGTACGGTGTGATAGAGGTTGTCACTGGCGTCAGGAGAGCGGGAAAGAGCAAACTTCTTCTCTGGGTGGGCAGGCAGCTCAGGAAAGAAGGGAAAAATGTCTATTACATCAATTTCGAGGACGATAGGTTCATGCCGGGTGAGAAGGACCTCCAGAATATCGCCACCCTCATCGAACTGGATAACGCTGTTCTTCTTGTGGACGAACCGCAGAACATGCCCAATTGGGAAAAATGGGTAAGAAGGATGCATGACCGGGGAATCAAGATATACGTAACCGGTTCGAATTCAAAACTCCTGGGGAGCGAGTTTGCCACGGCACTCACCGGAAGAAAGAAGGAACACGAGGTTTTTCCATTCTCGTTTTCGGAATTTCTGAAAAGCAAGAACGCCGTTTCTCTGCCAAGCGACCAGAATATCAGGATGTTCGAGGATTATATGACGAATGGCGGATATCCCTATTCAGTAATTTCCGGTGACAATTCTGTACTCTCTGATTACAGGAGGGACATAATCGAAAGGGACATTCTGGCGAGACACAAAATCAGAGATGTGAATGCATTTAAGAATCTCTACAGATTCGTCATGTCAAACCCGGGTCTTTACATCTCCCAAAAATCGATTAAAGGCTTCATAGACATCAGTCATGTGACCTTAAGAAAATATTTGGACTACCTGGTTGAAGCATATGCCGTTATTCCGCTTGAAAAATTCAGTTATTCCCAGAAAGAGCAGTTGTTGAATCCGAGAAAATTCTATCCCATCGACAACGGCCTTTTGATAAGAAAAACAGACCTGGGAAAGTTGCTGGAATCCTGCATGGTCCAGCACATCAAAAGACACACCGGAAATGTTTTTTACTGGAAAGATTCCGGTGCAAGGGAGGTTGATGTTTATCTTCCGGACCGAAACCTGGCAATCCAGGTGTGTTATGAATTGAATGTCGGCAATCTTTCTCGGGAGGAAAAGGCCCTGGAATCGGCTGTTGACGAATTCAATGCAAAACCGTTGATTGTATCCTTGTACTCGGAAGCCAAATCGAAGTATCCAACGATGAGGGCTACGGAATTCATTGAAAACATTCGTTCGATTGTTTTATGATACTTGTTTGTCATAAAACCGCACTTTTGTGACAATGCGTTATCATGAAATCTATTTTTCCACGCAAATACATGCGATTTGAATAACGTTGGAGATCGCCATGCGCCGTTCAATCTATTGCACAGGAAATCAAAGCTAGACAGCTTTGATAAATCAGGTGCATGGCCCCCTGGGTAAACTTCCAGCCCTGGCAACAAACGCCAGCCACTTTAGGGGCTGGTAGTTTGCTATCGGATTCAAACTCGTTCACGTCCCCGCCGTGCGCGGCTCCGTCAGCAGCCGCGTGTCCCTGCCCGGATGGGCATAATCCCGCCACATTTATATTCCCGAAATAAATATCATCCCCCGAGGCAAACCATGGAGGCGGAAGATATCAGAGCATGGGCGGCGGAAGCGGCCGGGGACCCGGCAAAGGCCCTGAACATGGTGTTCATCAAGTCGCAGGAACTATTCATCAACAGGGATGCGGAAGTGAGATTATTTCACGCCAGGGTTTCTCGATGCCGAGGTCCCGACAAATGTTCCTCCGCCGTTTTTCTTCAGCCCGGTAATCCACCGGTCCTAATCGCCAACTAATCGCCAACTTGAGCAGGCACATAGTGAGCGCCCCTGCCCTTGCCGACGAGCCTTACCAGACCTTTTAAAATCAAGTCTGCAAGGTCCACTCTTGCCCATTCATCGGAGATGTTGGCGATTTGCCTGTATTCCCTGTTCGATATCTTCCCATGTTCCTTAAGGTACAACATCGCCTTTATTGTAAACATGTCGAGAAAACTCTGGCTTTCAAGCCGGAGATGAATCGACATATACAATAAACGGGAAAGGCCGTTGCATGCCGTACTAATGCAACCAAAGTAAATCGAAGTCACCAGGCTTCGATTGTTCAGGCATGCAACTTATTATGGTAAACTTCCAGCCCTGGCAACAAACGCCAGCTCCTTTAGGGGCTGGTAGTTTACTGTAAATATGCCGAGAACGCTCAGTCCTTCAGGGCTGAGATGAATCGGCATAAGCAGTAATAACGTGGTAGATCGCCATGCTCATATGCATGACCTGCCATGCATCGTGTACATATGCATGACCTGCCATGCATCGTCCAATCAATTGCGCATGAAATCAAAGCTAATCGGCTTTGATAAATTAGGTGCATGGCCCCTGGGTAAACTTCCAGCCCTGGCAACAAACGCCAGCTCCTTTAGGGGCTGGTAGTTTACGCGCGGCGCCCCGCCCGCAGGTCCGCTCACTCGACGATTTCCCAGTGGCCGTGCTTCCTCCCTCCGACGCGCCGTATGAATCCATCTTTCCTCAGCTTGTCGAGGTGGTACTTGGCGCCATCCTCGGTGAGCCCGAGATGCCCGGCAAGTTCTTTTCTCGTCATTTCGGGCTTTTCGGCTATGAGCATCAGAGCCTTATGGGTAGCTTTTGGGTAGTTTTTGGGTAGTTTATGGGCAGTTATCGGCATTTTCTGGCCGGTTATCGGTTCGAATCCCTCTCCTGGCCTTCTGCGGAACGTCACGACGAACCCCGTCTTCGCCACCCTGAACTCGGCCTTCACGCCCTTCTCCCGGCACTCGTCCAAGATGCGCTTGAGGCCGGAGCCCCACTTCTCGATGTCCTTGGATTTGAACAGCGTCTCCGCGATGAGCGGGTTCCGGAGTATCGAACGTTCCTTGCCGGAGATGAAGTCCTCGGGGGTGTGTCCGTGAGGGAAATCGCCGGGGTTGTAAATCTCGATCCGGTCCTTGAATATGGCCACCTCGTTCCCCTTTGGGTTCCGGTAGTCCCGATGGCAGATGGAATTGACCAGCGCCTCACGCAGGGCGTCCACCGGCACCTCGGGTATCTCGTCGCGTTCCATCTTACCGAACTCGACCCGCCAGTCCATGTGCTCCTTCACGTACGTCTCGGCTTTGGCCAGCAGGTCGAAGATGTTGCCCTTGAACTGTTTGATGTCCAGGAAGGTCCGTTTATCGGTGCCTGCGAAGACCGCTGCTTGCATTTCGAGATCGTTCCTGTCGCAGAAGAGGACCTCCGCGGCCTTCAGGAGCTTGTCTCCCTCCAACATCTCCAGCTTGTTAAGGGTGTCCTTGACGTTGGTAAATTTGTAATTGAGCCGCCCGGCAAGGTTGGCCTTGTTGACGAACTCCTTGACCGCGGCTGCATTAACGTCTTTTATTGTCCTTTTAGTGATAAAGGCCGAGAACCCCCCGGTTTTTAAGCCGGGGATGAGAGGCCATTTACACGAATATAAACAGAAGGTAGACCGCCATGCACCGTGCATATCTTAGCAAATGAAATCAAAGCTAATTGGCTTTGATAATTCAGGTGCATGGCCTACACACGTAAACTTCCAGCCACGCCACAAACGCCAGCTCCTTTAGGGGCTGGTAGTTTACATGGCTCGCGCTCCCATCGATGCGTGCCCTGGTGTTTCTCAAGGATGCGCCTTTCCTGCTCCCCGGCAGTCATTTTCTTGTCCTCGTCCCCCACCCGGATGTACGCTCGACCATAGGCATAGTAGAGTATCTCAGGACCTTCGAAGGTTACCTTGATGCAGGTTTTGCCTGCTATTACGACCTTCTCCACCTTCGGGTATATGCGCGGCTCGATGTTGTCGGTCATCTCTCTGGAAACCTCGCGCAGGGTGTTTCTGCCAATGTCCTGGCCAAGGACTTTGCCGTTCGGGTGGATTCCGAAGTAGAGAACGCCCTTATGGTGCTTGTTTAAGATGGCGGAGATTGAAATGGCGCCTTCCTTCAACTCAGATGTAGATTGCTTTAGTTCGACAGTTTCCGTTTCTTCAAAGTTCATATCCCAGCACCTTCAGGTTCTTCCTGATTCCCTTGCCGAAGCTCTCCTTGAACTCGACGGTTTCTGACTCGCCTTTCCTGATGAGGCCCTGGATTGTCATCTTGGCGCGTTCAATGGAGTTGTGTTAATAAGGTTTGCGAGGAGGTGGGTGAAAGTATTAATGGTGCCGTTGTCCCGCGCTGTGACTTTGGTCTGGTGTCCATGCGTCTCCAGCAAGGCCATGCGCGCCCAGGGAACCTTGTCCACGTCATGCCGCAGCACGGCTATGAAATCATCCTTTTTGGGCATAGAAATGTAATCTGACACGTTCATGATTGTATAATTCTCTTTTAAGGCTTGGAGCAGCTCTGAATATTTGTCCAATGTGAAGTCGCGACTCATCCGGTTTCAATATCCCCTTTCCTCTATAAATGGCTTCGCTTGCTTTTATCATGTTGAGAACGGCGCATTCGACGATGATGCGGAAACATGTTATTTCTAAATCCAGCATCATAGAATTCCCTTCATTTTACAAACAAGAGGTGAATGCGAAAACTAAATTCAAACAATCTGGAGCGTTCGCCAGAATCACCATTCATTTGACAACCAGATTCACCGTGTGAGAAATTTCCGCAATCGACATTATGTAAACGATTTGATTGCGGTGATTAGATTACCGAGCCACTTCCACAGTGGAACGATGCGGACCGTCCGCCCGCCTGCATCCGCCGTCCCTTCCTCGTCCCGCGTTATGACCAGGCCCTCTGATATCTCCAGCTCGTCCATGCAGCGCTCCAGACCCCGTAGCTCCCTCTTGCGCACGTCCGGGTCCGAGAGGTCGTAACAGACCTGTATCGCTTCCGTCTTCCTGGTGCGGCCGACAACGAAATCAACCTCATAGCCTGCGCGGTCCTTCCAGTATCGCGGTTCATGGCCGCGCCTGAGCAGTTCCACCGCCACCGTGTTCTCATACAGCCTGCCAAGCCCTGCCTCGCCCGTTATGGAGGCGAAACCGCTGTCAAACGCATAAATCTTCCGGGGATATTTCATTCGGTCTCTGATTTTTGCGGAATGAATGGTCACATCGAAACAGATGTAAGCACTTTTCAGCATGCCGAAGTACTTGATGAGCGTAGGGGTCGTGATATGTATGTCCCGTGAGGCCAGGTATTTACTCATCTTCGAGAAAGAGAGAAGATTGCCTGTATTGGCCATGAGGTAGTCTGAAAATTCTCTGATTATGTGTGCCCCTCTGTGCCCGGAACGTGTGATGACATCTCTCGACAGGACATCATCGTAAAGCTGGTTCAGCAATTTCTGCCAATCCTCGGAAACAGCCACTTCTGGATAGCCGCCGCGATGCACGAATTCATCCAATTCTTTGCCCATCAGCACCCTTCCTCTTTCTGTCTGCGGGTCCGCATTGAATTCGCGGAAAGCAAGGAATTCTTGGAAGGAGAGCGGAAGGACCAGTGTTGTCAGGTGCCTGCCTGTGAGAAGTTTGGCCGCATCTGAAGCCAGGAGTTCCGAAGACGAGCCGGTCACAAATATTTTTATGTGACCCTTGAATTCATCCTGGATGCTGCGAACATAACGTTCCCAACCGCGTATCCTCTGTACCTCGTCCAGAAACAGGAGGATTCTCGGGTGCAGTTCCATTAATTTTTCCGAATGAATGAACTCAACTATGTCGTTGAAGATATTTCCATCAACATTGGCCAGCCTCCTGTTTTCGAAGTTGATATATATCGTAGTTTTTCTGGGGAGTTTTGCGGCCGTGCCAAACAGCATATATGTTTTTCCGGCCCTTCTCGGCCCGATTATGTCACTAATAAGATCCGATTTAAGTTGAATGTCTGTATCTCTGGCTTTGAGAGGTGGAAGTTTCATCGTCCAATAATCTCTGATAACCTCATTCAGATTTTCATTCATGACTGTTCAATGTCTTAATTGTATTTAATGATTTGCACGCATATTGTTAATTATATTTAACGTATTGTCTCTATAACTCTCGTATGCCGGGTCTCTATTCATCCTATCGCGCCTCCCCGCCCCTCTTCACCGTGAGGCAATCCCCCGTCTCCCTCACCGTTCCGAACAGGGGTTCGGATACCGATAATTCTCCCTCAGCGCCAGCAGCAGCTCCGAGTACTTCTCCAGGGTGAAATCCCGGCTCATGCGGAAGCCTCCGCCGTCGGCGCCGCCGCGTGTGCCGGCGCCTCTTCCAACAACCACCGCCACAGCGGCACCACCCGCACGGTCCGCCCGCCTGCATCCGCCGTCCCTTCCTCGTCCCGCGTTATGACTAGGCCCTCTGATATCTCCAGCTCGTCCATGCAGCGCTCCAGACCCCGTAGCTCCCTCTTGCGCACGTCCGGGTCCGAGAGGTCGTAACACACCTGCACCGCCAGCGTTTTCCTGGTGCGGCCGACAACGAAGTCAACCTCGTAGCCTGCGCGGTCCTTCCAGTAGTGGATTGTTATCCCCCTCCGCACAAATTCTGCGGCTACTGCATTCTCATACCGCGCCCCTGAACCGACACCGCCTATCACATTCGCCAGACCCGTGTCATAGCAATATGCTTTCCTGGGGTACTGGAGCCTGTCCCTGATGCGCGTTGAATATATCGTGACATCGAACACCAGGAATGCTTCCCGCAGGTGCCCGAAGTATCTTATCAACGTGGGAACCGATATTGGCGCTCCGACGCTCTTGAAATACCTGGACATTTTGCCAAAAGATAGTAAGTTCCCTGCGTTCGAAACCAGGTAGTCGGAAAATTCCGAGAGCGTAGCTGACCCCCGGCTTCCTACTCTTGGCAATACATCGCGGGCCACTGCATCCGAGTAGAGCTGTGCCAACATCTCCTCCTTCCCTTTGGACAGCACTACTTCCGGATAGCCGCCGTGAGTGAGATATTCCTCCAGAGCTCCTTTCACAAGCGCTTCAGTTCGTTCTGTAGTCGGCTCTTTTGTAATGCCCATGAAAGCGAGGTGCTCCTTGAAAGAAAGCGGCAGTACCACCGTGGTCAGGTGCCGGCCAGTCAACAACTTAGTCACATCCCGGTTCATGAGTTGGGCCGTGGAACCAGATACGGTAATTTTAATTCGCCCCTTGAACTCGTCCTGGATGCTCCGTATGTACCGTTCCCATTCCGGAACCCTCTGGACCTCATCCAGGAATAGGTAAACCTTACCGTATTTCTCCAGCAGGCGCTCCGCGTGTATAATCTCGACAAGGTCGTTGAACATCGAACCGTGTACAGGCATGAGTTTCCGGTTCTCAAAGTTCAGGTAGATAATTGCTTCCTTTGGAACGCGCTCCCTAAGTTGCTTGATTGCGTGGAACATCAGATAGGTCTTGCCCGCCCTCCTGGGGCCTATCACATCGCTGATCAGGTCACTGTCAAATTGCATACTGACATCCCTTTCCCGAATGTCCGGGAGTGGATTATCCCAGTGTTCCCTGACCGCATTCTCTAACTTTGAATTCATATGGCGTGCATATCGTTAAATGTATATAATGGTTTGCGTGCCTATCGTAATATTTGTATTATGATTTACAAAATAGGTATAGCTGGCAACAGCAAATTTGCCAGGTTCAGCTCAAATGACATCGCCTCACCCCCCGGTCGCGCGCTCACCATCAGCCTTGGGTACTTCCTCGCCTTCACGATTTCAATGAGTGCATCAGTATTCTTTACCTTTTCGTCAAGGGGTTTGCCCATAGTGTCCCGGACCGAGCCGGCTCCAGAACTCCACATGCGTCCGCTATCCGTGATGTACGCGATGTTCGCGAACTCCGGGGAGAGATGCGGCTCTCCCAACAAATCGTATTTGGATAAATCCACGCCCTCCAGCATGTCCGCGTTGCGCACACGGACGCGGGGCGCGCCGTGCATCGCGACGGTACTGACGGGCGCCAGCTTCCTGAGTATGGCCAGCTTGGTCTCGAAATCTGCCAGTGCCTTCGTTTTATCCCGTAATTCCGAGAGGTTCTCGTAATGGTAGCCGACCTCGTGCCCGTACAACTTTGTCTCGATGATTGCCTGTTTCGGGAAATTGCCCATTTCGGCTTTAGAACTATCTGCATGGCCGGGAAGTTTCGGGTCCCAGCGAAAGTAGTATGTGGAATGTATGCCGAGATTCTTCTCCAATAATGCCATGCGTGTTGCGCGCTCCGGGAATTTATCCACGTCGTGCCGCAGGACTGCGATGAATTCTTCTTTTTTTGGTGATGAAATGTAATCTGCCACACTCATAATGGTGTAATTCTGTTTTAGAACCTGGACCAGTTCTGAATATTTTTCTAACGTGAAGTCGCGGGTCATGCGGAAGCCTCCGAGGACATCGGGTGCCCGGTTATAGATTGGAATGTCATCTGTTGTCACTATCGAGAATCCTATATAATATCTTTCGCTCGGCAATATTCTGGCGTCCGCCCCCGCGCCAGGATCGGAATGCTAAAGCATTAGAAATGTTTAAATACGTCCGCTACCATGTATTCCATGGTGAGTAAGTCCTCCCTGAAAGAATGACGGTCATGTAAGTGGCCTGGGACAAGTAGGGGAGGGATTGCCATTTTTTATTTCATCTCATCTGTTTTGGTTATTCTGGATTCGATTATTTCGAAGTAGCTCGGGTCGCCCCATTCGTACTTGGCAAATACCGCTCCGCTGACGTAATCTACGGCCTGCAGACAGGGTTCTTCCTGGCCTGTGGCGTGTTTGAAACGTATGTCGGCTTCTATCATGCCCAACTTTTCACGCGACGACCTGATGGCCGCTTCCAACTGTTCGTTCAGACGGGCCTGATTTGTTCTGGACAATGTCCTGTCCACGACCACGTTTATCTTTCTGGCCTTTATTTCGGCCACGCGGCTTATCAAGCGCACCGCAACGTCGCTGTATATGTTTCCATCTTCTCGCTTCTTGCGGTCTACCTTGCACAGGCACACATACCACATCTCGTTGTCCTGCGCAGCTAGTCCTCTGAGAACGGTCCTGCGTAACTCGGGAGACGATTCGCTCCATTTCAGTTCGGGTATCTTCTTGAGCGGGGTTCTGAGCACCCACTTTCGCACTCGCTTTAAAACACGCAAAATTCCCACTTGATTGCTTGTGGCCAGAGCGCACATGACGAAGTATCTGGAAGATCTATCGGAAAGACCGAAATCCCCGGATTCGTCAACATAAACACTCACTTCTCTAATCATGCACAAACCCCGGTTCCAGCCACATCATTTTCTCTGTTCAAAGATATTCAGATTGGACTGATTAATGACTTTGACTTATAAAGGGGTGATGGGGGGGTGGGTGAAAGTATTAAAGGTGCAGTTGTGATGTGTATTTGTCATAAAACAGCACTTTTGTGACAACGCATTATCTTGAAACCCCTTTTTCAGGCACACATATGCGACCCGAATCCGGCCGCTACCGGATTCAAACCCGCTCGCGTCCCCTCCCACTCGTGCTCGCTCTTCACCCTTTCCACCCCCCCGGCCCCGCGCTCACCATCACCCTCGGGTACTTCCTCGCCTTCACGAGCCCGATAAGCTCATCGGTATTCTTTACCTTTTCCTCCACGGGCTTGCCCAGCGTGTCCCTGACGCTTCCCGCCCCTGAAGTCCACTTGCGGCCGCTGTCAGTCACATACACGATGTCCGCGAACTCCGGGGATATGTGCGGCTCTCCCAGAAGGCCATATTTGGACAGGTCCACGCCCTCCAGCATGTCCGCGTTGCGCACACGGACGCGGGGCGCGCCGTGCATCGCGACGGTTCGAACGGGCGCCAGCTTCCTGAGCACGGCCAACTTGTCCTTGAAATCTGCCAGTGCCTTCTCTTTGTCCCGCAGTTCCGAGAGATTCTCGTAATGGTAGCCGACCTCGTGGCCGTAGCGCAATGTTTCTAAAATTTCCTGTTTCGGGAAATTCCCCGGTTTCGGGTTCCAGCGGAAATAGTAAGTCGAACGTACGCCGAGATTCTTCTCCAGCAGGGCCATGCGCGCGGCGCGGTCTGGGAATTTGTCCACGTCATGCCGCAGAACTGCTATGAATTCTTCGTCCTTCGGTGAAGTGAGATAGTCTGCTACGCCCATGATTCTGTAATTCACTTCCAGGGCTCGGAGCAGCTCAGAATACTTCTCCAGGGTGAAATCACGGGTCATGCGGTCACCGTCCCTTTCCCGCATCGTTCCGAAGCCAGGCTTCGGATGCCGATAAAAGCGGGCGCGCTCCCGGTTGACGGGCGCTTCATGTTGATTAAGAATGTCATCTGCTCGCAATATTCTGTTTCCAGTATAATATGTTTCGCCACAGAATGCAATCGCTGTGTTGAATGCGACCATCAGCAATTCCAAATGCCGAAGGCTTTGGATGGAGATAAAAGCATTCGACGATGGTGCGGGAATGTTTTATAACTAAATCTAGCGCCATCTGGCTCGCAGCATTTTCCAAACGATTGGTGAACGCGACAACTAAATCCATGCAATAAAAGCGTTCGCCCTGAATCGACATTCACCAAACATTAGTGATTCACAGCGTCTTTAAAATTCCGCAATCGCCATTAGTATAACGATTTGATTGCGGCGACACCTATAAATACGTTCATCTCATATTGTCCCAAAATATGGGATATTGTGAGTGAAATGAAAACGATTCTGGTTTGGAAAAAATTGATACTCGAAAAAAGGAGAATAACAACATCTGGCAGAATCAAAGAGCTGGCTGTGAAAATGGACAAGAACGGCATTAGAACCATCCGATACCTGCAGGAACACGGATACTTGATCAGGGTGCTCAGGGGATTTTACTATGTCAAAACCCCCGATGAACGGGAAGGCGGCTATCTGGAGCATTCGATATATGAGATAGTGGCCATGGCTCTGAAAGAAAAAGGTGTTGGCAGATGGTACTTCGGTCTGGAGACCGCTCTCAAGCTGAATAATATGACGCACGAATATTACGCCACCATATATGTGATAACCGATTCTTTCGAAACAACAAAGATCATCAAGATACAGAACTATGATTTCAGGTTCTTGAAATGGGCAGGCCACCATTTTGAGTTCGGGATAAGCCGAAAAGGCACTCTCAGATATTCGGACAATGAAAAGACTGTTCTGGACATCGCATACCAAACATATCGAAGAAACTCCGGTTCCAACCACTCTCTGAACACTATCAAGGAATATTCTGGACTTCTCGATATTGCGAAATTGAAAAAATACCTCAAGAGATACCCAGTGCGGTTTCAACGCTTTTCAGAGGGTATAATATGAAAGAATTCTTCGAGGCATTGAACACAAAAGCCAACATCAAGAGAACCGATATTATCGAGAAGGATTTTCATCTGCATCGACTGTTGTATGAGATATCCACAGATGACTATCTCAAGGATAATCTGGTGTTCAAAGGCGGAACTTGCCTCATTAAGACGTATCTTGATTATTATCGATTCTCCGAGGATATTGATTTCACATGGGCAGGTAAGAGAAACTTATCCGGAAAATCGACATCCGAAACAAAAAGAAATTGTTCATCGGAAATAACTCTGCTGTGCGAACGTGTCAAGAAAATCGCTGATGAACTTGGATTTACTTTCAGTGGAGACAAACGCAATCCTTTGGATGTGCACATAAGCAGCGGCGGCCTGATGGTTTACTTCAACTTGGGTTATAATTCGACAATTCTTGATGTTCCAGCCAAGGTAAAGATCGAACTCAATTTCATTGATATCCGCCTGTACCCAACAAAAACGAATGTTCTGAGAAGTTACATCGACATGCTGGACGACGAGGAACTGAAATACCTCCATGAAGAATTGTGGGGAGAATACGCCAGGCCAATATCAATGGCGTGCTATGATCCCCGGGAGATCTACGTGGAGAAATGCAGAGCTGCGCTCACCAGGATAAAATACAAACTCAGGGACGTCCTGGACATTTATTATATTGAAAAGAAATTCGGATTCATCATGGACGAATTTCGAAGCCAGATAATCGAAAAAACCCGGTTTTCTATTGACCTTTACAGCAGATACGGCGAGAGCATCGAAATGCCGTCCATGCCGCCTTTGGATGCCTTGAAATCGGAGGAGATGAGCCTTCTGCTTGTTCAACCGCCCAAGGGCCTTCGGCCAAAATTGAAAAACATACAATCGGAACTGGAGTCAATCAGGACCGACATAATCGAAGACATGACGTAACCTATCGCGGCATCCCAGTGGTAATAAGAGCGTGGGAATTCGCCATGCACCGTGTATATCTTAGCAAATGAAATCAAAGCTAATTGGCTTTGATAATTCAGGTGCATGGCCTACACACGTAAACTTCCAGCCACGCCACAAACGCCAGCTCCTTTAGGGGCTGGTAGTTTACATGGCTCGCGCTCCCATCGATGCGTGCCCTGGTGTTTCTCAAGGATGCGCCTTTCCTGCTCCCCGGCAGTCATTTTCTTGTCCTCGTCCCCCACCCGGATGTACGCTCGACCATAGGCATAGTAGAGTATCTCAGGACCTTCGAAGGTTACCTTGATGCAGGTTTTGCCTGCTATTACGACCTTCTCCACCTTCGGGTATATGCGCGGCTCGATGTTGTCGGTCATCTCTCTGGAAACCTCGCGCAGGGTGTTTCTGCCAATGTCCTGGCCAAGGACTTTGCCGTTCGGGTGGATTCCGAAGTAGAGAACGCCCTTATGGTGCTTGTTTAAGATGGCGGAGATTGAAATGGCGCCTTCCTTCAACTCAGATGTAGATTGCTTTA
>Ga0180732_1000237_pt1 | contig 52612 bp, 46 predicted proteins | sample KR11_01MetaG_FD_148674 | JGI IMG/M metagenome (GOLD analysis project Ga0180732, IMG submission 148674) | Groundwater microbial communities from the Olkiluoto Island deep subsurface site, Finland - KR11_0.1 MetaG | ecosystem: Environmental > Aquatic > Deep subsurface > Groundwater | place... | reverse complement strand
CCTGACAGCAGGGGGATTTCACGTGTTTTTTAGACATACACATGAATTTTCCCATAAAACTACTATTTTGTCTTTAGTGTTAGATAAAATTTTAATAAATTTTCCACCAAATTAAGTTACTTATACCCAATTTAACAATACAACAATTCAGGTATTAATATAAGCGATAGCTGTATATGTAAAATGCGTATAAATTATGCTTAAACGCGTAATTCCTAAAACTAATAAAATAATTTAAACGCCCGATACATGTCGGGCGTTTGCTTTTTCAACAGCTTTGGGCTAAAATACAGTATATAAATAACGAATTAGGAATTAGGAATTATGGTTTTTAAAATTATAATTTATTGTTTTATTATCCATAATTCCTAATTCATAATTCCTAATTCATAATTCAAAAACTAATGAACTACATTATAGTTATCGTTTTAATTTTGTTTTCAGCGCTTTTTTCCGGGCTTACTCTGGGATTTTTTAGTTTGAACCGCGACGATCTAAAAAGAAAAGCGCATCTTGGGGACAAGCGCGCGAAAAAAATTTATAGCTTGCGCAAAAACGGCAATCTTCTGCTCTGTACTTTGCTTATAGGAAATATCGCGGTAAATTCCGCCATTTCTATTTTCTTGGGATCAATCGCCAGCGGTGTAACCGCCGGAATCACGGCTACCGGTTTAATAGTAATATTCGGAGAAATAATTCCGCAGGCCAGCTTCTCGCGCCATGCCTTAACGCTTGGCGCGAAATTCGTCTGGCTGGTGCGGATTTTGGTGATTATCTTATATCCTGTCTGCTGGCCGCTGTCTAAAATATTAGACAAAATTCTGGGGGATGAAATGCCGACAATTTATTCCAAGCATGAAATAGCAAAACTGATAGAAGACCACGAAGACTTGAAAGGAAGCGATGTTGACCGCGATGAAGAAAGAATTATCAAAGGCGCCCTGTCTTATTCGGAAAAAACCGTAGAGGACATAATGACTCCCCGCACAGAAGTTATCCTGCTGCAAGCGGATCAAATTCTGGACAAAAAAACAATAATAAAAATTAAAAAATCAGGGCATTCAAGAATACCTATATATAAAAAGGATCCGGATGATATTGTAAGCATTTTATATGTAAAAGACATGATAGGAGAAAACCTGAAAAATAAAACAACTGGCGAAATCGCCAAAAGAAGCGCGATTTTCGTAGATTGCGGCAAGCCATTGGACGACTTGCTTAATGAATTTAAAAGAAAAAAGAACCACTTATTTGTTGTCTTGAATCAATTCGGCGGAGTTTCAGGCATTGTAACGATTGAAGATGTACTGGAAGAAATAATCGGCGTGGAAATAGTGGATGAATTTGACGTATATGAAGACTTGCAAAAAGTCGCCAAGAAAAAAGCAAGCAAGAAAAATCTTAATAAGGTTTAGATGTAATTAGATGTAATGCTAATCCGCGAATAAATACTAATCCGCGAATTGCGAATTTTTAAATTAAAAATACAAGATTATGAAAATATGGAAATAAATCTAAAAAATTGTTTCAAATATTCTCGTATTTTCATATTTTCATTATTATTAGCGATTAGTTGATTGGCATTTATTCGCCGGATTAGCATTATTACTATGTATAACCACCAAAAAATAGAAAAAAAGTGGGCGGAAAAATGGGTTAAGGATAAAACTTTTACGCCGGATCTGGAAAAAGCCAAAGACCCTTATTACGCGCTGTTTATGTTTCCCTACCCCAGCGCGGAGGGCTTGCATATCGGCAATTTTTACGCGTTTACCTGCGTGGATGTGATGGCTAAATACAAAAAGCTTCAAGGCAAAGACGTGTTTGAGCCGATCGGCTTTGACGCTTTTGGCATACACAGCGAGAATTACGCCTTGAAGATTAACGAAACCCCGAGAAAAATGCTTAATAGAACAATAGCTAATTTTAGGAACCAGCTAAGCTCGGCCGGACTGGGGTGCGACTGGACGCGGGAAGTGGACACGACAGATCCTGAATATTATAAGTGGACACAATGGATATTTACCAAGCTTTTTGAAAAAGGCCTTGCTTACCAAAAAGAAGCTCTGCTGAACTGGTGTCCGGGCTGTAAAACAGTCCTGGCTGACGAGCAGATTGAAAACGGCGTATGTGAAAGATGCAAAACCGCTCCGGAAAAAAAGATCATGAAGCAATGGTTTTTTAGAATAACCGCTTATGCCCAGCGCCTGCTTGACGGCCTGGAAACAATGGACTGGTCGGATATTACCAAGCACGCGCAGAGGAATTGGATTGGGAGATCGGAAGGAGCGAGCGTGAAATTCCAAATCTCAAATTCCAAATTACAAACCCCGCAACATCGCTGCGCGACAACGGGGCAAGCAAATTCCAAATCCGAAATTTCAAATTTCAAATATGAAATTGAAGTTTTTACGACAAGGCCGGATACTTTATTCGGCGCGACTTATTTTGTCATGTCTCCGGAACATCCTCTTGTTGAAAAGATAACTTCTCCAGAACAAAAAAAGGAAGTGGAAAAATACATTAAAAAAACAGGGGCAAAATCTGATTTGGAACGCGCTGAAGCCAAAGAAAAAACAGGAGTATTTACCGGCGCTCATGCCATTAATCCGGTTAATAATGAAAAAATTCCGGTCTGGATCGCTGATTATGTCTTAATGGGCTATGGCACCGGCGCGATCATGGCTGTTCCGGCGCATGATGAGCGGGACTTTGAATTTGCCAAGAAATATAATTTACCGATAAGGCAGGTTGTGGCGGGAAAAACACAAAAACACAAAAACACAAAAACACAAAAACACTGTTTAATTATTCATGGTTCACCGCGGTGTGACAAAAGTAAAGATACGGATTATACACCCGATAATATAAAGCACTGGCTTGGCTGGTTAAAGAAAAGATTAGAAAATAATAATTATAAGGTATATAATCCGCAAATGCCGACTCCGTGGGAGCCGGATTATCAGGAATGGAAAAAACAAATTGATAAATTAGATATTAACGAAAATTCTGTGATTGTTGGCCATAGCGCTGGCGGCGCGTTTGCTGTTCGCTGGTTGAGTGAAAATAAGAAAAAAATTGACAAATTAATACTTATTGCAGCCGGCAAGACTATTACAGATGATAATAAGAGATTGCATAATTTTTATGATTTTAAAATTAATCAAAATATAAAAAATAGAGTTAATAAAATAATTATTTTTGTTTCCGAAGATGAAAAAAAATATAGAATAGCAAGCGCTAAATTATATCAAAAAGAATTGGGCGGTGAATTGCGGATATTAAAAGATAGAGGACATTTCACTGTTACAGCTAATCCAATTAACAAAGAATTTCCAGAGTTGTTAGAAGAAATTTTAAAAGACAAATGTTTTGTTGGCGATGGCATAAACATAAACTCTGATTTTTTAAACGGACTGGAAACCGAACAAGCAAAAGAAAAAATGATTAAATGGCTGGAGGAAAATGAACTGGGCAAAGGAACTGTGAATTATAAATTGCGCGACTGGTGCATCAGCCGGCAGAGATACTGGGGGCCTCCTGTGCCGATTGTTTACTGTAATAAATGCGGGGTTCAAGCCGTGCCGGAAAAAGATTTGCCCGTAGAACTGCCTGAGATGGAAAAGGGCTGGGAGCCGGTCGGAGACGGGCGCGGGCCGCTGGCTAAAGTAAATAAATTCATTAAAACCGTTTGTCCGAAATGCGGAGGTTCGGCCGAGCGCGAGCCGGATGTAATGGATAATTTCCTGGATTCCGCCTGGTATTATTTCCGCTATGTCTCTCCGCGCGACAACAAAAACATATTTGATAAAAAATTAAGCAAAAAATGGCTGCCGGTGGATCTGTATGTCGGCGGCAACGAACACGCAGTACTTCATCTGATGTACACCCGCTTTATTGCTATGGCGTTGCATGATCTGGGTTTAACTGATTTTGACAATCCTTTTAAAAAATTCCGAGCCAACGGCATGATATTAAAAGACGGCAAAAAAATGAGCAAGTCAAAAGGCAATGTCGTGAATCCGGAAGAGTACGGCGCCAAAGTCGGCTATGACGCGCTAAAAACTTATCTTTTATTTTTGGGGCCGTTGAATGAAGACCGATCGTTCAGCGATTCGGGCGTGCAGGGCGCCAAGCGCTGGATGGAAAGGATAGATCGGCTTGAAGAAAAAATAAATAATAATTATGAAGATGATAAAAAAATAATAAAAAAACTGCATCAAACCATTAAGGCGGTAACAGACGATTTTGAAGAGCAAAAATACAACACAGCCGTGGCTCGCCTAATGAAGCTTACCAACAGCTTGAGCGTGGAAAAAAATATTTCCGGCCAAACTTGGGAAAAATTCTTGATTCTTGTCGCTCCTTTCGCGCCTGCCTTAGCTGAAGAGCTGTGGTCATCCTTCGCTAAAGCTACGGATGATAAAGCGGAAAGGTTTAAACAATCAATTTTTAAAGCAAAATGGCCGAAACATAATCCTAAATTAATCAAAGATGATATTATTAATCTTGTGATTCAAATCAACGGCAAATTGCGCGATACTATTGAGACGCCAATTAATATAAGCGAGAAAGAAGCGCAAAAAATCGCTTTGGAGAGTGATAAGATTAAAAAGTGGACGAACGGCAAAAAAATTATTAAAGTGATATTTGTTAAGGGGAAACTTATTAATATAGTGATAAAATAAATTGTTAAATTGCTCAATTGTTAAGCGGAGAAAATTTTGAAAAACAAATGAAGACAATAAAAGAAGAAAAAATCCCCATAAAGATGTGGCTGGACGATATTGAGCCGGACGCGGAAAAACAGGCAAGGAACATTGCCAATCTGCCCGGGGCTTTCCACCACATTGCTATTATGCCTGACGCCCATGTCGGCTATGGCATGCCTATCGGCGGAGTTTTGGCCACTGAAGATATAATCGCGCCCAATGCGGTTGGAGTTGATATCGGCTGCGGCGTAATTGCCGTAAAAACTTCTATCATGAAAATTGACGAATATTCTTTAAAACAAATTTTAAATCAGCTGCGCAGAGACATACCAACCGGCTTCACCCACCATAAACAGGCGCAAGTTTGGGAAGGTTTTGATAGGGCGCCGAATGTTTCTATTATACAAAAAGAGCTTGATTCCGCGCGCAACCAGATTGGCACATTGGGCGGAGGCAACCATTTTTTGGAAATTTTACAAGAAATTGATGATTCAAAATGGCAAATAAAAAGCAATGGCAATGTTTGGCTGATGCTTCACAGTGGCTCCCGTAATTTCGGCTATAAAACAGCGAATTTTTTCCATAGAAAAGCCAAGCAATACTGCGAGGTTAATAATATAAAATTGCCTGACAAAGACTTGGCTTTCTTAAAATTAGATTCCAAGGACGGGCAAGATTATTGGCAAGCCATGAATTATTGCTTGGAATTCGCCCGAGCTAACCGCGATTTAATGGCCAAGCGCTTCATGGATATTTTTAACAATATTACCGGCTGTGAATTCATAAACTTTGCCATGGAACACGGCTATAAAAACGAAATTAAAGAAAAATATATCAGCATCCACCACAATTACGCGGCAAAAGAAAGCCATTTTGGGAAAGAAGTTATTGTCCACCGCAAAGGCGCGACGCGCGCTTTTGCCGGCCAGCTTGGAATAGTTCCCGGAAGCATGGGAGCGCCAAGCTTTATTGTGGAGGGGCTTGGCAATCCTGAAAGCTTTATGAGCTGCGCGCATGGAGCCGGCAGAGCAATGGGGCGGCGGGAAGCCAACAAGAAATTAACAAAAGAGCGGGCCGACCAAGCGATTAAAGGAGTGGTTTTCGCCGGATGGCAGGGCAAGTTTGACGAAGCTCCGCAAGCTTACAAAAATATTGAACAAGTGATAAAAAACCAAAGCGATTTGGCAAAGCCCATAGTCAAATTAAAGCCGATAGCTGTTATGATAGGACACTAAATCGCGTAATAAAAATTATTTATTTTTTTGTTAACGAATTAAAGGGTTAACGAGTTAATTAAATTTTAAACAACAACCCGTTAACTCGTTAACCCGTTAATTAAATAATACTTTAATAGGTTATGCGTTACTTCAACGGCAATTTATCTCAAGGTTTCGTCGCCTTGTTTTCCGGCAGAATGATCCAATTCGCCGCCGGCGGCTTGATCGGCTTGTTTCTGCCGATTTTTTTGCTGACTAAATTAAACTATCGCGTTGAATTTGTTTTTCTGTATTTTATCATCGGCCATGTAATTTATCTCTTAATCCTGCCGATAGGGGCTCAGCTTTTAAATAAAATAGGCCTGCGCCGCTCCCTTCGGCTTAGCGTGATTATGGACGGGGCGTTTTATACCTGCCTCTTCTTTTTGGACAAAAACCCTCAATTATTTTTAATATTATCCGTGGTTGCCTTAACTTTTTCTCGCATGCTGTTTTGGCTGCCTTTTCATACTGATTTCGCCAAGTTCACGGACAAGATCAACAGAGGCAAGGAAGTAAGCTTAATTTGGGCTACTCACTCGTTCTTAAGCGTACTTATGCCGATAGCCGCCGGATTTTTAATAATGCGGTTTGATTTTGACATCGTATTTATTATCGCGATAATCCTTTACCTGTCAGCCGGCATCCCGTTTTTAGCGCTTCCCAGAACGCACGAGAGCTTTAGCTGGGGAATTTTGGAAACCTGGAAAAAATATTTTGCGAAAGAGAATAGAAAGCTTATTCTCGCGAACACGGCCAACGGCGCGGAAAGCTCTGTCGGACTGATTATATGGCCTATTTTTATTTGGCAAATATTTAACGGCAATTACTTGGAAGTTGGCACGATATCATCATTAATCATCTTTGTTTCTATTATTCTTCAACTAACCGCGGGGAAATATACCGATCTTTTTAATAAAAGAAAGATGCTGCATTGGGGAACCGCGCTATACGCCATTGGCTGGATAGGAAAAATATTCGTCTTAACCGCATCTCAAGTTTTTTTTATCGGAACATACCATGTTTTCACGAAAATTTTCAAAGATACGCCTTTTGACACGCTAAACTATGAAATAATGGCGGATCGCGGACACTATGTTGATGAATATACTGTCCTGAAAGAAATAGCCGTTCAAATGGGCAAAATACTGATGCTGATTTTTGCCATTTTAGTGGCTTTAAACTTCGGACTTAACTGGACTTTCGCACTGGCGGCCATTGCTTCGCTTTTTATTAATATATTATAACTACACTCAAATCTACGAATGCAATGCAAATCTACAAATATTTTTATTTAGCATTTGTAGATTTGAGTGGCGCAAAATACCTTATTGGACGTAAAATCCCAAATAAAAACCCGCGCTTAAAAATAGCAAACGAGTTTTACAAAGCAAAATGTCGCTTTAAATATTATCTTGTAGCGCTAATCACGACATCTAATTCAGCATCCGGAGCGCAAACGGTAATTCGGCCATTGGCGCTTTTGGCTATATGATAACCCGCACCATTTGTGGTAGCGCCGCTTGGATCATAAGGCATTGAAACCAGATATATTTCATTGGCGGTTAGCGCGGAAAGATCAACAAGGCTGGAGCAAGAGCCTCCTGTCTTGCATATTTCATTCGTTGCGACTCCGGAACAGTCAGCTGATGCGGGAATGTTCGCCGGAATAGTTCCTGTATTATCAACCGCGTATTGATGCGCCGCGTTCAAATTTCCATTAACTTATGCGGCTTCGCCTACTTTAAATTTTTAAAAGTCCGCTTTCTCTTTAATAGCTTGGGCTTCCACAGACATAAGGCATTGGCCATTAATCATACCGCCTCGTTCAATACTTAAAATCTTACATTTAATGCCGCCCTTTATCCACCCTGTTTTAGTGATGTGTAATTTTTCTTTCGCCTCAACATTACCTTCTGCCTTGCCAGCTACAATAATGCTGTTAGCCTTAATGTCAGCCTTGACCATGGCCGACTTACTAATCTTAACATTTTTAGTATTTTCAATCATGCCATCTATCTTGCCGCTCACAACCAAATCTGCCAGGGATGATAATTTTCCCTCAAGTTTGGCTGAAGAATCAATAATGGTAGTGGAATATTTATTTTTTCCAAACATATCTTGGTTTCCAGAATCTAACGCAACACTATGTAAAAGCTAATAATTGATTTATTACTGTTTAGTATTGAATTTAAGCTGTTTTTCCGGCTTTTTCGCCATCTTCCTTGCCCTAACATAATCTTCTTCTATCTCTATCTTTTTGGCTCGCGAACTTAAATAAGAATCGGTTTCCCACCAATCAATTCCCATTTCCTTAGCTTTATCCACTGAAGCTATCATTAACCTAATTTTAATTGTGAGCAACTCCACATCAGCAAGTTTAATCTGGATGTCGCCAGCAATAACAATGCCTTTGTCTAAAACGCGCTCTAAAATATCAGCTAAATTCGTAGCTTCTATACCATGGCTAATTTGTTCTGACATAAATTTTTTTTAATATTTATAATTGTTTAGTCCTAATAATTTTATTACATTAAATTGCCCAGGGGTCCTAAATCTAAATTCAATTCTTCATCTTCAATTCCAAAAACCGTTTTTAGCTCCTGCATTTTCTTCTCCATAGCTTTAAAAGTCATTCCTAACTTTTGAATTTCCGTATTAGAAAGAGATCCTTTTTGCATCCGCCTAATAACCTCTTTTTCCATTAACCTCCTTAATAACTCCACGAGAGTTAAAACTAATTTTGCTATGCCTTGTTCCGCTTTTTGGGGATTATCAGCATCAATGAGCTTGGGAATACTTGCTTCTGCCCTCTTTATTTCTTGCTCCAGCTTGGCAATATATTCTAAATCTTCCTTGGTTGGTTCTCGGCTGGGATAATAATCAGTCCCGGCGCTTTTCCAATTTTTACCGGACATTTCCTCTACTTTAGAAATAGAGGTTAGAAGAACTCTTAATCCTAAATATATAAGATCTACATCAGCTACTCTTATTGCTACATCCCCGTTTATCACAGCCCCTTTTTCAAGAACTTTATCTAAAGCATCAATAAGAGTTACTCGCTGTTCTTTTGGTTTGGATAAAATTATTAGTGTATTTGCCATTTAATAAAATTGTAAGGCGGCCATGGGCCGCTATACTCAAAATTAAAACCTTTAGATTTATATTCTTTATTTAATTTATTAATTTCTCTTGCAAAGTCTTTTAATTTTTCTTCTGAAATAAGAAAAATCGCATTTAAAATCATGGGCAAAGATTTACCTGTCAATTCTTTTTCTAAAATTTTACCTTTGGTTCCAGCAACCGCGCATTCTTTTAAATTTCTAAAAAAACTGTCAATATAATTTTCCAAAGCTCTGTCTGCTTCCCTTAAAACAGCATCATCTATCTGCTTTTGCATAAAATATGCCGTTCCTTCGGGAAGCAGGGCTATTTCTTTTTCTTTTTCCAGAACCACCGGACTAACTCTTTTAACTTCATTACTAAAAGTTTGGCGGTTTAAATACGCCTTTACCGACCACTCTTGTTTTCCTGATAAATTTCTTAGATTTTCTTTGAATTTAAGGTAATATGTTTTAAGCATTTCCTTTATTTTTTCTTCGCTGTTAAAAATAGCGCCGAATTTCATGGGAATTGCCTCTTTTAATCTTTTATTTTTAAAGGGATTCTTTTCTGCTGGAAAAGGAGAAAATTGAAATTCCATCGCTTCCTCTATTACCTGCTCATGAATTTGAGCTTTTTCTTTTACCCATTTTAAATTTTCTTGCGCTTTATTTTGAATTTCTTTTGAGCTGAATTCCTTTAAAGAAACATTGCTAACCACTGCTTCTAAATCCCTGAAAAAGACAGTAAAAACTTGACCCCTATCAATTCCTTCTGCGGAAAATTTGGAATTAGTTTTTGCTCTAACGCAATAGAGATATAATCCCTGTTTCATAAAGTTTGAATAGCTTATTCTTCGCTGCTGATTCCAGTATCTACTCTTTTTCGCATTTCTTTTCGCTCATAGCCAAGTAAATTGCCTTTTGCATCTAGCCTAATGTTATAAATTCCTAACACATCCATCCCGTCCGGGATAGATTTCTTTTCAACAATTTCAACTTTAACTACCCATTCTTCGCCTTCTTTTTTAAATCCTATCCCGGCTGGCGAGGAAAAACCGGTTAAATCAGCCAGCTGTTTTTTTGCTTTCTCAACAAGCTCTTTCGGCTCAAGATTTGATTTTACATCATTAGAAATGTTCTTTATTGTTTTTGTCATAATAATATAAATTTAATAAATTATTTATTCTCCTATTTTTTCTAAAATCTCTAATCTCTCTAAAATTTCCTCTTCTTCTTTTTGATATTCTGCTTCAGTAATTTCTTCCATTTCCAAACGCATTTGAATATCCAAAAGCTCTCTCTTGAGTTTTTCAGGAGTATCTGTTAATTCTTCTGCCACCATATCATTAATCTTATGAACAACCCCCATAAATCCTCTGGCCGGGAGCAGTAATAAATCATCTATAATAAACATAAATTATATTCCGTATAATATTTTAGAAAAGCTATGCAATGAATCAATTCCTCTAATATCATGCGGTAATAAAGGAACTAAAATTAAATTCTTCAAGGGATATTGTTTTTTAATTATACCCAGATATTTTTCTTGACCTTTTCTTTTGGCTAAACAGAAATTGCATTTGGAAGCAGGATTTATAAAATTGGCAATAATATAATTATAATTAATATCCATGCTTTCTAAAGATCCGTCCAAATCTTCCATTTCTCTTATACCCATCTCCTCCGGAATGGTAATCATTAAAAATTCTGTTTTCGCGGAGCCAAATAAAATTTTCTGAATTTTTCTAATATCTCTGGATAAATTTACTGTTTTTTGAGCAATTCCTTCTAATTTTAATCCTTGATATTTGCGAAGTATTTTAAAAATACTTTTAAGCCATTCTCTAACCAAGCCGGGAAGTTCTAAGAATCTAAGCAAATGGCCGGAAGCGGCTGAATCCAAAACATAAATATCATATTTGCTCCCACCCGCCAAATCCATAACTTTTCTTAAAGCCATTAGCTCTTCAAGCCCTGGCGGAGAAAGTTCCATCAACTCTTCCATAACCTGCTGATCGTAAACCACTTCTGCTCCCGGTCCTGTAAACTTATTAAATAACTCCTTAATACTCTCTTTATATTCATCTTTAAAATCTCTAAGACTTTTTTGAGTATCTATTTCTATGGCAAAAAGGTTATTAAAACCTCTGATAGAAACTGCTTCCGCGGCCAAGGGAATGTCTTGATCAAAAATATTGGAAAGAGCATGAGCCGGATCAGTGGTGGTAATAAGAATTTTTTTTTCTTTATGCTTTTTAGCCAGTGCCATAGCCGTAGCTGCCGCTATTGAAGTTTTGCCCACTCCTCCTTTCCCGCCGCAGATGACAAAGCTTAAATCCTTTTTTAAAAACTTTGCCATTTTGCCTTGAGGAATTTCTGGAAATTCAGGCAATTTTTTTGGCAAAATAATCTCAAACTCCTTCTCCGCGAATAAAATCCGAGCGTACTCATTTAAAGAATCTTGACCCCTAATTTCAGCGGGGAAAAGTGGCATCTTCAAAATCTGATAATCTTTTCCGCCCGAGACGGATCCGCCTTTGGCGGAAAATTTTTCTTCAATCATTTTCAGATATTTTTCTTTTTCTTTTATTCTGGAAGCGCAAAGCGAGCATTCTCCTTCAACTGTTGCCATGCGATTAGCAATAATACTTTTTACTGAAATTTTCATTATATCCAAATCTTTAACTAATTCCTCTGTCTCTAAAATACTCATTGGTTCGGGAATAGTTACTGGCACAAATTCAGTTGTTTCCTGATTTTTTAAAAGTTTTTCCACTCTTTCTATATCAGCCAAGGTCTTTGTTAAAAATTTATCACACTCATCATTAATATATTTTCTTCTTATCCGCTTCATAATAAACCGATGTTTTGCCATCATCAGGTCTGCCGCTTTTATCCATCTTTTCATCGCTTGAGGCAGGGATAAAAGAATCTTAGTGTGCCCGGTAGGAGCGGTATCAAGAATAATCAGATCATATTCTTTTTCTAAAAGCTCAGCAATTTTAATAATAGCCATTACTTCATCCATGCCTGGCATAGCCAGAGAAGTAAATTGTTCTATGTCCTCACTGTCAAGATAAGTTCCCCGATCAAGTAAAATTTTTATAGTTTCTGAATGTTGCTTGCGAAAATCTTCCATTAATTCTTTAGCCTCCATCTCATAAGCCCAGATATTGTCTTGAATTTTAGTAATTTTATTGCCAACCTCTACATTAAAACTATCGCCAATGGAAGGGGCCGGATCAGTAGAAACTATTAAAATTCTTTTGGTCTTGTATTTTTGGCCTAAGTATAAAGCGGTTGCGCAAGCGCAAGTAGTTTTGCCGCTGCCACCCTTGCCGCCAAAGACAATAAACTTCAATCTGTTATTAACAAGAAACTGATTTTTTGCCCTATTAGAAATTTTTGCTGAAATTTCCTTTTTCATATCTTTAAATGCAATTCTACAAAATTAAAAGCAGGAATAGGGCCAATATATATAAACTTAATTCTCTTATTGTACTTTTTGATTAAAACATGCACTCTTTTATCAAACTCTCTTTCATTTTTTTTTGAAACCAAGAAAGCATAACTGAAAATCATTGAATCTCTCATCGGTTCTAAAAATCTTATCAACTCTCTTTCTTTAAACTTTACCGCTAATTCTTTTAAAGATTTCAAGAGCTCTCCGGCTTCCCTTTCCCTTTTAGAGTCAACTGCCTTTTGGATTAATTCACCTACGCCGGCAATTCTAAATTGATGGGGATTTTTCTGGGCGTTTCTTTTTGCAATTTGAATTTCTTGATTCTCCTCAACTATTTCTTGAAAAATACTTGGCATATCTTTCCAAAATGCCCTAATGCCCAATTCTACTCTCCCTTCCACTATTGGAAATGTTTCTAAAAATTCTTTTCTTTTTGGCTTTAATATTTTTTCTTTAACATCTTCCGCGCTCTTGGCCACTGTGCCAAAACGAACCGGTAAAACATCATATCCTTGTTTCATCACTTCTTCAATAACCTTTTGATGGCGGGTTAGGTGTTCTTTAATAAAAGAATACTGATCTTTTGCCGTGTCAGTGACTGCCATTGCCAATCCTCCTTTATTAATAATATATACTTCTTTTCCTTCCTGCCCCGTTAGATATTTGTTCTCTTGATTCTTTTTATTCGCTCTTGTAATATCTAACGGGGCTTGCCGCAAAATTTTAAACTTTTGGGGCTTGCTTTCTTTAATAACACAATAAAGATATTTACCCTGATCTGAGTCTGATTGCCCCGCAGGCCTGTCATTTGGGACTCTGATTTGGGATTTTCCTTTTGCTTCAGCGGCCATAATTTTAATAATAATTGCTTTATAAAAATCTCTATTCTTGCGAAGTTGGTTTAGCCACAACAATGACCTGTTTTATAGCCACCACCAATCCGGCAGCTGCTATAAAAGCGATAAAATTTTCCAAAATTGAAGCGACTGCCAATGTTAATTTTCCAAGCTGTAAACCGCCGACTCCAATTAAAAGCAAGGTGATCACGGCCACAAGAAACGGAATGCTTTCTTTTTCTTTTACATTTAAAAATCCAACAATTAAACCTAAAACAAACAGAATAACTAATAGATACGGAATAGCGGCAAAGCCAGCCAGCACTGCAAACGCTATGCCTCCGATTAAAGCCCAGCGACCAATAGTTGTAAGATTATATTTTAATGCCATATTTTTGAGATATTATTTGCCCTGCATTTTTTAAGCATTAAAATGAATAGACTTGCCGCGCAATTAGTCTCGCAACGCAATTTTATAATGCGAACTCTATAAAGAGTAATGCTTAAAAGATAAGTAGGGGTTATGAATTATAATAAAATTCGACCTTTAAAAATTATTTAATAATTAAAGAATTTCTTACATCTTCTTCCTTAAAAGAATATCTTTGATTCCTGTTTTCTCCAAAAAAACTGCCACAGCTTTTGCAATAACTTTTTAGAATACTATAAGCGCGAACTATTTTTTTCATTTGTTCTGCTGTTTCCTGATTATCTTGATGCTTATCCGGATGATATTGATGGGAAAGGGCATAATAAGCCTTTTTAATTTCTTCGGGACTAGCTTCCTCGCCCAGGCTCAATAATTTTCTTGCTTTATTTATTATTTCAAAATTACCTAAACTAAGATTAATATTAACAAAACTATAGGGGGGCATTGGGCCAATATACCTAAACCTTAATTTCCCTTCGTATTTTTTACCCAATTCTTGCATTTTACTATCCAATTCAAACTCTCTGGACTTCTCTATTAAGAAAGAAAAGTTGGCTATCATGTCCTCGCTGATTAATTTATTTAAGGTGAAGTCATGAGCCATGATTCTTAAGAATGCTTCAATGTTCTTGATATTAGTTTGCTTATAAGCTTCTGCCTGCCGCTGGATTAGTCTGCCTAACTTCAATTTAAGCGGCAGACCCAGAATACTTGTTTTGACGGACAACTGCTGTCTTAGCCCCTGAATTTCTGAATTAGTGTTAACTAATTCTTCAAGCAGCTTTTTTTGATCCCACCAGACTTGAACCGCAAACTCAACCTTGCCTGCTGTTGTTTTTAAAGCTGTTTTAAATTGAATATAAGCTTTCGCTAAAATACATTTTATTTCTTCATTATTAGGAGCAATAATCCCAAAAGCCATTGGCGCAACATTATAATCTTTCATTATTTCTTCATTCACTTGCTGGTGGATGGCAATATGCCTTGTTAGTTCTTTTTTATCTAAACGATCAAAATTAATAACCGGGGTATCTGAAACTGCCGCTGCTATATCTTGATAATTGAGAATGTTGATAACTTGATGATTAATTCCAATATAGCTAAGGCCGCTGGCATTGGCTTGGCCGAAAGCATCGCGGGCGGCTCTTTTATCTTTATTCTGCTCAATTACGCAATAAATATATTTCCCCATTTTTATCTAGTTAGAAAATTTTATTAGACTATGCCAAATTATCCATAGCAAGTATTTGCAGATATCGCGAGCAATAGCGAGCCAATATCCGCAAGAGCATCCCATTAATTTGTTCTTTTTCTATCAGCAATAGCGGCGATTAACGCTCCTTTGGCAACAGTATAAAGCGGATGCGGAGCCATCCTTACTTCCTTTACTTTTAAAGGAAAACTCGTTTTCCCAAGTATCTCTTTAAACCTTTCAATAAATCCCTGCGGATTTGCCGTACCTCCTGAAACAATTATCGGAATGGGAGTTTCAAATTCAGGAATTTTGCCCTTTTCTTCAACCTCTTTTTTTATTTGATCCAAAACATATTCAATCAGGTGATCATAATAAATAGAAAGGGCATGCTCAGTTTTAGTCATACTGCTTTCGCTCTTTTTAAGATTTAAAAAGTTTTCCTTAAAGGTAGTAATTTTGCTGATTGGCTCATTGGTAACAATGGCAACTTGTTCATCAATCCAGTCCCCGGCTTTAGCCACGCTGAAAGAAAACACCGGCGCAGACATTAAGGATAGGCAGACATTAGCCATTCCGCCGCCAAATGATATGCCCATGCCCGTAAAATTATCTTCTGCTAATTCAGAAAAAATTACCGCTAAACCCTCGTTCAAGGGCTTTGCTTGGTACCCCCATTTTTCAAGAAATCCTTTTATTATATTTTGATGGTAAATATTATCAAAATCCGCGTCAATTGGAGGGCCGGGAACAGAAAAATAACAAATTTCATTTTTTTCAGCAGGCGGCTCTAAAACGCTTTTTATTATCAATTCAATAATCGGCAATGCTTCGGTTTCTTTAGCGCTAATTACTCCGCTCTTTAGCGGTCTTCTGGTGTTGCCGCCAAAAACATTAGCAAACTTCATAGCATCGCTTCCCACCACATAAATTTTATCTTGACCCAGGACATATTTGACATTACTTTTTTCTAATATCCCTTGGGTAAATTCAGAATATTCAACATCGAAAAAAGCATCTCTTTGAGCCCTAAAACTTACCTGTGAATTTATTTTTTGAGCGCAGTAAATAAAAGCGGTGCCGACATCTAATCCTTTGCCCATTTGCGGTAAAACCAATTTATTTGTTTTTGTACGATTCTCTTTAGCCATAGAACCGCGGGCATGTTGTTGTTTTGTCATACTTTTTATTTAATACTTATTTTTTCCTCTTCTTTTTCGACCTTTTCGCCCGGTTAAAAATTTACTATTCCTATTTATTTCTCATCTTCTCAAAATAATTTCTAACCGGGTTTAAAAAACAAGCCGCCCTCTCAATACTTTGGCCTAAATTTAATTTTTTCTCTTCCGGCTCAAATTTATTCTCTGGATTTTTACTGCTAACCTTTTTTGCTAAATACTTAAAGTTATCCTCTAACGGCTTTACCTTTAATTTTTTAGGGAAATAATAAATTACTTTTTCTATATTTTTTTCTTTTTTAAAAACTTTCGGCTTTATTAAACATCTACATTCCAGTTCTTTTATTCCTTTAAAAGCGATCTTATACCAATCCCGTTTTCCTTTAATCGGCTTAATCCATCCTTTTTTAAATAAACAATCGCAAATATAACGAATGTAATCAATGCCGAATTTTGTCTGGCTGGAAATTAATTTAATATTGGATTCTTCTTTATTTTCCCAAATTTTTTTTAAAACTTTTAATTCACTATTCATATAACTTAGAAGACTTTAATTTATCTTTTGCTTGATCCAATATATCAAAATTCTCTTTTTCTGCCATTCTTAATTCATCTATAAACTCCTTGCTTTTGCTTTGCAGCTTTTTTAATAACATTATCCTCATCTCTAAATTTTTTTCTAATTCCTTAACTTCCTGATAGGTCTTTTCTAAAGCTATTTGTTCCCGCGCTATTTCCTTTTGATGCTCATTTATTTTTTTAATTAAATCAATGTTCTCTTCTTTTACTTTTGAATTAATTTGTTGCGCTTCTTCCTTTAAGGGAGAAAGCGGTTTTCTGCTCATAGCAAACTCTATCTGGGGCGCTTTGTTTAATTCTTCCCCTGCCTCCTTTAATCCTTCTATGATGCTTTTGGGGCTTGCATTTGATTCCATATTATTTTAAAATGATTATTAGTAATTTTAAATTTTTGGCAGTTTTTTAAACTTTTTAACCCGACCGCTTCACTGCCTGCCCGCAAAGCCTTAGTAAGCGGGCGCGAATCATCGCGGATAAATTTAACAAATTCTCTAATAGCTAAAATTGAAGCTTGCTTGCAAATGGCTTCAATATCAGATCCTACTAATCCTTTGCTTTCTTTAGCTAAATTTTCTAAATTCACATCTTTAGCCAATGGCTTGCCTCTTGTATGAATTTTAAATATCTCCAACCTTGTTTTCCCATCCGGCTTTGGCACCTCTAAAAGAAAATCAAAGCGGCCGGTTCGGCGCAATGCAGGGTCAATCAAATCCAAGCGGTTGGTAGCTCCAAGGATTACAACCCCTTTAAGCTCTTCAATGCCATCAAGTTCAGTTAAAAATTGGCTTACTACTCTCTGAGTTACAGAGGAGTCAACGTTTTGGCTGCGAGCAGGAACCAAACTGTCCAGCTCATCAAAAAAAACAATGCAAGGACTGGCTTGCTTAGCTTTTTTAAAAACTTCCCTTACTGCTTTTTCAGATTCTCCTATGTATTTTGATAAAAGCTCAGGACCCTTGACAGAAATAAAATTTACGCCGCATTCAGACGCTACTGCTTTGGCTATTAAAGTCTTGCCTGTTCCGGGAGGGCCGTAAAGCAAAATTCCTTTAGACGGACTGGTTTTGGTATAATCAAAAAGTTTGCTATATTTCAATGGCCACTCAATGGTTTCTTTTAAGGTCTGCTTTATTTGTTCCAAACCTCCCACATCCTTCCACCTAACATCAGGAATTTCAGTAAAAATTTCTCTTAAAGCTGACGGCTCAACTTCTTTTAATGCTTCTATAAAATAATCCGCGGTTACTTCCATCTCTAAAAGTTTTTTATAAGGAATATATTCTTTAGCAAATTCAATCTCCGGCATGATTTTTCGCAGAGCCGACATGGCTGCCTCTCTAACCAAAGCTTCTAAGTCTGCCCCCACAAAGCCATGGGTTATTTCAGATAGCTTGTCTAAATTAACATCTTCTCCCAGGGGCATGCCTCTAGTATAAATTTCCAATATTTCTTTTCTGCCATTTTTATCAGGAATACTAATGGCAATCTCTCTATCAAATCGGCCCGGTCTTCGCAATGCCGGATCCAGGGTATTGGGAATATTAGTGATTCCAATAACTACCAAATTGCCCCTTGATTCCAAGCCATCCATTAAAGCCAGCAATTGGGCAACCACTCTTCTTTCCACTTGTTTTTCTCCGCCCATATCCTCTCTTTTAGGGGCAATGCCGTCAATTTCATCTATAACTAAAATGGCAGGGGCATTAGCTTGGGCATCCTCAAATACTTCTCTTAATCTTGCTTCTGACTCCCCATAAAATTTGCCCATGATTTCAGGCCCGGAAATAGAAGTAAAATAAGCATCAGTTTCGTTAGCTACCGCTCTGGCAATCAAAGTTTTGCCGCAACCAGGGGGTCCGTATAATAAAACTCCCTTGGGAGGATCTATGCCTAATCTCTCAAAAACCTCGGGATATTTTAAGGGAAGTTCAATCATCTCTCTAATCCTGCCGATTTCTTTTTTAAGTCCTCCGATGTCTTCATAAGTGACTCCTACTCCCTGCTTGTCTTTTGCTTCTCCCTTGATCTTGATTAAAGTAGCGGGAGTAATCAAAACAGCTCCTTGAGGGTCAGTAGCTTCCACTAAAAAATCCTGGGATTTACTGCCAAAAAAGGTTACTCTTATTTTATTTCCTTTTAAAACCGGGGTGCCGTCTAATATTTTGGCCAAATATTCACTACTTTCTTGTTTTTTAAAAGATCCGTCTAAACTTAAAGGAGATAAAACTAAAGTATTAGCTTTCTCATAAGAAGTCTTTTGAATTTCAACCTTTTCATCTAAACCTGTCTTAAGGTTGTCTCGCGCTATGCCATCTATTTGAACAATCTCTTTGCCGCGATCTTCTGAATAAGCGGGCATTAATTTGGCTACTACTTCTTTACCCTCCACTTTTAACCTAATTATATCTCCTGCATCTGCCTGAATTTTTGCAAAATATTCAGGGTCTACTCTGGCTATTGCCCTGCCCGCGTCCTTGCTCCGGGCTTCTGCTATCTTAAGAACTATTGATTTTGTTTGCGCTTTTTTAATCATAAATCATGAAACAATCCTTCGGCGTATTTATATTCGCATGCAGACATAATTTGCGGCATTGGGATTATATCTGTGTGAATTAACCCGCTAACTTTTTCTAAAATATTTTTTTTAACTTCACTTTTAATATCCCGTTTTTAAAATCTATTTTACGGGACTGGAAATCTACGCTGTCCGGCAGTAAAATCTCTTTGGCATATTTCCTGTCTTGATTACCGGCTTCAATTATAAGAATGTCTTTCTTGAGATCAAGTTTAATGGCTTTTTCATCAATGCCGGGAAGTTCAGCGATAATTAAAATGTGATCCTTCTCGTTAAAAACATCAACTATCGGCTCTCTATTTTCCACAACCTCAACTTCCTTTTTACCGGCTTTTTTTTCAACAGGCCGAATATTGCCAAAAGTTTGCACTCGCGGCCGGCCGCCAATACCGCTTCTTATTGAAAATCCATAAACCCCTTTAGCATCCTTTCCTTTTCCCAAACCCCTGATTTTTCCTTCTTTTCTAATCTCTCCCCCGGCTTCTTCAACTTTTTCCGCTAAATCAATAAATTTCCCCAATCCCTTAATTAATCCTCCAACCAAAGGCAAATCTTCAAGCATCTCTAATTCTTCCCTTGCCTGATCAGTGTTCTTTTTTTCACTTTTTTTATATTTAACCATACCCTAAAATCAATAGTTTAGAATTAATTTTCCTTTTTTATCTTTACCTAAACCAAACCTACTCAGCCTTTCAGGAAGAACAATTTTTCTTGCCCCGTTAAAAAATTTTTGACTTCTAACGAGGTGAAGATTCCGGTCTTTTTTTCTTGCGGCTATTAACTTTCCTTTATCTTTTATATTGCACAATTTGGAGCGCGAAAAATCAATACAACTTTCCCTTGCCAAGCTCTCGCAAATAAGCCGGGCATAATCAATACTAATGTTCGCTTCTCTGGTAATAATATTAACTGAAGCCTCTCCTCCCCAATCCCAAATTATCTCTAAAACTCTTTGTTCATTTGTAGTCATAAATCTAATGCTAATATCCTAATACTATCTTTCCTTTTTTCTTCCCGCCGACATTTGAGCTGCGGCCGCTTCCTCCTTCTGCCGCCCCTCGTATCTTAACTGCTGTTTGAGTAGCTTTGGCAAGAAGTTTGTTCATTTCTTTTTCCACATCTTCCAATCTTGTTTGCAGTTGTACTCTTCTTTTTCTTGCCCTTTTTAACTCTCCTGTTAATCTGTCTTTTTCATTCCTTCGCATATACAAATCTAAAATAGCCGTAGTGGGAAGGTCTGGCTTGCCGCTTTTCTTCACTGCTCCGGTGTATGTCCTTAAATCATGAAGACTATTAACATCTTGAAACGTTTTTATTGATGTTTTCATAATTTTTAGTTAACAGTATTTTTTAATTAAATCTTTAACCAAATTTTCTATTTCTTTGCGGCGCGGCGACCATGGGCTGCGAGTAGTCTGTGAAACTAATACATCTTTAGCTAATTGTTTAAATTGCGAGTCAGAAGCCGAAACCTTTCCTTTGATAGCTCCTAAAACCTTGCCAAGAATAATACAACTGCGGACAGTCGGAGGAAATTCACAAGGATTGCTTGTTCTCATTCCTCTTACTATATCAACGATTTTTTCCGCGTCTTCCTTGGGAATCCCTGATTTAGCCTGGGTTATTGCAACCTCGGTTTTTCTGTCAAAATACTCTAAATCCATTGTTACCATTCTATCCCTTAAAGCATCCTGCGCTTTATGAGTGCCGGCATATTCTTCAGGATTAGAAGTAAAGATTGCGCAAAAATCAGGATGAACTTTTAAGTAGTGGCGCTCATCTCCGTCTCTTTTCATCGGCAGGTCCATTACTTTCTCTTGTAAAATTGAAAGTAAAATATTATTAGCTTCCGGTTTTGATCTGGTAAACTCATCATATATTAAAGTAAAGCCATGCTTGCAGGCGATAGTCAAGCGATTATCCATCCAGCGCTTAGACATATCTTGTTCTACTTTTAGGACGCTGGAAATAAAATTATCCTTTAAATATCTGTAGTGATATCCCTGCTCGCCTCCTACTAAATCAGAAGTTTTATGTTCTTCGTCGCCATGAAACAAAACCACCGGCCTGCCAATCTTGCTTGCCACATGCAGAGCCATGGTTGTTTTACCGGTTCCCGTAGGACCTCTAAAATGAACCGGGATGCCAACTTTAAAATAATTTAAAGCTCGACTGGTAATCCGCTTTACATACGGAGTTTCAATAAAGTCAGCCATTGGCCGCGCCTCAATAACCGCTTGCTCTTCTTCTGTTGATAAATAAGGCATATAATAATCCAATAAAATTTAGATGATTTTAGATAGAATAAATTTGACCTTGAATGTATCAAACTTGGCATCTTTCCTGCCAAAGTTTTAGAATTTGGTTATTGAGACTTTTATTTCTTTCCATGCTTATGATGTTCTTTTTTGTGATGTTTATGATGTTCTTCTGCTTCTACTTTTACTTCCCCCTCAGCTACAGTTGATCCTCTTTTCTGTAAATCAGCCCAGTGTCCAGCAGCTTCTTTTCGCTCTGCTTTATAATCAGCAAGCAAATGCCTTACTGATCTTCTTATCGCTTCAATACCTGCAATAATATCTTTCATTATTGCCCTAAAACCAGCCATTCTTATTTCCTCACTCTTCGCCAGAAAATCTTTAAGCTCATGAGCTAATTCTTTCATCTCTTTGTCAAATTGAGCAAGTAGGTCAGCAGTATCTCCTTTAATATCCTTTACCCGCGCTTGGATAGCTCTTATCATTACCTCAAAATCTTTTTTTCTGATTTCTTCACTCTTCGCCAAAAAATCTTTAAGATCCCTGGCCATATCTTTTAATTCTCCCTGAAATTGAGCAATTAACTTATGAGTATCTTCTTTAACGTCCTTTACATATCTTGTCCTGTCTCTGTGGCCAACTTTAATTTCAGCAACTAAATTTTTTAGTTCTTGCGCGTAAGCCATAAAGTTTAAAATAGTTAATACCCAATTTCCTTAATTCTGCCTTTTGTTAGCCAAAGCGGAATTTTCGCTCTGAAAGAATATTTGGAAATTAAGCATTAATTATTGGGTTAATAAAAAAATTATTAATTAAAAGAAGGAAATTTCCTCCTCCGACCTTTGGTTGAAAAAAATTAAATAATTAGTAATTTCCAATTTCCGGAAGTCCAGTGTCAGGATTTAATCCTTTGGGTCCTTTTCTTCCATCTTTTGGCACTATTCCTTTTCCTTTGCAAACTGAACATGGCAATCTGTGATGCGCAAAAATTCCTGTTCCTTTGCAAGCCCCGCATGTCTCGTGAGGAATATCAGCAATAGCAACCTTGCCTTTGCCCCAGCATACTTGGCAATTAGACATTTTTGAGGGGATGCCAAAAGGATCTTTTCCTTTCCCTTTACAAAAAGCGCAGGTAATTTCTTTATATCTTACTGTTTTTATTCTTTTTGCCATAAATTTTTGACTTTACCTGTATATATAAGTTATTCGCTACGCAAACCCGCCATTTGAATGTGTCCTCCCGCTCCTAGCGAGGGGCGGGATAGCGGGACTGCCGAAAGCATAACAGCGGGACATGCGAATGGTAATATTGAAATTCCTTTACTTTCAATTAGTTGATTTAAAATTTCTTTTTTGAGCCATCAGAGTTATCATACTTTTCCATTCTACAGACACTTTTTCTCGTTCCTTTTTAAAATTCTCCAGCATTTTCTTTACTTCTGATTGCATTTGAGTAAATTCTGCCTGAATCTTTTCCGGACTTTCTTTTTCTCTAATTTCCTGTTCTTTTTTAATCTTAGATAGGGTCTTTTTAAAATCTTTAAGCCGTAATTTTTCGCCTTTCTTAAGCATTTCTCTAAGATTTCTAAGCACTTGCATTTCCTGATCCTGAAAATCAGCTAACATCTGTTTTATATTTTCTTCCCGCCCTGACTGGGTAATTAGAATTTCTTCCATCATTTTATCAAAATCTTTCTTTCTTAAAGATCCATGCTTTGACAGGGCTTGTTTTAATTCTTGGCTCATTTTTTCTCTCCTTTTTCTGAATTCTTCCAGTAATTGCCGCGTCTCCTGAACTCTTTGCTGAACCACTCTTATCCGAGCGTCATAAGAGGCAACAATATCTTGAGCAATTTTAAAATTATTATCCATAGAAGTAGTTTTAGGACATGCTTTAAGTTTTTTAGGATAATTATCCTTGCAGAAGGGTATAAAACGCTTCTGCGCAATTTAAAGGATGCCCCAATTTCTCCTTTAAAATAGCGGCTCTTAGGCAGTAGCGGTTAGGCCCACTGCCTCTGCATACTTTAACCAAGTTTCAACAGAAGCAACTACTGCTCTTACCTCTACTGCTAGAAGCTCAATTCCGACTAATGATACTCTTACCCAAGCGTCAATTACAACGCCTTTGTCAAGAATTCTATCAATTACTTCCACTAAGCTTGAACTGGACATTGATTTTTCTACAGCCATATCTTTTATTTTCATTCAGTCAAGCCAAAGCTAAATAATATGAAATGACTGGATGAAATTTATTAATAGTTTATTAAAATTCGACCTTTGTTATTTTATTAAAAATAATATCACCGCATGATTTCATTTTGAAGAAAAAGTTTTTCTGTAACGATCTTGATGCTCCGGCGAGGAAGAAGAAATAAAATATCGTTTTTTTCTCCCTTGTATTAATCGTTGAAATAATTTAATTAATTTTTGTTTTATCTTGTCCCGCATAATAATTTTTATATTTTAATAATTTTAACCAACAAAAAAACCTAAAAAAATTTAGGTTTTCCATTTTTTGGGTGCCGACCCTTTTTATTAAATTGTCATTTCTTGCCTGATTAAATAAATCATCTTGCGCAACATCTGAAACAATATAATTATTCTTAATCATTATTATAGCAAACTGTTTTAAACTATGCAATGCCTTTTATTACCTGTCTCTTATTGTTAACACTTTGAAGCCAATAAGAAACACAAATTAATTTATAAATGATATTCTTTGTATTTTTTATCCATTTTTGTTTCTTATAAGAAACAAATTATTCACTATTGCCCTAATTTATTTTTTATGATATCTTAATTAATGCGGGGGGGGGGATTTCGCGCAACTTTTAATTTATTTTTATAAAGTTATCCACAGCCTTTCCATAATACAAAATTTAATGATTAGAAATAAAATATTAATTTTTTTCCAAATACTTAAATTAAAACATTATGGCTAAAAAAATTATCTCATTTGAAACCAAAAAACTTGGGGAGTATCTTCGGCGCCTTCGCCAAGAACAGGACTTAAGCATTAGACAAGTTGCCAAGGAATGCAAGATGGCTCCCAGTAATCTTGCTAAAATAGAAACTGGCAATACCTTTAGAACCGTTGGCATTGAAACGATTGTTAAACTTTCAAAATTCTACGGCATTCCGGTATCAGGAATATTGGAGCAAGCAAACTTTATTGAGAATCATAAAGATGATCTGCCGGAACTCGCCCAATATCTGCGCGCCAAATACCAGCTTTCTCCTCAAGCCATTCGCGATATGGAAATGGCCAAAGAAATTGTTGACAAAAAATATCCCAAGAGATAAAATGAAAAAGTTATAATGCCCTATATGATACCCTACCCTTTCTGTTGGGGAAACGGTGTGGAAATTTTGGCACCCAGCCGTTACCTCAATAAGTAGGGTATCATATAGGGTGTTATATTATAAATAAAAAAAATCCCACTATAAAAGTGGGGATTTTAAATTCCTCCTTTAAAATTTTTATTTTTTGTTTTTTTGGGGGGGGGGGGGGTGAATTAAACTTCACGAGTTGACTATTTTTATACATTAAACTGAATTGTAACAAACTCCGCAGATTTCGTAATAGGCTCAATGTTGATTTTTTTTGCTGTTTGCCAAAAAAAACACGGGGCAAATTTATTGCTTGCATATACGTGGTTCTAAATTTGACCATCTTGTTTTAAAAAGCAAAATTTAATCGTAAGGATCTATCCAAGAATAAAAAAACTCAAAGAATAATAAGTTCTCCACTCTTTGGGTGCCACCCTCCTTAATATAAAAAATTAAACTTTTTTACCAATAATTTAAATTAATCTTTATTTAACATTATCTATAAATTTGCATAAATTTTGTCCTCCTGCTAAGCCATGAATCTGTATGGGTTTATTCAGAAAAATATTTAAGTTTATGCTGTTAATTATAACACAAAAATAAAACATTCCAAAATATTACTATAATCCGCCGCGATTATTTTTTAACGGTTCTCGTATTGGCAAAGATTAGCATAATTAAACAATCTAACAACAACTATGCCGCGAAATTACAAAATAATAAAACCCTATTATTGAAATAACAGGGTTTTATTTTAATTCCGTTGTGGATAACTTTTGTAAGATTTAATAATGTTGTTTATAAGTTTGACTTACGCGATTGCCTCTCTTGTCATCCCGCACACTCATTATTATTTTATTATTAAATGATGCGGGATCCATGGATACGCACGCTAAAGCTGAATGCTCTGTCAATCGTGTTCGTAGATTTTGACCCTGGATTGCGGGTTCCTCTAGAGGCGGGCGCAGCAAGCCCGCAATGACAAAAAGGAAATTGTAAACAACGCCGAACAATCTAACATTTTATCTATTTTAAATATTCGTTTATACATATTATTTTTTCGTCATTATGGAATTAGTACTTCCATTTTACATTGTTTTTTGGAAAAACACAATAGCGGCGAAAACAGCGGCCATTGCTTCGCTTTTTATTAATTTGATGTAATAACACTCAAATCTACTGCACTCAAATCTACAAATGCAATGCAAATCTACAAATATTTTTATTTAGCATTCGTAGATTTGAATATTATTTGTAGATTTGAGTACCGCATTTGTAGATTTGAGTGCCTGATTATCCACATATCCACAGGGCAAAAAAATAACAATTATTAATTTTTTAAAAAATCTGTAAATTTGATTTTATTTTAATCTAAAATAAGCCAATTTGTTGTTCTTTGACATTACTATATCTTGTGGTATAATATAATCATAGAATACAAGATATAGTAATTTTCAGATAAAACACCGTTATTTACATCCTTTTTTCAAAAAATCCGGTAAATTCAGGTGTTTTTTTTATTTAAACCATGAAATGCCCTGTCTGCTATTACGAAGATACCAAAGTAATTGACTCGCGGGTTGCCAGCGACGGCCTTTCTATCAGAAGGCGCCGGGAATGCCTGAAGTGCGGCTTCCGCTTTTCAACTTATGAAGGAGTGGAAATACTTGATTTGAATATTGTCAAAAGAGACAGCCGCAAAGAAGCTTACTCGCGCGAAAAACTGATTAAAGGCCTGCGCAAGGCCTTGGAAAAAAGATCCATTACCGACGATAGCTTTAAAAAATTAGTCAATTCCATTGAACGTGACTTGCAGGCAATGCGAAAAAACGAAATCACCTCCAGCCAAATAGGGCAATTGGTAATGAAATACCTGAAGCGCGTTGACCAAGTGGCTTATATCCGCTATGCCAGCGTTTATGAATCCTTTAAAGACGCGCAGACTTTCAGGCGGGAGTTAAATAAATTGCTTAAAAATAAAAAAGGCAAGAAAAAATAGGATAATTTAGGAGTTGCGCGTTTGAATAAAAACAACGAATATCTTGATTTAAACCGAATAATGAAAATATGAAAATACAAGAATATAAAAGCATCTTTTGAACATAATAATATTGTATTTTTATATTTTCATATTCTTGTATTTTAGCATTAAGTAGAAATAAACCTCGTTAATTGTCAAATAACGCAAGCGCGTAAGTCATATAAGTATCAAATCCCCTATGCAAAACAACAATATAACTCAAATCAGAAAGCGATCCGGTGAAATTGTAAATTTTGAACCGGCAAAAGTAACTAACGCCATATTAAAAGCCGCTGAATCTGTCGGCATACAGGACAAGGAGCTGGCTCAAAAGCTAAGCAGCCAGGTTGTAAAAATTTTGAATGAAAAATTTCACGCGCGCAGCATACCTGCCGTAGAAGAAGTTCAGGATATTGTAGAGGAAATTTTAATAGAGAATAGGCGGATAAAAATGGCTAAGGCCTATATCCTGTATCGCGACCAGCGGGCGCGGCTGAGAGAAATGAAGTCAATGATCAACTCCAATGATCTGATGGATGGTTATTTAAAAAAATCCGATTGGCGGATAAAAGAAAACTCCAACATGAGCTACAGCCTGCAAGGGCTTAACAACCACCTTGCGTCGGCAATATCATCCAATTATTGGCTAAATAAAGTCTACACCGCGAAAATCAGGGAAGCGCATAAAAACGGCGATTTGCATATTCATGATTTGCAGCTGTTGGCGCCGTATTGCGCCGGCTGGGACCTGAAAGATTTGCTGATTCAAGGATTTGGCGGAGTTTCCGGCAAAATTGAATCAAAGCCGGCTAATCATTTCAGGACGGCCCTGGGGCAAATTATCAATTTTTTCTATACTCTGCAGGGAGAGGTGGCCGGAGCTGAAGCTTTTTCCAATTTTGACACATATTTAGCGCCTTTTGTAAGGCATGACCGGCTTAATCATAAAGAAGTAAAACAATGCCTGCAGGAGTTTTTATTTAATATTAATGTGCCTACCCGAGTTGGTTTTCAAACGCCTTTTACAAACATAACCATGGATTTAACGCCGGGCAAAACTGTCGGCGAGGAAAACGCCATTATCGGCGGACAAGTGCAAAAGGAAAAATATAAAGACTTTCAAGAAGAAATGGACGTGATAAACATAGCTTTTGCCGAATTAATGATGGGCGGCGACGCCAAAGGAAGAGTGTTCACTTTTCCCATACCTACTTACAATATCACCAATGATTTTTCCTGGGATTCTCCGGTGGCGGAAAAAGTATTTGAGATGACAGCCAAGTACGGCATACCTTATTTTTCAAACTTTATCAACAGCGATATGAAGCCGGATGACGCGAGAAGCATGTGCTGCCGCCTTAGATTAGACAATAGAGAGCTGAAAAGCCGCGGAGGCGGACTGTTTGCCGCCAACCCTTTGACAGGATCAATAGGCGTTGTAACGCTTAATCTGCCGCGATTGGGGTATTTATCAAAAACCAAAGAAGAATTTTTTAATAATTTGTCCAATTTAATGCAAGTTGCCCGCGAAAGCTTGGAAACAAAAAGAACTGTTTTGGAAGATTTAACAAACAACGGCCTTTATCCTTATGCCAAGCATTATCTGGAAGGAGTCAAACAGCGCTTTGGCGAATACTGGAAAAACCACTTCTCAACTATCGGAATTATCGGCATGAATGAAGCTCTGCTTAATTTCGCCCCAATCAAAAACAATATAGCGTCAAACGAAGGCAAAAAATTCGCCTTGGAAATTATGGACTTTATGAGGAATAAAATGCTGGATTTTCAAAATAAGACAAACAATTTATACAACTTGGAGGCAACTCCTGCCGAAGGCGTTACCAGAAGAATGGCCAAAAAAGACAAGGAAAAATTCAATGATATAATAGTGGCCAATGAAAAAGACGCGCGAACAGACAAATTCGCTCCTTATTACACCAATTCCTCGCAGCTTCCGGTGAATTACACTGACGACATATTTGAAGCTTTGGATCTGCAGGACGACATACAGACAAAATACACAGGCGGCACTGTTCTTCACTGCTTTATCGGAGAAGCACTGCCGTCAGCGGAAGCGGTTAAAAAATTGGTTAAAAAAATCGCAAAAAATTACCGCTTGCCTTATTTTACCATTACTCCCACTTTTTCAATATGCCCAAAGCACGGCTATCTGCCCGGAGAGCACTTTTTCTGCCCTAAATGCGACCGAGAAATCGGCTACGCGGAAATTGACAGCCGGCAAGCGGAAAGGGATATGATCGCGGCAATGGCATAAAAATGAATAATGAATTAAGAATTAGGAATTAGGAATTATGGTCGAAAAATTATGATTATACTATATGTATGACAGCGTATTTTAAAAAAACAATAAATTAAAATAAAATTAGTTTGGTGTTAGATTATTAGGAGTTAAGAAGATAATCTTCCTAATCCCTAATCCCTAATCCCTAATCCCTAACAAAATGAGCCCAATTGAAACACAAAGAACTGCTTGCGAAGTCTACAGCAGAATTACCGGCTACTTGCGGCCTGTCCAGCAGTGGAATGACGGCAAGCAAGCTGAATACGCCAACCGCAAAACATTTAAAATTAATAAATAGTTAATTAGTGATTGGTTAATTAGTTGATTAGTTGCTGTTAAAAAAATCCTAATCAACTAATCACTAAGCAACCAATTAACTATGTTAATAGGAGGTTTGCAAAAATTCAGCTTGCTTGACTACGAAGGTTTTATATCTGCCATTGTCTTTACGCAAGGATGTAATTTAAAGTGCAGATTTTGCTACAATCCCATGCTTGTCTGGCCTAGCGGCTTTCAAAGCAAAGCCAGTCAATTTAAACAAAAAGATCATTGTCCGAAAATAAAGGAAAGTGATCTTTTTGAATTTCTAAAATCAAGAGCCGGCAAGCTGGACGCTGTTGTTATTACCGGCGGCGAACCGACAATCCAGCCGGATCTCCCCCGGTTTACAGCCAAAATTAAAAAATTGGGCTATTTGGTAAAATTAGACACCAATGGAACCAATCCTGAAATGCTTAATTATTTAATCAACCCCGCACCTTTTTTAAAACCCCGCTGTAAGCGGACTGGGCATTCTAAAAGGTGCGGGGTAGCTAAAAAATTAATAGATTATATCGCCATGGATATTAAGGGGTCTCAGGTAAAATACAAAAAGATAACCGGATCTGCCGTGAACTTTAACAAAATCAAAAAAAGTGTTAAAATAATAATAGAGAGCAAGCTGCCTCACGAGTTCAGGACAACGATAATTCCCGGCCTTACGACACAAGCAGACATGCGCGAAATAGGCAAAATCATAGAAGGCGCTGACAAATGGTTTTTGCAAAAAATAAAAACCGATATTGATCTGATTGACAATAAGCTGAAAAAAATAAAACCAATAAGCGATAAAGAGCTAAAAGAGATGCAAAAAATCGGGTCTAAATATGTTAAAAAGTGCAAAACACGATAAACATGAATACATTAATTAGCTCTTAGTTGATCTCCTAATTCACTAATTAACTAAGCCCTAATTAACTAAATTAAATATGGATGAAGAAATTAAAAAAATATTGGAAAAAAATTTAAAATTAACAAAGGAAATTCACGAGATGGCGAAAAGCATTAAAAGCTTTATGATGTGGCAAAGAGTCTTCAGTTTTCTGAAGATTCTGATTATAGTGGTGCCGATTGTAATCGGTATAATTTACCTTCCTCCATTGCTAAAAAATGTTTTTAAACAATATGGCGATCTTCTTGGCATAGAAAGCGGCGGAAGTGGCAATGTTATTGAAAATCTATTGAAAGGCGGAGTCGGGGGGGCTGGATTAAAATAATATTTGCGTAATCGTCGCAGTCCTCTGCGGAGAGACTGCGACACGGCGGGGATATTGATATTGACAAACTGCCTCCTGAAGCGCGGAAATATTTGAAATAAGCAGAAACTATGCGTTTGAATGTAAAAAATAAAACTGTTATTTTATTATCAGCACCGAGTGCTGCCGCAGCACTCGGTGCTGATAATAAAATATTGCCAAACGCGCAACTCCTAATCCTATTAAACCTATATGAGAAAGACGCCTCTTGCGAGGCGTCTTTTTTATATTCATGGCATAACAAGGAAATCTGCGCCCGTGCGAACAGCCCTCAACATGATTAAGGCAATAATCAGCGTATTCCACCCCGCTTTTGTATAATAGGGATTTTCGTTTTATTTTGAGCATTGAAAATTTGCAAACAATTTATCAAATTCCAAAAGTTAATTGGCTTGATTTGTCGTCTATATCTTTTTTTAACTTTTTTTGCGATTCAATAAACCATTTCAATGGAATATAATCGGTGGCAAGCCCCCAATATGGCACTTTGCCAATTTTTTCCTTTTCCTCAATAATTCCAGCTTCTCTCAATGGTTTAAAATAATAGCTTGAAACATTTGATTGAGTTTTTCCAAAAATACTTACAATTTCTTTTTGGCTTATTTTATCTTTTTCAATTAAATAACGAAGTATTGTTTCTTGCTCTTCTGTTAATTTGACAGCCATTTTAATTTTTTCCCAGCGCTCTTCTCCAAGCAAGAGCATTGATTCGTCTACTGATAAAGATTTTGTTAATCTATCGGAACACTGGCTCAAAATTGCCCCGACTGCCGACATTATAGATCGAATATCTCCCTGATAAAGATCGTATAAACGAAATATGACTTCATTCTCAATGGGCTTGATGTAGCCGCTTACATCGCTTGATTGCAATAATTTCATTCTCTCTTCAAATGCCATCGCTATTTCTTTTTTACTAAGAGGTTCAATTTTAAGGGGGATTTGATAAAAAATACTTTTTACTCTTTGCTGCGTGCTAATAATATCTTTAAAAAAATTCCTTGGACCTAAAAATAAAAAATAAACATCTCGCAATTGTAAAATATCCCTGATTTCATTAAAAAAATTAATAACTTTTTTATTTGTCTTGTCATTTGACAAAACTACATCAAAATTATTTATATGGACGATTAATCCTGAATATTTTCTTCCTTTGATTTCATTTCTTTTAATAAAATCAACAAGAGAAATAAAATATTCTTCTAAAATAGCGGTTGAAAGCTGAATCGGCTGAATTGATGTTTTGTCTCTGCCAAAATCAAGACCGGAACCTAATATGGACACGCCCCCGGACATAGCGATTGTTTGGCTGATATCAACAATCCGATTTAACTTCAGCAATAATTCATCTTTCAACAAATCCGGCTGTAATAATTTTATTTCCCGCAATACGGAGCCAATGATTTCTATTAAAAAGCTTTTCTTATCAAGCAAATCTTCGCAGGCCTCTATCTCTCGCCGAAAAGAGAAAAGCAATTTTTGCTTGTTATATTTCCAAATAAACTTGTGAAAATTCGCTAAGCTTGTTTTTCCAACTCCGACATCGCCGCAAATAGTAAGGCAAAGGCGATTTTCAGATTCAAACAAAGAATTAAGAAATTCTCTTTCTTTTTCACGGCCAACAAAAGCTTTTTCAATAGGCAAATCGCCGCCCTCTACAAGAGGCAATGTGTCATAAGGATTTTTCTTAAGCCCGAATTGCTGCCAATTTATAATTTGCATATTTTTTAAAATTACTATATATATAGTTAAACGCAAAAATCTCTATATGTCTACACGCTCTTATTTTAGCAAATATTTTATACTTTAGCAATATTATCCAATCGATCATTTTACTATATGTCAAAGTTATCCATAGTTCAAGAATTTTGCGCAATAGTTTTCTTTTTTTCTTCCCCGGCTAATAAAGCTCATAAACCGTCCAATCAATCTCCCTTTCTAACTCCCATGCTATCCGTGTTTGGGTTTTGGTTTTTTGGGGTTTGATTTTATTATAACAAAAATCGCCGCGGATGGCGATGGTATGCGCGGAATAAAATGAAGGCGACACGTTGTCGCCTTCATTTTATTTCTAATGTGGTTGATCTTTCTCTCTGGTCGTATCTTTCAGTAACTTATTTGTTCTGAGATTAATTTGTCTGGTATATTTTAAAAAACTAAATTCTTTTTTTCGCATTATCTAATCTATAAAAAAGATGTGATATTAAACTTAAAATATCCAAACAATCTTTTTCTGTAAATAATCCTTTTTTAACAAGACTGGATATTGAAGAATGTGCTGTTGGATTTCTGAATCCCATAACAGCGCCTTGCGAAAATAATCCGTGTCCTTCTTGAATATTTTTTTCGGTTATATCACTATTATCCGTCACCAGCAACAATCCGGTTTTCTGACTAAATGCTTCTGCCATCATTGAAAACTCACTTAATTGCGTGCTACTTGATTTTTTTCTTACCGCTTCAATATATAGTTTTACAGCTTCAATTGCCGCCTCAAAATATTGGGGTGGCTCATTTTCATAATAGCTACGAACAGCTTCCCTTATTTCAGGGTGTAAATGTCGCCAATGATAAAAAGGATATTCCGGAACAAATTCTTCATGTATTGTCTTAATTACTTTTCCCTGTTTTTCTGTGGTCAATTCAGAATCTTTTGCAATGGTTTCTATAACCGTTTTTAAACTATTTTTTAAATTACCAACCGAACTATACCATTTATTTAAATCAATTCCAGTTTTTTCTTCTATGTCTTTTTGTGCCTCATAGCTTCTTTTATCTCTCCAATCTTTTTGTATATATTTAATCGCTTCTTCAAGATATTCTCCTAAATTTTGCGTAACGGGATGATTCCAATTAAGGGATTGTCTGTTTGTAGAAATCACATCTTCTGTAAGATCATCTATAAAGTCCACTTCCAACCATCCGGTTAAATAAGAAAAAAAATGGCTTGAAGCACTGCTTGAAAAATATTCCGGTAAATTAACTAATTTGTTTCTGGAAAAAAGGGTAATGCCTCTTAAATTAGTGTTCGGGGTTATCGGCTTTTTTGTTGTGACAATAACTCCTTTTATGTTTTTACTGTTTTTGAATTTTTTTTCAACAAGATCGTCTTTTATAGGAAAATTCCACTCAAATTGTTTCTCTATATCTTCGTATTTTAAATTATTTTCAATAACTACTTGTTCACCATTATTATGTTTAATAGATACTTTAAAGTCTTTGTCAAATATAAAAATTTTTGACAAACTTTTTGCAATTTTATGAGGATCAAAATCGCTCTTTCTGCCTATCTCAAGGATTATTTCCGTGCCTGAATCATCTTTGCATTCCTCATTATATTTAATTATTCGCGGACTGTAATTGCCACCCGATGACTTCTTTATAGATTCCCAATCCAACTCAAAAACATTCCACTTTTTTTCTTTTTTCGTTGAAACAATAATTTTGTTTGCGATTCCAAAAAAGGAAAGCTTGCCTATTCCTTTCTTGCCGATAGCTTTTCTCCCTTTGGGAGTAACATTGCCATTTTCTTCTTGTCTTCGCGGTCTTCCTATTCTTAAAAATTTTGAATTTATATCTTCAAAACTCATACCGAAACCATCGTCTCTTACAATGACTTTCTTTTCGCCATTATTCAACAATTCAATTTCAACTAATTCTGCATCCGCATCGTAAGCGTTCGCTATTAATTCCGCCATAACTGGAGGTAAAGTCGAATACATCCTGACTCCAAGATGCTCTATGGTATTGGGATCAAACGACATTTGTAATTTATTTTGCTCGGACATAATTTTCTTTAAGATACTTAGTAATACTGTTTGCGTGTATTCTAATAAATTCAGGCGGTAAAGCATTGCCTATCATTATAGACACAGCTCCTTTTCCGCCTGTAAGGGAAAATTTATAATTACTGGGAAAACTTTGCAGTAAAGCAGCCTCGCGAAGTGTAATCGCCCGATTCTGCTCTGGGTGTAAAAATCTTCCCTTTGACGGACTGGTACATCCGCCAGTTATTGTCGGTGATACATCGTCCCATTTCATTCTACCGTAAACATCTTTAAATCCTCCATCACACCTTCGGTGACATGGAAGCTGTAAGTCATAGCTCAGGTTTCTACGACTTCCTCCATTTTTCGGAATTTGTTTTATTATTTTCATTACTTTGTCGGTTCTATTCTCGGAATAATCATGTAGTGCGTCACTACCATTTCCGGGAACAGGTAATTTGGCAATAGTATCCCTGACAGTCTTACATTCCGATTTATTGACAACTAAATTAATTTTTCCTTTCTTTCCGGCTAACAAAATCATTCTTTTTCTTCTTTGAGGAACACCATAGTCAGTCGCATTCAATACAATCGGAGTGTCTCCGCAATCATATCCAATTTTAATAAGCCTACTTCTTAAAGTCTTCATTCGGTAATCTTTCATTAAGCCCGGAACATTTTCCATCATTACGGCCTTTGGTTGCAATGCTTCAATAAATCTTAAAAAATCCAATACCAAATCGTTTCTTTTATCGTCTTTTTGTTTTGTGCCTATGGCTGAAAAACCCTGGCACGGAGGGCATCCGGCCAAGAGATCAAGCTGACCTTTTTTTATTCCCAGTTTGCGTTTAAATTCGTTTAATTTAATATTTCTAATATCTTCTGTCCAAACTTTAACATTTCCGTGATTAAGCCTATAAGTTTCCACAAATATAGGATTGATTTCCACAGCTGCCACAACATTAAATCCGGCTTGTTTTAAACCTTCAGTAAGGCCCCCGCATCCGGAAAAAAGATCTATCGCGATAGGTTTCTTATAATTCATAAATTTTTATAAAAAACGATTCTTAAAAAACATTAATAAAATATTGCTTCATTATAAATTATACTACTTTTCTACAATTTTGTGAATTTAAATCAAAAACTTTGCTTAATTATTTTTATTTCCCCCTCCCCCAACCCATACAACTCATAAACCATCTCATCAATCTCCCTCTCCAACTCCCCCGTGTCCGCCTCCGGATTGTCTTTTTTCTTTTTCAGGATTTGATCAACGAGATTGATAAATGGTTTTTGTTGTTCTGGAGAGATTTTCGGAATTGGTAATTTTTGAACCCATTCTTTCTTAAATTCTGAAGCTTTATTTCCTAAAAATGGAGCATAGAATTTTTTGATTGCATAATCTCCCAATTTAGAATTTAAAATTGCTAATAAATATTTATCATTTTTTGTATTTGACATTATAAAAACTTTAGCCAATCCAAAAAAATTTTTATCATCAAAAGTAAATTTGGAATGTTCTGAAATTTCCGCCCACACGATTTTTTCCTTTTCAAATTCTTTATAATAATCGCAACCTCTCAATTCATACCATTTCTTTTTTCCATATTTTGCTTCCCATACTTCTTGTAATTGTTTTTTGTATTTGCTTAAATATTCGTAAATTGCCGGATATTTTTTGATATCAATTCCGCTATAAGCATAAATCAACCAATAATTTCTATGGGTGTAATACCATCTATTAACATCTTTGCCTCTTAAAATCGGTTTTAATATCTCCATAGATTTCTTATCTTCTTCTACTAATTTATCTTTAATATTTCCGTCAATAACAAAAATCTCATTCAATCCTGTAGTAATTCCCCTATAAATTTTCACATCCCAATTTTTCAGCGGCGTTCCCGCTTTCTCAATCTTCTTTTTTAAATCCAAAACTTTTTCATCTGCCAAAGTCCAACCGCTTACGCCTAAATCTTTTTGTAAAATAGCTTGGCGCTGTTTTTCAAAATAATCCAGTATATTTTCTTTTTTAAAATCATCGCTGACATTTACAAAATTAATTTTATAATCATCAGGCGGTTTTTCTTTCATAAACTGCATAATGTTAGTATCTACCGTCGCGGTTTCAAAAACTTTATGCCCGCCAAAATCAATCAGCCGCAAAACTTTTGTTTTATCCTGAAAAAATTTTCTTAATTTCTCGCCATACTTTGCCCGCATCCATTTATTGCTGGAAATAAAAACAGAAATTCCTTTTTCATTCAAAATTTTATAACTCAATTCATAAAAATAAGTATATAAATCAGATGTAGAATTATAAACTTCATAGCCGGTTTTTTGCAAAGCTTGTTTTTGGTTTTTTATCTGTTCATGTCTTACATACGGCGGATTCGCAATAACGATATCAAATCCGTTCACTCCAAACATCCATTCCGAATCAAAAAAGTCGGCGGAAGTGTTGGGGCTGTATGGATCCCAGTTGATAATTTTTTCCGTATTATCAGAAGGAAAACCGCTTTGCTCAAATAGCTCCGCCAGTTGCAAGCGAATTTCTTTGTCCTTTTTTCTCAACTTCTCTTTTTCGCTTTTATAATTAGCGTTGAAATGTTTTGCTCTTATTTTCTTTAATTCTTCTTCCAATTTCAAAATACGCGGATCTGGAAGCATAACCGCTCCGCTGGAATGCAAGCCAATCAAAGAATTTGCCGCGACAAATTTTGTTTCCAAATTAGGCAATGGCTCAATGCCAAAATTTTCTCTGCTTTCATCGCTCTTTTCATCAACCAAAAGCGAAATAAAAAATCTTAATTTGGAAATTTGAATCGCCGTGATTTGAATATCAACCCCGTAAATGCAATTTTGAATTAAATATAATTTTCGCCCGTAATCCAAATTATTATTTTCAAAATTAGATTCTATTTTTTTAATCAGCTCTTTTTTCAAAACAGCGTCTGAAACATTATTTTCCACCGCGTCAATTTGCTCCTGCTTCCATTTTTTGTTATGCGGATCAAGCTTGGATAAAACAAAAACCAACTTTTGCAAAATACCCATTGGAAAAGCTCCTGAACCGACAGCTGGATCAATTACTTTTAATATATTAATTGCTTTAATCAAAGCATCAACTTCGCTGTTGTTAAATTTATGGCTTTCTTCAGAATAAGAAAAAAGGTTGTTTAATTTATCATCTATTTTTGCATCCTCCGGCAATTTATTTTTCAAATACGCTTTCAAAGATTCATCAACCATATAATCAACAATCTTTCGCGGGGTATAATAACTGCCAGTCGCTTTGCGGGCGGTTGTTGATGTTTCGGGATTGTAGCTTGCCAGCAAATTTTCAAAAACCAATCCCAACAATTCCGGATCAAGAGCGACTTCTTCGTCAAACGGAGTGTTTTCGTCAATGGTGAAATTATACGACTGCAAAATATTAATCAGCCCTCTGCATTTATATTTTTTATTTTTCGTCCCATAGTCGCTGTTCAAATCAATTTTCATTTCTTCTGAAAAAAACAAAAAATTAGGAATTTTCAAAATATTGTCTTTTCTGTCAGAAAATCCGTCTATTCTTAAATATTTTTTTTCGCTATTTTTTTCTGTCCCCTTGTCTAAACATTCAAATAATCCTCCGTTTAAAAAAGGAATATCCATAAAAAATTTTAGTATTTCTTTTTGATCTCTGAAATAATCTTCATAGCGATAAATGCTATGATTCATAAAATCTTTATTCTTTCCTTGAAAATTTTCGCTTTCCCTAAACCCTCTTTTCTTAATCGGAGTATTTAGAGTAGCAAAAAATAAATTTTGCAAAACTGCTTTGTAGTAAATTGTTTTTTCTGCCGACAAATCTTTTAAGAATTCTTTTACTTTATTTTCATTAAACAAATAATCAGGAATCAGCTTTTTTTCTTTCATAAACCAAATAAAAATCATTCTGGTGATTAAGCGGATAACGCCAATGGAATATCTGCCGTTTTCGTCTTTTTCCGCGTCTTCCGGAAAAGTAATATTTTTAACAGCCCAAAAATACCAGCTTGATATTTCCCCAAAAAACTCCTTCGTAACTTTCTCAACTGAAAACGCATCCTTAATTTTTTCAAGCGTTGAAAAATCTCCCTCGCCGATTTGGTGTTTAAAAGTTTTATTGGTTAAATCAGAACTTACAAAATAAGTAAAACGGCGAAAAGCGCTCCAATCCCTTTTTCTGCCAAGATAGTTGGCATAAATCAAAGAAAAGCGGAAATTGCCGGCTTGATTGTAATAAATAAAAATTCCGGCGTCAGATTGAGCTTCCTTGAGAATTTTCTTTCCCAGTTCATACTGCGATTTTTTGCCGGAGCGTTCGGACAGCTCTTGCTTTGCTTTAAAAGCGCAAACGAGCAGCGCGCCGTCATCCAAAGCAAGCTCGCCTAATTTCAAGCCATCGGAAAAATTATCGGTATTATAAAAACCAAAATTTTCCTCGCTTGGACGAAATTTACTATTTTTTTCAGAAAAAAAACGCTTCAATCTTTGAAGATCAAAATTATCTATGATATTTTGTAAAATTTCTTTTGTTTCCATGGCTATTTTTTTGCTTTAAGCTGTTTTCCGCCTTCCGGCGTTTGCAGGTAATTTTTTGGAGAAACAACGCTTCTGCCGATTTCTTTTTCTGTTTGTTTTCTGGCATTTCCGGCAACGTTTCCGCCTCTCTCCGCCACCTTTTTATTTTTTATAAATGTATCGGGCTTTTCTCGCTGGGAAATTTCAGTTGTCACTCGCTCGCCGAGCATATTAAAAATCAATTCCAAGTCGTCCATATGGTCGCGCAAATTTTGCCGCTTCAATCCTTTTAATTTTTTATACTCGCTTGGTGTCACGCCAAAAGCGGCTTTAGAGATTTCGGCCGTCAAAATTTCATATTCTTTTTGTTCTTTTACGCCCCGTTTTTGCCATTCATCCGTCAACTCCTCGCGAATCGCAATCCCGCGCATCCGCTTTTCAATCCAACTCTCGCTGTATCCTTTTAATTTATAGAGCATTCTCGTCCGTTTTGCCGCCAATTCAGGATCTTCTATTTCTTGCACTCTTTCATAGCCGACCCTTGCCAGCCAGCGCTTAAACGGCTCGGCTTTTGGCGAGGGAATGGACTGAATTAGGCGAAAAATACCTTCTGTATTCCAGCAATACATTTTTTGCTTACCACCGGCAGTTTCTATTTCAAGCATAAGGGGTGGTACAAATTGTACCCCTCCTTGATTGATCAATTTTGCCAATTCTTGATCTCGCTGCTTCATTCGTTTAAAATATTGAGCCGGATCGGTTGAATCGGTTAGCGCTTCAATTACATCATTGATCACAAACCACCACTCATTTTGATAAATCGTTTTCCTGATTTCTTTTTTTCTAAATAAAGCAATTTTTGTTGTTGTTATGCTTTTTTCATTCATACAATTATTATTTTAATTTTTGATTTTCAATAGCTATAATAATTTCTTTAGACAAATCTTTCTGGCGGTCTTTTTCTTTTTGCAGGTATTCCGCGCCTCCCAGCTCTTTTTCAATCGCCTCAATTTCTTTTATGGCTGTTTTAATCTTCTTATCGTCGCCGCTTTCCAAATTGGCAATCCGCCGCAAAGTGTAATCCGAAAGCGTGCCGTAGTCAATAACATCTTCAAGTACTGTCCGCAGAAAGTCTTTATAGGGCATTATCTCTTCGCGCTGAACAGTGTTTATTAAAAATTTAAGGTTTATAATCGCCATTTGTTCCAAGCTCTGCTCGCTAATCGGACTTACGCGATATTCTTTGAAATTCTTAATATTTTCGTACGCGTCCCAAGCGCGATCGGAAAATTTCAATAATTTTTCTTCTTCATCACAAATAATATTATTAAATACATCCTCAAGAGTGGTTGGAAAAATTTGATCTTTCCCGTCTTCGCCGTATTTAACGCTATGGACATACAGCTGGCCTTTTTTTAGGAAAACCAGAAGTTCGTTTTCGCCATACTTCTTTGCAGCTTTAATCCGTGGCGGATATTTTTTTAGCGCCTCAATAAGTTCCGGCTTCTCTTTTTTAATCTTTTCGTAAATAGCCAGCATTTTGGTGTAAAAACTTTCTTCTTCCAGCTTATCCGGATTTTGCTGAACCTTTCCATAAAGTCCGGCCGGCGTTGGCTCTTCATCAATATCAAAAATTTTGGCATCTTCGCCTAAAGTGCTGTGAATAAGGAACATTTTATTTGAAGCAATTTCTCTTGATTTAACTAGCTCCGCGCCTTTTTCAGTGGGGAAGAAATTTACGATATAAAGCTCGTCAAAAACCTTTTTGCTAATACGATTGATACGGCCGACACGCTGGATTACTCGTACAGGATTCCACGGAATATCATAATTTACCACCATTCCGGCGCGGTTAAGATTAAATCCTTCGGAAATTTTATCAGTTGATAACAAAACATCAAATTCATTTTCTTGGCTATCATAAGACGCGTCAAAATTCTTATTTATAGAAAATACTTTTTTTGCGGATAAATCGCCGGCTATAAATAGCAAGCGTTCGCCAAAATGTTCTCTTAAAATCGGCTCAAGATATTTGACTGTGTCAAGATATTCTGAAAAAACAATTATTTTTCTTTTAGGTTCTTTCTTGTTCGGCTTCTCCTTTAAAACCGCCTCTAAATTATTAAGCAAACAATCTGTTTTTGGATCGTTTTTGATAAGATCTAATTCTTCCAAGTCTTGCAGAATTTTGTCAAAAAGCTTCAAATCCGCTTCAATGTGGGCGATAAATTCGTCTTTGTATTTAAAGTCTTTGAGCGTGTATATTTTATGGTTTTTGGGATACTCGCCATTTTTAATCTTTTCTGAATATTCATTAAGATAGTTTTCAATTTCTTCAGGATCTTTGTCGTAAATATCTTCCATTAAAGCTCTGTCCAGAATATATTTACCTGTTTTATTTATGAATTCTTGCGCGGTTTCAGTAATTTTTTTAAAGTTTTTAATACTTTGCCTGAACGAGCCAAAAGAGCTTTCAAATCGCTTGACCATTAAGCGGCGCATAAAATCATACAAGTTGCGCTGTTGGATTAATTGAAAATTTTCTTTTTCTGTCAGTTTCTCGTTATTTATCTTTTCTTTTTCCACTTCATATTCAAATGGACGATAAATTACTCCTTTAAACTGACCGCCTTCGTCTGGATCGCCAAAATATACACTGATAATCTTATCATAAAAATCAGACTGCTCTTTTGTCAATTTATAAAACCATTCTTTTGGATCGGCTACCTTTGATAAATTTTTTACTTCATCTTTATAATGAGGATTATTCTGCAAGTCTAAACGATTGCGCCGTATTGTTACCGGTTCAATCACATCTCTTATTTGTTTTGCCAGATATTTTGATCTTTGCTTTATTCTCTCAAGCTTTATATCTTTCTCTTCAAACAGCCCCTCGTAATACGCCAATGCCTTTCTCCTTTTGGTTTCTTCCGCGGATTTCCAATACTTTTTTATGTAGCCCAGCCGGTCAAAAATTCCCTTAAACGCCTGAAATCTGGCAACTAAATTATTTTCCAAAGTAATAGATGACTTTTTAGGGGTAATAAAAAGTTTAAGCAAAGAAAGAATGTCGCCCGGCCTATTATTAAACGGCGTAGCAGTTAGTAAAATCACGATTTTGTCTCGGCAAATGTTTTTCAAATATTCATAATCCTTTGTGTCTTGATTTCTAAATCTATGCGCTTCATCAATAATAATAACTTCAATGTCTTTTGTTTTTTGGACGAATTCGGCAATATTTTCCAAATCTCCAAGCGAACGCGTTTCCCAATCATACATGCCAAATTCTTCCGCATATTTTTTCCAGCCGGAATTTTTGTTTTTATCGCCAACCAGTCCCGGCGGACAAATTATAACGCCTCGCTTTTTCATTTCTTTCGCAACCGCGCAGGCAATGATCGTTTTTCCAAGTCCCACGACATCGGCGATAATCACGCCATTATTTTTTTCTATAATTGAAAGAGCCTGACTGACGGCATCTAGTTGATAGCGATAAGGAGTGTAACCGTTATTCTCCAATGTTTTAACAAGCGATTCCCCGATTTCTTTTTGTTCAAAAGAATCAAAATAGGTTTGAAGCACCAACACATATGCCTCAAACGGGGTTATTTCTTTTATAAGAGTTTCACCTTCAACAACTTCTATTAACCTCTTTTTTGTAATGTCATTTTCCGTAATTTTGATTGCTTCCTCCCAAAGCTTATCAAAATATTTTTCAGTATCTTCAAAACCATAGTCGCTGATTTCCACATTGAATTCTTCCTGCGTAGAAAGTCCGGCATTTGTTAAATTGCTGCTTCCGGTAATAAATAAATTTTTTCTGCCAACCTGCCCTTCTTGAAGTTTAAAAATATAAACTTTAGCGTGATTCGGATTGTATGTTTTTCTGATGATTAGTTTATCCTCGCGAATAAGCTTGATAAAATATTTTACCTGTTCATAAAAATCCTTCGTGTCAAAATTTTCCGTATTTAGGGATTTTTTTATGGATTCAAAAAATTTATAGCATCGTTCCGCGTCGGAAAGCTGTTTTTCCGGATCGCCGTATTCCAAAAGGCCATAATTTGACTTGTCAACATTGAGACCGACGAGAACTTTGATTTTTACATCCGGATTGTCTTTCAGGCCTTGGTATAGCTCCCTAATCCCGGAGAAATAGAAAAACCCGACCAAAAATTTTAATTCCTCGCTTTTGTCTATAAGCTCTATCAGGCGCTTTTTTAAATTCTCCGCGCCGCTGTTTGTAATGAAATTGCTCATATTTTTGTTTCATTGATGACTAATGCCATATTATTATATTCACACATTTTACCTCAAAAGTAAACCCCGTTAAGTCTGTATCGCCCGGCAAAATCACTTCTTGATAACAGTGTAAAGAAAATCAAGCTAACGCATAACACAAAAAGACGCCTCTCGCGAAACGTCTTTTTTATGCTTTGCTTGATAATATTACTTTGCGATTTTTGCCGCTTTATACCCTGTTCCCGCCGGAATCGGCCTGCCGATTATCACATTTTCTTTCAATCCTTCCAAGCGGTCGATTTTTCCCGTGATGGCCGCATCAATCAGCACTTTCGCGGTTTCCTGGAACGACGCGGCGGATAAAAAGCTATTGGTGGTTAAAGACGCTTTGGTCATTCCCATTAAAAGCTGGTCTCCGGCCGATTCCTTCTTTCCCGCTTTCTTGGCTTTCGCGTTCATTAAATTAAAAACATTTTTCTCAATAATGTCTCCCGGCAGCAAGTCAGTGTCTCCTGAGTCTTTAATATAAACTCTGGAAAACATTTGGCGCGCGATTATCTCAATATGCTTGTCGTTTAACGGCTGCCCCTGCGAAGAATAAACATATTGTATCTCTTTTATTATATATTTTTGGGTTTCCAATCTGCCTCTCAGCTTGTACAGCTGCTGCAAATCAAAACTGCCTTCAGTAAGCTGGTCCCCTATTCTTACTTCATCTCCGTCTTTTGCCCAAATACCGTATCCTTTGGGAATGATAAACTCCTTGGTTTTTTCCGCCATAGCTGAAATTTTAATATACTTATCTTCAATTTTTACCGCGCCGGCTCTTCTTGCTTTGATTGCTTTTTTCCCGACTTTAAACAAAACATCGCCTTTCCGGCATTTATAATTGTCTTTAACTGAAATTTTAATCTTGATTTTGCCGGCAACGAAATCATCGCTTTGCCCTGCCTCGCATTGCTTTATCGCTTCCGCGAAATAATATTTGTCTGATTCCGTGTCTTGGTAATAAATGCTCAAAATTTTAGATTGAGGATTATTAATCACTACTCTGCCTTTCTCGTCTTCAATGGTCCTTTGGGCTGTTTCTATTTTAACTCGGCCGGCCACATCCGCGATAAACGCTTTTCTTTTCGGCGGGCGGGTTTCAAATATTTCTTCCACTCTGGGAAGCCCCTGCGTAATATCATCCTGGCCCGCGACTCCTCCTGTGTGGAAAGTTCTCATTGTAAGCTGAGTGCCCGGCTCTCCGATAGACTGGGCCGCGATAGTGCCGACAGCCGTACCCTGCTTAACAAGCTTATTATGGCCCAAATCATAACCATAGCACTTGGCGCAAACTCCTCTGTTTATTCTACAGCTTAAGACAGATCTTATAACCGCTTCGTCTATATTTTCTTTGCTTAATTCCGCGGCAATCTCATCGGTTATCAATTCGCCTTGCTTTAATAAAATTTTTCCTTTGCTGTTTTTGAGATCACTGGCTAAAAATCTGCCTGTAATTCTTTTTACCAAATTTGTCCCTATTTCCTCGCTCTCCGCTTTTGTCATCAATAGGCCTTCTTTATCGCCGCAGTCTTCAGCCACCACGACAGCGTCTTGGGCAACATCAACCAAGCGCCTGGTTAAATACCCGGCGTTGGATGTGCGCAAAGCCGTGTCAGACAAGCCCTTCCTTACTCCATGAGTTGAGATAAAATATTCCAAAACGCTAAAGCCATGTTTGAAACTGCCTTTGACCGGCAGCTCAATAATGTCTCCGCCGGGAGAAGTAACCAATCCTTTCATGCCGAGAATTTGCGTTAACTGCGCCCATGATCCGCGGGCGCCTGATTCAATCATTGAATACACCGGGCCGTTTTTAGGCAAATTCATCTTGCAAATTTCCGTTACCTGCTCTTTGGTTGTTGTCCATAATTCAATAATCTTGCTGTATCTTTCGCTGTCCGTCAGCAATCCTTCCCTGTACTGCTCTTGAATTTCTTCCGCTTTTACGCTGGCCGCGGCAATCAGCTCATCTTTTTTCTTAAAATCGGGAATGTCATCCATCCCCCAGGAAAGGCCGCTTTTGGTTATAAAGCTAAAGCTCTTATTTTTAAGATCGTCTAAAAATATAACGGTTTTTTCTTCGCCGTAAAACCGCAGGCAATCCTTGACTAAGTTTTTTAATCTGCCTTTGCCCACAACTTCGTTTATATACCGCAATTTTTCCGGCAGAATATCATTAAAAATTATTCTCCCGACAGTTGTTTCAACAATGCCTTTTTTATCAAAAGCAACTTTAATCTTGGCGCGCAAATCAATTTTATCTAAATTATAAGCCAGCTTTGCTTCTTCCGGAGAAGAAAAATATTTTATGTTTTTTTCATCTTTGAAATTGCCGCCGCTTGTGATGTAAAATGTTCCCCACACAATATCCTGGCTTGGCGCCACGACAGGATCGCCTGTGGCCGGCTTTAACAAATTATGCGATGACAGCATAATGTCGCGCGCTTCGGCTATTGCTTCTTCCGTCAAGGGAACATGGACAGCCATCTGGTCTCCGTCAAAATCAGCGTTAAAAGCCGAGCAAACCAAAGGGTGCACTTGTATTGCCAAGCCCTCAATAAGAATCGGCTTAAAAGCTTGAATGCCCAAACGGTGCAAGGTGGGAGCGCGGTTCAGCAAAACATAAGCTTTTTTTATAATATCTTCTAAAATATCCCAAACCTCATCGCTTCCGGTTTCCATAAAGCGGGAGGCGCTTCTTACATTATGGACTATTTCTTTTTTAATCAGCTTGCTGATAACAAACGGCTTGAATAATTCCAGCGCCATTCTTTTCGGCAAACCGCATTGGCCTAATTTCAAATTTGGATTAACGACAATAACGCTTCTGCCTGAATAATCAATTCTTTTGCCAAGCAAATTCTGCCTAAACCGCCCTTGCTTGCCTTTTAGCGAATCAGCCAATGACTTTAGCATTCTTTTTTGCCCTGTTGACGCGACAACCGTCTTGCCGTGCCGGACTGAATTGTCAATCAAAGCGTCAACCGCCTCCTGCAGCATTCTTTTTTCATTGCGGCAGATTACTTCCGGCGCGCTAAGCTCAATCAGCTGCCTTAGCCGGTTATTTCTGTTGATGATTCTTCTGTATAAATCATTAAGGTCGGAGGTGGCGTACCGCCCGCCGTCCAAAGGAACCATCGGGCGCAAATCCGGAGGAATAATAGGAACAATAGTAAGCACCATCCATTCCGGCCTGATATTATTCGCCCGCAAATTTTTTAACAGCTTAAGGCGCTTGATTATTTTTTCTTTTTTTGAATCAATGGCGTTTAATAATACTTTTTCCAGCTCGCTGATTGATTTGTCCAAGTTAATTTGCTCCAGCAGCTTGCGCACTGCTTCGGCTCCGATGCTGGCGGTAAAAATATGCCCGTATTTTAAGCTTAAATTCTGATATGTATTCTCGGAAATAATAGCCAGCGGCTTTAATTCTTTTAATTCTTTTTGCGCTTGCTCAAAGGCGCGCTCCAAATTGCCTGATTTTTCATCTTTGTTTTTTTCCAAAGCTTCTGTTTCTCGGCCAATGTTTTGAACACCGTCTTTATTATTTTTGCTGGTTAATTCTTTAACCTGTTTGGCGAATTCCGATTCCAAAGCTTTTTTCTTGTTTTTATATTCTTGCTTTATTTGTTCTATGGTTTCTTGGCGCAAGTCCTCGTTAACATTAATTATGATAAAACTCGCGAAATAAACCACTTTTTCCAAACCCTGCATGGTTAAATCCAAAATCAGGCCTATCTTGGAAGAAATGCCGCGCAAAAACCAAATATGGGTTACGGGAGATTCCAGTTTGATATGCCCCATGCGCTCCCGCCTCACCAAGCTTCTAGTTACTTCAACGCCGCACTTGTCGCAGACAACTCCCTTGTAGCGGATTTTCTTGTATTTGCCGCAGTAGCACTCCCAGTCTTTTGACGGGCCGAATATTTTCTCGCAAAAAAGCCCGTCCTTTTCCGGCTTTTGCGTGCGGTAATTAATTGTTTCCGGACGAGCCACTTCTCCGTGCGACCAGCGTAAAATATCCTCCGGCGACGCTAACTTTAATTTGATCGCGTCAAAATCAGTTGTTTTTATCGGGTTTAGCATATAATTTATATTGTTATATTTATTTTTAAATTAATTTTTTATTTTATTTTTTTCCTGCTCTGGGGTTCATGCAAATAATTTCCTCTTACGGAAACTTTTTTGCCGCTCTTTTTTTCCAAATCCTTTCTTGCCTTGCCTGCCACGCCGCCGCCTTTTTGAGCCGCATCCTTGTTTTCACTAAAACCCAGAGCGTCTTTATTTTGCGCTATTTCAGTAGTCGCGGCTTCGCCAAGCATGTTAAAAATCAATTCCAAATCATCCATGTGATCCCTTAAATTTTCTCTTTTTAATCCTTTAAACTTTTTATATTCGCTTGGCGTCATATCAAAAGCCGCCTTGGAAATTTCAGCAGTTAAAATCGCGTATTCTTTTTCTTGTCTAACGCCCCGTCTTTGCCATTCATCAGTCAATGTCTCGCGAATCGCAATTCCGCGCATTCTTTTTTCAATCCATGCTTCATCATATCCTTTTGCTTTATATAATGCTTTTGTTCTCTTAGTCGCTAATTCCGGATCTTCTATTTCTTTCACTCTTTCATAACCGACTCGCGCCAGCCATCGCTTAAACGGCTCTGCTTTGGGCGACGGGATTGACTGTATAATACGGAAAATTGTTTCTGTGTTAGCACAATCTGTTAAATATTGTTTGCCGTCATTAGCTAATAATTTCAGTTGTCCGATATTTTCGGACACCTCAAAATATCCTTCGTCTATAATTTTTTTCTTAAGATCGCCCCAATATTTTCTAGGCCTTTCTGTGCCTGTTAATGCTTCTACGATATCTATAACCGAAAACCACCATTCATTATTATAAATAGTTTTCCGCATTTTCCTGCCTTTGAAAACAGCTATTTTTGTTGTGGTGTCTATTCTTTGATCCATGGATTTAGCTTTACTAAATTTATTTTTTATCATTTTGAGTATGCGCGCAAAATGATATTTTTGTTGTATTTTTAGCGATTTTTATCATTTTGGCGACGCCGACAAAATGGTTTTCTATATCTTGCGTTTTGGCTATCAATGTGTGTGGGGGGGGGACAATTTGTCCATACCCTTTTTCAGTTGTCTGCAAATTGTCTATAGCTGAACTACAAAAATTTTGTTTAAACAAAAATTATAATTATTATTTTTGTTTAAATTTAATCTTTGTAGTTTTTGGCTGGGCTTTTGGCTATAGTTTTGTTGTTTTGAATTTGTTTTTTGGTGTTTTATATCCCTGCTTCGTCGCAGTCTCTCCGCACAGGACTGCGACGGTTTTATCGCGGAACAAGGGGGTTGGCAATTTGCCTCGCCCTTTTTAGTTGTCTGCAAATTGTAGACAGCTGAACTGCAAAATTTTTGTTTAAACAAAAATTGTAATTGTTATTTCATAAAATTATTAACTACAAGAATTTTATCATTCGCATCCTTTTATAAAAACATCCTTGTAGTTTTATCTAATTCCAAACATCCTCCACATCAACAATTTAACAATTCAGCAATACAACAACTTATCTCCTCCCTCTCGGATCATCTTTCTCTTCCTTGTTCTCGTAATTGCTTTCCAGCACAACCGGCTTGTCGTTTTTATCAAGCAGTTCAACATCAAGGCAAAGGCCTTTTAATTCTCTGGTTAAAACATTAAAAGATTCCGGAACGTTCAATTTTTTGATCGGCTCGCCCTTGATGATGGACTCGTAGGCCTTGCTTCGCCCGGGCACATCATCTGATTTAATAGTTAAAATTTCCTGCAAAGTATGCGCGGCGCCATAGCCCTCAAGCGCCCAAACTTCCATTTCGCCGAACCTCTGGCCGCCGAATTGGGCTTTGCCGCCAAGCGGCTGCTGGGTTATTAGAGAATACGGGCCGATTGAGCGCTGATGTATTTTGTCTTCAACCATATGATTAAGCTTAAGCATATACTTATACCCAACCGTTACTTTATTGGCAAAAAAATCTCCTGTCTTCCCGTCAATTAACTTTACTTTTCCGTCTTCAGGCAATCCGGCTTTTTTTAATTCCTGCCTGATGCGCTCTTCGGAAATTCCATTCAGCGGACGCACCGCGATCTTGTAGCCAAGCTTTTCGGCCGCAAACCCCAAGTGCGTTTCAAGCAATTGCCCTAAATTCATGCGGGAAATAACGCCCAACGGGGATAAAATTATGTCAATCGGGGTTCCGTCCTCCAAATACGGCATATCTTCAACCGGAACGATCTTGGAAATAACGCCTTTATTTCCATGCCTGCCCGCCATTTTGTCTCCTGCTTGGACTTTCCTTAAATTAGCGACTGTAATTTGAATTGATTGGATTACTCCGGCTGACAGCTTATCTCCGTCTTCGCGGGAAAATACTTTAATATCAATGACTTTGCCATGCTCGCCATGCTCCAAGTAAAGAGAAGAATCGCGGACATCTTTCGCTTTGTCGCCGAATATGGCCCTGAGAAGCTTTTCCTCGGCTGACAATTCCGTTTCGCCTTTTGGCGTAATCTTGCCTACCAAAATATCGCCTGACGACACTTCCGCGCCAACGCAGACAATCCCCCGCTCATCAAGATTTTTTAACTTTTCTTCGCTGATATTCGGAATATCGCTGGTAACCGCTTCCGGGCCCAATTTGGTGTCGCGGACATCTATTTTATAATCTTCAATATGTATTGACGAAAAAACATCGTCCTTGACCAAGCGCTCGGAAATTATGATAGCGTCTTCAAAATTAAAGCCCTCCCATGACATGAAAGCCACCAAGACATTGCGCCCCAAAGACAATTCGCCATGATCAACGGCTGAACTGTCAGTCAAAACGTCTCCTTTTTTTATCGCGTCTCCTTTGTTGACAATCGGCCTCTGGTTAATGCAGGTTGAAGCGTTAGAGCGCAAAAATTTATTCAATTCATATTTTTTAACATCTCCTTTATCGCTTTTTATTTCAATCGCTCCGCTTTCAACTTTTGTTATTTCACCATCGTCTTCCGCTATAATCACATGGCCTGAATCGCGGGCCGCCCTGGCTTCAATCCCGGTGCCGACAATCGGAGATTCAGCGGTTATCAAAGGCACGGCCTGGCGCTGCATGTTCGTTCCCATTAAAGCCCTGATGCCGTCATCATGCTCTAAAAAAGGAATTAAAGATGTGGCGATTGAAACAATCTGATTGGCCGCCACGCCGATAAAATCAATGTTGTTCACATGCTCAATCGACGGCTTGCCGTATCTTCTCGCCTCGGTTTTATCAACTAAAAAATATCCGTCTTTATCAACGGGAACGGTAAAAGTGGCGATAATATATTTCTCTTCCTCAAAGGCGTCCAAATAAACCATTTCATTGGTGATAACCGGCTTGATGGGAATCAAAGCATCTTCTTCAAGCTTTGCTTTAAGCTCTTGCGCCATTTTTTTACTGATAACTTCACCTGCTTTAATAATAAGCTGCCCTTTTTTATCTTTCCGATTTCCGACATCCGAAATCCGACATCCGGAATATATATCTTCGCGGACAATTTTGCCTTCGGTAATCTTGGGATTATTTTTAATGTCATGCAGCACTCTCATGTAGCATGCTTCCAAAAAGCCGTATTGGTTTAATTTGGCATAGCTGGCAAGATGCCCCACCAAGCCGATATTCGGGCCTTCCGGAGTGGCAATCGGGCAAATTCTGCAGTAATGAGTCGTGTGCACATCGCGCACTTCAAAGCCGGCCCTTTCGCGAGTCAAGCCGCCCGGACCCATGGCGGACAGCCGCCTCTTGTGCTCCAGCTCCGCCAATGGATTGGTCTGGTCCATAAACTGGGACAGCTGGGAAGACATAAAAAACTCCTTGACCACGCTGATAACCGGCCTGGCATTGATTAATTTATTCGGGGTTAAAACGTCAACATCCATAATGCTCATCCTGTCCCTGATAATCCTTTCCATGCGCGACAAGCCGATTCTGAATTTATTTTGGATTAATTCTCCGATCGCGCGGACGCGGCGGTTGCCTAAATGGTCTATGTCGTCTTCCTGCTCCTGCGTTATGTTCAATCTGATAATTTCTTTGATAATGGCTATCAGATCTTCGCGGCGCAATATTCTTGTTTCTTTGTTGTTGGGTATGTCAAAGCCGAATCTTTTATTTATCTTATAGCGCCCGACCCGGTCAAAATCATAGCGGTCAAACCGGAAAAACATTGAATGTATCAATTGCCGCGCGTTGTCGGTTGTCGCCAAATCGCCCGGCCTGATCCTTTTATACACTTCTTTCAATCCTTCCGCTTCGTTTTTCGCGATGTCTTTCGCTATGGTGGAGTCAATATAGCTTATCTCTTTGCCAAAGTCGGCATCCTTTCCGCCAGAGGCGGATCCGCCTTTGGCGGAAAAAAGCTCTTTTATTTCTTCGTCAGAGGCAAAGCCGAAAGCGCGCAGCAAAGAAGTGATCGCCACTTTTCTTTTGCGGTCTATCCTTACCCAGATAACATTATTCATGTCGGTTTCAATTTCCAGCCAGGCTCCGCGGTTAGGTATTATTTTGGCCCCGTAATATTTTTTGCCGCGAATATTCTCCGAAGTGAAAATAACTCCGGCGCTTCTGATCAGCTGGGAGACAACAACTCTTTCAATTCCATTGACAATAAAAGTCCCGTTTTTGGTCATCAAAGGAAAATCGCCCAAAAAAACTTCCTGGCTTACTGTTTTATTTGACTTTTTGTTAACCAACCTGGCGTTAATTCTAAACGGAGCTTCATAAGTAATGTTTTTCGCCCTGCTTTCCGCTTCATTGAATTTTGGAGCGTCTAAATAATAATCTTCCAGGTATAGCTCCAAGTCCCGCTTGACAACATCGGTAATGGGGGAAATTTCGTCAAACAAATCAATCAGCCCGTTTTCCAAAAACCAATTAAACGAATTTTTTTGTATCTCAATCAAATCAGGCAAGGGCATTGTCCTGTCGTAATCAACAAAATGTTTTCTTTTAAAAGTTTTAATTTGATCAGGCATAGTATTATAGAGTTATATTGTTATATTGGGTATAAGTAACTTAATTTGGTGGAAAATTTATTAAAATTTTATCTAACACTAAAGACAAAATAGTAGTTTTATGGGAAAATTCATGTGTATGTCTAAAAAACACGTGAAATCCCCCTGCTGTCAGG
>Ga0180732_1000235_pt1 | contig 52926 bp, 42 predicted proteins | sample KR11_01MetaG_FD_148674 | JGI IMG/M metagenome (GOLD analysis project Ga0180732, IMG submission 148674) | Groundwater microbial communities from the Olkiluoto Island deep subsurface site, Finland - KR11_0.1 MetaG | ecosystem: Environmental > Aquatic > Deep subsurface > Groundwater | place... | reverse complement strand
GCTGAGGTACGGCCCCCCGTAACGATACAAGAAATCCATGGGCGAAAAGCCAGCCAGGCTGCAATATTCGGCTAATGGTGACCACACAACATATGGTATGCGCTTGAGTCAAGTGCATACCCACATATTGAAAATTTGCCAAAAAAAATTATCGATTTCCTGATAGCAGAAAATGAAAAATCAGAGAACAAAACCTCTCAGGGATTTATATTGTAACCAAAAATTGTCCAGCACAATGGTCATCATAACCTGATCGCGAGAAGCTCAACGACTCGGACGGTTCCCTTAATGTTCAATTTTTGAAGTTGAGACAAACTGACTGCACGAGTCAATAACCAACCAGAAAAACAGGACAACTATGTTTGAAAAAATTCTCATTGCCAACCGCGGTGAAATTGCCATCCGCATTATCCAAACCTGTAAAAAACTCGGCATCAAGACCGTTGCCGTCTATTCAGACATTGACTCCCGCTCTCTGCACATCCGGGAAGCTGACGAGGCCGTGCATCTGGGCCCATCGGCTTCATCAGCCTCATACCTGGTCAAGAGTAAACTTATCGAGGCCGCCCTGGCACATCAGTGCCAAGCCATTCACCCAGGCTACGGGTTTCTGTCCGAGAGCGCAAGTTTTGCAGCCGAGGTGGTTGCTGCAGGTCTGGTGTTCATCGGTCCCTCTGCACAAGTGGTCGCCACCATGGGCGATAAAATAGCCGCCAAAAACATGGCGATCAGGGCCGGAGTGCCGGTCGTTCCGGGATATAACCAGGCCTTGTCTGACATGGGAGTTATCACCGAGAAGGCGGCAGAGATCGGCTATCCAATACTGTTCAAGCCGGCTGCCGGTGGAGGTGGCCGGGGCATGCGTATTGTTCACAGTCCAGATCAATTGGCATCCGCCCTCCAGGCGGCCCAGGACGAAACCCGCAAAGCCTTTGGTGATGACCGTATCTTCCTCGAACGTTTTATCGAAAATCCCCGTCATATCGAGGTTCAGATCATGGCCGACCAGCACGGCCGGGTGATCTCACTGGGCGAGCGGGAGTGTTCCATCCAGAGACGCTATCAAAAAGTCATCGAAGAGTCACCCTCGCCGGCTGTAGACACCGTCCTGCGACGGCAACTGGGTGACATGGCCTGCTCCCTTGCGACAGAGTCTGGTTATACCAATGCTGGAACCGTGGAGTTTATACTCGACCAGCGGGGTGATTTTTTCTTCATGGAGATGAATACTCGCCTGCAGGTCGAACACCCGGTCACCGAAATGGTAACCGGCCTTGACCTTGTCGAACTGCAATTACGGGTGGCAGCAGGTGAACCTCTGCCTCTCACTCAGGAGGAAGTGAAGCTGAACGGTTGGGCCATCGAGGCCCGGATCTGCGCCGAAGATCCATGCCGCAGCTTTCTGCCCTCGACTGGTCTGGTCACCAGATACGCCAGACTCCGCGGCGATAATGTCCGGCTTGACAGCGGCATTGAGGCCGGCAGCATTGTCAGCGTCTTTTACGACTCCCTGCTGGCCAAAGTAGCCGCTTGGGGTCAGACGAGGGAGGAGGCCCGCAAATCCCTGGTTCAGGCCTTGAACCGCTATCACGTTGAAGGAGTTATCACCAATGTTGATTTTGCCAACGCCATTCTCAATCACCCTGCCTTCATTGAAGGCCGGATGACCACCGGGTTCATCGAGGAACATTTCGATGAAGGGGTATCCCGGCTGACCCCGCCCCGCGAGCAGCTTGAGGCCATGGTCATTGCCGTCACCATGGTCTATCATAACCGTGATAACCTGATGCGGGAATCACTGAAACCCATGACCGCCAAAGTCGGATCCTCTCCTAAATCAAAGGGAGAACACCGCTATACGGTCAAAGGGGAATCAGATATCTTCACAGTTGAATTCCAGGGGGATGCAGCAACAGGATTATGGGATTTTCGTATTGACGGCACTGCATACCGCGTGAGCTCTCCGGAATTTGAGTTTTTCCGCCGCCGCCTGCGGCTTGAGATCAACAACGAGAGCCAGTATTTCCGACTGCAATACCGACAAAATTTCATCTGGGCGGCCTTCTGCGGGATCAGCCGAATCTTCGAAATCTACACCCCCCGGGAATGGGAGCTTGCCCACTACATGCCCAAAGAGAAAACCAGCATGCACAGCAATGAGCTGACCTCACCGCTTCCCGGCATGGTGGTCGGAGTTCTGATCAATCAGGGTGAGCGCGTCTACCGGGGCCAGGATCTGGTCATTATCGAATCGATGAAAATGGAGAGCGGAGTTTCCTCTCCCTGCGACGGCATTATCGAATCGATCAGAACCAAAACGGGAGTGGCCGTGGAAACCGGTGATGTCCTCATCACGTTCAAGACTTGAACAGACGAAACCATATGCATGGGGATGCCTGCTCTCCAGATTCCTCATTCATCCCTTCATCCGGTAGCCGATCCCGCGCACGGTCTCAATACATTCTCCGGAGGCCCCCAGCTTCTTTCTAAGGCCGAAGACCTGAACGTCCACGGCCCGTGGAGTAATGACATAGTCATAGCCTCGCACTCCGTCAATAATCTGCTGGCGGCTGAAGACCCAGCCTGGACGCCGCGCCAGAAGATCAAGGATGCTGAACTCAGTAACCGTCAGAGAGACAGGGCTGCCCGCCACCACTACTTCGTACCGTTTCGGATCAATGACAATATCATGGACCTTGAGCAGTCCATCTTTTGCTTCCCTTCCGTCTTCACCGGACAATTCCTCCCGCCTGCGCAAGATCGATTTGATTCGGGAAACAAGGATCTTGGGGCTGAACGGCTTGGTGATATAATCATCTGCACCCAGATCCAGACCGGCGGTCACATCATTTTCCTCACTCTTGGCAGTCAGCATGATAATGGGCATGGTTCTGGTCTGCGGGTCCTTGCGCAGAATCTTGCACACCTCAAAACCATTGAGGCTGGGCAGCATGATATCCAGCACCATCAGGTCCGGCAGCTCACGTTTTACGCTCGCCAGAGCCTGCTCGCCATTATCGGCGTAGAGGACATTAAATCCAGCTTTAGCGAGGTTATAGCCAACCAGCTGCTGGATATTTTCGTCATCTTCTACAATTAGGATAGTTTCTCTTACCACTCGTTACTCCTTGTGCATAATAATTTTCAGCATATCACAGCCTGAGCCCCTTGAATACAAAGAAGAGGGTTTGAATGGATCCTTCAGAGAGACGGACCGACCCAAATCTGAAAAATAGTATTCTACCATAGGGTTCACTAAACCTTTTTATGGCGGATAATCTTGCCTTGTTGCATGTAAATGATGTCTTCACAGATATTGGTACAGTGATCGGCAATACGTTCCGTGCTTCTGGCCACACTGAGCAACTTGGCCAGATAGATATGCTGGGCAGGAGTCGTCATGATAATCTCTTCCAGCTCATCGGAAATGGTACGCTTCGCCTTATCCACTTCATCATCGGCCAGACAGACCTTGTAGGCAAGATCCGTATCCTCGTTGATAAAGGCCTCCATGGCCTGTCTGAACATGCACAGAGTTTTCTCAAACATCCCATTGAACATTTCCGGCACCTGCATCGAATCGCTCAGGAATTTCACCGGATCCAATTTATAAAGCAAGAGAACCTTATCGGCAATCTTAGCCACCAGATCGCCAATGCGTTCAAGATCACTATTCACTTTCAAGACCGTGACCAGAAAACGTAAGTCACTGGCAACCGGCTGATGCAAGGCCATGATACGCAGACATGCCTCTTCCACATCGATCTCGAGAGCGTCAACCTCAACCCTATCTGTCTGCATGACCTGATAGGCCAGTTCAGAATTTTTCTCAAGCAAGGCCTTGATCGCACATTGCAAATTCTCTTCAACAACGGTGCCAAGATACACAATATGGCCTTTCAAGGTCGCAATTTCAGTCTGGATATTTGGTGCCATCAAGGTACTCCTTCTTCCCTTTCAGAAACATTATCAATCAACAACAAACAAGACGAATACGTCACCTCTAAACCCCAAGAACAATTCCTTCGGGGCAGCCGCGATTTTCAACCAAACCGGCCGGTGATATAGTCCTCGGTTTCCTTCCGTTCAGGAACGGTAAACAGTTTTTGGGTCGGTCCGTATTCAATCAGTTCACCCAGATACATGTAGGCGGTATAATCAGAGATGCGGGCGGCCTGCTGCATATTATGGGTCACAATAATAATTGTATATTCTCCGCGCAGCTCCCGAATAAGCTCCTCAATCCGGGACGTTGACCGGGGATCAAGGGCGGAGCAGGGTTCATCCATGAGAATAATCTCAGGATTGACCGCCACTGCCCTGGCAATACAAAGACGCTGCATCTGCCCCCCGGAAAGGCCCATGGCCGATTGCTGCAAGCGGTCTTTGACCTCATCCCAGAGGGCCGCTCGTTTCAGACTTTGCTCCACGGCCTGATCCAGCACATTCCTATCCTTGATCCCGGCAATTCGCAGGCCATAGATGACATTTTCATAAATAGATTTAGGAAAAGGATTCCACTTCTGGAAGACCATACCCACCTTGCGTCGAAGTTCAATGACATCAAGGGAAGGATCATTGATATTTTCACCATCAATGGAAATTAACCCTTCGATCCGCAGCCCCTCGACCAGATCATTCATCCGGTTGATACAACGAAGAAAAGTCGACTTACCGCAACCGGAAGGACCGATCAAGGCCGTCACCTGACTTGCGGGAATCCCAAAGCTCATGTCCGTGAGCGCCTGGCTGTTACCATAAAAGAGATTCAGGTGCTCAACCTCAACCTGTGGTTTCTCAATAGACATGATGGCAGTAGCGGAGTGTGACATAATATATCCTTCTTAGGAGCCGTAACGAAATAACCATTTCGTTACGGCTCCTTATGCCGTTTACGGCATTCCAATGTTATGATTAATTTTGCATGACAGCTTAAAGGTCAGCGACGGAAAAGCGCTCTCGCATTCTATTGCGGAGATAGATTGCCGTGCTTGTCATGATGAGTACGATCAGGATCAACAACAAAGTGGTGACATAGACCATGGGTTTTGCAGCCTCGACATTGGGCGATTGAAAACCGATATCATAGATATGAAAACCCAGATGCATAAACTTACGGTCCAGGTGCAGATATGGGAAGCTGCCATCAAGGGGCAGCGCCGGTGCCAGTTTGACCACACCGGTAATCATCAGGGGAGCCACCTCGCCTGCGGCCCTGGCCATGGCCAGAATAAAGCCGGTCAAAATACCAGGGGAGGCCATAGGCAACAGAATCCTGGTAAGGGTCTGAAATTTAGTCGCCGCCAGGGCCTGTGACCCTTCCCGAATACCAGGTGGAATCGCCCCCAGAGCCTCTTCAGTGGCAACAATGACCACGGGCACGGTCAGAAGGCCCAGAGTCATGCTGGCCCAGAGAATTCCGCCCGTACCAAAGGTGGGGGTGGGCAATTTTTCCGGGAAAAAAAGCAGATCAATCTGACTGCCGATCCCGTACACAAAAAAACCAAGTCCAAAAATACCGTAGACAATGGAAGGGATACCAGCCAGATTATTAACGGCAATACGCACCATCTTGACCAGATATCCTTCCCTGGCATATTCACGCAGATAAATCCCGGCAAGAACACCCAAGGGAAAAGAAAGAATGCTCATCATGAAAATCAGCATGATCGTGCCGAAGATCGCCGGAAATAATCCTCCTTCGGTATTGGATTCCCGGGGCTCGGCAAACAATAACTCCTTCAACCGTTTCCCGTAATAACTCCATTTCTGCACCCATGACATGGAGTTGGGTTGATAAAAGCGGACGATATCGGCCAGGCGGATCGTTTTCTCCTGACCATTGGCATCGACGAAAACGGCCTCATTAGCTGCTACTATCGCCTGCTTGCTGCCAAGTACCACAACAAGTTGTTCAAACTCCGCCTTAATAGTGCTTACCTTCTCGTGCAAGGCAACGGCAGCCGCTGTGTGCTCTTCCTTCTTGTACCGTAACTTGAGAAGCTTGTTATTGTTCTGTTCAACCTTGTCATTGAGGGCAGCAATCTGACGGTCAATTTTTTCGACCTCAAGTCGTTGCGGCTCAATGGAATCAAGGGCTGCCTGCAGACTTTCATTCTTCTCTACAGGCAGGACCAAGCCGGGGGTTTTCAACTCCTTCAAGGAACCGTAGAAGTTTCCATTCTCCTGCCGTTCCAAGACATAGATATCGGGCGGAGTGCTGAAATTTGTAATCTCCTCGGCGTCAATCCATTTGAAATCAAGGCCATACAAATCACGGTTGCCAATCTTGAATTGAAATCTTTTTTTACCGGTTCCAGGATTTTCTTCATCTTTAACTACCTCTCCCAGTGCATATCCACCATTGTTCAAAGTAGCCAAGGTCACATTTTTGGGCCAGAAAACGGTTATTCCGTTAGCCAGCACCACATAAAAGAGAAGCAAGGTCATACATAGGACCAACGTGAGCGCCAGAGCTGTGCCCCACACAAACGGTTCTCCTTGCCGCCAGAATTTAGTTGTTGATTTCTTTGTCGCCATGATTGCTCCTGTTAGTAGCGGCCATATTTTTTCCGCAGCCGCTCTCTGATCAGTTCTGCCCCGGTATTTAAAATAAAGGTCAGGGCAAAAAGAAGAGTGGCGCAAAGAAAAAGCACCCGATACAAGGTTCCATTCAAAGGTGCTTCCGGAATTTCCACCGCAATATTGGCCGATAAGGTTCGCATGCCGTTAAAGATCGACCAGTCCATAATAGGGGTATTGCCGGTTGCCATAAGGACAATCATGGTCTCTCCCACGGCCCGGCCGAAACCGATCATGATGGCCGCAAAGATTCCGGGACTGGCAGAGGGGAGCACCACTCGCCAGATGGTCTGCCAGCGGCTGGCACCAAGGGCCAGGGAGGCACCAGTCAAACTGGACGGAATATTGGAGATGGCATCTTCGGTAATGGAAAAAATAATGGGAATGACGGCAATGCCAAGACCAAAGGCAATAATAATACTATTACGCTGATCATAACGAACGCCCAGATCGCTGTAGAGCCATTGCAGAAAATTACCGCTGAAAAACGCTTTTTCCACTCCCGGGGCCAGCCATACCGAAAAACCCACTGTGGACAAGATGACCGGCACCAGCAGCAGAAATTCATAGCCGTTACACCTGTTCTGCAGGGTAGGGGTTTTGTAATAGGGCTGCATAATCGTCATCATGATAACCAGAACAAGCGGCAACAGCATACTGAAGAGGAGAACCTCGACGATGAATTTTTCAATAATGGGACCCAGCCATAAAGCGATGAGAAAACCAATGACCACCGATGGCACTGAGGCCATGATCTCAATCAGGGGTTTGATATTCTTTTTAAAGCCATAGCTGGTAAACTGACTGGTATAAACAGCGCCAAAGATGGAAAGCGGGATCGCAAAGATCATGGCATAGAGCGTGCCTTTAATCGTTCCGAATAAAAGGGGAATAATGCTGAATTTCGACTCAAAATCATCACTGCCGCCAGACGATTGCCACACATACTCCGGTTGATTGTAGCTTTCGTACCACACCTTGCCAAAAAGGGTCTTCAAACTCACTTCAGGATGTGGATTGTCAATATTCCAGACAATTAGATTGTTGCTCCGGTCAAGACCGATCAGGCTGCTATCACTCCCGGCAAGGGCAAAATTGGTCAAATTATGCTCAATATCAAGCAGGTGGTTTTCACTGGTCATATGATCATAATGGACCTTGCCGTCAGCTCCGAAACTGACTAAGGCTTTGGTACGGCGTGAGGCCACAATAGTTGAAACAGCGGCCTTGTGCGCAGTAAGTTCATGGATTTTCCGAAGTTTGGTTATCCTTTGATCTCCATCCCCGGTCCAGATAGGGCTCCAGGTTGCAAGCCCACCCTTGGCGTCACCAACTGCCACCGAGATATCACCAAAGACCATGGTCAAGGCCGTAATGGCATCTCCATTGGGAACAGCCAGCACATTATCTGTGCGCAGTCCCTCCTTGTTGCCGCTTACATCCCAACGCAAGAGACTCCCTGAGTCCGTGCCCACAAAAAGGGTATCTCCCTTTTCATCAAGGGTAAAATCCGTAATTTTTCCGGGAATATCTTCGTGCACAGGGAAAGAGACAACCTCTTTTTTTTCATTGCCAAAAAGGTCGGTGCTCATCACTTCACGCGCTACCCGAAAACTGTTGTCGTCGAGAAGTACTACTTTGGTAAGCCGGCCATCTTCTGTCTTGCGGACAGCTACACGCAGGATTTCAATGGCTCCCGTCTCAGCAGGAAATTCAGCAATGGTCTTGATCTCAGGCTTGATGGTACGTTTTCCATCCTTATCAAAGTGAAAGCGGAAAGCAACCTCGGTCATGCTGACACTGTTATCGGCCCATAGCATGCTGTACTGGTTATTCTTATGTAACTCGATAGATTTCAGAGGAACGTTCTTGTCGGCACCACTCTCCAAACTCAAAAATGATGCCCCCTTGGCCAGGTTGTAAAAGGTAAAAACACCCCTGTCATTCAAGGTAAAAGCTGTCTCCTGGTAATTATCAACTCCCATAGCCAGCAGGGATTCAGACCCGGAAGAGAGAGGAAACTGAAAGATAATATTGGTCCTGGCTGGCTGAAAGAGAGGGATAGTCACGCGGACGATCAGGACCAGAATGGCAATAACACTGGCTATAACCAACAGGCCACCAAAGGTAATGATCCGGGTGGCAATACGATCCTGAAGACGGACTTTTTGAATGAACTGTGTATCAAGTTTCTGCATGGAATTCTCGTTTCATTGGCACGAACATGACTGAATAAAGGAACAGGAAGAGAGCTCAGGAAGGGAGGTTCAACAAAAACCATTTCATCACCTTGCCCTTTCCCTGTTCCTTTTTCAATTAATTGAGTTTCGCCAGCTCTTTTTCAACAACTTCAGAGGGCAGCGGCAGATATCCATCTTTCACCACAATCTCCTGACCCTCTTTGGAGAGGACAAACTTGAGAAATTCAGCAGTCACTGCCGGTAAAGGCTTATTGGGCTCCTTGCCAACATAGATATACAGGGTCCGTGACAGGGGATACTTTCCGGACAGAACATTCTCATAATTCGGCTCGGCAGCAGCTTCACCCTCTTTGGCGCTCAAGGCGATTGCCTTCACTCCGGAGGTTTTATAGCCAATACCGGAATAGCCGATACCAGAACGATTCTCAGTCACGCCCATAACCACAGAAGCGGAACCTGGCTGTTCTTTGACGGTATCCTTATAGTCACCTTTGGACAGGGCATGTTCCTTAAAGAAACCATAGGTGCCGGAAGCAGAGTTACGACCAAACAGACTGAGAGGCAAATTCTCCCATTCACCGGTCAGGCCCAACTGTCCCCAGGTCACATAATCCTGTGCGATTCCACCCTTATGGGTCTTGGAGAAAATGGCATCAACCTGGGGCAGGGAGAGAGACTTGAGAGGGTTGTCCTTGTTGACAAAAACAGCCAGAGAGTCCAGGGCCACACCAATACGGGTTGGTTTGTAGCCATACTTGCTGACAAAAGCATCTTCTTCCTCGTTCTTCATGGTCCGGGACATGGGGCCTAACTGAGCGGTTCCGGCGATCAGAGCCGGCGGCGCAGTGCTTGAGCCTTTGCCTTCGATCTGGATACGAACATTGGGATACTCCTTGCGAAATGACTCCGCCCAGAAGGTCATCAGATTGTTCAAGGTATCAGAACCGATACTGTCCACATTACCGGACACACCACTGGTCTTCTGGTACGGGGCAATTTTGGGGTCAACATCGACTGCGGCCAAAGCACCGGAAGTAGTTACTGCCACCAGACAGCTTACCACCATTGCCTTCTTCACTGCCTTTCCGATCAAACTTTTATGCATTTTCATCATGAATCTCCTTAACAAAAATTTTTATGGCTTATACCCGCGGGACAGATAATTCACCGGTAAGTGATGCTGCCTACAATGCCCCCCTCTTGTTAGGATATGATTAGGATCTCATTAGGAGATGAACAAGGTTTCAGTGGATATTTTCAGTCTCAATTTTCAAGATGATCACTCGAACCAACAATTAACGATTTTCTAACATAACGATAACCCTATCCTAAAACTGCTCCGCTATTGTCACGGCATCATTCATCGTCAAAAAATGAATGGATATCAAGTTCGTTACAGAACGCCCGACGGGGGTAAAGATGGTAAGTGATGAAAATTAATGAAGTAAACACACAATTTTACGAAGGAAGGAGAGAAAATGAAAAAGGTATTATCAACGGCAGCCGCCCTCGGCCTCTGCCTGTATCTGCCCGGAGCCGCCCTGGCCGGCGGAAGCCAAACCAATGATGAAATTTTACGGGAACTTCAGGACTTACGGTCAATCGTTTCATCCCAACAGGCGGAGATCGATATGCTCAAAGAGCAGAAAAGTACCGCTCCTGCTGAAGACATGGAATATCTGAAGAACAAGGTTACTGCCCAGCAGGAACATATTGATGCGATTGAAGCGAAAAAAGGCTTTGTCATGGCCGACAATAAGCTCATCGACCAGATTACACTCAAGGGTGATATGCGCGTTCGCTATGAGATGCGCGACAAGGAATACAAGGAAGGCAAGGGGACTGATATTACCCGCGAGCGCTTTCGTACCCGTTTTCGTCTGGGAGGAGTCTGGGACAATAAGGAAGAAAACTGGCAGGTGGGCGCAGGTCTTGCCACCGGTGGTGATGATCCAACCAGCACCAATGACACCTGGAGTGAGAACAAGCCCTTTGAAACCGGCAATATCAATCTTGATTATGCCTATGCAAAACATACATGGAATGATTTCAGCATGACCCTGGGTCAATCCGAAAATCCCTATAAATCCTCCTGGGTTTTTTGGGATGGCGATGTCCGTCTTGCCGGTATGACCCTGGCCTATGGCCAGAAAGAAGGCGTCTTTGCCACGGGCGGCGCCTATGGTGCCAAACTGGTACAGGACGATGACACGGCCATGCTCTATATGGGACAGGCCGGATACAATGGCACGTTCGGCGAAAAAGGCAAATTCACGGTTGCTGCCGGCTATCAGGCCTATGACAATAAACTCTTTGACGATGCTGCAGCTGCTGATTTTAAACTTGATAGCATAGATCCTAACGTCTATGACCTGAATATCGGTGATATCTATGGCGATATAAGCTTTCCTGCCGGACCGGCAAAAGTCAAACTCTATGGTCAGACCTGGATGAACTTTGGCGCTGATGGTCTGATTGGCCAGAGCCAGGCCGGCCACAGCTTTACCCAGACCCCTGGAGATAATGACTTAGGTTGGGTTCTTGGTACAGAAGCCAAGATCAATGACTTCAAAGTGGGCTATGCCTACTCCATAGTCGAAGCCGACTCCCTTTTCGGTTACCTCTCAGATTCTGATTTTGGCGATGGTCTCTCCAAAACAAATAAAAAAGGACACAGGGTTCAGCTTGGCTATAGCCTCAGCAAAAACTGGTCCACTGATTTTACCTATCTCAACTACGAGCGCCTTGAAGACTATGCATCGGCCAAGGAAGATCAGGTCAGCATCTATCAGATCGACGTCAGCTACAAGTTTTAATCAGTACTTCTTCTCCTGATACATATCGAGAGGGGTGAGATGAGTTCAATTCTCACCCCTCTCACACAAAACTGTAAGTACGTGCCCCGATATACAAACCTGATTATTTTCCTTCCAAGTGAAACAAAAAAAAATCCAGTTGTTATTACGCCAAGATTAAAGAGACCGCACTGCTTTGTTTTTATTCAAATTTCAAGTCCCTTCTGTTCACATGATTGAAAAATAACTCCTTTCTAATCTCACTCTAATACAGAACTGCTACATTTCTTTTTCATAAACATGCAATCACACAATTGTTCAAAACAACTGAAAACATTGGAGCAACGTAACCGCATAAAGAGCCGTTACGAAATGTCAGGTCATACACTCGCCATCCATCCGTGGAGCTGGAGATCACTTGGCCATCCATGGCCTGTAAAAAGGGAATGGTTATTGCGTAACGGCTCCTACAATTCGACTCATGGAGGAAAGAGTATGCACTGTCAATATCTCTCTTGTTATACCCCTGCCGACAATACCTGGTCTGTAGCCAGTTGTTCGTTCAAGGGAACACCCTATATCCCAAGCGTGCAGGAGCTGGAAAAGTACTGTAAGGCCAGCAGAGATAAGCATTGTCCTGCATTTGTGCAGTCTCTTCCGCCTCTGCATGATGAATATTTCAGCCCGGAGTTGGAAATTATAGCTCTGGCTCAGTGTCGTTAGCAGGACGGATACACTTGTCTTCTCTGTTGTGCGATCTCTATCCCCTGTTCTTTCGAGTAATCTTGAAGATTGCAAGAGGTATAAAACGATGTTCTTAGAATCATCTATTCTTGAAAAAAATGTGCAGACAACGGTGTCGCGGGAGTTGCTGCTCCATCTTCTGGATACCAATAACCTTACCTCCTGGTTTCAACCAATATTTTCCCGGCAGAACGGTGTGATATACGGTTATGAAGCCCTAACCAGAGTTCGGGAAGGCGGTGTTCCCCATTTTGATATCTCCAAACTGTTTGCCAAGGCCCAGGCTGAAGGCATTATTGCCAGTCTGGACATGCAATGCCGGGAAAATGCCTTTTGCCGGGCGGCAGAATTGGGATTCATACAAAAAAACGCCTATCTCTATGTAAACATCTGCCCCGGCACTCTAATCCACTCAGACCACAGGGGAGGGGTTACCGATCGTCTGGCCGAGGACTGCGGTATTCCCAAAGACAGGATTGTCCTGGAGATCACCGAGCAGGAGGCCATCAAGAACTATGATCTGTTCCAACGGTCCATTGATCATTACCGCAAGCGTGGCTACAAGATTGCCATTGACGATTTCGGCGTTGGCTACGGCGGACTGAAGATGCTCTCCATTGTTCAACCTGACTATGTCAAGATTGACCGCCATTTCATTGATGAGCTCGATCGTTTTCCCTTTAAATATAATCTGGTGGATGCCATGGCCACAGTCTGCCATAAGCTTGGTATCATGGTTATTGCCGAGGGAATTGAGCGCCGGGAAGAGATGGAGATCGTTTCCCGTTTTGGCATTGAACTGTTTCAGGGCTATTATCTTGAGCGTCCAGGACCAGGGTTGTCGGATGCCAGTGTCGATATCCCAGGTAAGCAGAATGATGTCTATGAGTGCACCGATTCAGTAGTCTCCTCCTGCGTGATCGGCAGTATCTGCCGCTATGTGGAACCCCTGGCGCCTACAGCCTCGGTGATGGCGGCATTCAAACGTTTTCATGACAACACCAATCTGCAGGGAATAGCCGTAGTCGCAGAAGAGCGGGTGATGGGCATGTTGCCCCGCATGCGTTTTCTGGAACAACATTTGATCGGACCGCACGGCTTTGGCTATGCCCTCTGCCAGCACCGGATGATCAAGGACGTACAGGAACCAGATTTTCTGCTGGTGGAGGCCTCAACTCCGGTGGAAGAGGTTGTTCGCCTGATCCAGGGACGGCGCGGAGTCTCTTTGTATGATGATCTCTGTGTGAGTAAACATGGCAAATATATAGGTACAGTCGCCATTGCGGCCTTGCTCGATGCCATTACCCAAAAAAGCATCCAGTTGGCTAAAGGGGCAAGTCCACTTACTGGTCTACCCGGCAATGAATTTATCCAACGCACGGTGGTCCGTCTTATCGAACAAAGGGTGACCTTTGATGTTTGTTATATCGACATCGATGATTTCAAGCCCTACAACGACTACTACGGCTTTGAAAAAGGTGACATGGCCATCAAAGGAATTGCCCAGCTTATTGTGGATGTGGTGCAACCGGACGGCCATAACGATCAATTCCGCTTTGTCGGCCATATCGGCGGCGATGATTTTATAGTCATCAGTCGGCCGCACGCCTCCTTATCGCTCTGTGAACAGATTATTAACAGGCTGCAACAATTGTTGCCAAATTTTCATGGTGAAAAGGAATTTGAGAATGGATGTTACCAAGCCATGGACCGACAGGGAAAAGTTCGTTGTTTTTCTCTCCTTTCATTATCGATTGGGATCGTCAGCACAGAAGATTGTGCGGTGAATTCCTACGCAGAATTAGCATATCTTGCCACGGGAGTTAAACAAGCTGCCAAAAAGTTACATGGATCAGCCATTGTCAGCAATAGAAGAATGACAGCGCAAGCAGAGTTACCATCTCTAGGAGCCTGTCGGGTTTAGAGTTATGCAACGACAATGAAAAGTTGCACGTTGACTAACGCATCATATTGATTTAACAATATAAATTTTTGACACTCCCTGGTGGTTACAGTTAATTTCTGTGTAGTTTTAACAAATCTGGAGTTTGGAGTTTCAGCCAACAGTATGGCCGAAATCATACGTCTAAAAAATTAAAAAATTTGCTAAAAAACTATTGCCATAGTGGTCAGAAATTGTGCCGTTTTCTCAGCCGAATTGAGGCAAACAGTAAATCTAAACAGTCCTCAATTCGGCTGAGAAAACGGCCTGCCAGAGGATAAATTTTCACCTAATCTTCTGGAGGCCGCCATGGATAACAAGGGATACGGCAATATCCCCAGCACTCTGTCTGAATGTATCACATTCATTGTACAGGCACTACCAATTCGTTCCGTTCCTACGTTTATTGAATTCCTGAACAGTCGTATCAACATTGATCCGCTTGAGCTGACTCGTCTTGACCGCTTTCAGGCGCAGACCAGCCTCAAGGGTCTCTTTCAATAATTCTTCCGCGCCTGCTTCACCGATTCGCTTACACCATCTGGTCATGCTGGAGGGGTGAATCGGTAGTTGATGCTCGAAAAATTTCATCCCGCTCAGATATTGCCAATAGGGATTCTCTACCCAGCCACTCACAACCTCTTCATCACTGAGATTGCAGGAATATTTGAGATAATGCAGGGCAACCATCAAGCGGGTACTGATTGCCGGTCGACCATTATCGGAACAAAAAGAAGCTCCAAAAGTTTCATCCAATCTCTTCCAGTCTACTACCATCGACAACTTGACCAGGGGATGACTGGTATTGATCATGTTCACAAGCTCTAATCGAAACAGATCATATTGACTATTTTGTTGTGGTGATTTTTTTGGTTTCATGGGCAAAATTTGCAAGAAAATTGATCTATAACACGGGGTTTCTTGCAATTCTTATAAAATAAAACACAAACTTTTACCTGTAATTACTGCGCTATATGTATTTTTTCAGGACCGACTACCTTATCTTTGCCAACCTGTCTGTTTTCGACAGATCTTTCTTTTGGAACCTCCTGAACTGAGGATGTCATTGAGATAGGGTGAAAGATGTTGACTCCCAACCTACCGTATTGTAATCCATTTTATAATGGCTTATATTATTAATAACATCCGCTAATGATATCATCACCGTCCACCTTTAACCAGAAACCCCTTTAATGGAACAGGAAGTTCGGATACCTGAGACACTACGACCCTTTTCAGAAGCCTTGCAGCGTTCCATACAACTGTATGAACAGATCCGGTTTGATTTTCACAGGGATTCCCTGCTCAAGGCCTTTGTCGACATCGTCCACGATGATCAATCACTCAAGCGCTTATTCCAGATCAGCGTCACCATGCCCCTGTTGTTAGGAGGATTACAGGCCCGCTTCTATCTTTATGAGAAGAAAACGGATCAGTTCCTCTGTGTTTGTGACAGTGAAAACGGCCTACTGGAACCTCCTCGACCTGCCAGTTCCGACCTGCCATCTGTCAGCCATGAAGTTCAGGAATATGAAGGTCAGCTTTTTTACCCTCTTTCCCCCCATACCGAGACCATACAACAGGAAGGCCAGGCTTGGCATGGAGGTCAGGAGATATATGATCCGGATCCCTATTTTGCCAGCCACTCGCTGCTGGGCCTCTATGCTGTCTCGCCACTGGCGAAGATCAGCGACGAGGACAAAGAATTTTTCCACATTCTCAGCCGCTGGATCGGCAACAAACTCAACAACCGCCTCATTGCCAAGCGCCACCTGGAGCACCTGAAATTTATCAATGATCTGGGGAGAGATATCGGTCATAATATCATTATCCCCAACATGTACCTTAAATATCTGCTGGGGCAGATGAAGAAACAGATAGTGGCTCTCAAAGAGACAGAACAGAGCGCAGAAGCCCTGGACGTCAACGATGCCAGCACCAGGGAATACGTCACCTTCCTTGACGGCTGCCGGGAAACGCGACAAGCACTGGAACAAACGCACCGCGATCTACTCAAACATCACAACCAGATCACCCTGTTCCAGGAAAGCCTGTTCAGGAAACAACATTTCAGCGAAGGCCATCTCGTCCTCCAGCCGACCAGCTGTTTTGTTGAGCGGGATATCATCCTGCCCCAGCTTGATCTCTATCTGAAAAAACTTGAGCGGCATGGCATCACCATTGATAAACCCAGCAACCTCCACACCCAGGAGTTTCCGCTGATGGTGGACATTGGCCTCCTTTCCCAGGTCTACGCCAACCTCTTTGCCAATGCGGTCAATTACACCGGAGAGATTATCAATCACCAGGGACAACCACGCAAAGCATTGGCTTATGGTGCTGAAGTGATTAATGATTTTCCTGACTCCGGGCACCGGGGAATCAAATTTAATGTCTTTACTACCGGACCAGCCTTGCCTGCATCTGAACGACAGAAAATCTTTGAAGAAGGCACCCGGGCAAAAAGCAGCCAGGAGATTGAGGGTTCCGGTCATGGCCTGAACTTTATCCGCCGAGTTATTGAGGTTCATGGCGGCAGAGTCGGCTGTGAGGCAACAGAGGAGGGCAATAACTTCTATTTTATTCTGCCGCTTCCCAAGACAGAACAGCAGGGTAACGAGTAGCATCAGGCATGAGAATTTGATAAAAAACAGCACTGAAACATTCCTCACACGGCTTCCGTTCACTCACGCAATGACCTTGCCATAGCATGATGAAATGGAGTGCCTGCCCCCCCGTGCAGGTTTATTGATATTTCCTTTTGGATGGTTGTGATTATTTGGAATCTACAAGGATAGGTTTTGTCCTGCTCTTTCGAAGTTTGATACAAATTTACAGAAAACATGGTACATGAAGCAGATGAAAAAAAAATTTATTACAGGATCAATCATCCTCTCCACATTATTCTGTCTCGCGTCCCTGGCGTTTTCTGCCCCCATGGATGTCTTTGTCTCCATCCCCCCACAAAAATGGCTCAGTGACCAGATAGGAGGACCGCTCGTAACCACTCATGTTCTGGTTGACAAAGGGCAGGACCCTCACACCTATGAACCCACTCCGAAACAGATGACAGCCCTGTGCCAGGCAAAGATCTATTTTACCCTTGATCTTGATTTTGAAGGACAGATCATTCCCCGACTTGAAAAAACAGTCCCCGGCCTGCACATGATTGATACGGCAGATGCCATTCCTAAGATTGCCATATCCGAAGCTGAGCAGAACGATCATGGCAGCACAAACGAGGGGCACCATCACCATGAAGGCCTTGATCCCCATGTCTGGCTCTCACCCCTGAACCTGAAAATCATGGCTGCAGATATGGCCAAGGCTATGATTAACTACGATCCTGCCAATAAATCCAGTTATGAAAAAAATCTGTTGAAGGTAAACGGGATTCTTGACCAGCTGCATCAAAAGATCAAAGACGAACTGGCTTCTTTTCAAGGCGCGTCCTTTTATGTCTTTCACCCGGCCTTTGGCTACTTTGCCCATACCTATCACCTGCGACAGGAAGCCATAGAAACCGGCGGTAAATCCCCAACCCCGAGACAGCTCTCTGCCCTGATTACCCAGGCCAGAGCAAACAAGGCACACGTTATCTTCGTCCAACCCCAGTTTGATCCCAAAAACGCCGCAGCCATAGCCGATGCCATTGGCGGTGAGGTTATACCCCTTGACCCCCTGGCCGAAGATGTGATCACCAATCTGGAAGTTATGGCCAAAAAAATTAAAGCGGCATTCGCCAAATGAGCGTTGTAAAGATACGCGCACTCCTTTAACCTGTTCTTCAGCTCCCATCTAACAATCTCCATGGATTTTTTGATTGCCAGACAACCCATTTTTAATTCCAACCAGAAGCTCTTTGCCTATGAACTGCTTTTTCGCGGAACAGAAGGACATAATATCGATCAATTAGAGGGGGATCGGGCAACCACCAGTCTCTTGTCTGCCACCTTTCTCACTGAGGGCATTGATCGAATATCTGGATTTAAACCATGCTTTATTAACTTCACCACTAAACTGCTGCTCAAGAATATTCCAGCGTCTTTTCCCAGTAGTAAGATTGTTATTGAGATACTCGAAGATGTGAAACCAAGTGCTGAGGTTGTAAGCGTCTGTCGAGAATTATCCCAACAGGGGTATACTATTGCCCTGGATGACTTTGTCTATGCTCGAACACTCGAACCGCTCATTGAACTGGCTGATATTATCAAAATTGACATCATAGCCACACCACTCGACACCATCCGCAGAACCCTCTACAACCTTTCCCGTCATAAAAAGATAAAATTACTGGCCGAAAAGGTGGAAACACGTCAGGAATTTGAGCAGGCCCTGAAACTGGGATTTACTTATTTTCAGGGCTTTTTCTTCAGCCAACCGGAGATTCTCACAATCAAGGAATTGACGACGGCCAAGATCAACCTCTTGCATCTTCTGGCCGAAGTTACTGCAAAAGACACATCCTTTTCCCGCTTAGACCAGATCATATCCCGCGATGTAGCCATCAGTTACAAGTTGTTACGCTTTCTCAACTCTGCCTGGTTTTACCGACTGGAAAAAGTCAAATCTATCAACCAGGCCATCGCCTTTCTTGGCGAACGTGAGCTCAAACGCTTTCTCATGCTGATGATTATCTCGGAGATGACCACCAACAAACCACAAGAACTGGTTCGCCTTGCCATTGTGCGAGCAAAATTCTGTGAGCTGCTGGCCACGGCAAGCGGCAGGTTCGGAAAAGAAAATAATTTATTTTTACTGGGACTTTTCTCCCTGCTAGATGCAATGCTGGATACACCGATAGAAGATCTGCTGAAAGAACTGCCCATTGATGATCTGATAAAGCAAGCCCTGATCAAACAAAGCGGCCCATGGATGCCCTATCTAAATGCCGTCATCACTCATGAAAGAAGGGAAGCCAATGAATGTGTCCAAGCCTTAGAAGCAATTGGTGTTGGCATAAAAGATGTCAATGAACTCTATCTGCAATCCGTGGAATTTGCAAAAGCGCTTACCTATCCCTAAATCCAGTCACTCATCGTCATTCAGTAAAATAGCCCTCAGACATTTATTGGTGAGTGACACCCTTCCGGACCCAGCCCCTGATGCCAAACATGCATCCACCATATCATCTCGACATCCCCCTTAAACGCTGCCCGGAAGATTAATGGTAAAGATGCTGCCCTTGCCCGGACTGCTCTCCACGGTGATGTGACCATGATGGGCCGCAACGATATGTTTGACAATGGAAAGTCCTAAGCCAGTCCCCCCCAGCTTGGCACTGCGCGCTTTGTCAACACGGTAAAAACGTTCAAAGATCCGGGGGATATCCTGCGGGGCAATTCCAACCCCGTTGTCACTGATTCTGATTAACACTTCGTTCGCATTCTTTTCGGCCTCAACTCTGATCTCACTGCCTTTGCCGCTGTATTTAACCGCGTTATCCAGCAGATTGACCACGGCCTGTTCCAGCAGAGCGGGATTGATTCTGGCAGTGATCTCTTCCGCACAGACAAGACTGATCGTCATATCTTCCTCTTCCACCCTGGAACTGCAGCTCTGAATCGCCGATTGCAGTATCTCCGCCACCGGTAGCTCCTGCAGGACAATTTCTTCCCGTCTGGCCTCCTGTTCAACCCGGGAAAGGGCCAGCAGATCCTCAACAATGGCGTGCAGGCGTGAGGCCTGTTTGCCGATAATTTCTACAAAACGACGGGCATCTTCCGGCTCGTCCAGAGCGCCATCAAGCAGGGTTTCGGCAAAGCCCTCAATGGAGGTGATCGGCGTTTTCAGTTCATGGGAGACATTGGCTACAAAATCACGGCGAATGGATTCCAGCCTCCGCAGCTTGGTCACATCATTGAGAACGATAAGGGCGCCGGCAATATGGCCTTGGCGGTCCTGCAAGCGAGTGCCATGAGCATAAAAATATTTTTCCTGGCCATCCGCACTCATCCGGCTGGTGAATTCACCTTCAATGGGAGAGGCACAGGCCAGTGAATTTTTAACAAAATTCTGCAGATGGGTATTGCGTACGGCCAGCAGGATACTTTTTCCCTTAATTTTTTCAGGATCGACATTGAGCAGTTGGGCGCCGGACTGATTCACATCAAGAATCCGCTCCTCGGTATCCACCGTGATCACACCCTCAACCATACTGGAAAAAACCGCCTGTAATTGGCTGTGCTGGCGGACAATGGTTTGGATGCGAATATCAAGCTGGGTTGCCATTTCGTTCAGGGCACGGGCAAGAATTGCCACCTCTTCCGCACCTTCTTCCCGCAATCTCACGGCAAAATCACCCCGGGCAAACCGTTCAGCCCCAGATCTCATCTGCTCCAGCGGCTTGCTGATACGGCGGGCGATAAACCAGGCAACAAGGGCCGCAATCACTGCCACGACAAGACAGCCCCAGACAATTTTCTGATAAATTGCTGAAAGCGCTAGGTCTATAGCGGTCACAGGGATAGCCGTGCGGAGCACGCCTATCCTCTTCCCCTCATTATGGAGAGGGATGGCCACATACATGAGATTTTGCTGTAAAGTCTGACTAAAACGCAGGGAAGGAACAATCTTCCCCGCAAAGGCACCGATAATCTCAGGACGGTCATTATGATTTTCCATCCGGAGCGGATCTTCGTCCGAGTCGGCAAGGACCTTGCCGTCAAGGGCAATCACCGTCAACCTGGTAGCCGATGCTTTCCCCGCCTGACGACAAAAGTCTTCAAGACCTGCCCTGTCGTCATGTCCCAAAAAGCCAAGAACAGTGCCGGCCACCAGATGGGCCCGGGCCTCAAGGCTGGCAGCAGTCTCGTTTAATTGAGAAGAACGGATAGAAGATGTGCCGTACCAAGTAAAGGCCAGCAAAGCTGCGAGGGTAATCAGAAGCTGACTAGGATATAGCTGCCAGATAAGCCGTTTGTGATGCATGGGAATCCCCTTTCTCGGTTGAAGTCAGAAAACAACAAACTTCAGCACTATAGCACGGGATTGTTAGGATATGATTAGCAAGGAAAAATAATTTTCTCCCCTTCACTGAAACTGTTCAGTACGGCACTCGGGACTCCGCTTACCGTACTGAACAGGTACTTCCTTTCTTATTCTTTCCAGTCCGGACGAAGATAGAGCTCCGTCAACTGTTTCCTGGCAACAGAAGCCGGGGCATCGGTGAGTGGACACGTTGCCTTCTGCGTCTTGGGAAAAGCGATGACATCACGAATGGAGTCGCTGCCGGTAATCAGCATCATCAAGCGATCAAGGCCAAAGGCCAAGCCCCCATGAGGTGGAGCCCCAAGCTCAAGAGCCCGGAGGAGGAAGCCGAATTTATCCTGAGCCTCTTCTTCGGTGATACCGAGCACAGAGAGCACCCGGCTCTGCATGGCCCGCTGATGGATACGGATGGAGCCGCCGCCGATTTCCGTGCCATTTAACACCAGATCATAGGCCCGGCTGTACACCGCACCCGGATCGGTCTCCAGCTTATCCTCATCTTCTTCCTTAGGGGCGGTGAAGGGATGATGCAGGGCCTGATATCGTTTTTCCCGCGCATCATACTCAACGAGAGGAAAATCTGTAACCCAGACAAAGTTGAAAACACCTGTTTTCAATAGACCCAGACGCCTTGCCAGCTCCAGACGTAGTTCCGACAGCACCTGCAGGACTACCGCCTTTTTATCGGCGCCAAAGAAAAGGAGATCGCCTTCCTCGGCATCAAGCACCAGACTCATGGCCGCCCGCTCTTCATCGCTGAAGAACTTGGCAATGGGCGACTGCCACTCACCATCAGCCTTCATCTTCACCCAGGCCAGTCCCTTGGCCCCGTACTGAGCCACGTATTCGGTCAGATCATCGAGATCCTTGCGGGAAAAGGTAGCGCAACCCTTAGCGTTAATGGCCCGTACGGTTCCGCCTTCATCAGCAATGGCGCGGAAGACCTTAAAGCCACAGGTTCTGGCGATTTCAGTCAGATCGGTCAGTTCAAAGCCAAAACGGGTGTCAGGGCGATCCGTACCAAAACGGCTGACCGCCTCGTCATAGGTAATCCGGCCGAAGGGCGGGGCCACATCAAGGTCAAGGGTCTCCTTGAAGAGTTTGGCAATCATCCCCTCGGTGATCTTAATAATCTGCTCCTCATCAACAAATGAGAGCTCCATATCGATCTGGGTAAATTCCGGCTGGCGGTCAGCCCGCAGGTCTTCATCACGGAAGCACTTGACGATCTGGTAATAGCGATCCATGCCCGCCACCATCAACAACTGCTTGAAGAGCTGCGGCGACTGGGGCAGGGCATAGAACTTGCCGGCATTGACCCGGCTGGGCACCAGATAATCTCGCGCCCCTTCAGGGGTGGAGCGGGTGAGCATGGGGGTCTCAACCTCAAGAAAGGCATTATCATTGAGATAGGTGCGGATGGCCTGTACCGCCTTATGCCGCATAATCAGTTTGTTGGCCATGGCTGGACGTCTGAGATCCAGATACCGATATTGCAGACGCAGGGTCTCAGAGACCTCAGATTCCTCATCAAGTGGAAAGGGCGGCGTCTCGCTGGTATTGAGAATCCGCAATTCATCGACGATGATCTCGATTGCACCGGTCGCAAGCTTGGAATTTTCCATGCCATCAAGCCGGGCCACAACCCTGCCACGCAAGGCAATCACCCACTCACTGCGTAACTGATGCGCCTTGGCATGGACCTCGGAATTGATCTCCGGATTAAAGACCACCTGGGTCAAGCCATAGCGATCACGCAGATCAATAAAGATAACGCCGCCATGATCACGGCGACGTAAAACCCAGCCCATGAGCACAACTTCCTCACCGACATTTCCCTTACCAAGATCGTTGCAGAAGTGTGTCCTGCATAATTTTCCCATTGATTCCATGAGGTTTTAAACTAGAGGTAAAATTTTTAAGAGTGTTTAAGTATAATTACAAAATTCTTCTCTTCCACAGAGGCACGGAGAAACAGAGAAAAACATTGTTCAAAATCATTCATACAACAGGTAACGATAAATCTCATCCAGTCTACACTGAAACTCAAAAAGCAGCTAAGTTTACATCACATTTCTGTGTCTCTGCGCGAGACCTATCTGTTCACCTGAAGCATCAGGGTTGCCACTGTCGTTGCCTCGTCCTGCAACAGGATCTCCTGCTGCTCCTGGGTAGCCATGTTCCTGAGTACAGCCTTGCCTTCGGCCAGTTCATTCTCTCCCAGGATCAGAACATAAGGTACGCCAAGCTTTCCCGCCTGTTTCATCTGACTCTTCAGACTCCGGCCCTCAAGATCCATGACGACCCGCATTCCACCTGTACGCAAGGCATGGGTTAAACCAAAACCATAGCGTGACGATTGTTCGCCAAGGCCGGCCACCAAGAGATCCACCCCTGAAGCTGCAAGCTCCGCTTCTTTTTGCTGCAACAGTAAAACAAGACGTTCCATGCCGAGGGCAAAACCAATCCCAGGTACCCCCCGCGGCCCGCCCAGTTGTTCGATCAGGCCATCATAACGCCCACCAGCCCCAACTGCTGCTTGGGCACCGAGATCACCGGTGATGAATTCAAAGGTGGTACGGGTATAATAATCAAGGCCACGCACCATGAATTTATTCAGGCTGTACTGCACGCCAAGTTGTTCAAGCCCCTCCTGCACGCCGCTCAAATGGTCAGCACAATCAGCACAGAGATGCTCCAGAAGAGACGGCGCGTCCAGTACCTGTTCCCGGCATTTGGGATTTTTACAATCAAGAACTCGCAAAGGATTGGTGGAACTGCGTCTTTTGCAGTCATCACAAAGCGCCTGGTGACGATCATCAAGGAAAGCCAGAAGGCTGGTACGGAACCCGGGACGGCAGACCGGACAGCCAAGAGAGTTCATCTCCAGGCTCACCGACAGCCCCAGCTCGCCCAGCAACATGGCACCCATGGCCATCATCTCGGCATCAACGCGCGGATTGGCTGATCCCAGCACCTCGGCATCCATCTGATGAAATTGACGAAGCCGACCCTTCTGCGGTCGCTCATGGCGGAACATGGGGCCAATGGTAAAGAGACGCTGCACCGGTTTCTGCACATGCAGGCCATGTTCGATATAGGCCCGCAGTAGTGAGGCCGTGGCTTCCGGTCGCATGGTGACCTGCTTGTCGACAAAGGTGTACATCTCTTTCTCGACGATATCCGTTGACTCACCAATGGCACGGGAAAAAAGATCGGTCTTCTCCAGGATGGGCAGTCTGATCTCAGAAAAGTTAAAACGGGCAAAGATATCACGGGCCAGGGCCTCCAGCCGCTGCCACAATTCCACCTCTCCTGGAAGTAGGTCTTTAAAGCCATTTAAGGCTTTTATATTCACAGTCAGATCCTCCCAAATTCATCACCGATTACCAAATCATCTTATTAAAAAAAAAAATAAAATTAACTGCAATTCCGGGAAAAAGTCAAGGATGGCGCGGCGGACACGGAAAAATTCAGCCTTTTTAGTGACAGGCAGAAGAGAATAATCTGTCTTAATCCCACTCACCTCTCTCTTTCCTGCAATTTACAGCGGCGATGCTTGACAAAACGTGGTAAGCAGTGCATTATATTTTTTCAAATTATCAGACCATTTGTTACAGGAGTTTTTTAGACACATGAAGCTACCGCCATTAAAAATTGCAAATTTCACTGCCCGAGTTCCTTTGATACAGGGCGGTATGTCTATCCGTGTTTCCACCTCCGCTTTGGCCATCCCCGTTGCTAATTGCGGCGGTATCGGTATTATCGGCGGCTCGGCCATCCCTGTTGAGGAGTTGCAGGCCGATATTCGCAAAGCCAAGGCCAATACTGACGGCATTGTGGCCGTCAACATTATGTACGCCATGAAGGATTTTTACAATCTGGTGATGGGTTCCATCGAGGCCGGAGTTGACATGATCTTCACCGGCGCCGGATTTTCCCGAGATATCTTCAAGATTGGCCGCGCGCACAACATCCCCATTGTCATGATCGTCTCCACGCCCGGGATCGCCAAACTGGCGGAAAAATTAGGGGCCAGCGCCATCGTGGTCGAGGCCTGCGAGGCAGGTGGGCATCTGGGTACAGATCGCCCTTTACGCGAAATTTTTCCCCCGATCCGTGATGTAATTACCAAGGTGCCACTTATTGCCGCAGGCGGCATCACCAATGGCTACGAGATGGCAGAGATGATGGATAAATATGGTGCTGACGGCATCCAGATCGCCTCCCGTTTTGTTTTGAGCGAGGAATGCGATGTGGCCGACAGCTTCAAGCAGACCTTTCTTAATGCCAAGAAGGAGGACATTGTCCTCACTTCGTCTCCTGTCGGCATGCCCGGCCGGGCGATCAACACCCCCTTTATTCAGGCTATGGCCAGAGGCGAGGACGTCTCTACCAAAAAATGCGATTACACGTGCCTGAAAAAATGTGACCACCATTACTGCATCAACGAACGGCTCATGATGTCCAAAACTGGAAATGTCCAGGAAGGGTTGGTCTTCTCCGGTGCCAATACCTACAAGATGAAAGAGATCCTGCCCGTTGCTGAAATATTCCGGCAATTTGTGACCCAGGCTGAATCCGTCTATAAGGAAGGGCACGGCTTCGCTCCTGCGACCTGAGGCATCCCCAAAATATTATATGTCCAATCCTGAAAAAAAAGCTGCCAAAAAAAAACCTGCTCCTTCTCCTGCAGCACCTCACGTGATCACGCCTGGAGGACATCCGATCACCCGTGCAATGCTTGACGCAGACGCCCTCTTGGTGCTGCGCAAACTGCATGACGCCGGATTTTCCGCATATCTGGTTGGCGGCGGGGTTCGGGATCTCTACATTGGCAAGGTCCCTAAAGATTTCGATATCAGCACCAACGCCCACCCCGGCCAGATCCGCAAGATCTTCCGCAACAGCATGACCATCGGCCGCCGTTTCCGGCTGGTTCAAATTTTCTTTCGTAATGGCAAGACCATCGAGGTCTCTACCCTCCGTTCTCTCAGTGAATACGATCTCGATGGTCCCGAAACCGTACTTGCCCCCAATAATACCTTTGGCAGCCTGGAAGAAGATGCCCAGCGACGGGACCTGACTATCAACTCTCTCTTCTATGAAGTTGAAGATAATACCATTCTCGATTACGTGGGAGGCATAGCAGACCTGAACAACGCCATCGTTCGCATTATCGGTGATCCGGACAAGCGAATCAGCCGCGACCCGGTGCGCATGCTTCGGGCCATCCGCCACGCCGCCCGCATCAACTTCACCATCGAGGAAGAGAGCTGGCAGGCCATCTGCAGACATCACCAGGAGCTCACCCTTTGCCCTCCATCCCGCTTACGGGACGAACTCTTCAAAGACCTGCACAGCGGTTCACTCCTGAACTGGTTTCACCTCGCGAGTGACTCAGGCCTGTTTGTCAGTATCCTGGCTCCATACAAGGAAATCCTGGCCTCAGACCCCTCCTGCAAAGAGCTACTGATCAACTTGTTTACCGTTGTCGATCGCGTCAGCACTAAAATGACGGAAGAACAGCTCGGGCAACGGCTGCCAAATGAATTTCTGCTCGCTTTGGTTCTGCTGCCCTGGGCCATTATTAAATTTAACTTCATCAAAGAGGAGCTGAAAGGTTCTGCGGCCTATCAGTTCAGCAAACAACTGCGGGCCAATCTCGATCTGGAAATCGGCACCCAATTGAATCTGCCCCGCGCCACCCGTCAAGAGATGATAAGCCTCATCAGCAGCCTGCCTATTTTCCTCCAGCATCAAGACAAAGACTCATGGCCACAATGGTTGACCCGAAAAAGCTATTTTAAAAACAGTCTTCTTTTCTATCATTTTTATCTGGAGTCCACAGGTGGCCTACCTGTTTCCGATAGCCTGCTGAACATTGTTCCTCTGCCAGTGCCAGAACCAAAACCACGTTCCACCTCCAACGGAAAACGTTCTTCCCGCCCCGGCATTACCGGGCCAGCTTTTTCCTCTGATGCCCCCGGCGGTATCTTCGGCTTTAAGAAAAATTCCCCTGCCAAAGGGAAAAACAACAAGTCATAATCTCTCGTTTTCTCCGTCCCTGTTTCACTCTCCTCTGCAAACGATCAATTCGAACATAGTTATCAATATTACTGATCAATAAGCCCAAGCAAACGATCAATTCGAATTGGGTTATCAATATTACTGATCAATAAACCTAAAATACCCAGTAATGCCCGGTTAGAAGATTGGCGTCAGTTAACCCCGAAATTTTAAAAAATAATGTATTTTTTTCTTGACAAATCAGCAAAATACTGCACGCAACCCCTGGCCGGACATTACTGTAAAATATCTCCAAATGTTCCAAAATGCTCCTTGACAAAGGTATCTATTATCAAATATCATCAATATTATTGATTGATTTTAGTTATCCGGTTTCCATGCACCGCTAAAAAAAAAAAAAAACAAAGCGGTCATTTGGATGTTAAAAACGGCATCAGGAGAATAATATGACAGACACAGCACAAAGCACAGATCTGAAGTTACAGGTTGATCGACGCGGCTTCCTCAAAGGCTGTACCATGGTTGCAGCGGCACTTGGCATCTCTGAGGCCATGATTCCAAAACTGGTCGAAGCAGCTACTTCCGCGCAAAGGCCGCCTGTGATCTGGCTGCACTTTCAAGAATGCACAGGCTGTACCGAGAGCCTGCTGCGAGCCTCGCATCCCGATATCGGCCGCCTGATTCTCGATATCATCTCCCTTGATTATCACGAAACAGTGATGGCGGCAGCCGGACACCAGGCAGAAAAGAGCCTCCATGATACCCTTGATAAATATGCGGGGAAATTCCTCTGCGTGGTAGAGGGCGCAATTCCCACCAAAGACAAAGGCATCTACTGCAAGATCGCGGGACGCACCGCCGTTGACATCCTGGCAGAGGTCGCACCCAAGGCCGCGGCCATTATCGCCATCGGTTCCTGTGCCACCTATGGGGGCATTCAGGCGGCAGAGCCCAATCCCACCGGTGCCAAGGGGGTACAGGATCTAGTCTCAGGGACACCGGTAATCAACATCCCCGGCTGTCCACCAAATCCCATTTCATTCATGGGCACCGTCCTCCACTATCTGACTTTCAACCGACTGCCTGTAACCGACAACCTGGGCCGACCTCTTTTTGCCTATGGCCGGCGGATTCATGACCATTGCGAACGCCGGGCTCACTTTGATGAGGGCCGTTTCGCCGAAGAATTTGGTGATTTTGGCCACCGGAACGGCTACTGTCTCTACAAGGTAGGTTGCAAAGGGCCGGAGACTTTCTCCAACTGTCCTTCCGCCCGCTTTAATGATGTGGACGTCTGGCCGGTCAGTGTTGGCCACGGCTGCATAGGCTGCACAGAACCCAATTTCTGGGACACCATGACTCCCTTCTATGAACGACTGCCAAATGTCAAGATCCCCGGAATCGGTACGGTTACCGACATTGACAGCGCCGGTAAAACAATTCTGGGCGTTGCCGCAGCTGCCGTCGGCATTCATGCCGCGATCGGTATCGGCAAGAAAGTAATCAAAGGCTGCGGCTGCAAGAACGAAACTAAAGAGAGCTGATCAGCTTTAATGCTGAACTGAAATCATAGAAGGAGGATGCACCCATGGCTGAACGAATTACTATAGACCCCATTACCAGAATTGAGGGTCACTTACGCATAGATGCCGAAGTTGATGGCGGAAAAGTTACCAAGGCCTGGTCTTCAGGCCAGATGTGGCGAGGGATTGAAGTCATTCTTCAGGGGCGCGACCCTCGGGATGCCTGGCTCTTCACTCAGCGCATCTGCGGAGTCTGCACCACTGTCCATGCCCTGGCCTCGGTGCGAGCCGTTGAAAACGCCCTGCAACTGGAAATTCCCCTCAACGCCCAGTACATCCGCAATATTGTCATGGCGATCCATGCCCTGCAGGATCACATTGTCCATTTTTATGTCCTCTCCGCCCTCGACTGGGTGGACGTAGTCTCGGCGCTATCAGCTGATCCCGCAAAGACCGCGGCCCTGGCCGGGAGTATTTCTTCCTGGCCGAACAACAGCGCCAAACGCTTCAAGGCGGTCCAGGAAAAGTTGCAGGGTATCGTTGACAGCGGTCAGCTTGGCCCCTTTGCCAACGGCTACTGGGGACATCCTGCCATGAAACTACCACCGGAGGCCAATCTGATGGCAGTTGCCCATTATCTTGAGGCCCTTGATTATCAGCGTAAGGCAACCCAGGCCCTCGGCATCATTTCCGGCAAAAACCCCCACATCCAGAATCTTTCTGTTGGTGGCGTCACCACAGCCCTTAACCCGGACAGTGATTCCGCCCTCAACATGGAACGGCTTTACTGGATCAAACAACTGATTGAAGAGGTGCGGGGGTTCATCCAGCAGGTGTATCTTCCTGATGTGGCGGCCATCGGTGGCCTTTATAAAGACTGGCTTCCCTATGGCGCCGGGGTCACTAACTACCTTTCCGTGCCTGACTTGGTGCTGGACACCAAGGCCACCAAATTTGACCTGCCCGGCGGCACCATCATGGGTGGCGATCTGAGCACCGTAAAACCGATCAGCAGCTTTAACGACCCCTACTTTCAGGACAACGTGGTCGAAAACATCTCCCATGCCTGGTATAAAGGTGACTGGAGCAAGCACCCCTACGAAGAAGAGACCGTCCCCGAGTACACCGAGTTCCAGGATGATGGTAAATATACCTGGCTCAAGGCCCCGCGTTTTGCCGGACAACCCATGCAGGTTGGACCCCTGGCCCAGTTGTTGGTCGGTTACGCCCAGGGACATCAAGAGATCATCAAAAATGTGAACAATGCCCTGGGGCTGGTCAGTTCCGTGGCCGGAGTCACCGTTGGCCCTGAGGTTCTGCACTCCACCCTGGGCCGCCATGTGGCACGAGCGGTACGAGCCTCCATGCTCGCCGATCTGGCATTGAAGCACTGGGGACTGCTGGTGGATAATATCGGCAGGGGTGATCTTACTATCTTCAATAAACCAGTTTTTCCTAAAGGCGAGCAACGAGGTGTTGGGATTCATGAAGCCCCACGCGGCGCTCTCTCTCACTGGATTGTCATCCAGGATGGCAAAATCAAGAACTACCAGTGCGTGGTACCATCTACCTGGAACGCCGGCCCCCGGGACAAGGAAGGTCTGCCCGGCCCCTATGAGGCATCGCTTGTCGGCAACCCCATTGCCGACGCTAAACAACCACTGGAAGTCTTGCGCACCATCCACTCCTTTGATCCCTGTATCGCCTGCGCCGTTCATATGCTTGATCCGCAAGGACGGGAAACAATCAAGGTCAAGGCTCTGTAAGGACGGTTTCAGCAGTAACACAGGTCAAGTCAGATGTGGCAGCACCATAAATCTACCTGTTTTCGATAATGATAGCTGTCTGTTTTACAGCTATAATAAATCACCACTTCCGGTGTCGTCCTGGAGAGGAGTAAATCATGATCTATGAGGAAAAACACGTATGGAGCATATTGCTTCGTCTGTACCACTGGTCTCTTGTTATCGCCTTGATCGCGCTTACGGTCACCGGATTCTACATCAACGCTCCCTGGACCCAGACCACTCTGGAAGGCACCGGCCTCTATCCCGTACAGACCATGCGCAATATTCATGGACTCGCGGGCTATCTGTTTACCGCAGCCATCCTGGCCAGACTATTCCTCCTGCTCTTTGGCAATCGCCAGGAGCGAATCATGAGCATGCTGCCTCTTACCAGGCGCAATTTCAGGAATATGATCAACGCAGTCCGCGCGTACCTCTACATGCACGACGACTACACGGAAGTCAGGCTGGGCCACAACATCTTGGCCGGAACATCCTATATCTTAACCTTTATAATTGCCCTTTTCCAAATAACAAGCGGTTTTTACCTCCGTCTTCCTGAAAACACATTCTGGCAGAACTGGGGTGTCACGTTCTTTGGTAACCAACAATATGCCCGCTTTATCCATCACCTTTTAATGTGGTATTTCATCATCTTTACCGTTGTCCATCTTTATCTGGTGATATGGAATGAACTGAAGCACAGGGACGGGCTCATCTCCTCCATCCTGAGCGGCAATAAATTCAGGCTACGCAAGCTAAAATGACAACTTTGTCCTGCCTCGAGACAGAGCCGAATTCTCTTTCACAGGAAAGAAAAGGGGTGGAGCTCACCGTTCAAGGCACCGTTCAGGGAGTAGGGTTCCGCCCTTTTGTTTATCGTCTGGCCAGAGACTTTAAGATAGGCGGAACCATTGCCAACACCAGTCAGGGAGTAGTGATTCAGGCGGAGGGACTCACCGTAGATCTTGATAATTTTCTGCAAGCCCTGAGCGAGGAGGCCCCGCCTCTGGCCCGCATCTCCTCGATCAGCCAAAAAAGACTCCCGATAACAGACAGACAAGCCTTCACTATTCTTAAAAGCAGCAGCGAGCACAACACCACCAAGACAATAATCCCGGCCGACATTGCCCTCTGCGACGATTGCCGAAAGGAGCTCCTGGACCCGGCAGATCGACGCTATCGCTACCCCTTTATCAACTGCACCAACTGCGGCCCACGTTTTACCATCGTCAGCTCCATCCCCTATGATCGCCTTGGAACCTCCATGCACTCCTTCCCCATGTGCAGGAACTGTCAGGCCGAATATGATGATCCTGACAACAGGCGTTTTCATGCCCAGCCCAATGCCTGTCCCGAATGCGGACCACACATCAGCTGGCACGCATCCACGGGTGAACAACTTCCCTGCCATGACCCCATAACTGAAACTATCCAGGGCCTTAACGATGGCTCTATTGTCGCCATTCGCGGGATGGGTGGTTTTCATCTGGTGGTTGATGCCGGATCTGAACCTGCAGTGGCACTTCTCCGCAAGCGAAAACAAAGGCAGAGCAAACCCCTGGCCATCATGGTCGCCGACCTTGAGGCCGCAGGCTTGATCTGTCACCTCTCTGCCGTTGCCAGCCAGACCCTTGCCAGCCCCGCCCACCCTATTGTCCTTGTACCCAGAAAGGAGACGGTCTCTCTTGCCGTCAATCTGGCGCCGGGTATGGGAGAGATCGGGATCATGCTGCCGTACACCCCACTTCACCACCTGCTGTTCGCCACCCCCGGCTGCCCGCAGGCCCTGGTCATGACCAGCGGCAACCGCAACGGGGAACCCCTATGCACCGGCAATAAGGAAGCAGTATCCCGCCTTGGCGATATTGCCGATTTCTTTCTCCTCCATAACCGTGAGATTGTGACCAGAATTGATGACTCGGTTATCCGCATCATGCAGGGCCGTCCCAGACTGCTGCGCCGCGCCCGGGGTTATGTGCCGAACCCTATTCCGCTTACCCAATCTCTGCCACCTCTGCTTGCCTGCGGTAGCGGTCTAAAGAACACTTTTTGTCTGGTGCGGGACGATATGGCCTTTATCAGCCAGCATATCGGCGATCTTGCCAATATGGAATCACTGGCTTTTTTCCAAGAAAGCATCTATCATTTGCAGGAGCTTCTGGAGACCCGGCCACAACTGGTGGTCTGCGACCTCCATCCTGATTATCTAAGCAGCCGTCATGGGCAGGAACTGGCATGGGAGCTGGGAATACCGCGCCTCCTGGTCCAGCATCACCATGCCCATGCCGTGGCCGTGATGGCCGAACATGGCCTGAAGGATTCAGTTCTGGCCATTATCCTTGACGGCACAGGACTTGGCCCTGATGGCACCATCTGGGGCGGAGAGATCCTGGAGGTGACGCGCACCGATTTTATCCGGCGCGGCTATCTGGCACCCCTGCCCCTGCCTGGTGGAGATGCCGCCGCCGAGCAACCATGGCGCATGGGCCTTGCGGCCCTGTATCACAGCTTTGGCGAAGAAGGTTTGAAAGAGTCACGACTGCCGACCGCACTTCTTGGTGTAGCCGAAGAAAAAAGGACAGCCGTCCTCGCCATGATACAGAGCGGATTCAACAGCCCGCTCACCTCAAGTGGCGGGCGTTTGTTTGACGCGATCGCCGCCCTGCTTGGCATCCGCCTGGACTCCGATTTTGAGGGTCAGGCCGCCATGGAAGTGGAGGCCATCGCCCGGCAATGGCCGAGACCAGAAGAACACAGAGAAAGATTAGAGGAACCAGTGGAAGAGAACGGACTCTTCATCATCGACAGCGGCCTGTTTATCCGCAGAATGCTCCATGACCTGGAAGCCGGGAAATCAATTGCCGAACTGGCTATGGGGTTTCACTCCTGGCTGATCGACAGCCTTGTAGTCACAATCAGAGAACTTGCAGTCAGCAGCGGTATCCGTACCGTTGTCCTCTCCGGGGGCTGCCTGCAGAACAGAATTATCATGGAAGGTCTTTTTCAGGCCCTGGAACAGGACGATTTTCAGGTCTTCACTGGTCAGGAAGTACCGGTGAATGACGGAGGAATCTCTCTGGGACAGGCAGTTATAGGAGGATTACGATATGTGTCTGGCAATACCCATGCAGGTCATTGAAATTAGAGGTGACGCCGATGATTTTCTCAGCGAACAGATCGCCGTGGTGGATGCCGACGGCATCCGCCGGGAAACCCGTCTCGATATCGTTGACCGCTGGCCGCAGGTTGGCGACTATCTCATCATCCACGCCGGCTTTGCCATCCACACCCTTGACCCTGACGAGGCGAAGATCAACCTGAAACTGATGCGGGAAATGGCCGACGGGCTTTCCCGGACAGATGGCACAGAACAATAAATATTATAAATATTGGGGAGTGTCCCTAATTATTTATGGATGAAATTAATGATCTGCTACTGCCCTACACGTTTGACCTGTCAATTTTCAACCATATTAGTGATTCCGATGTGGTTGAGCATATCCAGCGCGCAGGTATCACTTTTTATGAAAAAGGTGGGCAAGCATTAAACAAGACATCCTGCGAGAAATAATCCATGAAATATGTTGACGAATTCCGGAATCCTGAACTGACTACGCAGCTGCTGCACGAACTGACCGCTGCAACCACCAAGCCGTTCCGGGTCATGGAGGTGTGCGGTACCCATACCATGGCCATCTTTCGTAGCGGCCTGCGCGCCATGCTGCCGCCGGATATTGAACTCATTTCCGGCCCAGGATGCCCGGTCTGTGTCACCTCGGCCTCCCACATTGACGCCTTCCTGCAGATGGCCGAGCTGCCGGGAACACAGCTTGCCGTCTTTGGTGATCTGTTCCGGGTACCGGGCAGCAATGGCACAACGCTTGCCCATGCCCGCGCCCGGGGCGCGAAGATTGATGTAGTCTATTCACCCATGGATGGCCTGGAGCTGGCACGCCAGAATCCAGCTGAACAGGTGATCTTTCCCGGCATCGGATTTGAGACCACCACCCCGGGCATTGCCGCCACCATCCTCGCCGCCAGGCAGCAGAATATTGACAACTTCATGGTCTTCTCAACCCATAAGACCATGCTCCCACCACTCATGGCCCTGCTCGGTGACCCGGCCTTGGCAATTGACGGCCTTCTCTGCCCCGGCCATGTGAGCAGTATCATCGGCGCGGCTGCCTACCAGCCTCTGGCGGAGGAGAACCACCTTTCCTGCGTGGTCGGCGGTTTTGAACCCACCGATATCCTCCAGGCCCTGATCCTCATGGCCAGACAGATCAGTGAAGGCCGGGCTGAAGTGGAAAACGCCTACACTCGGGCAGTCACCTGGGAAGGCAACGCCCGAGCCAGGACAATGGTTGCAAAGATCTTCGAGCCCGTGGACATGGAATGGCGGGGACTGGGTCTGATTAAAGGAAGCGGGCTTGCTATCAGAGAGGAATATACGCAGTTTGACGCCCAGTCACGTCTGTCGATCACGGTACCTGAGTCCAAAGAACCACCGGGCTGTCTCTGCGGACAGATCCTTAAAGGAATGACCACGCCTCCAGTCTGCCCGCTGTTTGGCAGACGCTGCACCCCGGGCACCCCGATTGGCCCTTGCATGGTCTCAAGCGAAGGGACCTGTAGCGCTTGGTTTACTTATGGAAATTACTCAGAGAATAACCTGGGATTAAACACGATATGAAAAACGATCTCTCGCAAAAAACCATCCTCCTTGACCACGGCAGTGGCGGCTTGGCCAGCCAGGAGCTGATCAGCAATCTTTTCCTGAAGCACCTGGGCAACAAGGTCCTGTCGGCCCTGGAAGACAGCGCTGTCATGGAAAACCAGCCGGGACGGCTGGCCTTCACCACCGACAGCTATGTGGTCGATCCCATCTTCTTTCCCGGCGGCGATATCGGTACGCTCGCCGTACACGGCACCATCAACGACCTGGCCATGCGCGGTGCCAGACCGCTTTGCCTGAGCCTGGGGCTTATCCTGGAAGAGGGGCTGCCGCTCGCTGACCTGGAGCGGATCATCATCTCGATCCGGGACGCCTCGCAAAACAGCGGTGTACCCATTGTCACCGGCGACACCAAGGTTGTGCCCAGGGGCAAGGCCGACAAGATCTTTATCAACACCTCCGGGATCGGTATGGTGGCCGAAGAGGTGGAAATCTCTGCCACCAGGGCCAAAGCAGGAGACAAGATCATCCTGTCCGGCTCCATGGGCGACCATGGAATCACTATCATGACCCGCCGGGCCGGCATTGCCTTGGCTGGAGATCTGCGCAGCGACTCCATGGCCCTGCACACAATGGTCCGGAACCTGCTTGCCGGTCTGCCTCCAGACAGCATCCACACCCTGCGCGACCCGACCCGGGGCGGCGTCGCCACTACCCTCTGCGAGATTGCCGGAAGCTCCGGCCTGATGATTGAAATCGAAGAATCCCGCATCCCGGTGCGGGTGGAGGTGCGTGCCGCCTGTGAGATCCTGGGTCTTGACCCGCTCTATCTGGCCAATGAAGGAAAATGCCTGGCCCTGGTCGCTCCTGACATCGCTGACCAAGCTCTGGCTCTTATGCAGTCCTGTCCGGAGGGCACAGAGGCCGCCATTATCGGCACCGTCACATCCGGCGCCGCCGGCCGAGTCGTACTCAAAACAACTATTGGGGGAACAAGGGTGATAACACCCCTGCACGGTGCCCCCCTGCCACGAATCTGCTGAGGACATGCAAGAAATGACAGAACAAAAAAAAGCGGGGATTCTCGGGATTGGCAATCTGCTGCTCTCGGACGAAGGTTTTGGTATCCATACGATCCATTATTTGGAGCAAAATTATACCTTTCCGGAAACAATCCGGCTCAACGATGCCGGCACCGCCGGTATCTACATGGCCCCTTTTCTCGAGGAATGTGACCCGATACTGGTCATTGATGTGATTGACATGGACGCCAAACCAGGATCCGTTCATTGTTTCAACAGAAAAGATATCGGCGCTGGTACAATACCCAGAAAAATGTCCCCACACCAGCTGGGTCTGTTGGAGATGCTGGAGATCTGTAAATTCCGCGACTGCCAACCTGAGACCGTAGAGTTTTTCTGTGTCGTGCCCGCTGACCTGCAGACCTCCATGGAGCTGTCACCCCAGGTGTCCCCACGAGTCAAAGAGATTGCCGAACAGATCGTAGACCAGCTGCGCAAGGCCGGTCACACCATTACTGCAAAGATCCAGGCAACAGCTAAGGTCGTGCACCATGCATGAGATGTCGCTCGTTCAGGCCCTGCTCGCACAACTGGCAAGCCTGGCCGCCGAACATGACAAGAAACGTGTGATCACCGTAACCTTGGATATCGGCCCACTCTCCGGGGTGGTGATCGACTCATTTCAGTTTGGCTTTGATATCCTCTCGGCGGAAAGCAGCCTGACCAAGGGGGCGAAACTGATTATAATAAACCCACCGGCAAGCTATCAATGTATTCGCTGCGCATACAAACAAGCAGCAGTCGTTCGACCGGACCATTGTCCAAAATGCAACGAAACCCTTCTCATTCCCGAGGGAGGAGACACCATCATCCTTAATCAGGTGGAAATGGAATAAGCAGGGTAGAGGTGACAGATAAAAAAGATTTTCTCCGTGCCTCTGCGCGATACCAATAGTTTACTCTTTATGTTCCACAATCTCTCTTCAACAAAAGGTGCCCTATGTGTGATTCCTGCGGATGCGATCTTACAAACAACCCCAACCACAACCATGATCATGATCACGGTCATGACCCCCGCGTCATCGAAGTCCACCAGAGCCTGCTGGCGGCCAATGATGCCATTGCCGCCCAGAACAAAGTTCACTTTGAGGCCATGGGGGTCGTGGCCATCAATATGATCTCCAGTCCGGGTTCCGGCAAGACCACCCTGCTGGAGAAGACCATTGAACGGCTGAAGGGGAAAATCAGGATAGGGGTGATTGAAGGCGATATCGAGACCGACCGTGACGCCCAGCGGATCAGGGCTAAAGGAGTACCGGTTATCCAATTGACCACCGGCGGCGCCTGTCATCTGGATGCAGCCCAGATTCACAAAGGACTGCACCTGCTGGAGAAGGAGCCAGGCGGCGACAAACTGGACCTGCTCTTTATTGAAAATGTGGGAAATCTGGTCTGTCCGGCCACCTTTGACCTGGGTGAACATCAGCGGGTGGTGCTGGTTTCGGTGCCGGAAGGACCAGACAAACCGGCCAAATACCCCAAGGCCTTTATCAGCTCCCAGATCTTTATAATTACCAAGACCGACCTGCTGCCCTACTTTGACTTTCCCGTGGACGAGGCCAAGGCCGATGCCCTGCACCTCAACCCGAGGCTGCAGGTCATGGCCCTCTCCGCCACCAGCGGTGAGGGATTTGAGGCCTGGATTGATTATTTAGAGAAACTTAGCGGGGATATGATCACCTCGTAATAAGTCCGGCTTATCACAAGGGCATTTCGACCAGATAAGCGAGCCTGTTGCCAGACTCCGAGGTGAGAAATATTCATAATACCCATGTGAAGAGGAACAAGATTTCTCGCATCCACTCGAAATAACAGATTTTTGGGGACTTCTTACAAGATCATCAAACAGAAAAGCACACCAGTTCAGAGAGAAGAGGTGTCGCCCGAACCCGCCATTCGGCTCGCAAAGGATCCTGGCCGCTTTCTTCCAGATCAACCAGACCAAAGAAACCAGCAAAGCGTTCCAGCATACGCAGGGAATAACAACGCCGCAAAGGCTCTTCCGGGTTATCATGCCAGGGTCTGGGTACAATCTCGTCCATAAGCATGGGAAAGGCCTGGACAACAGCATCCTCGTAAAAACTATGCGGCCGCCACTCCTGGCCATAGCGGTGCAGCAGATAGAGGCTAAAGAGAAATGTCGACTGGAGAAAGGGCAACTCATCATGCCCGTCCTGATAGCTCCAAGCAAATTTTTCAATATAGGCTTTAAAAATCTGCGGATATATTACTTTGATACCGCCAGTTGCCATGGTCTTACCGGCCTTGGCGGTCAGGAAGATTTTTCCTTTCTGTTTCCGGATGAATCCGGCAAGCTGGACAACGAGATGAACAACGTGCAGGGGAAGGAAGTCCGTTTCTGTTCGAATACTCAGCGGCTCAAACCTCGCAGGCCACTGCTGATAATAGCCTTGAGCAATCTCCTGGATAAATTTACGCGGCAGATTCCCCTTGACGGTCAATTTCAGTCCACCCTCGCCGATCCCGTTCATAAGGCTGGTGATGAGAAAAGCTGCTCGAGATGTAACCCGCGGGCTTTCCAAGGTGTCGGGGAACACAACAAACTCTTCTGACTCAAAGGGAAAGTAGAGAAACCGGTACATCTGCCTGGGCGAGAGGCCATGAAACTCGGCAAGGGCTCCATCATTCTGTAGGTTCTGCAGTTCGGCTATCTTTATATTCACATCTTTGATTGAAGTAATGTTCCCACCTTCAAGAAACTGGGCGATTTCATCATGCAAGGCCTGCATGGAGTTGGAATCCATTTCTTCCTGAGCACCTTCTTTGCAGCTCTTGTCAACGACGTTGGGAAATGGAATAATCTTAGCCTTCTTTTTCATTTTAGTCCTCCTTTGAATAAAGTCTACAGTTTACACATTGGTAAGGTGCTGATAGCGAACAAACAGGAAGGCCACTCGCTCAGCCTCGGATTTGAACGCCTTGCTGCCGGGAGCGAGATAGGCGGAATCGACAGCCCGGTCCAGGGTTTGATGGACCTTGAGTAAAACAGGCGGCATGGTGAGCTGGTCGTAGAGATCAGCGAGGGTGGCTCCGGGGAACCGGGTGCGAGCATCAAGTACCGATTGGGCGGCAATCTCGATGGCAACATGCTGCTTGTCGGTGGAATCCGGCCAGGGGAAGGGATTGTAGACGATAGAGGCTGAATAGCGATAATCGCTTTTCAGCCGTCCGGCAACTGCCCGCATCCAGGCCATGTGCATGGTCGATTGGAGGACGCCGAAATGGTAGGGGGTAGCATCGGGGATGGTAAAAATTTCCGTACTGGCGATACATTCCTTGGCGAGCCAGCCAATTGGCATTATCGTCCGACGTTCCGAGGAAGTTTTAGGCACAGCCAGATAGTCACTGTTTGGCTGCCGGATTTCGGTAAAAATAGAGGGACGTTTCGCCCATTCACGGGTAGCAGCCTTTTTACTGGCCAGACGCATCTGACGCACTGCTTCCACCCGCTTCAGGACCTCCGGCATCCTTCGCAGTTCCACCGGCGGACAGTCCTTGAGCCATAAACACCAGCGGCTGACGTTGTTGATAAATTCCTCACTGCCCATGAATGGCCGTATCCAGATGGATGCGGCTGGTTCGACTGCCAGCAGGAGGTCCCGCTCTGCATCGGATAAGAGCAAGTTTCCCCCATCGGCTGGCTTGCTGCCGAAAATCATCTCGGGCACGGCACACAGCGGCTTGCGCCGCTTCACCACCACCACATCCGGCCCATCCACCAGATAGGGGTTGATATTGGCAACCTGCAGCGCATGGGGTTCACCCTGAATCGTCTCATAGTCAAAGATGTATTTCTCGGCAATATCCTGCAGGCCAAAACCGATAATGACACAATGCACCGCCGCCTTGCCCTGCGCCTCGCTGCTCCACTGGAAGGTGCGATGGGCAAAGTGGATCTTCACACCCCGCCTGAGCAGATCGGGCCAGAGGACACTGACCTGCTCGCCCTGGGTAATGGAGTTGGTGGAGACAAAGGCGGCCCGGATATTCCCACCACCCCCAACCCCTCCTGAATCAGGAGGGGAGCTAAAAGCCCCCTCCTTCTTTTCAAGGAGGGGGTGGGGGGTGGTTGCCATGTACTCCGCTGTCTTGCGATACCAGCAGGCCACATAATCAAGGAGCATGTTGCTCGGCAGCCCCGCAAAGATGCGGGCAACATCGGCTCGCTGTTCCTCGCTCTGATAATTCTTGCCGAGAAAGGGCGGATTGCCGAGGACGAAATCGCACCGTTCCGCCGGGATCACCTCGTTCCAGTCCATTGCCAGGGCATTGCCATGGACAATATGCGGGGCCTTGACCAGCGGCAGGCGGGCAAAGTACTGACCAAACTCTTCGGAGACCAGTAAATTCATCTGGTGATCGGTAAGCCACAGGGCCACTTCAGCAATGCGGGCCGGCCATTCCTCCAGCTCGATGCCGTGAAACTGATCGACATTGACCCCGATCAACTGGCTGACATCAAGCACCATCTGTCCGGATTTACGGGCGGCGCGGATGGCCGCCAGCTCAAGCAGCCGGAGCTCCCGGTAGGCAATGACCAGGAAGTTGCCGCAGCCACAGGCCGGATCGAAGAAGTTAAGGCGGGAGAGTTTTTTAAGAAAATCAGCAAGCCGATGCCGGTTATTTTTGATCTTCTCGAACTCGGCCCACAGCTCATCAAGGAAGAGCGGGCCGATGAGACGGAGGATATTGGTTTCACTGGTATAATGGGCGCCAGCGGCGCGGCGGGCCTTGGCATCCATGATGGACTGAAAGAGCGAGCCGAAAACCGCCGGTGATATACGGCTCCAGTCAAGGGCGCAGCAGTCAAGCAGGGCCTCGCGCATGGCGCTGTCAAAGGCGGCGATGGGCAGCGCCTCGCTGAACAACTGACCGTTGACGTAGGGAAAGGCAGCAAGACTTTCATCGAGGGTGGTGTGACGTTTGGCGGGCGGGGTATCGAGCACCTGGAAAAACTGGGCCAGATGCATACCGCAATCAGAGCCATCTTCGCCGGTGCGGATCTCCAGATAGTCCTGAAACTGGCGACGTTCAAAGAGAGCGGTGTCCTCGGCAAAGAGGCAAAAGAGGATGCGGACAAGAAGGACTTCCAAGGCGTGACCATCAAAACCGCTGGCCTTGAGGAGATCGTGGAGGCGGCCAAGCCGCTCGGCAGCACGAATATTGACCGGATCTTCCTGGCCAAAAGTACGGGATTGATAACCGGCAATAAAACCGAAGAGACGAATATTCTGATGCAGTTCCGCCAGGGTGAACTCGCAGGCCAAGGATGGCCCAGTGTCGCGGGTGCCAGGGACGGCACTGGAGCGACCGCAGAACAGGGACGGTCCAGTGCCGCGGGTGCCAGGGATGGCAGAGGAGCGAGCGCAGGAGTTATCCTCGTCGAGGTCGTGCAACCGGAAGCGGACGAAATCAGAGACCAACACATAACGGGGAAGATCCCGTTCCTTGAGGCCGGGAAAATAATCAAGGGCCTGTTTTACGGCACGGTCCAGGTCTTTGCCCCGAGACTTATGCTCAACCAGCAATACGCCACGCCATAACAGGTCAATAAATCCGCCCCTGCCATCTTCCTTTTTGACCGGGGCCTCAAAAGAGGCAACCCGCCGCCGGGTGACACCGAAGATGTTGAAAAACCCATCCCAAAAGCTCTTGGCCTCAGCATCTTCGGAGGACTCATCGGCCCACTCCCGGGAAAAGGCCAAGGCTCGACTGCGAATTTCATTCCAGGAAAGGGGCATAGGGTACTAACCGTATCGAGCCGGATAAGATTATTGAAACTCCAGAGTCACACCATACCGAGTAACAGACTCGCAATACGAAAAAATCAGTCTGCTGTCTCGACCTGTTATAAATCCATTACCCCTGACAGCGACGGATCTCCGCCAGCATTTCCCGGCCGCCATTGTCCAGGATATAATTGCCCAGTCGCGCTCCCAACTGCTCCGCATCCTGACGGGGAGCCTGTTCCGTCTTTCTGAGGATAGTAGTTCCATCGAGGCTGGCCAGACCAACGGTCAGGGTCAGGACGTCGTTATCGAGGACGGCCAGACCAAAGGCCGGAATCGAGCAGCCGCCCTCCAGCTTACGCAGATAGGCCCGTTCGGCAAGGAGACAGGCCTCGCTGTCAGGGTTGTTCAGACACTTGCGAACCATGGCCTTCTTCTCCGCAGCCAACCCGTCTGAGCACTCAATGGCAATACAGCCCTGACCCACCGGCGGCACAAACTCGTTCTCGGAAAAGATCTTGACGATCATCTCCTCATACTCCATGCGTTTGACCCCGGCATAGGCCAGCATCAAGGCATCACAAGCGCCGTCCCGCATCTTCTGGATCCTGGTCTGCAGGTTGCCGCGCATCTCAACGGTCTGTACATGGGGATAATAGTGTTTCAACAGGGCAATGCGCCGCACCGAAGAAGTGCCTATACAAATCGTTTGCGCCGGGTCATCCAGATTCAAGTTCGTATCCAAGGCCAGCAGGACATCGTTGACCTTTTCCCTTTCGGTAAAAGCGATGAGGCCAAATCCCGGTGGCAGGATTGACTGCATATCCTTGGCGCTGTGCACGGCAATATCGGTGTCACCGCTCTGCAACTGTACTTCAAGCTCTTCGGTGAAGACCCCTTTACTGCCGATCTTGGCAATGGAGACATTCAGGATCTTATCGCCCGTGGTCTCCATGGAGCTGATTACCGTCTCCATCCCCTGTTCATTCAACATGCGGGCAACGGTCTCTGTCTGCCACATGGCCAATTTACTCTTCCGTGATCCGATTTTTATGGTGGTCATGATTTCTTCCGTTGATTTACTTTTTCGTCAGCAATTTCTGAATATTGCCATACCATCAAGAAAGCGGTATCATGCTTCATGCGCTTTCTCCTCTACAACATACGTTACGCTACCGGTCACGGTAAGGGCTACCATCTGCCACTGCCCTTTTCCGGCTTTTTCAGACACACCACCAATAAACTGAATCAAATCATTGAGTTCATCGAATCAGTCAAACCGGACATTATTGCCTTGATCGAGGTGGATTCGGGTTCTTACCGTTCTGAGAAATGCTGCCAGGCCGATATCATTGCCCAAAAATTACATCAATTTCATATCGTCAAAACAAAATACGGTAAAAACTCAATGGCCTGCAGGGTGCCGGTACTCAACACACAATCCAATGCCCTGCTCACCAGCGAGAAAATTACCGCCCATCAATTTCATTATTTCGAGGAAGGGTTTAAGCGACTGGTCATTGAGGTGGAGCTGGCCAAAATTGTCATCTTCATCGTCCACCTGTCACTGAAATACAGGCACCGGCAGCAACAGCTTGAACACCTGCACCGCCTGGTTAAAAATAGTGACAAACCAGTAATCGTGGCCGGGGATTTCAACACCTTCAGGGGTGGCAGAGAGTTGGAACTCTTCAAGGCAGCCACAGGCCTGGAGGATGCAAACCCCATGCACTATCCCTCGCACCCCAGCCATGCCCCCCATCGGCAACTCGACTTTATTTTGCACAGCCCGGAGCTTGAGGCCGTGGGTTTTCACATCCCTGACATCAGGCTCTCAGACCACGCCCCGCTGATCTGTGATTTTAACTACAGAGGAAAAGATGAAGGGATTTGAGCCGCTGCTCAGTCGCCGACATATTCATTGATAAAGCGGAGATACTCATCACCGCCTTTGGTTCTCCGCTGGAGGGCACGATAGGTGGTAGCCATAACCCGCACCAGATCCTCCTTCGGGATATCTGACAGATCCTCCTCAATCACCTCGCTGAGAGCTGCATACCCCTGTTCCTGCACCTTATCAGCAAACTCCACTTCCGGATCCTTGAAATGATATTGATCAATGAATAATTCGAGAAGCCTGGCAGCATCTTTATCCATAAAATCTTCATCCTGCCCTGAAAATCCCAGACGACACAAGACGGACTCAATGGTGCTGGCAATAAATTCCAATTCCGGCGACCTGGACAGGATCTGAATTTCATAATGGGGAACGTTTCGATAGTTTCTGACAGGAGTGCCGGTGTTGTCACCGGGGCTAGACTTTTCCATGATATTGTTGGTGAAAAAGGGGGTTGATGATTAAAAATATTTTTCTTGTTGTCCCTGACATCTCGACGTCAGAAGGCTTCTCAACTACGAAGCCAACCTCTTCTCTACCATATTTATCCTTCTCTGCATATTTTTTCAACTAATAAGCCGCAGTAAAAAACAACATGGCCATCTGAATATCACAATTCGGCATAAGAGCCGGTCGCTCCTGCGCCATCCATGGCCTACGTAACGACATAGCTTGAAATGAATGGTCCAGTCATTTCGTCACGGCTCCTAAACAGCACGGCCCCGCACAACTACTCTCCAATTATTACCAGTTCTCAGAGTTCAGCCTGGGCAGATTTTCTCAGATAATAGCCGTAATCACCCTCATAGGTATGCATGGCGCCATGATCTATGGCAAAGACCCGATCCACCAGCAGGCGCAGAAAATGCCGGTCATGACTTACCAGAATAACGGTGCCGGTAAATTTCTGCAGGGCCTCAAGGAGCACCTCTCGTGACTGGATATCAAGATGATTGGTCGGCTCATCCAGGATCAGGAAATTAAGGGGCTGGGCCAGGAGCGTAGCAAGCACCACCCGGCTCTTCTCCCCGCCGGAGAGATGGGCAATACGCTTATCCACATCGTCTCCTTGAAAGAGAAAGGCGGCACACAGGTTACGGATCACCCCGATATGACCGGTGGGAATGACCGCTTGGACCGTCTCAAAGACGGTGAATTCAGGATTGAGAAGTTCCATGGAATGCTGGCTGAAATACCCAGGCAGGATATTGGCACCGATATTTACCGTGCCGTTTGTTGGCTCGACCTGACCGGCCAAAACCTTGAGAAAGGTGGATTTCCCGGCACCGTTCACCCCGACCACCGCAATTTTCTCCTGGCGGCGAATCACCCCTGTCACCCCGCCAAAGACCGATTTTCCCTGACCATCCTCTTGGAACCAGATCTTGGACAGATCTTCCATGCGGACCACATCATCGCCGCTGCGAGGCGGCTCCGCAAACTCAAAGCGCACAACCTTCTGTTCAGGGGGCAACTGAATGCGCTCGATTTTCTCCAGCTTCTTGATCCGGGACTGCACCTGAGCGGCATGGGAGACCCGAGCCGCGAAGCGGGCGATAAAATCCTCTTCCTTGGCCAGCATCTCCTGCTGCCGACGGAAACTGGCCAGCAACTGCTCACGCCTGATCTCGCGTTCCCGCAGATAAAAATCGTAATTGCCACTGTAAGTGGTCACGGTCTGGCCTGCTACCTCAATGATCCGGGTGACAATTCGGTTCATGAAATCGCGGTCATGGCAGGTCATGAGCAGCGCCCCTTTAAACTCACTGGCCAGCCATTCCTCCAGCCAGACAATCGACTCCACATCCAGATGGTTGGTCGGTTCGTCCAGAAGCAGAACATCCGGATTGATGGTCAGAATCCGGGCCAGGGCAATGCGCATCTTCCAGCCGCCGCTGAAGGACTCCACCGGCCGCAGATAAGCATCCGGACCAATGCCGAGACCGGTCAGCACGGCCTGTGCCCTGGCCTCCAGATCATAGCCGCCACGATGCTCGAACTCTTCCACCGCATTGCCGTACTGCTCCAAGAGGGCAGCCATGGCCTCATCATCCATAGGCAGGGACATGGACGCTTCCATCTTCCGCATCTGCTCGCCCAGCAGGGTCACCTCAGCGGCCGCCGCCATCACCTCTTCGAGTGCCGAACGGCCGGCCATATCCCCTACATCCTGGGAAAAATAGCCGATCACTGTCTTTTTGGCGCAGGAGATATCTCCCTTGTCCGGTTCTTCCTCTCTGACAATCAGGCGGAATATCGTTGACTTACCGGCGCCATTGGGGCCAACTAGCCCGACACGGCTGGAGGCCAGGATCTGCAGACTGGCGTCCTGAAAAAGTAGCTGGGAGCCATGCTGCTTGGTAATATTGGTCAGATGAATCATGAATACTTAGGAGCCGTTACGAAATAACCTGGCCTTATATGACTTTTTCGTTACGGCTCCTTATGCCGTAACGATTATCCATTTGGCCCTGTTATTTATTTACAACGGCTTATTTCCTTCTCCCTTTGTATGATCCACCCCTTGCGCCTGATCCGCCCCTGCTTCCCCCACTGGACCGTCCCTGGCCTCCACTCCTTCCTGATCTATCCCTGTCGCCCGCGCCACTGGGTCTGGCCTGACCTGGGGGTACGGCTGCCAGAAGGAGTTCATCGGGCTGGATACAGTGCAAGGTCTCGCCGATATACTCTTCAATCTCGGGCAGGACAAAGGCGTCCTCCTCGCAGGCGAAACTGATGGAGATCCCTGAGACACCGGCCCGGCCGGTGCGACCGATCCGGTGCACATAGTCTTCCGGTTCGTAGGGCAGGGTGTAGTTGATCACATGGCTGATGCCGGCAATATGAATGCCGCGCCCGGCCACATCGGTGGCAATCATCACCTTGACCCGCCCCTCGCGGAAGGCCTCAAGGCGCGCCGTCCTTTTTTCCTGGGGGACATCACCGGAAAGCAGGGTACATTTGACACCGTGACGCTCCAGTCGTTCACTGAGCCTTCTGGCCTCATTTTTCATATTGGTGAAGACCATGATCCGTTCATGCTCCGTATTGGCGATAAGATTATAGAGCACCGTGAATTTCTCGGCAGTAGTCGTCAGATAGACAATCTGCTGCACCGTGTCGACTGCCACCTGATCAGCCTCGGTCTCAACGGTAACGGGATCTTTGCACCACTGGGCCGAGAGTTGCCTGACCTCCGGGGTGAAGGTGGCCGAAAAGAGCATGGTCTGACGCTGCTCCTTGGGGGGCGTTTTGTAGATAATCCGGCGCACGTCGGGGATAAAACCCATATCGAGCATCCGGTCGGCCTCATCAATGACCATGATGGCGGCCTTATTCAGATGGATGATCTTCTTACTCTCATAATCAAGGAGACGGCCGGGAGTGGCCACCACCACGTCCACCACCTGCTCTGTCAGATTTTTTTCCTGTTTACGATAATCAGTGCCTCCATAGGCCGAAACGATACGCAAGGAGGTATATTTGGCCAGGGCCTTGGCATCTTTTGTAATCTGGATTACAAGCTCCCTGGTCGGAGCAATGATCAGGGCCCGCGGTGTACCCACCGGAGTCGCTTTGCCCCGTTCTTGCTCCTGCAATAATCTGGTGAAAATAGCAATCAGAAAGACTGCGCTCTTCCCCGTGCCGGTGCTGGCGCGAGCAATCATATCCTTGCCCAGAAGAGCATCCGGCAGGGCCTGAGACTGAATAGGGGTGCAGAACTGAAATTCAAGATCAGCAATGGCATGCATCAGGGCAAGGGGCAAATCAAGGTCATGAAAGCGGGTCTTATCCGCCACCGGATCGACCTGAAACCGGGCAAGATCCCACTCAGGCTTCTGCCGCTCTCGCTTGGGCCGAGGACGATGCGAATTAGATACATTTTCTGAGGCTGAAGACTCAATGTGCTGCTGCTCTGACAGGGCCTGAGCTGGTTGCAATTCCTTATGGGCGGCAGACTGGGGGGCCGCCGCCACGACAGCCGATTTTGCATGCTCTTTTTTGCCGCTACTGGCAATATTTCTGAGTTTGTTTCCGGCCTTTTTGAGAAATGCTTTTATCATTCAATTCCTTACAATAACGTTAAATTGGTTAATCATTCCGGCGCCCCGATGGCAAAGACCAACCAGAACACCTCGGTATCCAAGGGAAAAAGCCTGTACCCTGAACAACATTTTTTCCCGAAAGGTTGTAACTATACCATTTCCAGAGGGCAAACTCCAGATTATTGCGGAAAAATAAGAGTTCACAGGGCATGAATGTGCTCCTGCAGCCCACACTCCAGGGAATTGATCAAGATCAACCACAAGCCATAATGGCATATTTTTCAATGAAGATTTGAGCTCAGCGGGACAGCTTCCGCTGCCAATGGGAGGAAAACAGCAAAAAAGAGAACAAACCTCAAGGACTGATAAAGCCCGACGACACCGATCTCAATACGCTTCATGCTGAGAATAAGGCCATACCGGGAACTTTCCGGCATGGCCTTATTTTTATAATGCAGGATTGATTTTTACAGATTTGCTGACCATATCAACGATAGGCAGATCAGGCATGGAGGTGAGGCCATAAATGGCCGCAAGATCCATATCTTTCGGCACTGCACCCAGCAGGGTATGAGCGATTTCCTGTTCTGCCTGACGATAGCGAAGTTTTATATCAACCACCAGCGGTCCTTTCGCTTGTGGGGCGGACACGCCGTAATAGACTTCTTTATATCCTTTGGGAGGAATGGCGTCTTGCCGCCCGAAAGAGACAATCTCCCACGGATCATGGGAAAGATGGAATCCTTCTCCCATGCCGTCAGAATTGAACAGGCGGGCCTCAGCGGGAAGTGCGCCGCTCTTCGCATCTACTGTCCCGGTGGTCATAATTACTTTCCCATCCAGATCCTTGACCGTCATCTCAAGCCAGATCTGCCGGATATTGGTAAGGGAGGTTGGAAGTTTGTGACCTGCCCGGATATTCCTGACCCGCACCTTGATTTCCGCCAGTTTTTTGTCACGATACACCGGACTTACCTCAAGGTCAGCTGCCGCCTGCAGACGAGCAACGGCCATCTCGTATTTTTTATGAACATTAGCAGCAAGTTCGGCATCCCCGGCTTTCTTTGCCGCCTGTTCAGTCAGGGAATAGATCAGGAAATTCGCGCCATTGAAAAAATGCCGATACTCTCCCCTTTCCGGCTTCTTCATCGTGTCGGCCGAGCGGAGAAAAGTATCAAAATCAACCATATGGCAATCCTGACAGGCAATACCATGCACACCGTAGGGGCTATCCTTCCATTCTGTGTAGGTGGATTCAATAGGTGTATGGGTCTCATAATGATTCACCTGATGGCAATTGGCGCACAACTCCGCTTTTTTATGCAGAGGCTGTTCCACGCATGCATGAAAGCCGTCACCACAACCATCTTTCGGCTTGTACGGGCCGAATTTAGTCAGTACCGGTCCAGTCGGAGTATCCTTGCCCGGCGACAGGATCAATGAACCGTTCTCGGGCTGATGGTAGGGCGTCTGCCAGCCGGTATGTCCACTCACCGAATGACACATATCACAGGAAACACCGTTTATGGCGACATCACTCAGGCCACTTATGCCGGAGCCTTTAATTTCCCCGGTCACAACCCCGGCCGGGGTATGACATCCTTCGCACTGTCTGGCGATATCGTGACCAACGGCCTTCACCGCCTTGTTTAACTCTCCCTGATAAATTGGATCTTTAAAGGCGAGGGCATGCAGGGATCCGGTCCACTCCTCATACTGCTGAGGATGGCACTCGCCACAGGTTGCAGGGGGAGTGAACTCAGCAGCACTTTTTTCATACTGGAGGAGCGATGGCACGTATGGATACTCCTTCGGATCAGGCTTTTCCATGGTATATCCACTGCCTGCCACCAGAAGTGCAGCCACAGAAGCCCCTCCAAAGCCAAGGACAAACTTCATTTTACTCACCATTTACTCCTCCTTTTTATTAAAGAAATAAGTCACTGTCCACAATCAAGCCTGACGTGGACATATAAATATTCGGCATAAAGAACCGTTACGAAATAGTCAGAAATGTTCTGGTTCTTTCGCAATAGCTCTTAAATTTGCTGGAGGATGAGAATGCCGTCAGGGGTGAAGGGTTCTTGCAGGCTGGCTTGCAGAATCTGCTGGATTGCCATGAAACGCCCGTATTCCACCTCTTCCGGCTGCAGGGTGAAAGGGCCTTCATGGGTACAACGAAAGACGCGCCCCCAGACCCGGTTGCGTGCGTCTTCAAAATAGTGATCAAACAACGGGACAAGTGGAATTCCTGAGACGCCAAGTTCTTCGGCCAGCTCCCGGGAGGCGGAGTGTTCATAGGATTCATCACCGAGCACAACACCACCAGCGGCCACATCCCAGTATCCGGGATAGATATCCTTGGTGGTGGTTCGTTTCTGGACAAATATCTCCTGCTCAGCATTGAAAACCAGGATATAGCTCGCCCGATGGATCAGCCCTCGACTGCGCATGAGATGACGGGGCAGGATCTCTATCTCCCTGTTGTCCCGATCAACGATCTGGACCATCTCTTGCTCCGGCAAATACATATTTGTTCCTGATTGCTCAGTCAGCCGTTTCCATGGGACGACCGCAACAGACCGGCACCGCGTCACCACCATTCAGGTGCATGTATTTATTGCAGGTAGTACAGATCACCGTGCACTCCTCGACCACCTTATCCTCGCTATAGGTCGTGGCACCAAGGATACCCTCAATGACAAACCTGGCCAGATTCTGTTTCACCGGGATATATTCCCCAATGGCTGTCAAATGCTTATTCTCATGGGCGCAATCGACCACAACACGCCACAGGGTCTCCAGGGATGCGGTCTCCTGCTCATTCTCCGGCAGAAATTCAACAACATTCTTATCTATATGTATTTTCATGGTCACTCCTTGAAATATATTGCGTCGGGTTAAACCCTTACCTGCACTCAGCTGCATTTGCCCTGTCGAGCACCTTGCAGGCCAGGGTTTCAACCCGGTTTCCCTTATTTTTTTGCCTTCAACGCCTGGCCGACCTTTCGGCCCAGCTCAACACAGTTCGCCAGGTCTCCAGCTTCAGGGACATATTTAACCTTGATGCCGTCATCAACAATATCAAATTTCATATCGGTCATGGCCTCATTGAGCAGCTTTACCGCTTCACCAGACCAGCCGAATGAACCAAAGGCCGCGCCGATCTTATTGGTGGGCCGCAGACCGCGCATATACATGAGGAAGCCAGCCATTCTCGGCAGCAGACCATTATTCAGGGTCGAACAACCCAGGATAATGGCACTGGCATCAAGCGCCTCCTTCATAACATCACTACGATGATTATAACGCAGGTTATACAGTTGCACGGAAATCCCTTCATCCTGCAGGCCGTTGGCCACCTCTTTGGCCATTTTCTCGGTGGAATGCCACATGGTATCATAAATGATCATGGCATTACCCTTGCCCTCATTACGGCTCCAGCGGTCATAGGCCTCAATGGCCATCATAGGGTTGCTCCGCCAGATCACACCATGATCAGGGGCGATCATCTCGATGTCCAACCCGATCTCTTTGACCTTGGCGATCAGTTTTTTTACCAGAGGTGAATAAAGGGTAAGAATATTGGCGTAATATTTGGTCAGCTCATCCATGAGAATGGCCGGATCCACCTGATCATCAAAACGCTCACTGGTGGCCAGATGCATACCGAAGGCGTCACTGGAGAAGAGGATTTTATCTTCTTTCACATAGGTGAACATGGAGTCCGGCCAGTGCAGCATCCGGGTCTCAAGGAATGACAGGGTCTTGGCACCCAGGCTGACATCCTTGCCCGGCGTGGCAATCTCGTAAGGCCAGTCTTCCCGGTGAAAATGCTGGACCAGGGCCTTCTGACCCATGGTGGAGCAGATGATCTTCTCGGGCTTGATCAGCTCAATCATATCAGGAAGAGCACCGGAATGATCCATCTCCACATGGTTGACCACGATATAATCAATCTTCTTCGGATCAACAATTTCACTGATACGGGCGATCAGATCGGCCTTCATGGAACTCTTGACCGTGTCAATGAGGGTAATTTTCTCATCCATGATCAAATAGGCATTATATGTCGTCCCCCTGTTAGTGGAGTAACCGTGAAAATCACGCACATCCCAGTCAACAGCCCCAACCCAGTAAATATTTTCTGCCAGCTTAATTGGATTCAACGTCCTGCCCTCCTGTAAAAAATTTATAATTTCGTAAAAAGTCATTTATTGGATGGCTAAGCAAAAAGGCACAAAGACAAGACGCGCAGGTAAGCGAGCTTGCGAGACTCCGAATCCTGAGGAATGAGGCGTACAATAAGTACGCCGCAGTGACGGAGGATGTGTGCGCCCCGAAGGAAGTGCCCTTGGGGGACAACGCAGTATTTGGGACTTTTTGCAAGGCCATCAAAAATTTATAATTTCAAACCCCTGTTCAATATATTTCGCCATCCCCGGATGCCCTGCCATATCATCCAGAAGGGGAAGGCCTTCTTTTTTAATGTTTTCCAGCACCTGCATCTTGGAGGAACAGGCGCGACAGACTCCCTCAAGGAGCCCATTTTCCAGCATCTGACAATATAAGGCGTTCAAAAAATGTCCTTCCTGGCTGATCTCGGGAATCAGACGAGTGGCCTCACCCTCAATAATTATCTTGCACTGATGGCCATTTGCCTGCAGTTCCAAACCATTAAGCAGGACATGAATAAAACACATGGGCTGCCCTTGAAAAGCGACCAGCAAGACCTTTTTTGGCATAATAATTGGTAGCGTTGTCAATAGGAGACCTGAGGAAAAGCCCTCCCGATTACATTTCTATGCGTCAAAGCCGTTGTAGTAATAAGCCAGTCGAACCTTGGTGACATTAAGGGCGCCGCTCGGGCTCCACTTGC